>Ga0114939_10003187_pt1 | contig 11622 bp, 12 predicted proteins | sample AshMeaCrysSpring_FD_87196 | JGI IMG/M metagenome (GOLD analysis project Ga0114939, IMG submission 87196) | Groundwater microbial communities from Big Spring, Nevada to study Microbial Dark Matter (Phase II) - Ash Meadows Crystal Spring | ecosystem: Environmental > Aquatic > Deep subsurface >... | reverse complement strand
TATCGCGATGTTCCAAGTCGACGCGCATGCACCGCCACAACACCGGTGCGGCGGAGCACGCGCTCAAAAAAATGTGGCCCGCGCGATCGCCTCGGGCCAAAAAAAAGGCGGGTGGAAATCCACCCGCCTTCGAACGAAGTACTGCTCGTTCTCGCGGAATTACGGGAGCAGCGTGCGGCGGTACTTGTGCACGAACAGTCCGCCGTAGTTGGACGCGACGCCGTTGACGTTGCCGTTCGAGAAGTCCTGGATCGCGAAGCCTACGACCGGGAGACCGAAGTGCTTGAGCGGGGCGCTGGCGCCACCGTTCAGCGTCGAGCTCACCGGGCCAGTCAGCACCTGAACCGGCGCGTTGAACGTGATCTGCGCCTGTCCGTTGCGGCCGAGGCCGGTCGGGTCGAAGCTGTACTTGTTCTCCGAGCCCAGCATGTTGCTGTTGGCGAACGTGAGCACGTTGGCTTCGTAGCAGAACGTGTTGACGGTGACCGGGATGGTCGGTTCCGGCGACGGCAGCACGGTCGGGACGAACGTCGTGGTGGCTTCTTCGCGGTTCCAGAAGGAGAGCGAGAAGACGTCGCAGGACGTGCCGTTGTTGAAGTTGGCGTTGAACGGAGCCGCAGCCACGCCGGTGCCGACGTTGACGTAGAGCTTCTTCGTCGGGAAGGTGACGACCCAGTCCGTGCCGGAGGCCGTGCCGCTGTCGAGCATCCACTCGTTCATGACGCTGGAGTGGGAGAGCGTCGCGCTGACGGCGTCGCGGGCATTGGCCCAAGTCGACGAAACCACTCCGCCCGAGGTGAAGACGTTGCTGACGGACGGCGAAGCCTGGCCGATATCCGGGCCGAGCGCGCCGGCACGCGTGTAGCGAACGGTGTCCGACCACTGGTCGAGGGCGACCGCGTCGTAGGAGTAGTCGGTGCCGGCCGTCACGTTGATGATGCTCATGCCGCCGTACAGGCCGCCCGTCGGACGGGACAGCTGGGGCGTCATGGACGCCTCGGGGTCGTTCGCCTGGAAGTACGCGCAATTCCCGGGCACGCCGGCGCTGTTGTGCTTCGCCGCCGCGGTAGCCGTCGTGTTGGTCACGTCGCCCATCTCGATGATCTCGAGGTAGCCTTCGCGAGTGCGGTCCAGGGTGGTGCCGCCGCCGTCGTTCAGCGGGGCGTAGGCGAAGTTCTTGAAGTGGTTCAGGGATCCCGAGGTGAGCTTCGTCGGATCCTTCTCGGCGAACAGGGCGGTCGGAACGACGCAGGAGTTGTCTGCGGAGACCAGGCCGGCACCGTCGGTGGTGCGGAACACCGCGCCCGTCCACACGTCCTGCGGCGACAGGAACAGGTTGAAGTCGAGCACTTCGCGGCTGTTCTTGCCTTCGAGGAAGCGGACCTTGACGGCCTTCGTGGAGTTGGTGGTGTTCACCAACGAGATGTAGTTGGCGTAGTACGCGGTGCTCGTGCCACCACCATCGGCGCGCGCCGTGTAGTACGGGAAGATGAGGACGCTGCCGGTGCCGTCCGGGTTGACGTGAACTGCATTCGCAGTACCAGCCATCCCGACCGCGCCCAGACCAGCCAGCACGGCGGCGTGCAACGATTTCCGCTTAAACGTGTTCATTTTTTACGCTACTCCTTTTTGGTGAGAAGAGGTGATCACTCTCGTTTGGAAGCTACAACATAGTAAGTCTATACCATCAAGCCAGCCTTTACAATTCCCGCGCGGAACATCCGGCGGAAGGGTGCCCCGTCATCTCCGGGGGGCTACCAACCACCAAGTTCCCGAATCCTTGACCCAAGCCTCCTCGACCGTCGTCTTGAGGCCCTTGAACTCCCGCATGTCGTATTCGAGGGTCATCGTAACCTTGCAGGCATCGGCCTGACAATCCACCTTTTCCAACTGCGTCCTTCGCCAGAGCCGGGTGGTGCCTGAACGCCGCTTGAAAGCCTCCAAACCCAGCGTTTCGCGCGATGTAGGGCTGAAATACTCGTAGGCTCGCTCAACCTGGCCCTTCATCAGGAAATCCCAACGCTCCTGTGCCCGCTCTGCCACCTGCTGCTTCGACTCCTCGACGGCCGCCCTCTCGATGATTGCGCACCCGCCCGCCATCGCCAGTGCGACCCCGACCCCCGCGCTCGCGAGGAATCGGCCGAACCGCAAACCGAAGGCGCCCGCCACTGCCGAATTCTCAATCCGAAGGCTATTGAATCTCGATTGGCCCGTCAAACGCTTTTGGCATATTTTTGCAACAGTGTTGTGCATTTGCAACAGTAGCTCCCGCCTTTTTGCCTGCGCGACCGCACCGCAAGGCCGAGTTCCGAGCACGCATGGTAATGAAGATCAATTGGGCTTGGCTTCCGCCGTACCTTTCGCCTTGGGATACATGCCATCGAGCATCGGCATTTTCTTCCTCAGCTCGTCCAAGGCGTCACGCGCGTTGGCGACATCCGCAATGAGCTTGGGGGTTATCAGGAGGACGAGTTCCGTCTTCTCGTCCCTGTACCCCTGCGTGCCGAAGAGGCCGCCAATCACCGGAATCTTGGAGAGAAGCGGCAAGCCGGACGTCGAGAAGGTGCGCTTGTTCTGGATCAGTCCCGCAAACACCAGCGTTTCGCCGGACTGCGTCGTCACCACGCTTTGCGCCGTGCGCTTGGTGATGGTCGGCGAATCGATGTTCGACGTCTGCGTCGCGGCCGCCTCGCTCACCTCTTGGGCGACCTCGAGCGTGATCCGTCCTCCCGAGTTCACGCGCGGGGTCACGTTGAGAAGGATGCCCGTGTCGAGGTACTGGATCGAGCTGATCACGTTGGGGGTGGTGCCGCCGGTGGTGCCCGCCTGCTGCGACGACAGGGTGGGAACGCGGCTGCCGACCTGGATCTGCGCCTTCTGGTTGTCGATCACCATCAGGGAGGGCGAGGAGACGATCCTGAGTCGCGAATCGTTGCCGATGGCGTTCAGCACGCCGCGCACATCGCCGCCCAGCGAGTTGATGAGCTGCAGGCCCGCGAAAGCCGGCACCGCGCCCGTGGGCGTCGGCGGCAGGCCCCCGAGATTGAGGGTGCCGCGCGTGACGTTGGGCTCGAGCACGCCACTACCTCCCATCGACATGCCTGATCGCGCGTTGATGAACCAATCGATGCCGTACTTGAGTTCGTCCGTAAGTGTCACCTCGGCGATCAGGACCTCAATCAGCACCTGACGGGGAATGACATCGAGCTTGCGGATGGCCGACTCGATCTTGTCGTAATCGGCCGGACTCGCGAGGATCAGGAGCGCGTTGTTGTCCTTGTCGGCGATGACGCGCACGTCCTTCGACACCATCGTTCCGTCGCCCTCGAAGCTCGTCACCGTCCGCTGGACGGTGGCCGCTGGCGCGGCGGGCGTGGGTTGCCCTGCCGTCGGTGGCGGCGACTGGATCTGGGCGCCGCGGACGCCGGGCGCGAGCCCCACTTGTGCAGTCGCGGTCGCCGTCTTGGTCGCGAAGATCTCCGACAGCAATGACGCGAGATTTTCCGCCTTGCCGTTCTGCACCGGATAGACGTGCAAGCGCGTGCCGCCCGCGGCGCCACCCGCCCGGTCAAGGCGCTCGATCCAGGTCTCGGCCATCTTGAGGTACTGCGGCTGCGTGGTGACGATGAGGAGCGCATTCAGGCGCTCGACGGGAACCACCCGGACAATGCCCGCCAAAGGCCCGCTTGCCTGCGGGCCAAACACCTTGTCGAGCTCCTGGACAAGGACCTTCACGTCCGCGCCCTGCAGCGGGAATATGCCCACGGACATTCCCGCGAGGAAATCCACGTCGAACACGTCGATGGTGTCCATGAGGTGGCGCAGTTCGCGCTGGGTGCCTTGGAGGATGAGGAGGTTGCGCGCCTCGTCGACGCGCACGACCGACTGGTCGACGACAAAGGGCTCGAGGAGGCGGGCCATCTCCTTGGCGCCGATGAACTTCACCGGCGCGATCACGATGCTGAATCCGGACCGGAGCGGCACCCCGGAGGTCCCGAGTTGTGGCGTGACGGAGCCCCTGCCGGCAATGGCGGCGGGCACGATCTTGTACATCGCGTCCTCACGCACCAAAGCCGCCCCATTCTGTCGCAGCAGCATTTCAAGGGTCGCCAGGACGTCCTTGCGCGGTATCGGCTTCACCGTGCGCAGGGAAACCGTGCCCTGAACCTGGGGATGCACCGTGAACGACTCGCGCAGAATGTCCCCGAGGATCGTCGCGGCCACCTGGCGGATTTCGGTCGCTTCGAAATTCAGCGACACCTCTTCCGGCCCCGGGGGCAGCGCGGGGGCCGGGGTGCCCTTCACGAATGTGCCCGTGCCCGGATACACGCGCGACTTTTCCGGCACGTTGCCGGTGCCGGCGGCCGGTGCCGCGGGCGGCTTCGCCGACGGCGGCTTCGCCGACGGCGCGGGCGCCCCCTGCGGGACAGGGCTGGTGGCAACCATGGGCGCCGCTGCCTCGGGCGCGCCCGGCAATGGGGCGCATCCCGCGGCCATGAACATGACGGCGAGCCCGAGGGCCGCCGAACCTGGGCGCGTCATCATGGGTGCCTTGCAAAGGCCTCGAGCGAAACAGGGACGCATTTTAGCCTACTGGGTGTTGATCCATGGCCGGCGCCGGCCGGTGGCGGGCGCCGGGGCACCCGGTTGGCCTGGCTGCGCCCCGGGAAGACCCGGCGGAACCCCGGACCCCGTCGGGAGGCCTTGCGCATTGATGGACCCCGGAGGGGGGGCCCCCGCGGGCGCCGGCGCGCCTCCACCCGGGGAAACGGCCGGCGCCGGAGGAACGCCTCCCGCCTGTGGCGCTCCGGCCGCGGCCGGCGGCGTTGCCACGGCCACTCGTGCCGGGACCTGCACGTTGAGCGCGAGCTCCTCGAGCTCCTCGCCCTGCTTCAGCACGACGCGCCGCGGCTCGACGATCTCCACCGTGAGCCCGTTGACTTGCGTGCCCTTCTTCGCGCCGATGGTCTTTCCGTTCGCGACTTCCTTGAGGAAGGCAATCGAAACATCCGGCGTGACGGTGACACCCGTGACCACGAACTGTCCACGCTTCATCGTGGACGCGGCAACTGCCGCCGCCGGTGGCGCCGGTCGCCGCGTCGGCACGAACAGCGGACGCGCTGTCATCTCCGGACCGGCCCCGGCCTCCTGCGGCAGCGAAAAGGGCGGAAGGAGCTTCGCCTCGGCGACCTTCGCCGGTGATCGCGTGCCCTCGCCTGCCGTCACGTAGCCGAACTCGTGCTCCGCAAAGATCACCGCGGCAAGCAGCAACACGACGACGCCCCAGAAGGCTGGCCAGAAGTGCTCGGGTCTGCGCAGGACCGCCATGGCTTATCCCGAGATTGCAAAGCCCGATACATCGAGCTGGATGAACATCTCGGGCTCGAAGCCGGGCGCCGGCTTGAATCCGGGCGGCACCTGCGCGCGCACGGTCAGGGCGTCGATGAAGAGATACGGCTCCGCCGCCTCAACCGCATGAAGGATCTTGCGCGTCGCGACGATGTTGGCATTCGCCTGCACAGTGACGGTCACCTGCCGGAACCGGCCTTCCTCCTTTGGCTGCGCCACCTGGACGCTGATCAGGCGCCCGCCATTGCCCTCGACGTATTGCCGCGCCCGCTCCTGGATTTCTGCGGCCGAAAGGGAGGCCGCTGATGCCTTCAGGAAGTACTTGCGGCTTCCGAGGGCGCGCACACCCTCGAGCTTTTGCTGCAGCTCGCCACGGGCGGCAGCGAGCCTTTCGTAGCGAACCAGGCGCCGATCCATGTCCTCCAGGGCTTCGTCGTAGTGCCGGTGCGCAAGCCACAGCGGCAGCAGGATCAGCACGGCCAAGGCGGCGACGACACCCGCCGATACCGCGAGCGCGGCGCTTCGGCGCTTTTCCGGCGGCCACCCCTTCACGGCGAGCATGGTCAGCCCTTGGCCGGTGCCGGCTTCGCCGGCGCCACGGGTTGCGGGGGGAGGGGCGTTCCCGTTGCCGACGAGGACGGCGCCCCTTCGCCCGGTGCAACGGGGGTGGCGGCAGCAGCAGGCCCTGCGGTCGGTTGCGAGGCCGACACATCTGGCGCGTCGGGCGGCTGCCCCGGTCGGGCAGCCGCTTCCTTGACCGCCAGCGAGGATTCGGGAATCGGCTCCGGCAGGTCGCGCGGCTTCACCTCGGCGGCCAAGAGAAACCTCTCGGTCCCGGGCGTCACGCCCTTGGTCAGCGGGGACTTGAAACTGGCATTTGCCAGCGAACCCGACTTCTCGAGCACCTCGACCAACTGCGACGATGACCCCGACTCGCCGGAAATCTGAAGCTCCCGCACCTTCGGCCCGACCTTCATGTCGAGTTGCTGGACCCACGTATTGTCGGGCAGCAGGCGGGAAAGGTCCTCGAGCAGGACGGCCACGGGATATTGTCCCTGCTTCTTCGACACGACGAAATTGTGCTCATCGGCCAAGCGTTCGATTTCCTTCGCCAGCCGGTCGGCCACGTCTGCGCCCGCCTTGGCCCTTTCCAGCCGGGGATGCAGCTCGATGATCGCCTCTCGTTTCTGCCAAACCGGGTAGGCAAGGGCCAGCATGGCGAGTGCGGCCGCAAGCCCGGCCAGCGCGCGTGCGGCGACCACCGCGCGCGAGGTCGCGGGCGGATCGCGCATTTCCGGGGCAAGCAGGTTGAGTGGCTGCGCCGCGATTCCGACATCGCCCTCGACGCCCACGCCGAGCACGTTCACGCCAAGATCACGAAGCTGGGCGATGCGCGCCTCGACCGGCGCCCTGGCGGTCGCGGCGATGTTCAGGGTCACGAGCTGACCCGCGACATCCCGCCCGACCAACCGACAATCGAAGACGGCCTGATCGGCGGCGAGGGGGGTCAGTCGGTCGAGCTCGAACCCAACCGCATCCCTCAACGCCTCTTCGGCCGCAAGGGGAAGCGCCGCGCTTCGCTCGAGGACGTGCTGCCGCGGCAGCACGAGCCAGACATTTGCCGCGCCGCCTCCCCCATCCGCCACAAGCCTGCGGAAGGCCGCCCGCCGCTCGCCACCTTCGAGCGACGCGAAGCTGGAACGCGCGGTTTCCGCGAGCCCGGCCGCGGTCACGCGAAGGACCCTCCAGTGTTCCCCGTCCGGCATCACATAGGCGATTCCGCGGCCGCTGAACCTCTCGCGCCAGCCCGCGGGCACCATCGCGGCGAGTTCCTCCATCCACCAACGGGCGAACTCCGCCAGCCCCGAGCGGCCGGCGGCCTCCCGCATGGGCGCGAAAAAGGCTTCAGCGGGGCTTGCCAACCGCGCTCTCCCGGGTGCTGGCGTTTGGGCGTGTGTCCTGCTCCCGCGAAACCTCCCGCCAAGCAAGGTAGGTGTATGGGCGGCGCGGGTACTGGGGGGTAAGGAGGGCGATCGCCTCCCGCGAGACGACCACCCCGCCCTCGAAGGCCACGTCGACCTTTATGGACGCTGCCGCCGTCTGGACGTAACTGGCGTAAGGACCGGCCGCCGTGAAGATGGGCGACGGCCTGCCTTCCTTCCTCGCGGCGTCCCGTTCCGCGAGATAGGCATCCACGGCTCCCGGGGTAACGCCCGGGATCGCGAGCAGCACGGAACGGTGGGCAACGAGGGGATTTACGCCGGCCTGGCGCGAGTGCACGGTGATCATGGGCGCGATGCGCTGGTAGGCCTCGGCGCGCATGCCGAGAACGAGCTGCAACTCCTCCGTGGACTGGAAAGGGTAGTTCGCCGGGCGACCTTTCAGCCCCGCCTGCACGTAATCGGAATCCTCCGCCCCGAGGGGCCGCTTCAACGAATCCTGATCTCGCCAGTCGAGCACTGCGTCGAGCAGTTGTGCCGCCTCTTCTTCGCTCAAGCCGGCATGCCTGAAAAGCCCCTTGAGCAGTTCGTTGTTGGCGGAATTGATGTCGATTTTAGCAGACTCGTCCGAAACCCTGATCCTGACTTCCGCCCCGTCAAACGACCACGTACGGGATTCCCCGTCGCGCCGCCACACGTCTGGACTGCCCTGCGGCTTGAAAAGTTCCAGAAGCGCGCGCGACACGGCCGCGTGTGCAAGGGCATCCCCCTGGGCAATGAGGGAAGCGTTGCGCGCCGCCCGTGCATCCGTTCGCATGGCATACAGGAAACTCCCGGCAATGACCAGGAGCAAGGTGACGACCCAGATGACGAGCAGAAGGGCCACGCCTCGCTCGCGGATGCGGGTGCCTTTCATCGGCGCGGGACGCAGGTGCGCTGCAGGGCCGACTCGTGGCACCCCGCCTCCTCGCCAATCCTGAGCGCGACGATCATCGGAGGGAGCTTCTCCTCCCCGATCCGCACGTCGAGACGCACATGCGACGGCAGCCGCTGGGGAAAGTCCCAGCGGTCGCGCCAGGCCGGCAGGGTGGATTCGTTCTCTGCGCCGAAGTACTCAAACTGTGCCGCGGTCACGCCGTCGAGTATCGCGAACGGTTCGGCCGCGTCCAGCGGGACGAAATCCCGGTGTTCCGCGGCGGCTAGCGTACGGCGCATCACCAGCCGGCCAGCCCGCGCGCCCCCCCTCCCCGGCTCCAGCTCGAAAGACACGAAGGCCAGGCCGCCCCCGCCAAGCTCGGCGGGTCGCATCGAGACGAAGCGAAGCCGGTCACGCTCTCCCTTGAAAGCGAGGGTCACTGCAAGCGGGTCCTTGAAGCGCCACGGAAAGGCCGCCGTGAGCTCCTTCCTCACGAAGGACCAGGCAAGCAGCACCTGATCGGCGCGGTCGCCCCGTCCCGAACCCGCTTCCCATGCCCGGATTCCCAACCGCAGGCCGGCAAAGAGCATCGCCAGCATCGCTGCAAGCAGCGTCAGCGCCACCACCGTCTCGAGAAGCGTGAAGCCGTGCGCGCGGCGGGAGGCGGTCACGGCTTCGTCCCGATCACAAGGGTGGCCAACCTCACGTCCCTGTCGCGGCCGTCGGCCGCGCGCCAGGCCACCTTCGACTCCACCCGCAGGAGGCGGACACGCAGGTTGAAATCCCGGCTCTTGTCCTTGTCCGGCGCCTCCTGGCGCTCGTCGTAGGCCGCTGCAGTCAGGGTCCACGAGAAGGCGCCTTCGCTTCCGGAAGCGGAAGCCTCCTCCAGCCTTTCCGACGCGGTGTACGCCGCCAGGCGCGACTGCGCCACCATCACCGCCCGCGCATATTCGTCGGCAAGCTGGGCATCCCGGAGACCCCCTGAGAAGACCTGCATCAAGGTGGCCATCGTCACCGCGAGCACGACGAAGGCCGCCAGCACCTCAAGGATGGTGAAACCGGCCTCCCGCCCCTCACCCGCTCGACGCGACCGCATCCCGGGCGGAGGCTAGGCCCCCTCCTTGATGGTGACGCGGCCCGTGAGCCAGTCGACGTCCACGAGCAGCTTTCGCTCCCCCGATCCGAGCGTGACGCGCCCGCCCGTGGAGCTGCCGTCGGGGTAGAAGCGGATGGAGCCCCTTCGTTCGTCCTTGATCTCCGCCTGGGCGGTGTAGAGCTTGAGCTCCAGCCGCGGCGGCAGGGCGCGGGCGCGGCCTCCGCCGCTCACCTCGAAACGCCTCGCCTCGAGGTCGAGGGTCAAGGCTGCCGTCTCCTGCGTCGCGATGGCGGTTCCGCGCGCGTCACGCAGCCCCGCGGCAACCGCACGCGCCGCGCTCTTGAGCTCCGCGCCGCTCACGCCCCCCGAGGTGAATCTCACCACGAGGGCATAGCCCGCGGCCGCGATCACCAGCACGAGCAGCATCTCGAGCAGCGTAAATCCGCGGGGCGGCACGCGAGGCATCAGTTGCGGATGTCCTTGTTCTCCCCGTCCCCGCCCTCCTTGCCGTCGGCGCCCAGGGAGATGAGGTCGTAGCCCCCCTTCTCCGCAGGCGAGCGGTAGGTGAAGTCGCGCGACCAGGGGTCCTTCAGGTGCTTGGCGTCCTTCAGGTACGGTCCGTTCCAGTTGGCCACGCCCGAAGGGGCGGAGACGAGCGCATTGAGTCCCTCCTGCGTCGACGGGAAGCGCCCCGTGTCCAGCTTGTACAACTCGAGGGCGCTTCCGATCTGCTCGATCTGCACCTTGGCTCGCTCCGTACTGGCCCGGCCGAGGCTGTTGAACACGCGCGGGCCGACCATGGCGAGAATGACGCCGATGATCACCAGCACCATCACGAGTTCGAGCAGCGTGAAGCCGCGGTCGGCTCGGCGGGACGGGCGGGGTGGGATGTGTTTCATGGCGGCTCCGGTCGTTTCTTCGGGCTAGATGGGCAGGTCGTAGACGGAAAGCATCGCGGCAAGGATGGACAGGATCACGCCCCCCACCACGAAAGTGAGAAACAGGATCATCGCCGGCTCGAGGAGAGCCAGCGCCCGCTTCACCGCGCGGGCGACCTCCTTGTCGTACACATCGGCGACGTCCAGAAGCATCCGGTCAAGCCGGCCGGTCTCCTCGCCCACCTGGATCATGTGCACCGCAAAGGGGGGAAAGCGCCGCGATTCCATCATCGGCTTGGCAAAGCCACGCCCCGTCTTCAGCTCCCGCCCCACTTCCGCGAGTCCCGCCGCCATGTGGGTGTTGCCCATCGTTTCGCGCGCGATCGACAGTGCGTTGACCAAGGCGACGCCGTTGCGCAGGAGGGTACCCAAAGTGCGGGCGAGCCTTGCGGTCTCCACCTTCGCCGCGAGGTCGCCGACCACCGGAAAGCGCAGGAGACGGCGATCCCAGGCGAGCTTCGCATCCGGGGATTCGAGGCGCTTCGTGAACAGGTAGACCGCGGCAACCCCACCGAGGATCATCGCCCACCAGTAGCCCCGCATGAACGCGCCCGCGCCCAGCACCATCTCCGTCACCCACGGCAGAGCCTTGCCGCTTTGCTCGAATATCGGCTCGAACTGCGGAACGACGACGGCCAGCAGGATCACCACCGAGGCGATCGCCACCAGCAGGAGGATGGTCGGGTAGATCAGCGCCGACTTCACGCTCTCGCGCAAGTCCTTCGAGCGCTCCATGAAATCGGCGAGCCGCGCCAGCACGTCCCCCAGCGCACCGCCCGCTTCGCCGGCGCGCACCATATTCACGTAGAAGCGCGAAAAGACGCCCCCCTGCATGTCCAGCGCCTTCGACAGGGACGCACCTCCCCGGACCTCGTTCCTCACCTTGCGCAGCAGGCCGGCCACGCGCTCGTTCTCCGCGAGCCCGCCGAGGATTTCCAGGCTGCGGTCCAGGGGAAGCCCGGCGTTGAGGAGGGTCGCGATCTCCCGGGTGACGACGCCCACCTCGTCCTGCGTGATGACGCGCCCGAACAGCCCGGGCGACGCCGCCCGGCGCGTCGTCGGCGCCTCCCCCCCTCCCGCCTCGACGGCGCGGATCGGCGTGTATCCCATGTCCCGCAGCCGCTCGACCACCCCCTTCTGCGAGGCCGCCTCCATGGCGCCCTCGAGAAGCTCGCCGGAAGATGCCACCGCCTTGTACTGGAAAACAGGCATCCTCAGTCTTCGCGGGTCACGCGAAGCACCTCCTCGACCGTGGTAGTCCCCGCCACCGCCTTGCGAAGTCCGTTCTCGAACATGGACTCCATGCCCTCCTCGACGGCGGCCACCCGCAGATCGGCGGAGTTGGCGTGACGCATGACGAGGGAGCGAATGCGGTCGCTCATC
>Ga0114939_10003186_pt1 | contig 11625 bp, 8 predicted proteins | sample AshMeaCrysSpring_FD_87196 | JGI IMG/M metagenome (GOLD analysis project Ga0114939, IMG submission 87196) | Groundwater microbial communities from Big Spring, Nevada to study Microbial Dark Matter (Phase II) - Ash Meadows Crystal Spring | ecosystem: Environmental > Aquatic > Deep subsurface >... | reverse complement strand
GAGTGATGCTCAGGCCGCGCTCATGGCCCCCACGGAAATCCTGGCCGAGCAGCATTATCGGGGTCTGTGTCGTTTGTTGGAGCCATTGGATGTCCGCGTGGCTTTGTTGACCGGTAGTACGGTCGCGGCCGAACGCCAGTCGATTTACGAGGGGTTGGCGAGCGGTGCTATCCAGGTGATTATCGGCACGCACGCGCTCATCCAACCGTCGGTGATCTTCAACCGGCTGGCTGTGGCGATCATCGACGAACAGCATCGTTTCGGGGTTGATCAACGAGCCGCGCTTCGCGAGAAAGGCCCTTCATCAAATGGCGATCCGGTCAGCCCCCATCTGCTCGTGATGTCGGCAACGCCCATCCCACGAACCCTGGCTTTGTCTCTTTACGGTGATCTCGATTTGTCGATCCTGGATGAATTGCCGCCCGGCCGGCAGGAGATCAAAACCCGCTGGTTGCGCAGCTCCGAGCGGGAACGGGCTTACAATTTTATACGTCGCCAGGTGGCTGAAGGACGGCAAGCTTACATCATTTACCCGTTGGTTGAAGAGTCGGATACCGTGGACGCGCCGGCGGCCGTTGCCGAATATGTGCGGTTGCGGGACGAAATATTTCCGAATCTTCGTGTCGGCCTCATCCATGGTCGGATGCGATCGGACGAAAAAGATGCGGCGATGCGGGCTTTTTCGCGACAGGAACTCGATGTCCTGGTAGCGACTTCGGTGATAGAAGTGGGTGTCGATGTGCCCAACAGCACAGTGATCGTGATCGAAGGAGCAGACCGGTTTGGGCTGGCCCAGTTGCATCAGTTTCGCGGCCGTGTTGGCCGGGGGGAACATCAGTCTTATTGCGTCTTGCTTGCCGAGGATGTTACGCCCGAAGGGGAGCAGCGTCTGGCTGCCCTGGAAGCCACAAACGACGGTTTTATCTTGGCCGAACGTGATTTGGAATTGCGCGGCCCCGGCGAATTTCTCGGCCGGCGGCAGAGCGGCCTGCCCGAGTTACGACTGGCGTCGTTGCTACATGATATCGATGCGTTGAACATGGCCCAGGAGGAAGCGGCTGCACTCTTTGCCGTTGACCCGCACCTGGATTGGCCGGAACACGGTCGATTGCGTGATCAAGTACAGGCTTTCTGGGAAAACACTGCTGATGTCAGTTAGCCTGCTTGGGGATATCATCTTGAATAGAATTATCCACCTACTGATAGCGCTTGATTCAACGAAAGTCGTCCAAGACCCGCGTTGATTGGGTACATCGTAGATGGTTTCTGCCGAAGGAGTTGTCTTTTGTATAAGCGCGCAGTATATCCGGGAACGTTTGACCCCGTCCATTATGGGCATATAGACCTGATGCGCCGGGCGGCCAATCTGTTCGAAGAGCTTTTCGTGGCCGTATACGACCACCAGCAACCAACCAAATCAGTCCTCTTTTCGGTTGAGGAACGTGTGATGATGATAACCGAGGCTCTTGAAAATCCCGGCAACATCACTGTGGTTCCTTTTTCGGGATTGCTGGTTGACTTTGGCCGGAGCATCAGCGCCCATGTCATCGTGCGTGGCTTACGTGTTTTTTCCGATTTCGAGTTCGAATTTCGGTCGGCGCTGGCGAATCAACGACTCGCGCCGGAGATAGAAACCGTGAGTCTGATGACTCGCGAAGAAAACTCCTTTGTCAGCGGCAGTACCGTTCGTGAAATTGCATCCCTCGGCGGAGATATAACGAGTATGGTTCCGCCTAATGTGGCCCGCAGCCTCTATGCCCGCTTTGCCGACGAATCAAAAGCGCCCTTTTTAGGAAGTTTACCATTGCGAGATTAGGGAGGACGTATGGACATTCAAAATCTGGTTGACCGTTTGGAGGAAGCGTTAAACGAGAGCACGCGGATTCCCTTGAGCGCTTACATGCTGGTCAATGAAGAAAAGGTTTACAGCCTCCTGGATCAGATGCGCGTATCAGTACCGGAGGAGATCAAGCGCGCCAATCGGATTGAAGCTGAGAAAGATCGCATCCTGGCTCAAGCCAAAGAAGAGGCCGACCGCATCCGGGAGCTAGCCCGGCAGGAGGCCACCGAATTGGTGAAGCGGGATGCAATCGTCAGCGCCGCCCAACATCGGGCAGATAATCTCATGGAACGGGCGCGGCGGGATGTGGACGCACTCAGACAGGATGCGGATGTTTACATTACGGATGTTCTCTCCCGCCTGGAGGAAGATCTTCTGCGAACCCTGAATGTCGTTCGTAACGGCTTGCAGAAAATCGAGTACGATCAGCAGTCGGCCGCCCCGATGCCGGTTGAAACGGGAGATTCATCTCGGGTCTGATTGCGTCGCTAAAGGCGGTTGAAGGAATAGCCAATTCCTCGTTGCGAGGTGATGTAGCAAGGTTGCCCGGTTTCGTAACCCAGCTTTTTACGCAGGCGGTGGACATACACGCGCAGACGGTCTTCGTAAACGGTTTCCATTGGCCACAACCGCCGCAGAATAAAATCCGTCGTCACAATCTGCCCGGAATTCCGCATTAGGATATAGAGCAATTTGGTCTCGGTGGGGGTGAGTTGTACTTCCGTGCCGTCGAGCCTAATCCGTTGGAATGGGAAACTGACTGAAAGATGATCGTCGACGACCGTCTCCGTATTGAGGGTATAGGCGAAATCTCCGATTCTGCGAATCACGCGCCGGATTCGCGCGGCTAATTCTCCCGGATTAAACGGTTTGGTGATGTAATCCTCGGCATAGTGATCGATGGATTGGATGATCGTGTCGTTTTCGTCAACCGCCGTGAGCATGATGATCGGCAGGTCACTAAAAGCAAGTATAGCTTCGCATAGTTCTAGGCCGTTCATGCCGAGGGGCATGTGGATATCGACGAGAGCCAGATGGGGTAATCCGAAACGCTGGATATGATCGAGCGCCTCTTCTCCCGAAGAAACCGTCTGAACCTGGAAACCCTCCTTTTCAAGGGCAGTGGAAACCATTCGCTGGAGCGAGTAATTGTCATCGACAACCAGTATTTTGTAGGTATTGCTCTCGAATCCGGAGTTCATTCCAGGTATTCCGTGATGCTCCCAGTTTTGGCAGTTTTACCAACAGCCGCAGCCATCTGCTAAATGAAGTGGCGGAGAGGGTAACCCAAAAAATCCCCGATAGTCATCGTTCGCCACCCAAGCCGGGAATATTCATGGCTACCAACCTCAGGTTATTGTATCTCAGCTAGGATGCTGGCTCAAGTTTAGGGTTACGAAAAACACCACACAGCAAACAACAACCAATGTTTTACTTGACGCTCTATTCGCATACCTTTATATTTCGACTCACTCTTCGATACTTGGTTTAATGTTTGCGAGACACTTATTAAGGAGGTTCATGACTCATGACCACAACCGCAGTTAAGACCCAAAGCAGAGGCTTGCCCTGGTGGGTGACTCTTATCCAGGGCATCGCCTTGGTAATCATCGGTGTCCTGTTATTAACCAATCCCGGCGCGACCTCTGTCTTTTTGATACAGGTGATCGCCCTTTATTGGTTGATATCCGGCATTATTCAACTAGTCAGCATATTCGTTGACAGAACGGCCTGGGGTTGGAAGTTATTTGCTGGAATTATCGGCATCTGGGCCGGCTTGTATATCTTGCAACACCCGGTAGGTGGCGCGTTGGCCTTTGGCTTTGCGTTGATCGTGATCGTCGGCATCCAAGGCATCATCCTGGGTATCGTTAGCCTGATCCAGGCCTTCCAAGGTGCCGGCTGGGGCGCGGCTATTCTGGGGATTATCAGTATCATCCTCGGCGTCATTCTCTTGGCCAATACAGTCATCGGTGTGGCCACATTGCCGTGGGTGTTGGGCATCTTCGCCATTGTCGGCGGTATTGCGGCAATCATTGCCGCGTTCCGATTCAGGTCAGCCTGATGACCTGAGGTCGATTCAGGCCTGGTAAATCTGGTGTTTCAGAGGGGGTTGGCCTATACCAACTCCCTCTTTTTAATTATGAAAGAGTGTTAACAGTTAATTTTGAGTGAAAATTGTTTCTGGTTAGGTGAAAACGCATGAATATCCCCATTTACACCCCAAAGCGTAAGTGTTAAAATGCTCAAGGATGGTGCTACGTGATTAGTAATGCCTTCCACCGTTTAATAATCAATAGCCAAGAACAAAAAGGCGTTCACCGAATCATCACAGTCTGCCAATCCAACCTTTAGCCAAAGAGTCTCAGTAGATAGGAGCGTGGAACCATGAGGGCAAATTTTTTGCGGAGCGCGGCATTCCTCGTTTTCATGACGGTCATTCTGGTCGGGTGGGGATCTTCACTGGGATCGAGGCCGGCCGCCGGCACGATTCCAATGGGACAGGTTGATAACTTGCCCTTCGCCGAGTTCAAAGGCATTGGCCCCGGCACATTTACCCTGACCAACCCCGCCAACAGCTTCCTGGTAAAAACCGGACGCCGAGTCGAAGAGGTCAGCGGGCCGAGCTACACAGCCATTGCCGGACAATATGTGTGGGAGATCAGCGGCGGCATTGGCCAATTCACCTTTTTCCTGACCGGAACCGTAGATCTGGAAGCAACGGTTGAAGAGGGTTGCCGCATAAGCTACCTCCATCTCGATGACGAGTCTGATCAGCGCATCAACCGCTTTACGATCAACGGCGAGGTTGTTCACACCATCAATCCGGAGCAGGTTCCGGATCCGGCAGGCTTGGTTATCTATAGCGAGTTCATTGCCCCCACAAGCGGCGCGTTGGCCATGCAAATTGAGGACAGCGGTGGTGTCGTCTTCAAGCTGGTTTGCTCGACGATCGATGTTGTCAAGACCGCCAATCCGGAGCAAGTGAACGCCTCAGGTGAGCCTGTTCAGTTCACGGTAAGTATTGAAAATACCGGCCTAACAGCCGTGACGATCAACTCCCTGGTTGATGATCAATTCGGCGACCTCAATGGTCAGGGAACCTGCTCGGTCCCCCAGACGATTCCAACCGGCGGCAGCTACTCCTGTACGTTTACCGCGCCGGTGAATTTTGAGGAAGCAAGTTGCACCCACATCAATGTCGTGACCGCTTCCGGTCAGGATGGAGACGGAGAGCCGGTCAGCGATGAGGATGACGCAACGGTTATCCGGACGCCCTGCGCGTCGATTGATGTCACTAAGACGCCTGACCCGGCCCAGGTTGAAGCGCCGGGTGGCGACGTGGTCTTCACGGTCCAGGTAGCGAATACCGGTCCCGCGCCCGTCACCATTAACAGCCTAACCGACGACGTCTATGGCGACCTAAACGGTCAGGGTAATTGTTCGGTACCACAGACGATCGCTGTGGGCGGAACTTATTCCTGTTCATTTACCGGCACGGTCAGCATCGAAGGCAACGGCAACACCTGTGTTCACGTCAATACGATTACAGCGACCGGTGTCGGTGAGAATGAGGAATCGGTTCAAGACAGCGATGACGCGGAAGTAGAAATCGTCCCATGCGCGGAGATATCCGTCTCCAAGACGCCTGATCCGGCCGAACTACCTCTACCAGGCGGCGAGGTGGTGTTCACGGTCGTTGTCGCTAACACTGGTTCGACAACGGTTACGATTGATAGCCTGGTCGATGATGTGTTCGGTGACCTGAACGGACAAGGTTCCTGCTCGGTACCGCAGGAGATTGCGGTTGATGGAACCTATGAGTGTGCCTTCACTGGCGACGTAGAACTAAGCGAAGAGCTATGTACCCACGTCAATACGATAACGGCGTCCGGTCCGGACGTTGAGGACCAGGCCACAGCCGAGGTAACATGCCTCGACCGCAAGATCGAAGTCACCAAGACGGCTAACCCCGCCATCCTGCCGATTCCGGGCGGCGATGTACAGTACACGGTCGTTGTCGCCAACACCGGCACGGCTGAATTGACCATCGACAGCCTTGTCGATGACAAGTTCGGCGATCTGAATGGGCGGGGATCATGCTCGGTCCCGCAAACCATTCCCGTGGAGGGTTCGTATTCCTGTACCTTTACCGGCCCGGTAACCTTCAGCGAGACTGTCTGTAGCCACACCAATACTGTCGTCGCCAGCGGAGTCGGGGTCAGCGGCCAAGATTCGGCTACGGTGACGTGCAGCCAGCCGGAGCTGCCGGAGATCAGGGTTGTCAAGTCAGCGAACCCGGCCTTTTTACCAAAGCCAGGCGGCGAAGTCGCCTATACGGTGACGGTATTCAACGAAGGCGAAAGGGATGTGCTCATAGACTCGTTGACAGATGACAAGTTCGGTAACCTAAACGGGCAAGGTGATTGCTCCGTTCCACAAACGATTGCCGTCGGCGGTTCCTACGCTTGCACCTTTACCGCCACGGTGACCCTTGACGAAGAAACCTGTACCCACATCAATACCGTTACCGCTGGTGGACCTGATGTCAGTGAGAGCGGCTCGGCGACGGTCAGCTGCGAGATCAAGGATCGCAAGCCGGCTTGCCTGCGGATCAATTTCGAGGTAGGCCCGGATCAAGCCCGGCGCGGTACATTCGTTGTCCGCGAAACCGGCGGCAAGGTGTTGGCGACCTGGTGGGCGGAAGAAGGCTGGATGGATAGCGGCTGGATCGAGGATATCGATATATCCGCCCCGGCGGTCTATGTCCAGGTCATCTTTGTGAAGGGTGATGGCACAGAGATCGAGATGAAGATTCTCAATCCCGCGCCCGACACATCATTCGGCTGGCTGGCTCGCGGCCAGTGCCATGCCATTGAGGTGGCCTGGCCTTAGGCCCGGACGCACAGTGTCAAATGAGAACAAGGCCTCCAACTGGAGGCCTTTTCTATTCGTCGTAAACAAAAAGCGAGTTTACAATAACCTATAGACCAAAGGTTCGCAATCAAGGGTTCACCCATGACGATCGATTCATCGACGACCAACAAACCCGAAACCCCATCCCTCCCGGACATGCCCCCGGCCGCACAATGGATGGCGGCTCTGGCGGCGCAAAATCCGCCCATGGCGGAAGGTGTCAGGGCCGCTGATCCGCATTCTCCAGTCTCATCTACAGAGGACCGCTACCGGCGGATAAAATCGAGCCTGCGAGGCAGCCAGAAACTCCTGCCAGACCTGTCTTCGGAAACACGGGAAGTCCTCCTGGCTTGGGGCGAGGAGATCGCTTGGGCAGTCGTCAGGGCGACCGAAGGCATGGATGACCCCGCCGCCGAGGAATTCCTGCAACCGCGAATTCGCGCTCTGCGGCGTATGCTTCAGCGAATTGGCCAGATGATTGCCAGCCCGCAGGAGCTCGAGGCGGATGTAATCAGATATGTCGCCAAGCAAGCTGGTCTCATCGCCGGTATGGATGTCATGAGCCAGGTGCCCGAGCCGATCGTCGTCGATTTCTGGGCGGAGCGGCAACATCAGGCCGGCACGCCACTGGACCAAGTTGAGGTTATGCGTCGCTTTGTGGCGCAATTGCTGGCCATAGAGCCTGATGAGTCGGGATTGGCATGAAACCCCGCCCAGATCATGGCCGCAGTAGGCGCCGAGCCTCGGGGAACGAAGTGGGTGATAAAACACTTGCTGGCGTCATTCTCTGGCTCTTCTTGATTTTTTTCCTCGCTGCCTGCCATCCGGCTATTATGGATGGGGTCCAACGACGACTCATCACTATCCTTCCCGGAGATATGGCCGTGATGGCTGTCCCGACTCCCAATTATCCGTCGAATTTTGCCACGCCGGTGATGATCCCTCAGATTCCGGCACAAACAGAAGCGGTGGCCGCGCCTTCTGTTCCGATTCCAACCCGGCCGGTCGATTTGCCTCACTTGCCGCGCGACGTTGGCGGGGAGGGAGGTTATTGGACAGTCATCTTCACGCCAGGGGCAACCAGCGAGACAGCTCAAATAGATGGCCAGGCGATCATCGACACCCTAATTGGTTATATCGACGCCGCTGAGACATCGATCCATATCGCGGTTTTCGAAACCGACCTGACCGAGGTAGCCGAAGCGTTAATTCGTGCTTACGAACGGGGCGTGGACGTGCGCTGGATCACCGACGACGAAAACGGTATCGATACCGACATCGAGGAAGGGCACGGACAGTTTGAGCTGATGGAGGCGGCCGGTATCGAGATTCGCGATGACCAACGCTCGGCCTTCATGCACCACAAGTTTATCCTTATAGACGGACTTTTTTTGATGACCGGTTCGATGAACCTGACAAAAAATGATGTCTTTCGCAACAATAACAACATCGTCGTGGTCGAGTCGCCTGAGCTGGTGACCATCTACGAGCGTGAGTTCCAGGAGATGTGGGCTGGCCAATTCGGGCCACGCTCTCCGTCGACCATCTCCGCGCAGCAGGCGTACGTCGGTTCGGGCTTGCCGGTGTTGGTGCGCTTCGCGCCGGAAGATAAACCGTTCGAGGCTCTCGTGGAATTGACCCGGCTGGCTGAGAAAAGCATCCGCTTCATGGCCTTTTCCTTCACCCAGGATGATTTGGGGGCGGTTATGCGCGAGCGCGCCGCCGCCGGGGTCGACGTAAAAGGTATCTTCGAAGTGCGTGGTAGCGAGACGGAATATGCTGAGATGCCACCGCTCTATTGTGCCGGCGTGCCCGTGCGACAGGACGGTAATCCCGGCACTTTTCACCACAAGGTGGTTATTATCGATGAATTCGTTGTCATCACCGGCTCGATGAATTTATCCGACAATGCCGCCGACAGTAACGATGAAAACGTGTTGGCTGTTTCCGACCCGGCGATCGCCCGGATTTACCTGGAGGAATTCGACCGACGCTGGGCTGAGGCGACCGATCCCGACCCGGCCGACATGGCCTGCCCGTAGCAGGTAACAATCCACTTGCCGGGCAAGCCGTCGGTCCATAAAAAGCCGCCGGAGGATTCAATTGCCTCCGGCGGCTGTCATTTTTGTTGATTCGGATTAGGGCGTCAGGCTTCGGTGGCGAAGGCCGGCACTTCGATCGCCCGGCCGCTGCTGTCGTTGGCTAGGTAATAGGGATACCAGGCCACGCCGAACAGCGTGACGCGAACGTCACTCTTGCGTGGCGCGACCGGAACTTCACTGACATTGGCGACAACCTCGTCCCATTTGACCCTAACGGCGTCCAGTTCCACCTGTCGCTCTTCGGTCAGGGCGGCGATCTGCTCCTTGAATTCGGCGATCGCCAGTTCCGATTCCTCGATCTCGGCTTTGGCCTTACCGGTCATCCCGCGCTTGCTCATCGACTTGGACAAGGTGCGGCGACGGCCGCCCAGCATGCCCAGGAGGGTTTCTGCGTGAGTCGTCCATTCCTCGCCCTTGCGCCGGTCCAATTCAGCCTGATCCTTCATCAGCTCTTTTTCTTCCTTACTGAGCTTATCTTCCAAAGACTTCAGCTTGGTGGCATAACGGGCTTCAACCTTGTCCAGCTCGGCCTTCATCTTTTCTTCGGCCACCTTCCGGCACAAGACTTCAAATTCGGCCTCATCAACTTCCAGGGGCGCATAGACCTTCAATGCCTCATTAGCCCGGATGTTGACCGCGCCGTTGCGGACGATCCAGTCGACAAAATCCGTTTCCAGGGCTTTCATCACCTTGGCGTCGGCCAGTGGCGAGTTGAGGCCGGCGAAGCGGGTGTTGGGCTGCGGCTGGCGATCGAGCGAGCGGTCATCGACCGGCGTCGAGACGATCTCCTCCCAGCGAATCACGGCTTTGGGATCCGGCTCCAACAACATCGCCGCCTGGGGGATGACGGTGTTCAGGTTGTATTTGGCGTTGGTCAGCCGGATCTCGGCCTGGGCCAGCAAGGCCGGGCGATAGATCGTGCCGCTCTCCTTGGTCCCGGCATCGACTGTGAAGCGGTTTTGCTCGGCCGCCTTGGCCAAGGACAGATTAGCCGGCAAGAAGTATTCACCCATACCGGTCGGCACGGGTGGGCGAGTCATGGTCGTCGCCGTATCGACGGACGGGGAAGCAGGCGTGGGCACGGTTGAAGTTGAAGTTTCCGCGGCAGCCGATGTCGCTGCGGCGGCTGCCGTCGCGGCCGGTGTGGCCGGTGTGGCAACAGCTAACGTGGAGCTTGGCGCGGCCCCTTTCAAGGCATTCAGGGCCGGAATTTGGGCGCGGGTCATCGGACCGGCCAGGTAATTCATCGCCCAACGGGTCTGGAAGAGCATGGGCTTCTTGGCGTGCACGTTGCGCATCAGGAAAACGCGTTTGCCGATGCCGGAGATCAGCCGGTCATATTCCTTGGCATCCACATCCCCGGCGGTGGCGCTTGTCAAGCCGTCGATGAGTCTGGCCTTGTCCTTTTCGGTGGCCAGCTTGCCGATAAACCACGTCCCGGCGTTGGATAGCCCCTTGTAATCCAGGTCGACCGGGTTCTGGGTGGCCAGCACCATGCCGACACCGAAAGCGCGGGCTTGCTTCAACATCCGCAGCATGACGGTCTTTGAAGGTGGGTTGCTGATGGGCGGCGCGTAGCCGTAAATCTCGTCGAAGTAAACCAGGGCGCGCAACGAGGACGTTCCGCTCTGTGAGCGCATCCAGGTCTCGATGTTGGAATAGAGCAGCGTCACGAAGAACATTCGCTCTTCTTCGCTCAGGTGGGCGATATAGAAGATGGAGTGACGCGGCCGGCCGTCGAGGCCGTACATCAGATTCTGGATGTCGAGCGGATCGCCCTCCATCCAGGTTTTGAAACTGGGCGAGGCCAGCATGCTGTTGACGCGCATGGCCAGCCCGGCGCGATCCTTCTCCGGGAAGAAGGAATTGACATCCAGGACGCCCAGTTTGTCAAAGGGCGGCGTCTGAATCTGCATGATCAGCTCGCCCAGATCGAGGTTGTGGCCTTGGCTCCAGGCATTGGCCACGATGTTAGACAACAGGATGTGCTCGCGGCTCTGGACAGGATCGATCTCCTTCAACCCCGTCAGGCTGAGCAAAGCCGTCACCGTGCCGCTGATTTGCTCGCCCAGTACTTCCTCATTGCCCTGCCACGGCAAGCTCGGCGCGGCCAGCGAGGCGAGGATGCTGAGGGGCACGCCGGCCGTTGAGCCGGGAGTGTAGATGGTGAATTGAACGCTTTCGGCCAGCGTTTCCAATCGTTGCGGTTCGATCCCCCAATCGCTCAGGCCGTTGCGCCAAAGCTCGGCCGTCTCCGCCGCGGCCTGCTCCGGAGTCTTGCCCGATTTCTTGGCTTCGGCTTCGTTGATCCACGGCTGGAAATCATTTGGCGCCAGGTTCGGGAAATGGAGCAGCAGGTTGGTCAGGTCGCCTTTGGGATCGATCATCAGCGCCGGGACATGGTTCAGGGCCGCCTCTTCCAGCAGGCCGACGCACAGGCCGGTCTTGCCCGAGCCGGTCATGCCGACAACGACGCAATGGGTGGTCAGGTCATCGGCGTCATAGAGGAGCGGGTCCTCTCCCGTCTTGCCGCTGCCGGGGTCCCATAACTTGCCCAGGTAATATTTGCCGTTGGTTTCGATCATGCTCATTTACCTCCGCTATTAGTTTAATCCAGACATCAGAGGTCTCCAAGATTTGTTAGCAGGGTTTTTCAGTTTTCGGGAAAAGTAAAGGAAAGCCACCTCATTTTGGTAAGATGGAGTTGTCGAAGACCCAAATACCAAAAGAGGTGACCCATGAAGCATATCAAATTGACAGCCAAAG
>Ga0114939_10003184_pt1 | contig 11627 bp, 7 predicted proteins | sample AshMeaCrysSpring_FD_87196 | JGI IMG/M metagenome (GOLD analysis project Ga0114939, IMG submission 87196) | Groundwater microbial communities from Big Spring, Nevada to study Microbial Dark Matter (Phase II) - Ash Meadows Crystal Spring | ecosystem: Environmental > Aquatic > Deep subsurface >... | reverse complement strand
CGGCGTCGCCGACGATTCCGATGAGCCTGTCCGCCATGGCCTGCGCGGCGCCGGTCTCGTTCATGGCCGCCGAGAGCGGCGTCATCGCCCCGACGAGGATCACCGTGGTCCAGTTGATCGACTTGTAGGCCTGGTCGACGCTGAGGATGCCGAACAGCACCATCGCGACCGCCGCCGTCACGCCGGCGATCGCTGCCGGGACGATGCCGGTGGCGAGCGCGAGGATCATAAGCGCGAGGATCACGATCGCCGTCCGCGCGCCGGCGCCCATCGGCACCGCCTGCCGGCGCACCACCTCGGGCGAGTTGACGACCAGCACCTCGGGGGTCGCGAGCCGCTTGTCGAGCGCCGACCACGTGCCCTGCAGTAGCATCGTGTCACCGACCTCGAGCTTCACCTTGCCGGCCGGCAGCTCCTCGCCCTGGCGTTGCACCGCGAGGATGAGCAGATCGCCGCTCTCCGTGGCCATCCCCGGAAAGACCTCGCGACCGATCAGCTCCGAGCGCGGCGGGATCACCACCTCGGCGAGACCGGACGTGCGGTTGAAGAGGACGTCCGTCGCGTTCCCCTGCGCGTCGTTCGGACCGAGCCCCGCCTTGTTGTCGTTCGCGAACTTCGCGGCGGTCTCCGCGTCCCCGCGCAGGAGCACGACGTCGTCCTCGGCGAGCTCGGGACGCGTCACCGGTCGCCCGGTGGACGCGGACTGGGCGCCGAGAAAGGACAGTCCCGGGTAGGGGGACAGGTCGAGCGCCGCCGCGCTCGCGCCGACGAGCGGTGAGTCCTCCCGCACGCGCACCTGGAACACGCCGCTCGCGAGCTTGTACTGCTCGACGAGCGTCTTCGCGTGCTTGGAGAGATCGACCGGCATCGAGGCGCCGCCGCGGTGCGGCAGCAGCTTCGGCGCGAGCAGGACCAGGATGACCATGGTGCCGAGCAGGAGCGGCACGCCGGCGAGCGCGAACTCGAAGAAGCCGAAGGCGCGTCCCATCGCCTCCTCGGCCGCCTCCGACACCAGCACGTTGACGTTGGAGCCGGTGAGGGCGAGCTGCGAGCCCGCGTGCGACGCGAACACCATCGGCATCAGCAGCTGCGACGTGGGGCGATTGATCTTGAGGGCCATCACCACGGCGACCGGGAGCAGCGCGGCTACGGAGCCGTTCAGGCTGATCAGCGCCGTAAGCAGGGCACAGAGCAACATCACCAGCACGAGCTGCCGCACGCGGTTCTCGCCTGCCTTGTCGACGAGCACCTGCCCGGCCCACGCGGTGACGCCGGTGACCTCGAGCCCGGCGCTGACCACGAACAGCGAGGCGATGAAGATCGTCGTGGGGTCGCCGAGGCCGCCGAGCGCCTGCTGCACCGAGAGAATGCCGGTGAAGTAGAGGGCGAGCGCGGTGCCGACCGCGACCAGCACCACCGGCACCCGCTCGGTGACGAAGAGGACGATGACGACGGCGATGATGAGCGCGAGAACTCGGAGGTCGTTCATGCCCTGTGCTCGTGGTCCTTGCGTATCGCCGTTTCCGTCGGAGGAGCGGGGAGATCCCCACTCCCGAAAGAAAGCTTCGACAGAGAGAGGCCGGGAACGCGGAGAAAGCCGGAGGCGTGGATTCGTCGCCGGCGTTGGCGCGAGGCGCGGTCGCTGCCTCCACCCAACCACGACCGCCCCAGCTGTGCCCCGCTGCTTCGCGCCTCCGCCTTGAAAAACTCGCTCTAGTGATCGACGCGGGCCGCCCCGCCGCGCATCAGCGTGCCGGCGGCACGAACGCGACGGCGAGCTCCGCGAGCAGGCGCGCGCCGAAGCCCGTCGCGCCCTTCGAGCGCCACGACTCGTCGGCGTCGACCTTCATCGGCCCGCAGATGTCGATGTGCGTCCAGGGGACGTCGCCGACGAACTCGGCGAGATAGAGCGCGGCAGTGATCGCGCCGGGGGCGGCGTCGCCCATGTTCTCCATGTCCGCGACCGTCGACTCGAGCTGCTTGCGGTAACGCTTGTCGAGCGGCAGTTCCCACACCGGCTCGTCGGTGCGCGCGGCGGCCGCCTTCACCTGCTCGACGAAGCCCGGGTGATTGGTAAAGACGCCGGCGATCTGGTCGCCGAGCGCCATCATGCATGCGCCGGTGAGCGTGCCGATGTTCACGATCGCGTCGGGCTTCTGCTCCACGGCAAGCGCGAGCCCGTCGGCGAGCGCGAGCCGTCCCTCGGCGTCGGTATTGTTGATCTCGACCGTCTTGCCGTTGCGATGGGTGAGGACGTCGCCCATCTTCGTCGCCGAGCCCGAAGGCATGTTGTCGGTGCACATCAGGTAGGCGGTCACCGTCGAGCGGCAGCCGAGCTTCGGCAGCGCCGACATCGCGGCGAGCACCGCCCCGGCGCCCGACATGTCCATCTTCATGACCGCGTGCATGGGGTCGCGCGGCTTGATGTTGATGCCGCCCGAGTCGTACATGATGCCCTTGCCGACCAGCGCCAGGTGACCCTTCGGCTTGTTGCCCTTGGGGCGGTAGGTGAGCCGCACCATGCGCGGCTCCTCGACGCTGCCCGCGTTCACGCCGAGCAGGCCGCCCAAGCCCAGCTCGGCGATGCCCTCGCGGTCGAAGATCTCGATCTCGAGCGCGCGGTCCGCGGCGACGCGCTGCGCGACCTCCGCCATGCGTTCCGCGGTCAGGTGCTTCGGCGGTGCGTTGGCGAGGTCGCGCGCGAGCGCTCCCGCCGCGGCCAGCGTCCGGCCGCGCTCGGCACCCGCCTGCGCCGCTTCGGCGTGGTCGGCGGGTGCGACGAGCGTGATCTCCCTGACCGCGACGCCGGTCGGCTCGTTCTTCAACGCGTCGTAGCGATAGCGCGCGAGCAGGATCCCCTCGACGATCGCCTGCGCGGCGCCCTCGGGCTTGAGCGAGCCGCCTTCGGCGAGCGCGGTCGCGAGCTTCGTCGCCCGCCCCGCGGCACGCGCGAAAGTGGCGGCGGCATCGCGCAGCGTCGTCCCGTCCACGTTGCCGGGCGCGCCGATGCCGAACGCGACGAGCAGCGGTCCCTCGGCGCGCGGCACGGGCAACGACTGCCCCACCTTGCCCTCGAATCCCGCCGCGGCGAGCGCCTTGCGATCGAGACCGAGTGATCGCGGCACCGACCCCTCGGTAGCCACGGCTATGCCAACGGCATCGACGTTCGCCGGCGCGCTGCGTGCGACATGCAGGGCGACCTCGGCGAAGTGTGCGATGGAGGGTGTCGGATCGAAATCGGCACCCGGGCGGGTCGCCTGCTTCTTCATATCGGCTTGCTCCTTCGCAGGCGCCGTCCCCGAACGCACGACGGGTACGGCTGCTTGCGCTTCAGGTGGGTAGCGGTGCCGGCGCGCGAGACGCTGCGCCTCGCGCACGAAACGCGGCGTGTTCGAGCCCGACGTCGCGTCCTTCCCAGCGGGCCGGATGTTGAACGAGCGACTCGCGCTTTGCAACCACCAAAGCTGGCGCTCTGCATCATGCTCGCGACCCATGGATCACATTCATGCGCCGCATGCCTCAATTGCGTCTCACGATTCGATGGCGTGGCCACTTTGCAGTTGAGACGGCGCGGCGTGCGGGTCATGCGTTGCATACATGGTGAGCATCAACGTGCGGCATGCCTCCATCAATCAACGTGGTGCGGTTGCACGTCGGGATTGGCAACCGCTAGCGAGACGGTGCACACTGCGCCCGCGCATTCTCGCGGCCACGCTTCTGCGCTGCCGACTTCCGCGAAATCACCCGGGCCGAGGAACAGGGAACATGGAAACGCACTCCGAGAGATCCACGAAGACGACGATGGACCGGATCCTCGACGTGGTCGAGCGCGTCGGGAACAAAGTGCCGCATCCGGTCGTGATCTTCCTGATCCTCATCGCGATCGTCATCGTCCTGTCACACATCCTCTACCTCGCGGGCGCGACCGTCACCTACGAGGTCATCAACCCGGACACGCACAAGGTCGAGAAGGCCACGACCACCGCGCGCAGCCTGCTCACGGCGGACGGCATCCGCTTCATGTTCACCGGCGTCGTGACGAACTTCATGAACTTCCAGGCGGTGGGCGTGATCATCGTGGCGATGGTCGGCGTCGGCGTCGCGGAGGCGTCCGGTCTCGTCAACGCGCTCATCCGCAAGCTCGTCATCGTGTCGCCGCCCTGGGCGCTCACCTACATCCTGGTGTGCGTCGGCATCGTCTCCAGCCTCGCCGCCGATGCCGGTTACCTGGTGCTGATCCCGCTCGCCGGCGCTGCGTTCATCAGCGTCGGGCGACATCCGCTCGCGGGCCTTGCAGCGGCGTTCGCCGCCGTGGCGGGCGTGTTCCTCGTGAACGTGTTCATCGTGCCGCTCGACGGCATCCTCACCGGCATCACCAACGACGCGATCCACATCGTCGACCCGACGAAGAACATCTCGCTCACCGCGAATTTCTGGTTCTCGGCCGTCTCGGTGATCGTGATGACGGTCGTCGTCGCGCTCGTCACCGACAAGATCGTCGAGCCGCACCTGGGCAAGTTCGTGCCCGACGAGCCGCAGGAAGCCGCGGAGATCAGTGCCGAGGAGTCGCGCGGACTGCGCTTCGCCTTCTGGGGCCTGATCCTCGTGATCGCGTTCATCGGGCTGCTCGTCGGCCCGCCGGGCGCGCCGCTGCGCAACCCCGAGACCGGCGACATCCTCGGCAACTCGCCGTTCATGAACAGCCTCATCGTGTCGATCGCGCTGCTCTTCTTCGTGACCGGCACGGCGTACGGCATTGGTGCCGGGACGATGAAGTCGACCACCGACGTGATCAATGCGATGACGAAGGCGATCGCCGGGCTCGCGGGGCTGATCTTCCTGCTGCTCGTGATCTCCCAGTTCCTCGCCTACTTCAACTACACCAACATGACGACGCTCGCGGCGCTGTCGCTCGCCGACATCCTGCAGCGGATGAACCTCGACGCGCTGTGGCTGCTGCTAGGGTTCATCGTCGTTGTGTTCATCCTCGACTTGCTCATCACCGGCGCGGTGCCGAAGTGGGCGCTGTTCGCGCCGGTGTTCGTGCCGCTGCTGATGCGCCTCAACGTGCCGCCGGACGCCGTGCTCGCTGCCTACCGCGTCGGCGACTCGCCGATGAACGCGATCACGCCGCTCAACGCCTACTTCGCGATGATCGTCACGTTCTGCCAGCGCTACGAGAAGGACGCGGGCGTCGGGACGGTGATCGCGCTGATGCTGCCCTACGTGGGCATCATTGCGGTGGTGTGGCTGGTGCTGTTCGCGGTCTGGCAGATCTTCGGGCTGCCGTGGGGGATCAACTGAGCGTCGGCGTACGAGACCGCGGCGGAGCGGACTGAGCGCCGGGACGTGCCTGCCACGCTTCAGGGCGTAGTCGCGCGGGGTACGAAGCGCCAAGGGGGTAGGCTCGGTAGGTGTGCGCGTAGCGTCGCGTCGATTCCGCGCCCCTCTGCCCGTATACAGGGCCATATTGCGCGTTCGGTCGGGGCGCGTTGCCGGGCAGCGCCGTGTGGTGCGTTCCGTGAGGCGGCGCGCGCGCTCGCGCTGCTCCTGCCCGTTATCCTCGCCGCCGGCTGCGCGAGTGCGCGAGCGAACGCGAGCCGATCGTCCCGCCGTCGGCCGAGCAGCCCTGGCGGGTGCCGGACACCCTCCGCGATTCGGCGCTCACGGTGGCCCAGCCCCACGCATCGCCCGCAGAGCCACCCGCGATCGACGCCGAGAAGCGCTACGCGCTCGCCGAGCTGATCGACATCGCGCAGCGGGTGAACCCGGACACGCGCATCGCCTGGGACCTGGCGCAGCGCGTCCCGCTGCCGATCCCGAAGACCGTTCGTCAGCGCCGGCTTGATGACCCTGGTGCAGGCGGTCGGCGTGATCTTCGGCGCCAACGTGGGCACGACGGTGACCGCGCAAGTCGTGGCCTTCAACACCACCGACGCGCATGCGGCAAAGTCTTGTAGATCAGCGCGAAGACGGTGGTCACCAGGGGCCGATCTCCGTGGCGCCGCTGAAGGTGGCGAGGCTCTGAGAATCCGGGTCCCACCAGCGGCTCAATGCGCGCAGACCCGCGGGGCCAGCCTCAATCGCCGAAATCGCGGCCGCCACCGCCTCTCCACCTGCTTTCGCTTGCGGAGCGCGCACTGAGGTATTACATTCTAGATCATAGTAATACCCGCGGAGAACGACATGGCAACGACGCTTACCAGCAAAGGCCAGGTGACGATCCCGAAACATATCCGCGACGCGCTGCAACTCGAGCCCGGCACCGCCGTGGATTTCTCGGTCAACCGCGAGGGGGAAGTAGTCTTGCGACGCGCCAGACGAGGGCCGGCGCGCAAGGGTGTCGGAGACCGCTTTGCCGCCGTACGCGGCCGCGCCGAAGTGACATGGCGCACCCGCGACCTGATGAAGCTCCTGCGCGACGAGCGCTGATGCTGATCGTGGACACCAACGTGCTGGTGGACGTGCTCGAGGACGATCCCGATTGGGCGGAGTGGTCGATCGGCCAGTTGCGAGCCCAGGCGCAGATCCACGAGCTCGTCATCAACCCCATCATCTATGCCGAGCTGTCTCTGGCGTTCGCGACCGTCGAAGCGCTCGACGCCGTCATCGACCAGATGCGATTGACGCTCGCCGACGTTCCTCGACCGGCACTTTTTCTCGCGGGGCAGGCCTTTCTGCGCTACCGGCGAGCCGGTGGTCGCAAGAGCAACGTGCTGGCCGATTTCTTCGTCGGCGCGCATGCCGCAGTCGCCCGCTGGCCGCTGCTCACGCGCGACGTTCAGCGTTACCGCGCCTACTTTCCCACGGTCGACCTCATCGCACCCTGACCGCCAGGGGCCCCCGCCTATGCGGGTCTATGCCGCGGGAGACCGTGGAAGCAAGCTTATAGCAAGCACCTACGGCGGAGCCGGTGCGTCAGCGCGCTGTGGACCCGCGCAGCTCCCCCCCGAACTGAGGGGTTGCGCGGCCGCTCGCAAAGGTCAGATGAGCGCGATCGTTGCTCTCGCACCGGGCACCGGTTCAGTGGCCAGCTTGGTGTCCATGGTCGCAAGGCGTCCACGGTTCACATGAGCCAGGGCCAGCAAATAGCTGTCCGTGACTCGCGAGTGGCTGGAAAGCAGTTCCAAGGCAAAGAACGCGTCGTCGGCAACACTGATGCTGTCTGCCCAGAAGGTGTGGCCCGGCAGACTTCGTATTGCCACCAGCAACTGAACGACGGCGCTTGGGGGGCCCGGCGAGTTGGGGTACTTCGGATGGCCGACGATTCTGATCAGCCCGTTCTCGGTCAGTGGGCATGTGGCGAAACTTTTCCGGCCGGTCCGGGAGAACCAAGCGTGGGCCTGATCGTGCTGAACGTGTGCCGGGTCGACGAGGGCGATCAGGACGTTGACGTCCAGTAGAAAAACCGTCACGGCATCTCGTCGCGCAGCCGATTCACCAGCTCCATCGTCACCGGCGTCGCGCCCCGCCGTACCGGCAGCAGAGGCACACCATTTCGTTCCGCCTTGACTCCGCGCGTTGACCGGGTGAGGCCCTGGCGAGCCAGAGCGGAGATGACTTCGCCCACGGTCTTGTGCTCGCGCTCGGCGAGGTGCTTTGCTGCAGCAAGGACGTCATCGTCGATCGCGAGTGTCGTCCTCATGACTGCCATACCCCAGAGACCTGTTGGATGCGCAGCATCATACATCACGCATCACTAGGAGGCAAGGAACCGGCGTCCGCTGATGCGCGACCCCGGGCGAATCTCGTCGCGCTTCGTGCCTCGGTGCGGGAACGTCGCAAGGATGATCGCCTCAACGTAGCGCGCCGCGGTGACCGGTGAGCGATCCTCGGCCACGTGCTCGTAGGGCGCACGAGTGGTCTTCAGCCTCCCGTGTGAAGGCGACCTCGTAGCCTTCACGCGTTTTGGCAACTCGTTTCCGGTGTGCAGCCGCGAGCCGCGCGCGAATGGCAGATGCGCGCATAGAAGCGGTGGTAGCGCGCGGGCGGATCTCGCGCGGGGACGCCTTGAGCGCCGTTCACGATTGCCGTTCACCCTCGAGCACCAGCGTTGCGAGCGCTTAAAATGCCGGCGTGGCGCGCTTCGCAGGGCGCGCGTCCTCACTGGCGTTCCTCGGTCGAAGCGCTGGACGCCGTCATCGACCCGATGGGTTTGACGCTCGCCGACGTTCCTCGTTGAACCGACTTCCTCGGGAAGTCTCCATGCGCTGAATGCATGGGAGTCATGCGAGTTGTCCGTTCCGCTTGACTCTTCGTATTCGACTCCCCCATAAAGCGCCTGCGCGTCGCAATGCGCGGCGTGCGCGGAAACCGGCATGGCATTCGACCCCTCGGCATCGCTCACGCCGCTTGGTATGTTCTAGGACGTTGCTTTGCCGCATCGTGCGCGTGCCGCGTCGTTGTGCTGATGCGCGAGGGGCGGACGCGCACACGCTTTCGATCTGCGAAGCGCCGCGCCATTCTCACGCAGCTGGGGAGACGGAGACGCGCCCGAAAAAACCGGCAGCGCGACGAGCGCGAGAGGTCCGATGGAACAGGACAGCGAGACATTAGCAAGCGCAACCAGGCGTGAGCCTCGAGCTCCTTCCGTACGCTGGGCCTGCGTTCGCGACGCGGACTGCGGTCGCCCGGCTCCACAACGAAGCGGCGTCGATGGGAGCCTTGACGGCTGTACTGGCGATGATTTCTACTTCGGCGCGCCGCCAGCGGACCGGAGGGCAGGAAGCAAGGAGCCGATAGAGATGTCGAGCGTGAGCCTTGAACGACGAAACCCACGGCCGCGCCGGATCACGCTGTTCCTTGCCTGCAGTGCCGTGCTCCTGGCGTCGGCCTGTCGGGCCCCCGACGAGCCGCCGCCGCCGGAGATCCGGCCCGTCCGCGTGCTGAAGATCGAGCAGCGTGCCGCCGCAGATACGAGCGCGCTCACCGGTACCGTCGAAGCACGCACCGAGGTCAACCAGTCGTTCCGCATCGACGGGCGCCTGGTCGAGCGCTACGTGGACGTGGGCGACCTCGTGCGCCCGGGGCAGCTCATTGCACGTCTCGACCCGCAAAACGAGGAGAGCGCGCTGCAGGGCGCGCAGGCGCAGTTGAGCGCCGCACGCGCGCAGCAGGTGGAGGCGCGCAACAACTTCAATCGCATGCGCGACCTCGTGGTCGAGAACGCGGTGTCGCGCGCGAACTACGAGCAGGCCGAGTCGCTGATGAAGTCAGCCGATGCCGCCGTGACTGCGGCGCAGTCCCAGGTCACGCTGGCGCAGAACCGTCTCGGCTACACGCGGCTCACCGCGACCGTCGCCGGTGTCGTCGCCGCGCGCGGGGCCGAGCCCGGCGAGGTCGTCGGGCCCGGAAGGATGATCGTCCAGGTGGCGAAGGACGGCAACCGCGAGGCGGTGTTCGACGTCCCGGCGCAGGCGAAGGACCAGGCGCTCAAGAGCCCGGACGTCATCGTGGCGCTCACCATCGATCCCAAGGTGACCGCCCGCGGGCGCATCCGCGAGGTGTCGCCGCGCGCCGATCCCATTACCGGCACGTTCCGCATCCGGGTGGAACTGCTCGACGCGCCGCAGGCGATGCGGCTCGGCAGCACCGTGACCGCGCGCGTCAGGCGCGAGGGCGCGAGCGGCTACGTCGTGCCGGCGTCGGCGCTGGTGCGCGCCGACCGGCAGCCGGCGGTGTGGCTCTTCGACGCAAAGACGCAGACGGTGGCGCCGCGGCAGGTGAAGGTCGAGGAGTTCGAGCCCGGGCGGGTGGTCGTCTCGTCGGGCCTCGAGCAGGGCGACATGATCGTGACGGCAGGCGTGCAGGCGCTGCACGAGGGGCAGAAGGTCCGGGCGCTCGAGGCGCGCCCGTGATCGGGCCCAATCTTTCTGAGTGGGCGATCAAGCACAAGTCGCTGGTCGTCTTCTTCATGATCGTCTCGGTGGTTGCCGGGGCGTTCGCCTTCAAGCGGCTGGGCCGCGCCGAGGATCCGGCGTTCACCTTCCGCACCATGGTCGTGTTCGCAGCGTGGCCGGGCGCAACGGTGGAGGAGACGCTGCAGCAGGTGACGGAGCGGATCGAGCGTAAGCTCCAGGAAACCGACTTCCTGCGCAACATCCGCAGCTACACCACCGCCGGCGTGACGACGATCTTCGTCGACCTGGAGGGCAAGACACCACCGGAGAAGGTGCCCGACATCTGGTACCAGGTGCGCAAGAACATCGGCGACATCCGCGGCACGCTGCCGCAGGGCGTCATCGGCCCCGGCTTCAACGACGACTTCGGCGACACCTTCGGCACCATCTACGCTTTCACCGGCGACGGCTTCACGCACCGGGATTTGCGCGACTACGTTGAGGAGGCGCGCTCGCGCCTCCTCAACGTCAAGGACGTCTCCAAGATCGAGGTGCTCGGCGCCCAGGACGAGCGGATCTTCATCGAGTTCTCCACCCAGCGGCTCGCGGCGCTCGGCCTCGACTACCGCGCACTCGTACAGACGCTGCAGGCGCAGAACCTGGTGCGGCCCTCGGGCGTCATGCAGACGGGCGAGGAGCGTCTGTTCCTGCGCGTCACCGGGTCTTTCGACAACGAGGACGACATCCGCAACGTCAACTTCGTGGTCGGCGGCCGCAACATCCGCCTCGGCGACATCGCCGAGGTGAAGCGCGGCTACGCCGACCCTCCGGACCCACTCTTCCGCGTCAACGGCAAGCCGGCGATCGCGCTCGCCATCGCGATGCGCGAGGGCGGCGACATCCTTGCGCTCGGCGGTCGTCTCAAGAAGGAACTGGCGGCGATCCGCGCCGACCTGCCGGTCGGTATCGAGCCGGTGCTGGTCACCGATCAGGCGGTGGTCGTCGACACCGCCATCAGCGAGTTCACGGAATCCCTGTGGCAGGCGATCCTGATCATCCTCGGCGTCAGTTTCGTCGCACTCGGCCTGCGCCCCGGCACCGTGGTGGCGTGCGCGATCCCGCTCACGCTGGCGATCGTGTTCGCCGTGATGCTCGTCTACGGCATCGACCTGCAACGGATCTCGCTCGGCGCGCTCATTATCGCGCTGACGCTGCTCGTGGACGACGCGATGACGACGGTGGACGCGATGCTCCGGCGGCTGGCCGCCGGCGACAGCAAGGAGGAAGCGGCGACGTTCGCCTACCGCACGCTCGCCGCGCCGATGCTCGCGGGCACGCTGATCACCATTGCCGGCTTCGTCCCGATCGGCTTCGCCCAGAGCTCCGCCGGCGAGTACACGTTCTCGATCTTTGCGGTGGTGGGCATCGCGCTGCTCGTCTCGTGGCTCGTGGCGGTGATCTTCGCGCCACTCATCGGCGTGGCGATCCTCAAGACCCCTAAAGCCGGTTCCGACCAGCCGGGCGCCGTCGAGCGTGCCTTTCGGGGCTTCCTGTCGGGCGCGCTGCGGGTCAAGTGGCTCACGATCCTCTTCACGCTCGCCGCGTTCGTCGCGGCCGTGTTCATGGCGCGCTTCGTGCCGCAGCAGTTCTTTCCGAGCTCCGACCGGCCCGAGCTGACGGTCGACCTCACGCTGCGCCAGAACGCGTCGATCTTCGCCACCGACAAGGTCCTCGAGCGGCTCGAGGAGAAGCTCGCGGGCGACCCCGACATCGCCTCGTGGAGCACCT
>Ga0114939_10003182_pt1 | contig 11633 bp, 9 predicted proteins | sample AshMeaCrysSpring_FD_87196 | JGI IMG/M metagenome (GOLD analysis project Ga0114939, IMG submission 87196) | Groundwater microbial communities from Big Spring, Nevada to study Microbial Dark Matter (Phase II) - Ash Meadows Crystal Spring | ecosystem: Environmental > Aquatic > Deep subsurface >... | reverse complement strand
TTATCCAAAAATATCGATTTTTAAGTACTTATCTCTAAAATTAAGTATCTAGTAACACTCTAAAACCACGTTTTTGTATCTTAATCTGATACTTTTAGAAGAGCTAACTAGCAACTTACGTTAATAGCTAATAGCTATTAGCTATCATAAAAATCTCCCCTACCTCCCCTACCTCCTCATCCGCAGTTGATGGTCAACTTGGGTTAATAATTACTGATTCTTTCAGCCATACAATTTCAACCCAGTTAAAAATCTGAAACCCAAGGATGATTTGTTACCTTGTCTAGGCTTTACAATCAAGCCAGGGTTATACACCTAATAACGTAAGTTGCTAGTTAGTGCCAACAGTATCCTAAGGATAGTAAAAGTATAATTTAAAGTATCCATAAGTACCATAAAATTAGATTTTGTACTTAAAAATAGAGGCATTTTGATAACTAGCAACTTGGGTTATTAGCTATTAGCCATTAGCTATTAGCCATTAGCTCTTACTCTTCATCAGGTTCAAGGTCAGCCTCCGTTAAAGATTGCTGAGGTATGGCGGCAATAATGGCGTCTATGACTTTACTTACTGCGACAATCTCAATATTTAACTCTGGAAAAGTTTGACCTTTGGGTACGATGGCCCGTTTAAAGCCTAGTTTTGCAGCTTCTTTCAACCTCAATTCCATTTGAGAGACGGGACGGACTTGGCCGCCTAAGCCAACCTCTCCGATTAGTACAGTGCCTGGGTCTACAACGCGATCGCGGAAACTTGCTACCACTGCAATGGCAACTCCTAGGTCTACAGCTGGTTCCTCTACATTTAAACCACCGGCAGAAGCAACGTAGGAATCTAACTTTGACATGGGAACTCCCACTCGTTTTTCTAAAACGGCAAGAATTTGTAACAGCCGATTATAATCTACTCCAGTAGTTGAACGCCTGGGAGAAGTATAACTAGTGGGGCTAACCAAGGCTTGTAACTCTACTACTATGGGGCGTGTTCCTTCACAAGCAACTACAATGGCTGTTCCTGGTGCTGGGTCATCGCGATTACCTAAAAATAATTCTGACGGATTAGGTACTTCCCTCAGACCATTTTCTACCATTTCAAATATACCAATCTCATGGGTTGCGCCAAAACGATTTTTTACAGTTCTTAATAATCTATGGGAAGCAAATCTATCGCCCTCAAAATATAGTACTGTGTCAACTAAATGCTCTAATACCTTTGGCCCAGCGATCGCTCCTTCTTTTGTTACATGTCCCACGATTAACATGGTAATATCTTCTCGTTTTGCTACTTTCATTAAAGCGGAGGTACATTCCCTGACTTGGGCTACTGAACCTGGGGCTGATGTCAAACTGGAGAAGTAAACAGTTTGAATACTATCAATGACTGTTAAATTAGGTCTTAGAGATTCTATCTCCTTAAGGATTTCCTCTAAATCTGTTTCTGGTAGAACATATAATTCCGGTGAGGTCGCGATGGCTGTTTCAGGGCCATCTTGATTTATTGGTATTTTTGCTACCTCACCATCACTTACTAAGTTTATAGTTTGCCCAACCCCCAAACGAGAAGCCCTTAATTTGACCTGCTGTGCAGATTCTTCTCCAGAAACATAAAGAATACGGTATCTTTGGGCTAGTTGATTGGATACCTGAAGTAGCAAAGTAGATTTACCAATACCAGGGTCTCCACCAATTAATACCATTGACCCAGGTACAACTCCTCCACCTAATACCCGATCCAATTCACCATAACCAGATTCCCATCTATCTACTTGACGGTCACTTATTTGGTTAAATGTTAATGAGGCTCGCGGTTTAGCTGGTTTATTAGTAGAAAAACCATTTTTATTGGAGGATTGCCAATTTCCCCTACTAGGTAAATCATTGCCTGATTGAAGATTCACCTGCTCTTCTAGAGAATTATAAGTACCACAAGCTGGACATTTTCCAAACCATTGTGGCGATTCTGAGCCACATTCGTTACATACGTAGATAGTTTTTGGCTTTGCCATTTTTTAATTATTAAAACTTCTTAATTTTTTCTTACCGATTTGCAAACAAAAATTGCACAATTATAATCAATTCCACGTTTTATTAAGGAATTAATGGAATGATATCTTAATATTAAGGTAGTAAAAATTAATCATCAAAAAATTTTGTTAAGGAGAGTTGAGAAAAATGGAAAATCATAAAGAAAAAATTTTGGTGGTAGACGATGAAGCGAGTATTCGTCGGATTTTAGAAACACGTCTTTCAATGATTGGTTACGATGTCGTAACTGCTGGTGATGGTGAAGAAGCCCTAGATACATTCCGTAAAGCAGAGCCAGACTTGGTTGTATTAGATGTAATGATGCCTAAGCTTGATGGCTATGGGGTTTGTCAAGAGTTACGTAAGGAATCTGATGTCCCCATTATTATGTTAACAGCTTTAGGTGATGTGGCAGACCGCATCACTGGCTTAGAATTGGGCGCCGATGACTATGTAGTTAAACCCTTTTCACCCAAGGAACTAGAAGCCCGTATTCGCTCAGTCCTGCGTAGAGTCGATAAAAATGGTGCTTCTGGAATACCTAGTTCTGGGGTTATTCATGTTGCTAATATAAAAATAGACACAAATAAACGTCAAGTTTATAAAGGTGACGAGCGCATTCGCTTAACAGGTATGGAATTTAGTTTACTGGAACTACTTGTAAGTCGTTCTGGGGAAGCTTTTTCTCGCTCTGAAATTTTACAGGAAGTTTGGGGATACACTCCCGAACGTCATGTTGATACCCGTGTTGTTGACGTGCATATCTCTCGTCTTCGGGCAAAATTAGAGGATGACCCTAGTAATCCAGAGTTAATTCTCACCGCTCGCGGTACCGGTTATTTGTTTCAACGCATCATCGAGCCAGGGGAAGAATAAACTAAAATAAGGGGATTAAAATTTGAAAATGAAAAATGTAGTACTTACGTTATTGTCACATATCAAAGATAGTGCGTTACCCTAGTAAACCTATTGCTAGCTTAAAATTTCTTCGTAGCCTAACACAACAACAATGGTATGAGAGGAAAAATTTATCAGTCTTTTCCATCCCCCTGCGAGAAAAATATGCCGATTGCGTAAGTCCTAAAATTAAAGAAAAAAATTAAAAATTTATATGTTTAATTCTTAATTTTTAATTCTTAATTTTTAATTTTTAATTTTAATTTCCTCTATTTTTAACTCCATGAAAAAAACTGACCCAAATAAAGTTTTACGGCGTCTACCCCTTGTTGTTGGTGGTTTAGGCGCTGTTTTGCTGCTGATAAATCGTCTATATACACCAGAACTTACAGTGTCCCAAGCTAGAGGGGATGTTCTTGGTGTTATTTTAAGTTCAGTATTAATTTTAACTGGATTAATTTGGCAACAAGTACAAGCTCGAACTCCTGATACTGTTGAATTAGTAGGAGAGGAAGGCTTTATACTTGCCCCAGACTTAACAGATACGGTAAAAACAGAATTAGCTTGGGCATCTCACCTACTGTTAACTAATACAGTTACAAAAACTCTAGTTATTTATTACCAGGGAAAAATTTTATTACGACGCGGTATTTTAGCTCCAAAATCAGATATTAATTTTGGACCAATACTAAATAGAGTACTAGAAAAACAAAAAGCTGTTTATCTTGTTGCTTTAAATGTCTATCCAGGGAGGATTGAATTTGATTATTTACCAGATAATACTCAAGGTGTAATCTGTCAACCGATTGGAGATAAGGGCGTGATGATTTTAGGAGCAAATGCTCCCCGCAGTTATACCAAGCAAGATGAGAATTGGGTCGCTGGTATTGCCGATAAATTATCCGTCACATTAACAAGCGTTGCAAGTAATTAGTTCCAAATTAATAAGTTTGTACTTTCTGTTTGTACTTTCTGATTCTCTTTTATACCTACTTATAACTCGCTATGGCAACAGCAACTTTAATTTATTTGTTAGTACTCGCTTTAATGATTGTAGGAATTGTAGGTGCTGTAATTCCAGCAATTCCAGGACCAACTTTAATAATATTAGGGGTTGGTATTTGGGGATTTTTCCAAAAGTCTTTAAGTTCTATTCAAGTGCCCTTAATTATTTCTATAATCGTCTTGATACTTTCTTTTATCCTAGATAACCTATCAGGCTATCTAGGAGGAAAAAAAGCAGGCGCCAGTAACTGGGGACAAATTGGTGCTTTTGTTGGTTTAATATTTGGTTTTTTCGGACTATTACCAGCTTTACCAATTGGAGGTCCTTTAGTAGGTATTATATTTGGTCCATTTATTGGCGCCGTAATTGGAGAATATCTCTATCAACGTAATTTTAATTTAGCTGTAAAAGCAGGTGTTGGTATTGTCGCTGGTATGTTAGTTGGTAACGTGCTTCAGGGGGTTTTAGCCTTCGCTGCAGTCATAGTTTTTCTAACTAGTACTTGGTCTCAGGTTTTTTAGTCTTTATTTTTTTAGTGTTTATTTTTTGTTAGTCTTTGTTTTTTGAGTGTGTGAAATATGAAAAGAGAAAGAAACCAGGTTTTTTAATAAACCTGGTTTTTTATTTCGTTACGACAAATGGATAAGAAAAAATAAGAACATCTGAAATTAAGAACTATTTCTCAGGAATAGCCGCAAAAATTGCTACTATGCTTGATTTGTGTAACCGCCTAAGAGCGAGACCGCCGCGTTCCTAGAAGCCAAGAAGCCAAGATTTCGTAGTAGCTCTGGGCTATTCCTATTTCTATTTCCCACAAGAAGTACTATTGGATATGGATAGTTTATAATTACTACAACATATCTAGCTGTTATACTTTGCACGGTTATAATTGGAGTTGTTGGAATATCTTAGTAAACTCGACATACCGAGATTCTTCCCTTCGTGACTAATGACAGTTTATAGCGTTTCCCAAGCTGTTGAGGTACAGTTTAACCTTACCTAGCAAAATTAGCAGCTTTAAAAACGTACCTCATTAGACCGGAAAAGGCTATATGACCGTGCAGAATATATTAAATAACTGTTCTCATGACCATTAATAGCCAGATATGTCCTTATTTTCAGTAGGTGCAATATCCAATATTAAAAATAACAAACCTACACAGAAACTTTTTTGCGACGACGGCTATTTAGCAGACCTGCAGTAGCTAAAGCAGCCATACCAGCAATAGTGCCTGGTTCTGGAGCCTTCGCACTCAATAAATTATTATTGCGAGTAGCTAATCTAAGGCGAACACCATCACCAGTTTTTTGGAACACACTATTAGGACCAGGCTTACCTAATTGAACAACAAAAGACCTTAAGGGACCGCCAAAATTATTATCTTTAAGACTAATATTTTGGACATTACCATCCTTACCAGCCTTTAAAAGCGGTCCATCGTATTTTTTACCATTAACAGCTAAAACACCAGTGAAGTTAGGGTCTTCTGTATCAAAGAAGTCTAGGCTAACTTCGCTAACTGGACGAAGTAATTCAAATAAGTAACTGCCTACTTCTAATTGACCATTTTCAAGAGCATTAACTGGGTTATCCTTAGTATTCACAGGTAAGGAATCAGCTGATTTTGCATTAGCAAAAGCAACAGGACGTAACCAGAGATGTGTAGGATTGGTACCTGCATCTTTAGTCCCAAATTCTATATTGTAGTTAAATCTGTTTCCATTACTATCTTTTTGATTTTCAGTTATATATTTATTTGCAGTTGTATTATCATCAGCAAATAAGCGACTTAATCCAAACTGGGGATTAATATTATCAAAATCATAAGCTAAGCTTGTAATTCTTAAGCCATAATCTTCTGGATTAATACAATTACCTTCACCAACAACACAGTTGATATTTGTTAATGCTAATTCACCTTCTCTATTTGGAGTTATATTATTTAATTGACCAGCTTGTGCTGCTTGTCCTCCAATAGCTACACCAAAGCTAGCGGAAGTTATTGCGAATGTTGCAAGAGCTTTTAATCTACGCATCCTGGTTCTCTACTTAATCTCGAATTTGTTTGTAATGAGGTATGTTTTGTGTACCTATTCTCTTTTTCTAAATCCAGAGATAAATCCCGGAATACTTTTGATAAAACCTCTAGAATTAACTCAAGCTTGATATACAAATAAAATAAACAAAATCAACATTGCAAATCAATCTTATTTAAACAGCATAAAAACAGTTACCTGCTTTATTTACTGTTGTTTATACTGATTATAAAAGCCATTTTTTTGATGTAATTGTAAATCTATGGGTAAAACAACCTAGTCATAAAAATAAAAAACCAGATTTACTTTAAAATCTGGTTGATAAGTTATTTTTTAGAATAATTTTTCATGATAAATCATGAATATTTTATGTTTTTTATTTCATACAAATGCAGTTACTGTGGAACAGGCATCATGCCTGTTTTACCTGAAAAAGAAACAGGCAGGAAATAGGCTTTACTGCCTGTTTTACCTGAAAAACAAACAGAGAGGAAAGCCTGTTTTACCTGAAAAAGAAACAGGCTTTCCCTGAAAAAGAAACAGGCTTTCCTGCCTGTTCCACAAATACTCATCATGATTAATGTGATGGTCCACTAGTTCAAATAACTTTTTGCTGTTTGAGCTACAGTCTCAACTTTGTCATGGGTGAGATTTTCCAAAATGTCTTTTGCTTCATCTCCACCCAGATTATACAAAGCTTGCACAACTCTGTAGCGCACTTGCCAGTCTGGGTTGCTGGCATAGGGAATTAATAAGGAAATAGCTTGTTTATCTCCCAATTCACCAAGGGAGCCAATGGCAGCAGTTTTAACTAGTTCATTTTCAGACTCAAGGGCGTGTTTTAATAGCTCAAAAGCGCGGCTATCTCCTAACTCTCCTAAAGCAGCGACAATACTAAACTTCACTAACCATTCTGGGTGATTATAGTACGTGTATTCTAAATCTTCATAGGCATCTGTTAATTTTAGGGCTGCTAAACAATCCGCAGCCGCTGACTGTACATCTGGTTCCGGGTCATGAACTAATCTATCGCGCAATATATTTAGTGAAGTATCTAAATCTTCTGTGCCCAGGGTATCTAATTGACTGATGGCACAATAGCGGACGCGGGAGTTTTTATCACTGATAGCACTTTGAATTAACTCAAAACCAATAGCTGGTTCTAAATTACGAATTTGATTTACACCACGCAGGCGATCGCCCAAATCTTCTGAACTAAGTAATTCCCTTACTGACTCTGGGGTAACGCTCATTTTATATTCTCTCGTTTAAAATTCGTTCATATTTAATAGTCAGTAGTTAGCGGCCAGTAGTCAATAGGAGGTAGGGGTGGCGAGGGAAGCGAAGGGTTTGGGTGGTAGGGGAGGTTAATAATTCTCAACTACTAGCAATTAGCAATTAGCCATTAGCCATTAGCCATTAGCTATTAGCCATTAGCTATTAGCCATTAGCCATTAACCTAATTATCTTTCGCCATTTCCCGAATAATATCTCCACGGGTGAGAATACCAACTACTTTTCCGTCACTATTTAAGACTGGTAAACGGTGAACTCCTTTTTCGTTGAATAATTTAGCGGCTTCTTTTAATGGTTTATCTGGGGAGATAGTAATAGGCTTTTTGGTCATCACTTCTCCGACTGTTTGCCCTAGGGCTTTATGTAAATCTCGTTCGTAAGCTAAAGGATTTTGTAAGTAAATTACGCTATCTAAAATCATTATGTAAGCTGGTGGTGTAATTCCTGTTTCTTGCCACATTAAGTCGGTTTCAGAAATTACCCCAACTAACTTACCTTTATCGTCTATTACTGGTAAGCCACTAATACGTTTTTCTGCCAAAATATGAATAGCTTCTTTAAGGGTTGTTTCTGTGCCAACTATAATCGGGTCATGGCTCATGACATCAGCTACAGTTTTAAACATATATTTACTGACCCCAATTTAATTTTTAGATTTTTAGATTCTAGACGAATTTGTAGAAACGAGTTTCGAGTTTCTAAATATGTTTAGAGATATACAGGACTTACGCAAAAATCCTCAGAAAGCTTGATTTATTTAACCGCCAAGAAGCCAAGAACGCCAAGATTTCGTAGAGCTTGCGTAAGTCCTAATATATTTATGTATGATGAAATCTCGATTCTGAACCGATTCTGGGAAGGTTTTTGATTTATAGAATTATTCTTCGTTAAGGTTAATTGGTTAAATTTAAAGGTCTTTCTCTTTAAACTTAATTATAGTCTAGAAAAATTTAGGATTTTTGGGTTGAAAATGCAATATTTTTTAACTTAACCTTTTAGGAATTAAGCCATTACTTTTGTCAGTATCACAAAATAAAAATTAGTCGCGATTTCTAACTAATAATTTAATCTATTAATCTCAGGACTTATCCAAAACAACGATTTTCTGTCATTAGTAGGGTGAATATTATTAATGCATCATACTTTGTAACTTTTACAAAATATCTGTAATAAATCAATACAATTAGCAATTGCTCCAAGATGAGCTATTTCATAACCGTGGGTGTTTTGTGTTGGAAATGATAAACAAGCGCCACGGGCGACATGTCCAAATTTCATGGCGATAGAAGCATCGCTACCAAAACCACTTATTGTTGCTAGCTGGACTGGCATATTTAATTGTTTGGCACAGTCACGTAATTCCCCATTTAAACCTTCATCATAAATTCCATAACCATCTTGGGAAAGTATGACTGGATTTGGGCCGTCTTCAATGGGATATTCAGAAGATAAGGGACATATTTCTAAAGCTATTAAGGCATCTAATTTTTGATTGAGGGTAAAGTATAATGCGCCAATTGCTCCCACTTCTTCCTTTGCTGAGGCGACTAAATATATATCGACTTCTGGATTTTTAATCTGTGCCGCTAGTTCTAAAAGGATTGCAATGGAAGCCTTATTATCTAGCGTATAACTAGCGATATAGTTTTTTAAGCGAATCGGGCGTTTGCGATGTTTCCCAATTACCATTCTTGTGCCAGGGCGAATACCTGCTAAATGTAATTCTTCAGTACTAAGTTTAGTTTCAATCCAAGCTGTTTCCCAGCTAATTGGTGTATTTTCCTGTTGAGCTTTTTGTGGCGATTCGTGGGATACATGACGGGAGCCAAAACTTAGAATTCCACTAATTGTTTCGTTATCGCCGATTAAATCTACAACACCCTCACCATAAACCCAGGGATAGGAGCCACCTAAACGACGAACTTCGACGCGACCTTTATTTCCGATTGTTTTGACTATGGCGCCAATTTCATCTTTATGTGCCGTGATAGCAATGGAATGTTGGGGATTTGTGCCTGGTATTTTGGCGATTACATTATCGGAGCGATCGCTCCATACCTCTACACCCAACTTAGCAAATCGCTGTAATAGTAATTCATTAATTTCAGACTCAGCACCACTGGGAGAATGATGCATAACAAGTTCTTCAATGGTTTGAAAAATATCGTCGTAGTCAGAAACAGACATAGTGGGGCTAATGGCTAATGGCTAATGGCTAATTGCTAATGGCTAATTGCTAATGGCTAATTGCTAATGGCTAATTGTTAATGGCTAATGGCTAATTGGGATTGGGGGGGCAACGCCCATGAAAGCAAAATTAGGGTTTCAAACGAATAATATAGTAATTTGGCAATCTAATTTCAAGCATCATCCCTTAAGCATTAATTGGCATATTCTAGCTTTAAGCAGAAATAACTGCAATTAATAATTTGAGTAATAAATATGACGTTGATTACTATATTTATTAAGTCCTCTTTTAGAGGACTTTAGCTTTTAGACAGAGATTTTAACCCCTGTTGTTTGGCAATGGACACAATCGATTACTCCGTAATTATTACAACCATCAATTTACCAAGATATTCCACTCAATTAGCAATTAGCCATTAGCCATTAACAATTAGCAATTAGCCATTAGCCATTAACAATTAGCAATTAGCCATTAGCCATTAACCCTCTTTTTCCCAAATCCTGCACCAACTAAGGCTAGCGCTAACATTCCCAATACCGTTGAAGGCTCAGGAATAGTATTTGCCCTCACTGCATTTAAAGCCGTTTGGGCAATTAAGTTGTGACCACGAGTTGTTGGATGGACGCCATCATAAGACAGAAAATCATTGGCATTATTACATAGATTAAAATTTCCAGTTCTAATTTGGTCAAAGTCAGCTAAAAAGCAAGCATTTGTCACATTATTAAAGCCAAATTGTTGGGGATTAACTGAAATATTCGCCAATAACTGGTTAACATCAACTGTAAAAATATTTGCTCCCGTTGATGAGCGCAAAGCATTTGTTACATTACCAAGACCAACATTATGGGCGTTCGTTAAAGCTGTTAAACCTGCTGCTAACTGGGGTGGGTTGTTTGGATTATTAGTGATGAATGGTAATGTGCCTAAATCTGGTAAGTTAAATACTCCAATATTTTTTGCCCCTGCAGTTGTAAGAGATGTAATGGCATTTGCTAGATTACCTACAACTTGAGTTGGGTCTGTTGTGTTGCCAAATAAATAATCAATGCCACCTCCCCAAACAAAATAAAGGGCATTTGGGTCTGCTTTTTGATTACGAGTTTGTAGAGATTGGGTAAATAAATTAACCTGGGCTAATACCCCAGGTAAGGTTGAAGTGGGTGCAAAAGCGTTATTTAAACCAGTTGTAGAACCTCCAAAAGCAAAGTTAATGCCTTCGGTTGCTGTATTGATGTTAGGTGATGTTGCTAAGGTGGGATTTAATCCTAACTGTTGGGATAGGTAATCAACCCATAAAGGCCCGTTAGAAAATCGTCCTTGAAAATATGGTGAAGTTTGAGGTGGTGGTGGGCTAGGTGGAAATGCAAAATTTGTAGCATTTGCTATATTACCTGTATCTGAAAGGCTATCGCCAAACACAAACACCTGATTAAAATTTGCTGCAGATGCTGGTTGTGATATGACAACGCTGGATATTGCAAATCCTGCTATCAGAAATTCTTTTTTCATTTTATGTATTGGTTTTACTCTTAGCAAAGAATAGTTTGTCAAAATTATGCTTAGCTAGTTAGTTTCGATGCTTTTCGCTTTCATGCTTTTTTATCCTTCTAAATAAAAGACTCAAAATTGATTTGCGTATTTTTACTTAAATATTCCTAAATCGTAAACGATTACAGACCCATCAAAGCTTATATAAATTATGATTTTGATATTATTTTGGAAATATTTATAGTTATAGAGCTATTTATAAAGAATAAGTAAAATATTTAAGTAAACTCAAAATTATCCTACTTACGAATGTTGTAGGATTTAAAAGTTTTTAGTATGTAAACGCATCCATCTCTTTATTTCCAACTTTTTGAAGCTGAATTCGACGTAATTGGAATCTTTTGATTTTTAAGGGGTTTTCTTTGCCAGCATTGGGGTAGGGTAGACGGCGTTGCTGTTCGCGTAGCGTGCGCGAAAGAGCGCAAATAGAAATATGAATGGCTATTTTTGAGAAAAATAAACAACGATACTTTGCGTCTTTGCGCCTATGGCACGGGAGTCAATACTGCAAGGGATAGCTTAAAAATAAGAAATTACGTAGGTTGGGTTGAGGGACGAAACCCAACAAAATCAGGGAAATGTTGGGTTCCGCACTCGCGTTCCAATGCCACTCTCCTCAACGCGGGGAACCCG
>Ga0114939_10003181_pt1 | contig 11634 bp, 9 predicted proteins | sample AshMeaCrysSpring_FD_87196 | JGI IMG/M metagenome (GOLD analysis project Ga0114939, IMG submission 87196) | Groundwater microbial communities from Big Spring, Nevada to study Microbial Dark Matter (Phase II) - Ash Meadows Crystal Spring | ecosystem: Environmental > Aquatic > Deep subsurface >... | reverse complement strand
CCCCACCTATCGGAAGGGAGCCGGCCCGGGCGTCGTCATCATCCACGAGATCCCGGGGATCACACCTGAGGTGCTGGGCTTCGCCGACGAGGTGGTCGACCGCGGCTACACGGTGGTGCTGCCGCACCTGTTCGGCGACCCGGGTGCCCCCGGGACCACCCGCCAGATCCTCACAGCGATCGCCCGGGTCTGCGTGAGCAACGAGTTCACCAAGCTCAAGGTTGGTGTTTCCTCCCCGGTCACCAACTGGCTACGGTCCCTGGCGCGCAGCCTGCATGCCGAGCTGGGTGGCCCCGGGGTCGGAGCGCTCGGCATGTGCCTGACCGGTGGGTTCGCCCTGGCGATGATGGTGGACGACGCAGTCGCCGCGCCGGTCCTGGCCCAGCCGTCCCTGCCGGCTCCGATCGGCAGCACACGTGCCGGTGACCTCGGGCTGAGCCCGGCGCAGCGCGACGCGGTCCGGCGACGGGTGGCCGGAGGCTGTCCGGTCCTCGGCGTCCGTTACCGCAACGACCCCGCCACTGGCACCCGGTTCGACACGCTCACCAGCCTGCTCGGGGACGGCTTCATCAAGGTCGAGCTCGAGGGCAAGGGTCACGCAACCCTCACCGCAGACCGTGACCAGGTTGCGGTCGACCGCGTGCTGGACTTCTTCGATACGCGGCTCAAGACCAGTTGAGTCCACGGACGGCTCGACACAAGGCTGCCTCCGGTCAACTGCCGACCACGGAACACTCCGCGGTATGAGCGTGAGGACGATACGCCGCTGTGCCAGCGTGAGGGGTGGCGGTGCGCCTGCCCTGCGCGTTGCAGGTCCTGGCGGGCTGGGTGTCCCTCCCGGACCCGGGTTCCCCCGATGCCCCCCGTCCGCGTCGGCCGGTGCCACGCTGATCGGGTGAGTCGAGCCGGGCGGTTGAGTGCGCTCGATGCGATCTCTGGAGCGCAGCCCGCCGTCCGGTCAGTGGACGCTCGCCTCGCTGACCCACTGCGCCGCCAGTCGGGCGTGTGTCGCACGCGCGGGTACCCGCGAGGCCCACTCGCCCCGGGACAAGGAACCCGGGCTCCAGGGCGCGGGTGTGGCTGATCAACCCGGAGGCGTCTCACGGGTGATACATTCGGTCCATGACTGCGACCCCTGATGAGAAGCGAGTGTCCGTGCGCGACATCCGCAATCACGGCGGTGATGTTCTCGCACGCGTCCAGAGCGGTGAGACCCTGATCGTGACGAGCGACGGCACCCCCGTCGCCGAACTGCGACCCCTCCCCCGGCGAAGCCTGTCTGCCGCGGAACTGGTGGCGCGTCGGCAACGGCTTCCCCGGGTGGACGTCAATGCGCTGAGGGGCGACATCGACGCCCTCCTGGACCAGTCGCTGTGACCACCCCGCCCCACGATCGCGCGGTCCTGGACACCAGCGCGGTCATCCGCCTGGGGGAGGTCGATCCTCGGCGCCTGGCCACCGAGTCCGTCATCACGACCGTGACCTTGGCAGAACTGAGCGTCGGACCGCTCGTCGCCGCCACCGCGTCCGAGCGAGCCGCTCGCCAACGGCACCTGCAGCAGGCCGAGACCGACTTCGGTGAACCGCTGCCCTTCGACGCCCAGGCCGCTCGAGCCTTCGGCCCCATCGCCGCGTCGCTACGCGCAGCGGGTCAGAAGTCGCGAGCGCGCGCATTCGACGCCATGGTCGCCGCGATCGCCGTGAGCCAGGCACTGCCCATCTACACCTTCAACCCCAAGGACTTCGCGGCAACCGGGGCAGAGCTGGTCGATGTCGGCGAAGAAGCAGAGGACCCCACCCCCTGATCCACTCGACCCGGACGCCGCCCAGCTGGGAGCCCGACCGACCTGCCCCACTGCGCCGCCCTGCGAGCGTCGGAGGCCGCCGCAGTCCACACTGAGCACTACGCGGACACCCTGCGCGGGCACCGCGTGCTGCACCTGATCGGCAAGGGCAGCAAGCATCAGCCCTCACTCACTGCGGCATGCCGCGATCACCAACGCGTTGGACGCCGGTGTGGTGCTGCGCGACGGTCAGATCCTCGCCCGGCATGCGGACCCGAGGACCACCCAGCACTACGACCGCGCCCGGGGAGACCTGGACCGGCACGGCGTGCACTTCCTCACTGCCTACGTCGCCGGCGTCTGAACGGCGAGAGCCACACCTGCGTCGAATCCGCCCACAAGGGCCGCGGGTGACAAGGTGCTCGCTATCGGCAATCTGGGCCGGCCGCTTCGGGTGGGTGTCGACAGTGCTCCGGGCAGGTCCTGCTGGCGTGCTCAGCAGTCCGTGGGGCCCTCGTGTTCCCCTGGGAGGAGGGCCCTGGAAGGTCCCTCAGCCCCGCAGCAGCGTGAGCACCGCGAGCACCCGACGGTTGACGTCGGGCGACGGGTCCAGGTCGAGCTTGCGGAACACCTGCGCCGTGACGGCTTCGACGGTTCGCTCGCTCAGGAAGAGATGGGACGCGATCCCGGCGTTCGAGCGGCCCTCGGCCATCAGCGCTAGCACGTCACGCTCACGTTCGGTGAGCCGTTGCACCGGTGACGACGCCTGAGAACGCTGCATGATCCGCCGGATGATCGTCGGGTCGATGACGCACTCGCCTTCGGTGGTCCGGCGCAGCGCATCGACCAGGACCGCGATGTCGCTCACCCGCTCCTTGAGCAGGTAGCCCAAACGCTCGGGCTGGTCGGAGAGCAGCCGCTCGGCGTACCGCGGTTCGAGGTACTGGCTGAGCAGCACGACCGCCGTGCCCGGGTGCTGCTCTCGGATGCGTCGCGCGGCGACCAGCCCTTCGTCGGTGTGCGTCGGCGGCATCCGGATGTCCACCACGGCGGCATCAGGTTGTTCCAGGGCCACGAGCCTCAGCAGCTCGTCGGCGTCGCCCGCCTCGCCCGCCACGTCCACTCCGGCGTCGGCGAGCAGTCGCGCGAACCCGACCGCACGAGCATCACGTCGTCGGCTACGACGACTCGCATGGCACCTCCGCGATCACGCCGACACGCCCCGCCTCGTCGGCCAGTCGCTGCGACAGGTGGCCGCCGGCGGCCCCGACCCGGTCGGCGGCGTCCTGCAGCGCGCGGGCGTCGGCGACGACGGGCTCGGCTTCCAGGCGCACCCAGCCCGGCCGGGCCGCGCCGCGCACGACCAGCATCTCGGACCCCCCCGCTGCGCCCACGATCCGCACGGTAGCGCCCACGACGGCGTAGAGGGCAGTGCGGGCATCGAGGGACAGGCCGCTCTCGACAGGCAGGAGGGCATCGACCTCCAGCGCCACCGCGACCGGTGAGGTGCTGGCCAGGTCGTCCAGCGCCGCGACGAGCCCGTCGGAGGCGAGCAGCCGCGGGAACACGCCGTGGGCGAGGGTGCGCAGGAGCTCGATCGCGCGTTGGACATCCTGCTCGGCCGCGTCGGCGTCGTCGTCCCATGTGGCGGCCAGCCGCAGGTGCAGCTTGGCGGCCACGAGCCGCTGCTGGGCGCCGTCGTGCAGGTCGCGCTCGACGCGCAGCCGCTCCGCGTCTGACACCGCGACGATGCGCCGCTGCGACTCCCGCACCTCGCGCTGGTGGGCGCGGGTCAGCGCGGCCAGTCGCGCGTTCGACAGCGCCACAAGGTCGGCCGCTCCGAGCCTGCCGACGACGCCCGCTGTGCGCGTGGCCCCCTCGCGAACCAGCAGCCGCACGTCGGGGCCGAGCGAGACGGCGGTGGCGCCCGGCGGGGGCAGGGGATCCGCCTCGCGTCCAGCCACGTCCACCCACCGGCCCTCTCCGATGGCGACCTGGACGGCCACGACGGGGTCCGGCAGTTCGCCGACGCCCAACCCCGGCTCACCCAGGCGCCGTACCAGGGAGTGGACGGCTCGCCGGCTGCGGTACGTACTCGCCCAGGCCAGCAGAACGCCCAGGCACGGCACCGTCGCCGCCACCAGCCCGGGGAGCAGAGCGTGGCCGAGCGAGGCCGGGGCCACGGGCGGGAGCCATCGCACGGCGACGACGAGGACGCCGAGCACGAGCCCGAGCAGCGCCGTGACGACCACGGGGACGGGTGTGGTGCGACGCACCCGCCACACCGCATCCGCGGACAGCGCCGCCGCGCCCCCCGTCAGGCCGGCCACCAGGGCCAGCAGCGCCTCGACCGGTACCAGCGGCGCGAGCGGTGCCAGCACCTGAGTGCAAAGCACGGTGCACGCCGGGTCGCGGAACGGGTCGTAGGCAGCAACGTGCGCGAGCGTCGCAGCGAGCACCAGGCCGCTCACCAGGCGTAGCCGCACGGGCCGGGCCGACCAGTCGGTGCCGACGACCGCGGCGGCCAGCACGGTCAGCGGTGGTGCCGCGAGCATCACCGCCCGAGGCACCGACGGCAGCGCCGGCGTGGCCGCTGCCACCGGCAGCAGACCGCCGGCGCCGGCCGCCAGGCAGCCGACCGCGAGCCGGTCGCGCCCCTCGCGTCCGCTCACGACCGTCGCCAACCCGACGACCACTACGGTCGCGAGTGTCACCGCCGCCGCAGACAGGGGCACTGCCGCGACCCGCACTCCCGACTCGTTGCGAACCGTCACGCTCAGGGTCAGCAGCAGCGTCACCCCCCCAAGCAGCAGCACCGCACCTGTGGCGACCAGCCGGCTGCGGGGGGAGGCCGGCGCGTCATCGCTCACGATCCGATTGTGCTGACATCACTGGGCAGAGGGTCCCGTTCTGGGAGAGTCGGCCCGAGCCGGACGAGGACACCGTGCTGGCACCCTTGGCGCCGCGCAGGGATCGCGGGTCAGCACGGACGCCCCCGGCGGCCTGCGCCTCCTAGCGTCCGAGACGTCCAGCCAGTGGAGCCTTCCGCCCCCACCCGAGGAGTCGACATGCGCATGGCACCCGACCTGGCGTCCTCCCCGCCGCAGCCGCAGGACCCGCATTCGAACGGGAGACCATCTCCGTCGACCAGCAGGGCGCCTTCCTTACGGCCCAGTGCGGCGTCCCCGTCACGATGGTCGGAGAAGGTCACGCTCACGGCCTCTGCAGGGGACAGCGCGTTCACCTTCCGCGACGTGGGTGCGGACGTCGAGGCGCTCCTCCCCGACCGCAAACGGGTGCTGTCGCTCGTGGGCCAGCCGCCGTTCTGGTTCACCGGCGTGCTCAAGATCGACCTCGACACGGGAAAGGTGCTGCGGGACCCGCAGCACTACACCGACACCAGCAGGGTCTGCGCGGCCCTGACCTCATGACAGCCGACGGTCCTCCGGCGGCAGCCCTGGCGCTGGAGGCGTCTGACCCTCACCATCGATGACACGCTGGGGACGGAGGTCGCCATGACGCGACACAGGACAACCACCACGACGCGATGACCGTCGCGCTCGCCCTGCTCCTCGCCAGCTGCGGCGGGGCGCAGGCCGACCAGGTCGGCGGCGACAAGGCCGGCAACGAGGCCGTACCGATCCAGCTGGCCACGATCGACAAGGTCAACAACAACGGCCAGTCGTACGGACCGCAGGCGTTCGTCGACGCGCTCGGCGACGTGTCGGAGGGCGGGCTGGACGTCGAGGTCGACCTCGACACCTACGCGCAGGGCGAGGGCGATGACGAGTCGGCACTCGTCGAGGCCATCGCAGCGGGCGAGGTCGACGGTGGCTGGCCGTCCGTCCGGGCGTTCAGCGAGGCGGGGATCGATGGCCTCGGCGTGGTCGAGGCGCCACTGACCCTGACCAGCTACGCCGCGGTCAAGGACTTGGTCACCTCTGCGACGGCCGAGGATCTGCTGGCACGGCTGGAGGGGACCGGCGTCGTCGGGCTGGCACTGGCCGTCGGCCCGCTGCGGCGACCGTTCAGCGTGCAGGCCCCTCTGGTCGACCCGGCCGACTGGGCGGGCCTGACGATCCGCTCCTACAACTCGCCGGTTCAGGACGCCACGATCCGCGCGCTCGGCGCCGAACCCGTCTCGGTCGGGTTCGGCTGGCCGGCGCTGATGGAGGACGGCGAGCTCGACGGGCTCGAGTTCGACGTGGCCCAGTACTGGGAGAACGGCACGACGCAAGCACGCAACGTCCCCACGAACGTGGTGCTGTGGCCGAAGGTGTTCGTGCTGGCCGTCAGCCAGGAGTTCTGGGACGGCCTGAGCGCCGCGCAGCAGGGCTGGGTGCGCCAGGCCGCCGAGCAGGCACGCGACGCCTCGGTCCAGGCCGCCTACGACGAGCAGTCGCTGCTGCCCGGGCTGTGCGACCGCGGGATCACCTTCGCGGCGGCGACCAGCGAGCAGCAGGCCAGCTACCGGGAGGCCGTCCAACCCGTGCTCGACGACCTCGCCGACGACCCGCTGCTCAGCGAGATCGAGGTGATCGCGCAGCGGCACTCGCAGGTCGACGAGCTCGAGCCTCCGGACGGCTGTGATGCGGCCACGGTGGTCCGCGTCGGTGACCCTGGGCCGGCCCCCACGACGCCCACCGGGCTGCCGAACGGCACCTACCGCGTCGAGATCAGCCAGCAGGACGTGGTCGCGGCAGGGTTCGGTGAGGACGACTCCTCCGCCGGGCTGTGGACGCTGACCATTGCCGACGACACCTACCGGCTCGACTGCACCCCGGTGTCACCGCCCGGCAACATCGACTGCTGGTACGGCCAGGTGCTGCCCGCCGACTTCGTCGCGAACCCTCGGCTGATCGGGCCGGTCACCGGTGACCAGACGACCGCATTCTTCGTCCACGACCCCGCGCTCGAGGCCGAGCTGACCGACTGCGACCCGGACACCTCCGGCAAGCCGAGCTCCTGCGGGCAGGAGTGGCCCACCAAGGTCAGCTGGCAGCTCGACGGCGACACTCTGACCTTCTCCGCCCAGGTCGCCACGGAGCCCGCCTACCCGCTCGTCGTGAAGCCCTGGACCCGGATCGGCTGAGGAGGCCGCCATGACCGCCACCCGAGTCACCCTCCCGACCCTGCTGATGGCCGCCACGGCGCTGGCCGGCTGCGGCTCGTCCAGCAGCGAGGCTGCGACGCAGGGGCCGCTCGATGGCACCTGGCGGGTCTCGATCAGCGAGGACGACGTGCGCGCCATCGGGGCACCGAACGGGCCTGGCTGGAGTGGCACCTGGACCCTGTCCGTCCAGGACGGGTCGTTCACCCTCGCCTGCACGCCGCTGGACCGACCCGGGGTGGACTGCGGCAACCACCCGGACCCGGCCTCCGTCGAGGCGTTGGAAGCGGGCTCCGTGACCATCGACGACGACACGGTCACGTTCAGCACCGACGAGAATGCCCTGGCCGCCATCACCGGCTGCGTGCCGGCGGGCGGCACCGGCGACGGCGAGCCCTGCCCGCCTGACATCACCTACCCCGCTACGTTCGCCGTCGACGGCGACACGGTGACCTTCGCCGACAGCGAGGCGGTGCTGCTCGTCGTCACGCCCTGGCAGCGGATCGACTGACGGGCAGCCGGGCCGACACGGTCGTCCCACCGCCGGGAGGGCTCACCACCGCGAGTTGCCCGTCTGCCGCGGCCACCCGGTCGGCGAGGCCGCGCAGACCGCTGCCGGAGGCGTCGGCACCGCCGCACCCGTCGTCACTGACTGTCACAGCAAGCCCGCCGTCCGCCCGCGTGACGGCCACCTGGATGGCCGTTGCCTGCGCGTGCTTGACCGCGTTCGTGATGGCTTCCGCGCACACGTAGTAGGCGGCGGTCTCCGTGACGGTGTCGGCCCGGGCATCCGGTGCGACCTGCACGCTGACAGGTGTCAGGGACCGATCGGCCAGCGTCCGCAGCGCCGCGGCCAGCCGTCCGTCGCCGAGCGGCTCGGGCGGGATGCCCTCGACCAGGCCGATCACCTCGGCGGAGGCTGCCGCGAGTTGCGCCCGCACCACCGCCAGCGGGTCGTCGGCCGCGGAGGGGTCGCCCGCGGCGGCGGTGCTCGCGGCGGGAAGCCGGCCGAGTGCGGCGTCCAGCGCCGGCAGCACCTCGTGCCGCAGCCGGGCAGTGACGGACTCGCGCTGTCGGTCGGTGGCCTCCATCAGCCGCCGGCGGGCGGCCAGCAGCTCGGCCAGCTCGTGCTCCTGCTCGGCCTGCAGTCGTTGCTGCGCGGCCGCGAGGCGGACCGCGTCGCGCACGGCGTCGCGCACGGCCGGGTCGGCCAGGGCGTCACGGCGCGCCTGCACGAGCGCCACCGGCGCCGCACCGTCCAGCACCAGCAGCCGCCCCGGCCCGTCGGGGCTCACCGAGGTGCCGTCGGGGCCCAGGTAGGCCGACCGGACGGCGTCCCAGGGGTGCACCCGCAGGTCGGGGTCGCGCAGCGCCTCGGCGAGCAGGGGTGCCAGCGCGGCGAGATGACCGGCCTCGGTCAGGGCGATGGTCCGGGCGAGCGCGCCCTCGACCTGACGGGCCCCGGCGACGGCGACCGAGCGGGCGGCCAGCAGGTGTCCCACCGCCACTCCGGCAAGCGCGGCTTCATACGCGAGCAGCGACAGCCGGGCATCGAAGACATCTGGGGCGCGGCGGCTCACCACCCACGACGCCAGCAGCACAGCCGCCACGACCCCGCTCGCTGTCGGCGTGAACCATCGCCCGGCCCGGCTGCTGGTCGCGCGGGATCCCGTCAGACCCGCCACCAGTAACAGCGCAGCCACCACGGGCTGCCCGTACCAGCCGAACGCCAGGGGGACAGCGAGCGCGAGTACGAGCCAACCGAGCCGTCTGGACGGCCGTCCCGCAGGAAAGCACACCAGCACTGCCACCAGCAGCGCCTGGTGCAGCGGACGCACGGGTAGCAGCGACGCCGCCAGCCAGGCCACGCCGACCGAGGCGGCCAGCAGGCGCTGGGGCGTCGGAACGGGGGACAGGGCAGCAGCCGCGGCGAACGCGAGCCCAACCGTGACGTCGGTGACGGTGGCTGAGGGGCTCAGGCCCAGCTCGACCAGGTCGGCCCGGCCGGCGAGCACAGCGAGAGCGGCGAACGCCGCCACCGCGGCGGCCAGCATGAGCGCTCGGCGTCGTGTTGCCGTCCCACCGTCCCTAGGGGGCACGGTGCTGATGGTGGCACCACCCGCAGGGTGGGTGGGGCAAGTGAAGTGAACGGCGTCCTCGCAGAAGTCCCCCGGCCGTGTCGTTCCGCCGCCCGTCGAACGCGCGGTCGGTCTCAGATGCGGTCGTCGCGTCAGCCGGTAAGGCTTCGGTGGAGAGGTCGAACCCTTGCGCGTCGTTGCGGCCGGTGCTTGGCGGGTTGAAACCGACCGCCTCGATGAACTCGTCGTCCGACGCCGCCGGCGCTCGTGTCGTCAGGGCCGGACGTCCGGGGCGACGCGAGTCTCACCTCCGTCCAGAAGACACTCGCCGGGCTGCCTCGGTACAACCTGCGGCACCCTCGCGCCCGCATCCCGCCTGGTCAGCTTCTGCTCGACCTGGCCTTGGCTCGCCGGGGTGGGGCCGGAGGACTACGCGGTTGCCACGGCGTCATTGCAGGCCACTGCGGCACGAGCGACGGAGGACACCTTCGACGTCGCTGGTGCTGACGTGCTGGTGAGCGTGTCCAACGTGCACTCCCCGCGCTGCGCCCAGCTGCTGTCGTTCGCCCACGCGTTCGAGCAGGTGACCGGCGCCCGTGTCGGCCCTCCCTGACTCACCGCCCCGAGTTGACGCCTCCCGGCTCGATGTCGTCCAGCATGTCCAGGACGGTCGATGTCACACGACCGCCTGGTGGGCTGCTTGCGCTGCAGCAACAGGCTGCCGGCGCCCGGAGACGTCAGCGACGTAGCGAACCAGGACGTTGGCCACTGCCACGATCGGGACGGCGATCACGGCTCCGACGATGCCGGCGATGGTCGACCCTGCTGCCACCGCAAGCACCACGGCGAGCGGGTGGATCGACACGAGCTTGCCCTGGATGAGCGGCTGAAGGACGTGCCCCTCGAGCTGCTGAACAGCCACGACGACGAGGGCCATCAGCAGGGCAGAGGTCACTCCCAGGGTGGCCAGGGCGATGAGCACGGCGACGAGGCCGGTGATCAGCGCCCCCACGATCGGGATGAAGGAGCCGAAGAAGACCAGCACGCCGATGGGCAGCGCGAGCGGCACTCCCAGCAGGGCTGCGCCCACACCGATGCCGATGCCATCGATGGCGGCGATGATGATGGTCGCCCTGGCGTAGGAGGACAGCGACTGCCAGCACAACCGCCCTGCCTCCTCCACGTGTGCTCGTGACTGGGTTGGAAACAGCGAGCGGACCCAGCCCCAGATGCGCTCGCCGTCGTGGACGAAGAAGATCGTGGCGAAGATCGTGATGCCGACGCCGGCCAGCAGCTCCAGCGCCGTGGACGCCACTCCGAAGGCCGAGCCGACGAACGCGCCGCCACCCTCTCCCCCCAGTCCGTCGAGCAGACCGCTCACGGACGACTCGATCTGCGCAAGGCTCAGGCCGAAGCTCTCCTCCACCCAGGCCTGCACCTGCGCCAGGCCGTCCGCAACTGCCTCGGACAGCTCGTCGGCCTGGCCGATCACCGAACGAGTCACCAGGAACACGACACCCCCCAGCCCGGCGACGGCGCCCAGCAGCACGGCGGCGCTGGCGAGGACGTGTGGTGCCCTGCGGCTGCGGAGCCAGCGGGCAGCCGGGTGCAGCAGCGAGGTGAGCAGCAGCGCGACGAACAGCGCCACGAACAGCACCTCGAGGCGCACGACGACTACGACCACAGCGGTTGCTGCCGCCAGCACCGCGAGGAGCCGCCACGACCAGCCGGCGACGCGGCGCAGCCCGGCAGGGAACGTCACGTCGGGCGTCGGTGCGGACCCTGGGTCGACATGCGGGGGCACAGGCGGCATCGGCTACTCCTTCGAGACATTCGACATCGCCTGCGACAGGGCGGGCGAGGGGCGAGAGGCGGCAAGCGCAGACGCTGTCGGGATGCTGGGCCTGCGATGGCAAGCACATACCGGCTCCGGCTGCGGAAACCGTATCACCCCGCCGGCGCCCGGTGGCCGAGGTCAGCGTCGCCGAGCGTCCCGGACGTTGACCAGCAGCAGCACGACCCACACCGCCGCGGTCCGGTTCGCGCTCACCTCGACCGTCGGCATCGCCGTGGGAAGTAGCAGGCGGGAGGCCTGGACGTCCAGGCGCAGGGACGGCGGCAGGCGCGAAGACCCGTCAGGCTCTCGGTCGGACGCATCCGCGGGCTGTCGTCCTCGCCGGGTCACCTACCTCCGCTGCGTCGAGGAGTCTCGAGGACTGGGACGGGGTGAAAGGTGGGTCCCTGTGGCCCGGGGACGGCATGCTTGCCTGGGAGGTGCCATGCGAGTGATGGTCGCGGACGATTCGCTGCTGACGCGCGAGGGCGTCGTCCGGCTGCTGGACGAGGCGGGCGTCGATGTGGTGGCGGCCGTGGCGGATGGCGACGCGCTGGTGCGGGAGGTCGCCCTCGACCCGCCCGATGCTGCCATCGTCGATATCCGGATGCCGCCCACTCATACCGATGAGGGATTGGTGGCGGCCGGACGCATCCGCAGCAGCCATCCCGACGTGGCGGTGCTGGTCCTGTCGCAGTACCTCGAGTCGGCCTACGCGATGCGGTTGCTCGGCGAGCACCCGCAGAAGTGCGGGTACCTGCTCAAGGACCGGGTGTTCGACGTCGCCGTGCTGGTCGACGCGCTGCGGCGGCTGACCGAGGGCGAGTG
>Ga0114939_10003180_pt1 | contig 11637 bp, 11 predicted proteins | sample AshMeaCrysSpring_FD_87196 | JGI IMG/M metagenome (GOLD analysis project Ga0114939, IMG submission 87196) | Groundwater microbial communities from Big Spring, Nevada to study Microbial Dark Matter (Phase II) - Ash Meadows Crystal Spring | ecosystem: Environmental > Aquatic > Deep subsurface >... | reverse complement strand
TTTGTTCGCACCAAAAATACTTCTTAGAAACTTTACATAGCAAGATTGTGCTGTTCAATTCAAAGATGAAAATATTGTAAATTATAGGCGATCGCTCCCTAAGCGATCAGTTATTCACTAGGTGTTAAACTAAAATTATTCTATTAATATTTAATCAAGCAAATGAAAAGAAAGATGAAAAGTATTGTCGCCGCAGTTGTAATGATGTCTACTATTGCATTGCTAACTCAGCCGATGCAAACTGGGCAGCAAAAGCAGTAAAAGTAACTGCACAGCAAGGTGAGAAGCAGACAACTCCACAAGTTTCTCAAAGCGAATTTCAGTTTCAAATTGCCCAAACATCTGTTGGGTCCTGTGTTGTATCCGTAAATTCATCACTTAATGTTAGAACAAGACCCAGCACTAAAAGTAAAATTGTTGGCTCATTGAAAAATGGAACTCGTGTTTCTTTAGGAGTAACTGATGGTAGTGAAGGAAAAAGTTGGACAAGGATTATTGCCCCTGTCGAAGGATATGTAGCCAGGGCTAACCTCAAAAATTGCCGCACCCGTGGTTAAAGTTAAAACTTATTAATTTAAATTAATAAGTTTTAACTTAATCAATTTTAAATTTCTTATTAGATATTTCCGGAAAACAATATAGAAGCCTTGTGTAGTCAAGTTCAATATCTTATTTATGGAGATGTCTATTGTTTTTTAGCTAACTGATCTGCTGTAATTTTTTAGCAAATAAAGCACTTTTTCTTCAAATTCAAGTTTGAAATATCTAGGACTTACGCAATTGGCACATTTTTTCTCCCAGGGGAGGCAAAATCGGGCGTGCATTTTTTCCCCGATTATTGTCGTTGTGGAAGCGCACTATCTTTGACATGTGACACTGTAAGTCCTAATATTCTTTACATAGCAGGAATAGCCGCAAAAATTGCTACTATGCTTGATTTCTCTAACCGCCTAAGAGCGAGAACGCCGCGTTCCTAGAAGCCTTTGTTGTAGACTGCGCTTTTGACGCATAGAGCCAGATTATTTTCGTAGTAGCTCTGGGCTATTCCTACATAGTTGATTATTTACATAGCTGGAGCGATCGCCATCTCAAGTATGGTAAACTAGTCGCAAGCTTCTGCTGTTAAAACAAAGGTAACTCATATCTTGCACCTTTACGCAAAAAGACTTGGAAGAATAAAAACACGTAACAAATATTACACTAAAAGCATGATTTATTAGTCCTCGCTCGCGAGGACTTTTAGCTATTAGACAGGGACTTCCAGTCTAAGAGCGGGTCAGAACTAAGTCACTAAATCTGTCGATACGCGCGTCTCCTTTATTTAGAGGTTATAACAGGTGCAAGATGTGAGGTAACAGATGAGTTACAAAAGAAGTCGCGAAAAATAAACTTTTGTAAACTCAACTACATGCACCCCGATTGTTGTATCATTTGCTGTTTGAGTGGAATAACGTAGATATTATCTTTTTCAATCATAAAACTGAAAATTTTTGCCTTTTCTAGACCTGCTGGCGAGAGAAAAATTATGTCATTATCAACACCATCACCAATTGGTAGCACTGCCCAGGGAAGTAATCCTTCGGCGAGTAAAACCCTTAGCCATCAAATAGTCATAGTTGGTGGAGGGGCTGGAGGGATTACCGTAGCTTCCCAATTACGTGTAAAAAATAATAATTTAGATATTGCTATTATTGAACCTTCTGATAAGCATTTTTACCAACCAGCTTGGACTTTAGTTGGTGGTGGTGAATTTAAAGCCTCAGATACAGCCAAGTCACAGAAGCATGTTACTCCGCCAGGGGTTACATGGATTCAGGATTATGCGGAGAATTTAGACCCTGATAATAATGCTGTAATTACTCGTAGTGGTAAGCAAATTAATTACGATTACTTGATTTTATGTCCGGGAATCCAAATTAACTGGAATTTAATCGATGGATTAAAGGAAGCCATTGGTAAGGATGGGGTTTGTAGTAACTACGGCTTTGATTATGCTTCCTACACTTGGGAAGTGATTCGTAATTTTAAAGGCGGCAATGCTATTTTTACATTTCCTGCAACCCCTATTAAATGTGCTGGCGCCCCTCAAAAGATTATGTATATGGCTGATGACGCCTTTCGTAAAAACGGTGTCCGTTCTCAAAGTAACGTGATGTTTACTACAGCCGTTGGAGGAATATTCGGAGTTGCTGATTATGCTGCGCCGTTAATGAAAGTTGTAGAACGTAGAGAAATAGACTTAAAAGTCAAACACAACCTCAAAGCAATTCGTGCCGCGACAAAAGAAGCTGTATTTGATGTTACTACCGACCAAGGAGTACAGGAGGTCGCCATAGCCTACGATATGATTCATATTGCACCTCCAATGGGCGCTCCAGATTTCATCAAAAATAGTAAACTGGCGGGGACTGGAGGTTGGGTTGATGTTAACAAAGAAACTTTACAACACAACAGTTACAAAAATGTTTTTAGTTTAGGGGATGCGTCATCCTTACCAACATCCAAAACAGCAGCGGCTGTTCGCAAACAAGCACCTGTTTTAGTCGAAAATTTACTATCTGTAATTAACTCCAGTTCTTTATCTAGTAAATACAATGGTTATACTTGTTGTCCCTTGATTACAGGTTATGGAAAAACTATCATGGCTGAATTTGACTACAATAACAAAGCCCTGTCAACCTTCCCCTTTGATCCAAGGGAAGAACGCTATAGTATGTGGGTTGTTAAACGTCATGTTTTACCTTGGGTTTATTGGAATCGCATGTTAAAGGGTAAATCTTTTGAAGGTGATTTACTCAAGCCTCTCCAATGGAAGTCTGGAAATAATTAGAAAAAAACCCTAAATTTCTCCTAAATTTCTTCTAAATTTCTCCCTCATCAGCCAACCCAGGAACCTGCCAACCCGCCCCCAGGCTGAAGCCTGGGGCTATAGAAACAAAGTCGGCTTCAGCCGACTTGTGAACTTTCACATCATCTTTGTATGATAAGATATGGAATCACCCAGACACTATTGTACTCCAAGTTAGGAATTGTAGAAATATAAAAGTCATAAATTTGCGCTCTTGGCGTCTAGGAAAGCGGCTAACCACCGAGACGCGGTTCAATCTTTATATAATTTTCTAAGTTGATTTCATCCAACAAAGATGGTGTGATACCATTTCACTTTAAGGTTGATAGAAATATATAGCAGGGTGAAAGGGCTGGGGGATGGGGAGAAATAATTTGTATCACTGTTGCGCGTGAAATGGTATAACAGATCGTGGAACAGGCCTCCCGCCTGTTGGTAGAAAATTTTTTTATCTAACAGAAACAGGCAGGATGCCTGTTCCACAAATACCCAACAAAGATGATGTAATACCATTTCACTTTAAGGTTGATAGAAATATATAGCAAGGGGAAAGGGACTGGGGGATGGGGAGAAATAATTTGTATCACTGTTGCGCGTGAAATGGTGTGACAGGCTACCAGTTACGTAAGTCTCAATACTGCTCGGTTAACTCACATCTTGCACCTTTACGCAAAAAAACTTAAAAGAATAGAAATACGTGATAAATATTACACTAAAAGCCTGATTTTTAGTCCTCTAAAAGAGAAATGCGCGCTATTCGACAGGGACTTCCAGTCTAAGAGCGGGTCAAAACGAAGTCAATAAATCTTTCTTTACTTAGTTTCCTTAGTCCTACTTAATATGCTTTTCAGGAAAAGCGACCTCATCTATTGAAGTAATATATTAGTTCACTATTAATTCCGTTGTTGTGAGGTTGCTGTGCATCAATTGCCTTTTAGGGAAGTTAACCCCATTGCCTTGCTAAGCGAAAATATTTATAAGTTATTTCAATCTTTCAACCCTGACTCCTCAGAATTAGAAATCCCTTCAGTTAATTCTCCTGGGTCTGAATTGGATGGTTTACTTTCACCATTGGAGTTGCAAGTTATTTCGGAAATGAATCGGGTACGAAATAAACCCACTTCCTATATCCCTATCCTGGAAAACTGGAAAAAACGCTTTCAAGGAAAACAGGTACAAATCACTGATTTCGTTTATCTACAAACTCAAGAAGGTGTTAAAGCTGTTGATGAGGGTATTCGCTATCTTAAATACGTCCATCCAATGGGTTCCTTAATTGTATCTAAGGGAATGTGTTTAGCTGCAAAAGACCATGCACAAGACCAGGGAGTAAAGGGTGCTATTGGTCACTATGGTACTGATGATAGTGACCCTTTTATTCGTATTAATCGTTATGGCACTTGGCAAAATACTGCTGCTGAAAATATTAGCTATGGTTCTAATACTGCCACAGATATAGTTATGCAGCTAATTATCGATGATGGAGTACTGTCGCGAGGTCATCGCAAAAATATTTTTAATCCAGCTTTTAACGTAATCGGTGTAGCATTTGGTATCCATACTAGATACAAAAGTATGTGTGTTATTAATTATGCTGGGGGTTACTTGTAAGAAAGATTATTGTTGCGGATGAGAGGCTTATTTGAAATATTCGCTAATCTATTACTTAGTGATTGCCAATAATCTGTATTGAAACGAACTTAAAATAATGCAGTATCCTCCCACCACACCCGCACAATTAAATTTCTATATCCAAGGCAAAGGATTTCCAATTCTTTGTATCCACGGACACCCTGGCTCTGGTAGTAGCCTTTCTGTCTTTACCCATCATTTATCGAAACGCTTCCGCACTTTCGCACCTGATTTACGGGGATATGGCAAAAGTCGGTTTAAAAGCGATTTTAAAATGCAAGACCATTTAATTGATTTAGAAGCAATTCTAGATAGATTTGAAGTCAAAAAATGTTTAATTTTGGGATGGTCTTTGGGTGGAATTTTGGCTCTGGAGTTGGCCTTAAGATTTCCTAAACGGGTTAGCGGATTAATTTTGGTGGCTACTGCTGCTAGACCTCGTGGAAATCATCCACCTATAGCTTTTAAAGATAACCTTTATACTGGTATTGCCGCAATACTGAATTTATTTTACCCTGGTTGGCAATGGAATATTAATACCTTTGGTAAGCGATCGCTCTTTCGTTACTTAATACAACAACACACTGCTAGAACCTATGGATATTTAGCAACAGAAGCTGTCCCAGCTTACTTGCAAACCTCTGGTGTTGCTACAAAGGCACTTTATAGTGCTATTAGTTCAGGTTATAACCGTCTACCAGATTTAAATCAAATTATATGTCCTTCTTTGGTGCTTGCTGGTGCAGAAGACCGTCATATTACAGCTGAGTCCAGTTTAGAAACAGCGCGTAATTTAAAGAATTCCGAATGGCAATGTTATCCCAATACCGCTCATCTTTTTCCTTGGGAAATACCTGATACTGTATTAAGAGATATTGACCGTTGGTTAGAACAAAATCCAGAGGTAGTTAATGGCTAATGGCTAATGGCTAATGGCTAATTGCTAATTGCTAGTTGCTAATTGCTAATGGCTAATTGCTAATTGCTAGTTGCTAATGGCTAATTGCTAGTTGCTAATTGCTAATTGCTATTTGCTAATTGCTATTTGCTAATAGTTAATGAAAGACTGGTTATTAGCCATTAGCCATTAGCCATTAGCCATTAGCCATTAACCATTTTAAACTTGACCGCCAAAAGCTGGTTTAATTTGGCGGTCAATGCGCTCCCCCAAGTCTTCTACAATTGTTAAATTACCGGGCTTGCAGCGTTTGACATCAACGCGGATCAAGACCGCCCCTTCAAACTCTAAATCTTCTACGTAACCTTTTTCTGCTATCTTGGCTTCTTCTGCATTCAAAAATGGTCCAAAATAGTAAGTACATTTAGGATTTTGTGTGACTATTTCTACCCACCATGCCAATCCAATACTGCCAGAAACATTAGTTAATAATTCTTTGAAGTTATACCAAACGCTTTTCATGGTTATTCGCCGATTTTAAGTGTGGTACAGGATGTTAAACGGTCTATTAGTTATTTTTGCCTTTACATTTTGTTATACTCTGTGAGCGGTAGTTTTTGGAAGGGTTTTTCCAAGACTATTATCAAATCCATATTTTTACTTGTTTATACTCAGTAAATTTCATACATAGGTTTATTTGGCGTTGCTAGAGTGGCTATAGCGCATGTTTACCCATTTATGGCGATATATTTCATATAAAGCCATACCAGCAGCGACAGAAGCATTTAAGCTAGGAGTTTTTCCGAGCAGAGGTATGGAGACTAAAAAGTCACAGTAACGTTGAGTAAGAATACTTAAACCGTCACCTTCGGAACCAACAACTAAAACTGTAGCACCACTAAATTTGACTTCATGTAGTTGCTTGCTACCATTCGCTGCTGTGCCATAAATCCAAAAACCTTCTTCTTTAAGGTCTTGTAAGGCGCGATGAAGGTTTACGACTCTTGCTACAGGAAAGTGTTCCAAAGCTCCTGCGGCTACTTTCATAACTGTGGAAGTAATACCAGAAGCTCGACGTTGGGGAATTACTAATCCTTGGGCACCTAGGGCTTCTGCTGTACGAATAATTGCTCCTAAGTTGTGGGGATCGGTAATGCCATCGGCAAAAATAATTACGGGTGTTTCTGTTATTGCTTTAGATTGTTTAATCAGGTCATCTAATTCTATATAGTCATAGGGAGCAATTTGTGCTGCTATTCCTTGATGATTTCCATGACCTGTGATTTGGTCTAAACGTTTTAATTCCACTTCATCGATTACGGTACCGTTTTCTTTAGCTTTGTGTATCAAAGAATGAAAACGGGAATCATACCGCAGACGGGAAGTTATCCAAATTTTGTTTAGACGGCGATCGCTCTCTAAAGCACTAATAACTGGATGACGCCCGTAGATAAGGTCCGTATCTTCTGTTTCACCTTGGTTTCTTGATTCGTTGGGTGATTCGTCGGCTAAATACCGATTAGGACGATACCCGGACTTTCTATCTTCTCTGCTTTCAACAGGGCGATACCCAGACTTTCTATCTTCTCTGCTTTCAACAGGGCGATATCCGAACTTTCTATTTTCTCTGCTTTCAACAGGGCGATAATCGGACTTTCTATCTTCTTTCCCCTTGACCTTTATTTTTCGACTCGAGAGAGTTTTAAAACCTTCTCTATCATCCTCGCCTTTAGCCTTGGGAACAGGGAGATTAGCATCTCCTTGTTTTTTCCCGACAACTTTAGTTTTAAGGACTGGGCGAGCAATCACCCCCTTACCTTTGATTTTCATTTTTTGCCCACGATTGGCCTCGCCATTCGTTTTTACTTTTCTGGGTTGATTTGGCATAGTATTTTTAGCTAGAGCATATAGGCGGGCATAGCTTTACCTCAATGAAAGCGAACTTACTCTATGTATTTTTGTATCGTGAGAGATATTTCTCACTCTAAATTAAAAATTACATTCGTTAATAATTCACTCAAGCGTTCGCGGTCAGTGAGATATAGGTATCCAATTAAAGTTTCCAAACTTGTTGCTTGCTGGTAAATTTCTGGTTTTAATCGCTTAGGGCGTCCACTACAAGCATTTCGCCCCCTTCGGACTATATCTAATTCATTTGCTGTAAGGCAAGGAAGAATAGCTTTCAATATTTTAGCTTGTGTTTCGCCTCTAACTTTTGCCACCACTAAACCATGATAATTATCTAAACGCTGAGGTGGTAATAAATAAGACATACGAATATAAAGTTCGTATACTGCGTCTCCCAAATAAGCTAAGGCTCCAGGAGATAATTGTTGTAACTGATTGCGAGAAACACCTTCGGGCAGTAGCTCTGAGTTAATCCTCAATGCTTGGCTCCAAGATAATTCCTTTTCAGTTTCTTTATCGCCAGCTAATTCTTTTTCCTCCTTGAATTGCACAAATATATAATTCCTTACAGACGAAATGTTGATATTAGTTATCTGCTAGTGTCTACTAGCTTTTTAGGATTATTAGAGGGCTGACCTACCAAAGCATTATCAAAACTACCAATTTTATATGCTCATTTTTTTTCTGAATTGGAAGTAGGTTGTTAATTGTAGGCTACAGCATAGGAATATACATGAGTTATAGCTTCACATTTGTAATCATACTAGATTACAACAAAAAAAATGAAGCTATCCAGATAAAAATCGGATAGCCATTAAAAAAATATAATCGTCAAGCCATCAAGACTGCTTAAGATTTTGTTGTGCAGCTTCAACATTCGGTTGCAGTGAGAGGAACTTCTCTAAGCGCACAAGCTTGACGGTTTGAGTGACCCGGGCATTTGTGACTATTTGTAAGGTTCCACTGGCTGTTTGTGCTGATTTGGCCAATTGTACCAAAGCACCTAAACCAGAACTATCAACAAAATCTATTTGGGATAAATCCAAAATAATATTTTTGGGGCCGTCGTCAATCTTGCTACTAAGAACCTTACGAAATGTCGGCTCAGAAAAGGCATCTAACAATCCTGTCAGGCGGAATAACTGATGGTTGTCCCGGACTTCACGAGTGCCTCTCAGGCTTACAGTTAGATTAAGTGGCTCCGCTATAATTCCCTCCTCATGGTTAAAAGTGAACGCTCAAGTATAGATGTTTTTTGGACTTATTGTCTACAACCCAATGGGTAGGGAGTGGATTTATATTTCCATATTCCCCAAGTTGGGCGAGACCCAAACCGACACCGCTTACTTTGTCCTCATTTTCCACCTTACCTTATTGAAGCTGTAGTTACTGCTGCCTTGGCTACCCTCATGGCTTTTACAAAGTCTCCAAATAAATAATCTGCATCATGGGGACCGGGGCTTGCCTCTGGGTGATACTGGACGGAGAAAATTGGTAAAGTTTTATGACGCAATCCGGCCACTGTTTGGTCATTTAAATTTAAGTGGCTGATTTCCACATCAACATTAGCTAGGCTATCTGGGTCGATGGCAAAGCTATGGTTTTGACTGGTAATTTCTATCTGTCTTTTTAAACCAGCTGGTTGATTTAAACCACGGTGCCCAAATTTGAGTTTAAAAGTTTCTGCCCCCAAAGCATGACCTAGTATTTGGTGTCCCATACAAATACCAAATATTGGTTTGTCCATTTTTAATAGTGCTTTGGTGGTGGTAATACCTTCTTCCACCGCTGAAGGGTCACCGGGACCGTTAGATAAGAAAATCCCATCTGGCTGATATTTAAGAATTTCTTCTGGTGATGTACTAGCGGGAACAACAATTACACGACATCCATAGGAAGCCAAACGACGTAAAATATTCTTCTTGACTCCAAAATCAAGGGCTACCACTGTCAAGGGATCGCCCAAGTTTGGCGTAGAAGGCCTATCGCCACCACTAAATACCCCATCAGGATTAAATTCCCATAGTTCATCTGTAACTTCATTCCACTCATATACCTTTTTAGTACTCACTTCGGGAACAAGATTTAAACCCTTCATACTGGGATTCGCCAATACTCGCCCTAATAGCTCGGAGGGTTCTAATATTTCAGTGGAAATACCCCCATTCATGGCTCCACACATCCGAATTCTACGAGTTAGGGCACGGGTATCTATACCGTAAATTCCGGGTATATGGTGTTTCTTTAAATAGCTAGGTAAAGATTCTGTGGAACGCCAATTACTCGGTTTTGCACAAATATTACGAGCGATCGCTCCTTTGACATAGGGCTTGTCTGATTCTTCGTCTTCTGGATTAACCCCCGTGTTACCCAATTCTGGATAAGTAAATATAACTATTTGACCGCAATAGCTAGGGTCTGTTAGGACTTCTTGATATCCTGTCATCCCAGTATTAAATACAACTTCTCCAATAGTGGTGGATGTTGCACCAAAAGACCAACCCCGATAGTAAGAACCATCGGCTAGGACAAGCAAAGCAGGTATCGCGTCATACAGGGGCATAAGCTAATTATTGGTAAGGATTAGGGAGCAGTGGATGGGGTTTTGGGAGTGGAGGGAGTAGGGAATAGCTTTCTTGATATACTCCACAGGGTTACAAACTGTCATTAGTCGCGTTCGCGTTCGCTTAAAAAGCGCGTTCTTAGAATCTCGATATGCCCGGTTGACTTAGATATTTCAAAAACTCTAATTGTTACCGTGTGGAGTATAGCTTTGTTGATAGCTCTCTTTATCCCCTTATCTCCCTATTCCCTGCCCCCCATAGTACTGCGATGGTTAATTATGCCATGACAAGGGTATCAGGATGAAATCTCACTCATCAACCACAAACTCAATTATTTAAACCTTTTCATTTTTTTGGCTAATAGTTAATAGTTCATGTTTTTTTCTCAAAAGTTTCTATTAAAACACAGAATCTTTAGATACAAATATTTAACAGAGGTAGATTTTTTTCTGCCTGGGAGGATAAAATTTAAATTAACTTAAATTAACTATGCTTCACCCCTTCTTCTCCCCCACACTATTTATTTTACTCTCTGCCCTATTAGCGGTTTTTAGCGTTGCCTGTAGTTCAGAGTCACAAAATACCGCTACTCTCTCCCATGAGCAGTCAGTAAAAACACCATCTTCTGTTGTATTACCAACAACACTCAACCAGGAATTAGATAAAAGTGAAAAGTCAAAGAATGTTGATTATTTGGAAAATAATCAAAAATCAAGATTTATTAACCCTATAAACTCAGCTAACCAGCAACTAAGCGATTTTGAAAAAGGCTTGGATAAAGCAGCTGGTGCTTTAAGTATTAGTCAATCAGCCCAATCTCCTGATGATTGGAAGTTAGTAGCAAATCAATATCACGAAGCTGTCAATTTGATGAAGAAGGTTACGCCTGAAAGTGCCTTTTTCCCCTCCGCTCAAAAAAGAATCACCGAATACCATCGGCAAGCTAAATACGCTCAACAAAAAATTATTCGCCCCACACCACCAAGTTTACAGGCAGCAGCAGAAAATAATGTGGTGGCTATTGCTCCCCAAACTCTACAATCAAATTTACTATCACAAACACCTTTATCATCATCTTCTAAAGCGATCGCTCCCAATAATACTTCCATGGCTACACCAGTAGTCACCAGCACAGCCCCAGTCTCAGCAAAGCCTCCCATTACAGAATTCATTGATTTACAAACATATTCATCCCTAGGGCTATCATCCCCATTTATTATCCCTATTAAACGAAGGATTGGCGGCACCCCAGTTATTGAGGTGACTTTTAATGGCAAGCAACGCTTTGACATGATTGTTGATACCGGTGCCAGTGGTACTGTTATTACCCAACAAATGGCCAGCACCCTAGCTTTAGTTCCAACAGGAAAAGCCAAAGCAAATACCGCTAGCGCTAAAGCTATAGAATTTCCCATAGCCTATGTTGATTCAATGGAAGACGCTGGAATGTCCGTTAAGAAAATCCCCGTCGCGATCGCTGGCACTGGTTTAGACATCGGGCTTTTAGGACATGATTTTTTTGGCGACCATGACGTTACAATTAAACGCAATACCGTTGAATTTCGCCCTCAATCTTAAAAAAAAATTAAAAAAAATTATTTTTTAGAAAAAATCAGGTATTGTCCTCCCATATCTTGTTGCCTATAAATATTTTCTATAAATTCCAGGACTTACGATATTGTCACAATTTTTTATTGGTGAATGAGGCTGAAAAGCCTATTAATTCGTTTTACTTTGTTCCAAGTGTCACACAAAGAAAGAATTTTAAATGTGCCAGTTACGTAAGT
>Ga0114939_10003179_pt1 | contig 11641 bp, 10 predicted proteins | sample AshMeaCrysSpring_FD_87196 | JGI IMG/M metagenome (GOLD analysis project Ga0114939, IMG submission 87196) | Groundwater microbial communities from Big Spring, Nevada to study Microbial Dark Matter (Phase II) - Ash Meadows Crystal Spring | ecosystem: Environmental > Aquatic > Deep subsurface >... | reverse complement strand
TTGACCCTTGGGTCCGGGCCTCCGATCAGTGGGCCCCGGCGTACAAAATGGGTTTGAATCCGTAAGCAGCCACTCGATCCGAATTGTGGCACTGGCTGCACACGTGCATCGATACTTGCACAACCAAGTCCGCCGGGTCCCCACTTTCGGCGTGAAGGCTGCCGGGCCCGTGGCAGACCTCACAGCCCGGATTTTTCAGCCCGGGGGTTTCTTCGGCGGAGACAAACCCGCCGGGCTCCCCGTAGCCGGTCGTGTGGCACTTGAAGCACTCCTTGAACTCGGCCGGGGTGAGCTTTTTCTGCATCTTCTGGATGCTGCCGTAGGATTTGGCCTTCTTGGAGTTGGCCAAATAACTGCTGTACTGAGCTTCATGGCAGCCCTGGCAGGTTTCCGAGCCCACATATGCGGCCCTGCGCTGCTCAACTCCCGCACAGATGGACGATGCCGCCAGTCCATAGGCGATCAGGCTCGTTAACATCGCAAAAATTGATTTTGGCATAGGACCCATCCCTCCGGCTTACCCGATTGATCGGCTTACGTCTGGATCGGCCATCCGGCGTCATGGATGCGGCAAGGAAATCTTCCGGCGAAGCAGCATCCAGCACCTGAATGCCGAGGTGTCTCGTATGCTGTATTCTCGGAAGCGATCGTAAAAACTTGAGAGATAAAAGCAAGCGGGGGTCGCGAGGCATCGAGCGCCGCCTCGGCGCAGCGGGCATGTGGGTCGCCACCTCCGCCGATCCATCGGGGGGGGGCAGGCAGGGTGTTGTTCTACAGGGCGTTGATTCTCCCCCGGCAACCGGGAGCGCCGCAGACGCAGGGGACGAGCTCCCCGTCGGCGCCGAAGCTGTAGTCGATGCTGAGCTCTTCGCCGGCCGCGATGTCGCGCGCAGCGTAGATCAGCACGCGCCGGCCCTCGATCCGATAGTCGCAATTCGGCGCGCAGGAGTGATTGATGAACCGGGCCTCGTTGCCCTTCTGATACCCGTCGATCACCCACTCGTCGCTGGTCCAGAAGGTGTAAATGCCGTTGCGTGAAGCATCCTTCTCGCGCCGGTAGGCCTCTTCGGCGGGTATGATCTCACCGGCATATTCGATGATGAAGGCGCCGGCTGAAATGGGCTCGGCGGCGTAGCAACCCTTGCCGTGGATCGGCGACTCCCGGACTTCCAGCATGCGCGTGAGCTTTTCGGTCATTTGGCGCTCACCGGTCATATGGCCTTTCTGCAGGCATCCGCCCGTGTTCCGCCCTATACACCCCGGTGCAATCCGGCGTCAATATGAGCAGGCGCCCGGTGCGACGCTATCGCTCTCCGGTGAGGTAGCTGCTGCCCAGATGTCCGTCCACCACCGGCAGGCTCTCCATCGCCGGCGGGGAGAACCCGAACACCATCTGCAGAAAGGCCATCGTGATCCGGTACGTCGCCCCCCACAGGACCTCGGGGCCGCCGGAGGCCGGTATGCGGAAGGCCGGCACCCGTCGGATGCGTTCGTCCGCCGCCGTGGGTGAGGACCGTGGCATGGTCAGTCGGTAGCAGATGTAGTGTTCCGCTTCGAGCAGGTGCCGCAGGGGGATCCCCACGACGCGCTCCACTTCCCAGTTGGGCTTGAAACGAGGCCGACGCTGGCTCCAGGCCGCCAGGGGATAGATCAGCCGCTGAAACAGGACCAGGCGATGGTGCGGCAGCGGCCCCAGAAAACGCACCCGGAGCGGGTTGAGCCGCATCTCTTCGAAGGCTTCCCGAAGGGCCGTGGCGAAATAGAGCGCCAGCCAGCGCGATTCCAGCGGCCGCTCGCGACGCCATCGTTTCCACAGCGGCCAGCGCCCCAGCGGGCCCAGAGGCAGCCTCAAGAGCCGGGCGAGATTGAGATCGAACCGCGCGGCCACGCTGCCGCCCGGACAGCAGAGATCGCCCGGCTGGCGCACGCGGGCGGAACGTTTATTCAAAATCAGGCAGACCTCGGATGACCTTTCAGCGGCCTCAGCGCCGGGGCTTAACAGCAGCAGCACCGCAGAGGTGGCGGTCAGGTCTGCCGCCCTTGAATCAAACAGCGCCGTCCCCGCGGCAAAGGCGTCCAGCGCCTGAATGATTCCGGGGATCAGGCGGTCGGGGTCTGAAACCCATTCCTGAGGAATATGAGGATCCATGCCGATTCGGCTCGCTGGGAAACCGCTGGAGTTCCCGTGCCCCGCGGCGCCTGCGCCGAAGGCGCCGCACCCGTGACCCGGATATCAGGTTCGTCCGCGTCCTGCAACCCTTCGCGCCTCTGCGAGCGTCTGTGCGAGCGTCTTGACAGCCGGGACCGGGTGAGTGAAAATCAAGGCCGCTCGCAGGCGCTTCCGTGCGATGCGGCCGCAACGGGCCCCCAGACGCTTGCCACAGCGCCCCGTTCCGACTTGCGACCGAAAATGCCGGATGCCGGATCCCGCCCCATGGGGCCGCCGGAACGCTGAAGGAGGTCAACACCCCATGCAGAAGATCCACCCTCTGGTTGCTTTCATCGCCCTTGGCATTCTCACGCAGCTCGGCCCGCAGGCGCATGTCGCCGAAATCGCGGAGGCCGCCGACACGCCCGAACGGATGATCCTGATGGCCCCGGAGTACCCCGGCATAATCAGCGCGCCGGGCAGAGAAGTCAGCATGGACCTTGCCTTCATCAACAAGGGCCGCTCCGATGAGATCGTGGATGTCCGGGTGGCTCAAACGCCCGAGGGATGGAAAACCAGGATCAAAACCTACCGCTTCGCCGTGACCGGCATCCACGTGCCGGCGGGCGACAAGAAGAGCCTGACCTTCGAGGCCGTGCCGGACAAGGAACTTCCGCCGGGAGACTACACCTTCGTCGTGGCGGCCGAGACCCGCGACGGCCGCTTCAAGATGACCCAGACCATCACCGTCACCCTCGCCCGAGAGCAGGAGGCCGCGCCCGCCGGCCAGGGAGTGAGGCTCACCACCTCCTATCCGGTGATCCGCGGCGCCTCGGATGCCGCTTTCGAGTTCTCGGTGGAGGTAGACAGCCGGCTGGACAAGGAGGCCATCTTCGACCTTAACGCCCAGGGCCCCAAGGGATGGGAGATCAATTTCAAACCGGCCTACGAAACCAAATTCATATCGAGCATCCGGCTCAAGGCCGATCAAACCACGAGCATCGCCGTCGAAGTCAAGCCGGCTCCCAATTCCCCGCCCGGTGAATATCCGATCGGCCTGCGGGTCTCCTCCGGCGACGCCAAAGCCGAAGCCAGCCTGACGGTGATCCTGACCGGCACCTATGCCCTCGAGGCGGGGACATCCTCCGGCCTGCTGTCGCTCGAAGCGCGGCAGGGCCTGCCCGCGAACGTGTCCTTCTTTGTGAGGAACACGGGCAGCGCCGTCAACCACGACATCAAGTTCATCAGCTTCAAACCCGAGAACTGGAAAGTCGAATTCCAGCCGGAACGCATCGCCCAGGTCGAACCCAACGGCCTCGCTCAGGTGGAGATGATCCTCACGCCCTACGAGGATGCCCTGGTCGGGGACTATTCGGTCGGCGTCAAGATCGAAGGCACCAGGGCCTCCAAGACCCTGGAGTTCCGCACCAGCGTCAAAGCCTCCGGGGCATGGGGCTGGATCGGCATCGGCATCATCGTGGCCGTGATCGCCGGCCTGTTCGGCTTGTTCCGGGCCCTGGGGAGACGCTAGGCATGGAGCCCGCACCGGTCGTCGCCACTCACGATCTGACCAAGATCTACGGACGTCAGGTGGCCGTGGATCGCCTGACCCTTGCGGTCAACGAAGGCGAGATTTTCGGTTTCCTGGGGCCGAACGGCGCCGGCAAAACCACCACCCTGCTCATGCTGTTGGGGCTGACCGAACCCACGAGCGGCTGGGCCAGGGTCATGGATATCGATCCCGCCCGCGAGCCGATCAAGGTTAAGGCGCGGGTCGGCTACCTGCAGGAGAACATGGGGTTTTACGCCGACCTGACCGCTCGACAGATGCTGCGCTTCGTGGCGGAGTTGAACGGCATCGACCGCCGCGAGGCGGAGGGGCGCATCGAACGCGCCCTGACCGAAGTGGGCCTCGCGGATGAAGCTCCGGCCAAGACCATCGCCGCGTTCTCGCGCGGCATGCGCCAGCGTCTGGGAATCGCCGAACTGCTCATCAAGGACGCTCGCGTGGCCTTTTTGGACGAGCCCACGCTCGGGCTGGACCCGGACGCCACGCAGCGGATCACCGAGATGATCCAGCGCCTGGCCCGCGAGCAGCGCATGACCATTCTCCTCTCCAGTCACCAGCTGCACCAGGTCCAGAGGATCTGCGACCGGGTCGGCATCATGATCAGGGGCCGCCTGGTCGCCAACGGCCCGATCGACCAGCTCGCCCGCGAAAAGTTCGGCCTAAACCGGGAGCCGTTCACGCTTGAAGAGATTTACATGAAGTACTTCCTGGAGGGGTCGCCGTGAAGGGTCTTTCCGCCGTTCTGAGAAAGGAGCTGGCGGATCATTTCGCCAGCCATCGGTTCGCCATCCTTTTCGCCCTGATCGCCATGGTGAGTCTGATCACCGCCTACATGGTGGGCATCCGGATCCGTGAGGTGGAAGGCCAGCTCAAGCCCCGATTCGTCTTCCTGCTGCTGTTCACCGAGCCCGGGGCCATGTTTTCCCTCGTGCAGTTCGTGGCATTTTTCGGCCCTCTGGTCGGCCTCATTCTGGGATTCGACGCGATCAACCGTGAACGCAACGAGGGCACGCTGAGCAAACTTCTGGCCCAGCCGATTTACCGCGACGTGGTGATCAACGCCAAGTTCCTGGCCGGCGTCATCCTGATCGGAGTCATGCTCCTGTCCCTCGTGCTCGTGATCACCGGCCTGGGGCTGGCCCTGGTCGGGATCGTTCCAGGAGTCGAGGAAATCTGGCGCATCTTCACGTATCTGCTGATCAGCGTCGTTTACGTTGCCTTCTGGCTGGGGGTCGCCATCCTGTTTTCGATTCTGTTTCGAAGCACCGCCTCCTCGGCGCTGGCGAGCCTGGCGGTCTGGATCTTCTTTTCCTTCTTCATCACCATCGGGGCCAGCGTTCTGGCGAATGTGCTGGCGAGCGACGCCGAATTTGGCCCGCCGGCCGCCGGACGGAAGGTCGAACTGGTCCGCTACGCCGTGCTCGCTTCCCCCATGGAGCTGTATTCCGATGCCACAGCGACCGTGATCGACCCCCTGCGGAAATCCACACGCGGCACCCTACCCGTCGGTCCGCTGGAGGCCATCTCCATGACGCGCTTCTCCGGGCCGCTGCCGCTCGCTCAGAGCCTGCTCGTGGTCATGCCGCACCTGATCTCGCTCCTGGCGATCACCGGGGTCTGTTTTGCGCTGTCATATATCGTTTTCATGCGTCAGGAGATCCGGTCCCTCTAAAAAAATCCGAGGGCGGCTGACGCCGCCCTCGGATGGTTGGTCACCAATTTAAGAAGCAAGGGCGGCTTGTTCAACTCGCCCCCGGATTCGTTAATACATGTCCTCGTCCATGGGCGGAGCGGCAGCTCCCTTTTTCTTCTTCTCGGGCTTCTCCGTGATCATGGCTTCCGTGGTCAGCATCAGACCCGCCACCGACACGGCGTTCTGCAGGGCGAACCGCACCACCTTGGTGGGATCGATCACGCCGGCCTTCATCAGGTCTTCGTAATCGCCGGTTTCGGCATTGAATCCGTAAGCGTCCTTGCCGTTCATCACGGCGTTCACCACCACCGAGCCTTCCATTCCCGCGTTCTGGGCGATGTTGCGCAACGGCTCCTGCAGCGCCCGTTTCAAGAGACCGATACCGGCTTTCTCCTCACCCGGCACCTTCAGTGCGCCGAGCGCTTCGATGCCGCGCAGCAGGGCGACTCCGCCGCCGGGGACGATGCCCTCCTCGACGGCCGCCCGGGTGGCGTTGAGCGCGTCCTCCACACGGGCCTTCTTTTCCTTCATTTCCGTTTCAGTGGCAGCGCCGATGTGAATGACGGCAACGCCGCCGACCAGCTTGGCCAGGCGTTCCTGCAGCTTCTCGCGGTCGTAGTCCGAGGTGGTTTCCTCGATCTGCGCACGGATCTGGTTGATGCGGCCCTCGATGTCGGCCTTCTTCCCGGCCCCGTCGATGAGGGTCGTGTTGTCCTTGTCGATGCGAACGTGCTTGCAGCGGCCCAGGTCGCTCAGCGTCACGTTTTCGAGCTTCAGTCCGAGCTCCTCGGAGATCACCTGCCCGCCGGTCAGGACGCTGATGTCCTCCAGCATGGCCTTGCGCCGGTCGCCGAAGCCGGGGGCTTTAACCGCCGCGGCCTTGAGCGTGCCGCGCAGCTTGTTCACGATCAGGGTCGCCAGGGCCTCGCCTTCGATGTCCTCGGCGATGATCAGCAACGGCTTGCCGCTCTGGGCCACCGACTCCAGGATCGGAACCAGGTCCTTCATGGAGCTGATCTTCTTCTCGAAGATCAGCAGGTAGGGGTCGTCCAGGTGGGCTTCCATCTTTTCGGGGTCGGTGACGAAATAGGGCGACACATAGCCGCGGTCGAACTGCATGCCTTCCACCACCTCCAGGGTGGTCTCCATGCTCTTGGCCTCTTCGACCGTGATCACGCCTTCCTTGCCCACCTTGTCCATGGCTTCCGAGATCAGCTTGCCGACCATTTCGTCGTTGTTGGCCGAAATGCTGCCGACCTGCACGATTTCGTTCTTGCCCTTGATGGACTTGGACATCTTCTTGAGCTCCGCGACGACCGCCGCGGCGCCTTTGTCGAGGCCGCGCTTGAGCGCCATGGGGTTGGTGCCGGCCGCGACGAGCTTCTGCCCCTCGGCGTATAAAGCCTGGGCCAGCACGGTGGCTGTGGTGGTGCCGTCGCCGGCGACGTCGCTGGTCTTGCTGGCGACTTCTTTGACCATCTGCGCGCCCATGTTTTCGAACTTGTCTTCGAGGGTGATCTCCTTGGCGACGGTCACGCCGTCCTTGGTCACGGTGGGGGACCCGAAGGACTTGTCCAACACCACATTGCGGCCTTTGGGACCCAGCGTAACTTTTACGGCATCCGCCAGGACGTTCACCCCTTTGAGCATTTTTTCCCTAGCCTGGGAACTGTAGCAGATCATTTTGGCTGGCATAATGTTTCCTCCCTGTGGTTATTCCAGAATTCCGAGAATGTCGTCTTCGCGCATGAACATGTGCTCGACCCCGTCGATTTTGATTTCCGTGCCGGCATACTTGGAGAACAGCACCCGGTCGCCCTTCTTGAGCTCCATGGGGATGCGTTTGCCGTCATCATCCATTTTCCCGGGTCCGGCCGCCACCACCCTGCCCTCCTGCGGCTTTTCCTTTGCCGTATCGGGGATGATGATCCCTCCGGCGGTCTTCTTTTCCTCCTCGACCCGCACGACCAAAATCCTGTCGTTCATCGGCCTGATCTTCATGACTGCGTACCTCCTTAATGAGTTGATCCGGCGCAAAGCTGCGCCGCAGGTTGGCTTCGGCGAGAAACGCCGACCGCATGCTTCTGCTCAGCCGGTTGCGTACGTACGCCGAGGCATATTTTTGTTATTTAAATCAGATCATTACAAGGGAATCTGGCTTGAAATTGGCAGAATGATAATCATCGGCCACGTGTTGTCAAGATCAGGGGGCTCCATCTTCGGGGCTCGCTAGAGGCCGCCGTCCAGGTACCGCCCCATCAAACGGTCGATCGTTGCCGGCAGCCCTGCGAGGTCCCGCCGGGAACTGGCTTCGTCATAGGCTGAAACCAGGACGTCCGAGCAGCGCTTGGCCGCGGCGCGGCCGGCGGCGACGGCCGGCGGCAGCACGGCCCAGTCGCCGGTGCGCAAAATTTCCTCCGCAGCCGGAAGGAGCTCCGGATTCAGGTTCCGCGTCAAGCGGTCCGTAAACGCCGCGTAAAAGCCCAGACCCACGACGTCGCGGTTGCGGCCGATATGGGCGAGCGGACCGAGCGGATGCGTGTCGGCCAGCAGATCCTTGACATGGCGTGCCAGCAGCTCGACGCGCGAGAGCGGAAAGGCGGCGATCATCTCCCGCCAGCGCTCGCGCTGGAAATCGCTCGATTTGATTTCGCCCAGCTCATGGTGGAGGTGGATCGTCTCCTGCACGCGCAGCAGGTCGTCCCACCGGCGCCGCACCTCGGACGAACGCCGGTCTGCGATGCCGCTGGCGGCGAGGGCTGCATAAAGCGCCGTTTTCCCTGAAGGCGTGACGTAGGCGATCTGGTCCCACAGCAGGTTGCTGGCGCTTTGGCGCCGCAGCACGATGGTGTTGCCCTGGGAGGCCGCCGGCAGAGGGGATAGGTCCCGTGCCAGTTCGCGGCCCAACCGGTAGGTCCGGCAGCCTTCGATTTCGTCCTCGCGGTCGATCTCGGCCAGAAAGAAGGTGGGCTTGAGTCCCCGGGCCAATCCCGCGCCGTAATACAGGCGCTGCCCCGCAAGATCGGAGTTGACCGCTTCGCTATCGAAGGGATCCAGCGGGCGGCCCCGCACCGTGAGCGGCTGCAAATCCATCCCGATCAGGGTTTCCCAATAGGCCTCGCGCGCCCCGATCCACTCCAGCACCGCCGCGGGATCGCCCTCTTCCCAGGGTGCCAGGCCGCGCTCCCATTTGAAGAGATCCCGCAGCCGCAGCGCGAGGCCGCAGATCGAAAAAACGCCTCCGTGCTGCGCATCGGAGATGTCGCAGTTGCGCTGGATCTGCCGAATCAGGGGATCGATGGCATGCATGCCGCCCTCTGCACCTGCCGGGAGACAACCGGATGCAGCCCCGCCGCCGGAAGGGGATGCCCCCGCGCCCGGAGCATCGCTCAGACCACCCCTTGGTCGGCCATGGCGTTGACCACCTTGACGAAGCCGGCGATGTTCGCGCCGTTGAGGTAGTTTCCGGGGGTGCCGAATTCCTCGGCGGCGTCCAGGCAGGTGCGGTGGATTTCGCGGATGATGATCCTAAGGCGTTCGTCGACTTCTGATCCCAGCCAGCTCAACCGCATGCTGTTCTGAACCATTTCCAGCCCGCTGACGGCCACCCCGCCGGCATTGGCGGCCTTGCCCGGCGCGAACAGAATCCTCTTGGCGAGAAATACGGCGATGGCCTCCGAACTGCAGGGCATATTGGCCCCTTCGCACACCAGCTTGATGCTGTTGTTGATGAGCGCGTAGGCATCTTTCTCGCCGATTTCGTTCTGGGTCGCGCAGGGAAAGGCGCAATCCGCCCGGTGGCTCCACAGCGGATTTTGATCGGACGAAGGGTCGGCCGGCAGAAATCGAGCGCGGGGGTACGTGTCGGTGTATTCCCGGATCCGGCCGCGCCGGAGGTTTTTGAGTCGCTTGACGTAGGCGAGCTTCTCGGCGTCGATGCCGTCCGGATCAAAGATGTGGCCGCTGGAATCCGAAAGGGTCATCACCTTGGCCCCCAACTCGATGAGCTTTTCGGCGGTGTGCTGGGCGACATTGCCGGAGCCTGACACCAGGCAGGTCTGCTCTTGGATGGCCATCCCGCGGGTGGCGAGCATTTCCGCAGCAAAGTACACGCACCCGTAGCCGGCGGCCTCGGGACGGAACAGGCTGCCGCCCCATTGCAGCCCCTTGCCCGTCAGGGCGCCGGTGAACCGGTTGGTGATCTTTTTGTAGGCCCCGAAGAGATATCCGATCTCCCGGCTGCCGACGCCGATGTCGCCTCCCGGGATGTCGGTGTGCGCGCCCACATGCCGTTGCAGTTCCGCCATGAAGCTGTGGCAGAACCGCATGACTTCGTCGTCGGACTTGCCTTTGGGCTCAAAGTCGCACCCGGCCGCCCCGCCCCCGAGCGGCAGGGTGGTCAAGGCGTTCTTGAAGACCTGCTCGAAGGCCAGAAACTTCAGAATGCTTTGGTTCACCGACGGGTGGAAGCGCAGACCGCCTTTGTAGGGGCCGATGGCGCTGTTCATTTCGATCGCATAGCCGCGATTGACGCGGATGCGGCCCTGGTCATCCGTCCACGGCACGCGGAACGTCACAATCCGCTCCGGTTCGGTGATCCGTTCCATGACGGCCGATGCGGCATAGTGGGGATGGCGCTTCAGGACCGGCCGCACGCTTTCGGCCACTTCCTTGACCGCCTGATGGAATTCCTTTTCCCAGGGATCCCGGGCGCGGATGGCAGCAAGAATGTCCGACATCGTTTCCTCCGCTCGCAAGCAGGATTGAGCTCAGCGGGCCGCCGCTGGGACCGGGCGCCCCCGCATCGGGCGGAAACCATACGCGGTTTCCAGCGGTATTGTCAACCCGCCCGAGCCCCGACCCGTGTCCGTTCCTCAAGGACGCCATTCGGTTTATCCCGCCGCTGGTGGCCAGCGCGGTGCTCGGCGCAAGCCCGCCGCACTCGCGGCGGTCCAGCGGATGCGCCGAAAAAGAAAGGAATCTTTTCGAAAAAGGATTTATTTCTAGCGTTTTCCCTGCTATAGTAAAAAGAATGTCGATAACCATCATGGACCGATGGGTTTGCCGGGTTGCTTCCTGTCTTCGGCCGGGGCGTTGAGCGGCGCGCGGTCTCTTCAGCGAGGCCGACCGCAGCGGGTGTCGTGCACGGCTCGCGTCTCCGCCGCGCATCGTCCGTTCACCATCCCGGATCCCTAAAGGAAATCACTGCATGTATCATCCGCGATGCCGGCCGGCTTCGGCCGTTGATGTGGGCACCGGAAGGCGGCCGGAGACCGAGCCGCAGCCGCGCTGCATGGGCGGGAAGCCCGCCGGATCTCATTTTTTTCGATGGCTTCGCAAAGAGATCAACCTCCGGAAGCGCGAACCCCGGAGCGTGGCGCCCATCGCTGCCGCACGCGGACCGCGAGGGTCCTTCCGCCGGGCAGCCGGAGCGCAGCGCCGGGGCTGGCCCTGCGCGGAAGCGGTCCAGCGCCGGCTTGCGGCGGTTCGGGTCAACTGGAAAGGGTTGGCGGCAGTGCCGGCCATCGTGCTGCTGGCGGGCGCCATCACCATGGCAACGATGGGCGCCTGGCCGGCTCTTCACGGAGCGCAGCGCTTGCAACCGACGATGTCGAAACCACGCCCGGCGGACCCCCCGCAGCCGATGGCCAAGCAGGATGTCCAGGAGCTCATCGCCGGAGTGAATTTTCTGAACCGCACCGACAGCCGCTTGGAGCTGCGTCGCGGGAATGCATGCTTCACGCTTCAAACCACGCTCGACCCGGACCTCCAGCACGCCCTCATCCCGCGCCTCGACCGCAAGAACTCGCGCTATATCGGGATCGTGGCCATGGAGCCGACCGACGGCCGGGTGCTCGCCATGGCCGGATACGATCGGGCCAACCCGGACGGCAACCCCTGCCTCGACAGCCGGTTTCCGGCCGCGAGCGTCTTCAAGATCATCACGGCCGCGGCGGCCGTGGAAGCGGGCGACCTGGACCCCGGCGACGTCCTGAGATTCTGCGGGGGCAAGTACACGCTCTACAAATTCCAGATCACCTCGAAGCTGCCCAAAAAAGCCAACCAGATCACCCTGAAGGACTCCTTCGCCCAGTCCGTCAATCCGGTCTTCGGCCGGCTGGGCGCCGACCTGCTCGGCAAGGAGGTGATCGAGGCCTATGCCGTAGCCTTCGGCTTCAACCGTGAAATCGACTTCGAACTGCCGCTGCGCCCCAGCCGGATCGAACTC
>Ga0114939_10003178_pt1 | contig 11644 bp, 10 predicted proteins | sample AshMeaCrysSpring_FD_87196 | JGI IMG/M metagenome (GOLD analysis project Ga0114939, IMG submission 87196) | Groundwater microbial communities from Big Spring, Nevada to study Microbial Dark Matter (Phase II) - Ash Meadows Crystal Spring | ecosystem: Environmental > Aquatic > Deep subsurface >... | reverse complement strand
TTTTGGCTTTCATCATTGGTTTAATCACCATTTTGGTCATGTTAAACACGCTCTTTAGGTTGATGTCTATCACTTCATCCCACTGTTGTTCAGTCATACGAAGCAATAAGTTGTCTTTACTTATACCAGCATTGTTTACACAAATATCAATGGTGCCAAATTCTTTCAATACATCTGCAACAAAGGTTTCGCATTGTGCGTAGTCACCAGCATTGCTTTGATAAGCTTTTGCTTTTACACCAAGGCTTATTAATTTAGCTTCTAGTGCTGCCGCTTTTTCTGCACTGCTATCGCTTACATAAGTAAAGGCAACATTAGCACCTTGTTCTGCCAATTTAAGGGCAATCGCCTCGCCAATACCACGAGCTGCACCAGTTACTATCGCTACTTTGTTGTCTAATAATTTCATGTGTTAAGTGTTAGTTTTTTTGAAGATGGCAAATGTAATGATTTGCGATTTATGTGTAAATGGGTCTATAACAATGCAAGAATTTCTTCCACAATCACTCGTTCGTTACTTAGTCTTGGCACTTTGTGCTGACCCCCCAATTTGCCTTTTTGTTGTAGCCATTTATGAAAGGTGTTTTTTGGCAAAGCCTTTACTAGTGGCATTTTCAAGGCAATATCTTTTTGACGCTTGGCTTCATAATCGCTATTCAGGCTTTTTAAAGCACAATCTAATTCGTAGGCAAATTCTTGAATATTGGCAGGTTCTGTTTCAAATTCTATCAGCCATTCGTGGCCGCCATTATTGGTATCGCTAAAGTAAATAGGTGCAGCGGTATAATCGTTTACTGCTACTTTCATTTTCTCGCAAGCTATGGCTATGGCCTTATCTGTATTATCTACCATTACTTCTTCGCCAAAGGCATTCATGTAATGCTTAAGTCTACCGCTCACTTTTATTCTAAAAGGATACGTATTGGTAAATACAATAGTATCACCTACCAAATAGCGCCATAGCCCACCATTGGTAGTAATTACAGGTGCATATTGCTTACCTATTTCTACCTTGTTCAGCCCTATAGTTTTAGGTTCTGCCTTGCCATATTCTTCTATTGGCATAAACTCATAAAAAATACCATGATTTAAAAACAACAACATGCCATCTTCATTTGGGTCGTCTTGTGCAGCAAAAAAACCCTCGCTTGCATTGTACATTTCTAGGTAATTAACGCCTTCGCCTATTAGCTTTTTAAACTGCTCTCTATATGGCACAAACGATACACCACCATGAATATACACTTCAAGGTTTGGCCACACTTCTTTTAGCGTGGCTTTGCCAGATAGCTGCAATATGCGTTTTATCAAAATCATGGTCCACGTAGGTACACCAGAAATTGAGGTTACATTTTCATTAATGGTACTTTGCGCTAGCTGCTCTATTTTATTTTCCCATTCGTCTAGCAAGGCAATAGATAACTCTGGCGTTCTTATAAGGCTAGCCCAGGCTGGAGCATTTTGTAGTAATACAGCGCTCAAGTCACCATATTGCACCTCATCGTTTATAGCATTTATTTGATGACTACCACCTATCACCAAACCCTTACCAGTAAGTAAGTCGCTTTCAGGATTGTAGTTGTAATACATTGTTAGCACATCTTTCGATGCTTGATAATGGCAGTCGGTTAAGCTTTCTTCGGTAATGGGTATAAACTTGCTTTTATCATTTGTAGTGCCACTACTTTTTGCAAACCAATTTACAGGAGTGTTCCAAAGCAATTGTTGTTCACCACTTATCAGCCTGTCTACATAAGGCTTTACGTCGTTATAATCTTGAATAGGAATAATCTTCTTAAACTCACGCAACGAAAACATTCTGGTAAGCCCATAACGTCTACCAATTTCAGTGTATTGCGCATGTGTAGCAAGGTCTTGCAATACCTCACGCTGTGTAGCAATTGGGTTATTAATCCATTGCTCAATGCGCCAATAACGCAATCGTGCAAGACGAGATATGGCAGGGCTTAACAATTTCATATTTCCAATTGGGGGTAATTGCAGCAAAATACACAATGCTACTGATATTGCGAAGCCAATTTACAACCACCTGTGTAAAAAGTATTATTAAGTCGTCATTTGTACTACTATGTAACACCTGTTGCGTCGCACACTGCGGCGCTTTGTTCGCTTTTGGGCTTTTATTGAAGCGTAGATAAACTGAAATAACACATAGTCATACAATTACTCAAACACCACCGTTTTATTTTCATAAGTAAACACCCTGTCTTCAAACACATATTGTAGCGCCTTGGCTAGTACAGCTTTTTCAATTTCTTTACCAGAACGTACCATATCGCTTGCGGTAAACGAGTGGTCTACAGGTATGGTTTGCTGTGTAATAATTGGTCCTTCGTCTAAGTCGTTGGTTACAAAATGCGCTGTAGCACCTATCAATTTTACACCTCTATCAAAAGCCTTTTTATAGGGATTGGCGCCAATAAATGCAGGCAAAAACGAGTGGTGAATATTGATGATTTTAAAAGGATATTTTTCTACAAAATCAGCCGAAAGAATGCGCATAAATTTAGCCAACACTAAATAATCTGGCTGATAACGATTGACTATTTCGTGTAGCTCATTTTCAAAATCGGCCTTCGTTTTACCCTCATGCGATACAAAATGAAACGGCACATCAAAGCGCTTACAAATATCTTCTAGCACCGCATGATTACCAACCACACACTCTACACTAGCACCTAGTGTTTTAAAATAATTACGCACCAAAATATCGCTCAAGCAATGGTATTCTTTGGTTACAAATACCACTACTTTTTTGTCAGGCAGTGGATTAATGTTAATCTCAGCATCGCTAGGCAGTACATTTTTAAGCTTGTTTTTTAAAGCCTCGGTATCGGTAGCTTCTTGAATTTCTATACGGGCAAAAAATCTGCTAGCTGCCATATCTACATGCTCACGCATGGCAATAATATTGCTATTACTTTCAGAAATTACTTGCGCAATTGCTGCTACTAAACCAATACTATCTTTACACTGAATAAGAATAACCATGATGAACAAAAAGCTTAAATATTTGATAGAAATTATAAAAGTTCGAAAGTAACACAAGAATCACATATAAATACACAAAAAAAACCATAAATACAAGAAAAATTTTTTGTCATTAAAACAATATGTTTAATTTACACATTAAATTATAAAATTTGCCTTATGAACCGTAAATCTCTACTCTCAACAATCTCACTCTTTTTAGTTTTTAGTACTACATCACAAGCACAAAACATTTTCTCTGGCGAGCCAGTGCAAGTTGTAGGTTCTTTTAATGGCTATGCAACAACGCCATATAATACTGATTATCGTACAACCGCATATCGCAAAGTGTCTACTACCACCGCTAACCCCAAAGATGGTAGGGGGCAATGGGCTACAACAATTAATGTAGCTGCAACAGGCGGCGACGTTACGCCAACAAATATGACTGGTGGTGGTGGTAATGGCTTCTTGTTTATTTCTGGCCCATCAACTAATAGATTTCAAAACAAATGGGTTTTTGGTGGTGTAGGGCAAGCTACAATTAATAGCGTAAATAGTAGCGTCTATAATGGTTCTACCGATATGGGTTTAAACATGAGCACGCCTGGTTATTACACATTTGTAATGAACGATTTTGGTTATTCTGCAAGCGCAGATGCTAAATTTTTTGTTGCACGTACAGATGCTGCACCAGTAAGTGTGACAAGAACCTCTCAAACCGTAAATGCTGATGGTACTATTACTGTAAACGTTTCAACTAGTGCCGTGCCATCTACAGGTGAGAACATTTACTTAAGATATATTTACGGCATTTCTAATGATTTTTCTGGTGCAACAGAAACCGATGGCCTACAAGTAACAGGAAGCGGTACATCGTACTCTGCTACAATACCTGCACCACCAACCTCTACAACTGTATATTATTACATATTCACAAGTACAGCGACTAACTTAGGAACTGCATCAGAATTAGACAGAACCTTATCGGCTATTCGATATGATGATAACGGCGGCGCTAATTATAGTACGCCAATTGTATTGCCAATTGCATTAAAATATTTTACAGGCACAACCAATTCAGAATCTATAACACTTAACTGGAAAACAAGCCAAGAAGTAAATGCAAATAACTTTGATGTAGAAAAACTTATTGTAAATAACTGGACAAAAATTGGTTCAGTATCTGCTGAAAACTTAAGCGGTAGCACCTATGAATTTGCAGATTATACAGCCGTAAATGGTAGTAATACTTATCGCTTGAAGTTGGTTGATAAAGATGGCAAATCGAGTTACTCTGCTGCGCTTACTGTAAATGCTCAAATAACTGCGGGAATAAAATTATATCCAACTTTTGTAAACAGTAATAGCATTAATATTGTGTTTAACGAACAAAAAGCAGGAAGAGCTACCATAAAAGTTACATCGCTTAGCGGTAAAGTATTACAGCAAAACACCGTAAATGTAAACGCAGGAAATACAGTACTTCAACAAATATTGCCATCACTTACAAGAGGTAATTATGTAGTTACTATCAATACCGCACAAACGCAAAAAACCTTCACCATTCTGGTGCAATAAACCAAGATAATAGCAAAGAAAAAGCCAATACGTGCAGTATTGGCTTTTTTGTTAGTAGTTTAATAAATTTAAACGATAGCAATTTTTAATTTCATTCCTTAAATTCGCCGCACGTAAAAAACAACATTATTATGCAGGAAGAGGTAGATTTAATACTAGATGATGCAGCAGAAACAATGCAAAAAGCCATCAACCATTTGGAAGCCGAACTGGTAAAAGTGCGTGCTGGTAAGGCTTCGCCTACTATGCTAGATGGCATTACTGTTGAATATTACGGTGCACCCACGCTTATTAATCAAGTGGCAAACGTAACCGTACAAGATGCAAGAACATTAACCATTCAGCCTTGGGAAAAAGCCATGTTGCCTAAAATAGATAGAGCAATTATGGGTGCAAATATTGGTGTAACACCACAAAACGATGGTGTGCAAATTCGCCTGTTTATGCCACCGCTTACCGAAGAAAGAAGACGTGAATTATTTAAAAAAGCAACTGCAGAAGGCGAACAAGCAAAAGTTGCTATTAGAAATATTCGTAGAGATGCCATTGAGCAATTTAAGAAATTACAAAAAGAAGGCCTAAGCGAAGACGCTGCAAAAGATGCAGAAAAAGCTACGCAAGACCTTACAGATAAGCACATTGCTTTGGTAGAAAAGCATTTGGCTGCAAAAGAAAAAGAAATGATGACGATTTAATCGGTCAACCGTCGACGGTCAACCGTTGACTGCAATTACACTTTCAACGGTTAACCATGACAAAAAAGCAACGCTACGAGCAGGTTTTACAATATTTTGAAACAGCAATTGCCAACCCAGAAACAGAACTTCTGTACGATAATCCGTATCAATTACTAGTAGCGGTTATCTTATCTGCACAGTGCACCGATGTGCGTGTAAACCTAACCACGCCAGCCATTTTTAAGCAATACCCTACACCTGTAGAACTTTCTAAAGCCACATTTGACGAGCTTTTTCCATTAATAAGAAGTATTTCGTACCCAAATAATAAAACCAAGCATTTAATTGGCATGGCCAATATGCTTTTAGACAAGTTTAATGGCGAAGTACCAATGACTGTGGATGAACTGGTACAATTACCCGGTGTGGGAAGAAAAACAGCTAATGTGGTTACAAGTGTAATAGATGCGCAACCCAATATGGCTGTAGACACACACGTTTTTAGGGTAAGTGCAAGGCTCGGTTTAACTACAAAGGCAACCACACCATTAGCCGCTGAAAAGCAACTGATAAAATACATACCTACAGAACTAGTTCATAAAGCACACCATTGGTTAATACTACATGGTAGATATACATGTATAGCTCGCAACCCTAAATGCGAAAAGTGTGGCTTAACAACCATTTGCCCTTATTTTAAAAAGCAACAGAAGAAATTAGGAGTAACATTTTAGTTTACTTGAACAGTGTCAGACTTTGATAGTTGGTTGTTGTTGTAAAACTTCAAAATATACTGCCCTTTACTAGGTGTACTGATACTTACAGTTGTATCCTTGTAGTAAATTGCTTGTGGGCAAATTACATCACCCTTCTTACTATTAGGATAATTACCTTTTGCTGAAATATTGAATATCTTACCATCTGTGTTGGTTATTTCAAAATGCGAAAAAGAGTAACACAAATCACTGCCAGAGCATCTAACATTCGAAATAATATTCTGACCTTGAGAAATCGTTCGAGGCGTATTAGTTGAGATAATAGCTAGATTAACAGGAACTGTATCGGGTTCGTTAGAAGCCTTGTTACAACTTAAACAACAGAGAATAAAAAGAAGCAAAGTCACTTTTTGCATAACTTAGATTTTAAACAATGACTTGATTTATGTACAAAACATTGCAAAGCCTAAGTTAATAACTACTATCGGGCACATTAATAAAATTATCCGTTCCTGTATTTACCCTACCTACTTTATTAAGTGTAAACCATTTAAAGTTTTGATCGGCCACAAGCCCCAATTGCCCTTTAATTTTTTGCTGACCATACTTGTAGATAGTAGCCGGTTTATCTGTAAAAAAAGTACCTGTCAATTGGTCCCACCAAAGTTCATCGCACCAAAGTGTATCTCTATTTCTATTGAATACAATCACACTATCTTTTAAAAAAACCTTGTTATCGTTTTCTAAGTATTTACCGTATTTAGCATTTAATTGACTTTCTACTGTTGCAAGCGAATCGTAAAAGTCTACGTGCAAGCTTTTAGGAAATTCAATTTTACCGCTGTCATTCGTATATCTAAACAAAACTGGTGCTATAAGCTTGGCTTTTACTTTGCCATCGTTGCTTAAAAAGCTTTCTATGTTTTTACCTTCTTCAATACCAGGATTGCGTTTACCCAAGTCTTTTACTTCTTGCACGTCATTTTCACAAGACAGTAGCAAACCACAACATGATATAAAAGCAAGTAAATATTTTCTCATTGTTTATTACACGAATTATTTAAACCATTTACACAGATTACACGAATTGTAGATTGGCGTTTTTCACTATTCACAATTTGCTTCGCAAATAGCATACAAACCAGTGTACAACAAATCTGCGCTAGCAAATATCTTGCTTTTAAGGTGCGGAATAAAAAAGTCCATATCGCCACCGGTTAATTGTACGTTAAGACGGTTGTATTTTTCTTGATATGCTTCAATAATGCCGTCAATTTCTTTTGCCATACCTAAAATTACCCCGCTTTGAAGATTGGTTTTTGTATCGTAGCCAACTAAAGGAAAATTGTGGTCTGCTTTTACCAATGGTAACAAAGCTGTTTGTTCATGCATCGCTCTAAAACGCATATGCATACCTGGCGAAATACTGCCACCTAAAAACTGATGTTGATTATTGGTAAAATTGTAAGTAATACAGCTACCCAAACCAATGGTTAAATTATGGCTATTTGGAAACAAATGAACCGCTGCAGCGCAAAGCGCTAACCTATCTGCACCAATGGTTTCAGGCTTGCCTACAGGCGTACTTATGGGTAGTTTGCTAGTATGGTTAAGTTTGTGAAACTGCGTTTTGCTAGCCAAAATATCTTCTATTGCTGCATTGTGATTAACTACGGAAGATAAAATGCTTTTGCTGGGTTGATATTGTTCTAATAATTGAGTAATAGTTTCTATTGTATCATCTTCTAAAACTAGTAATTGCTGCATTTGCCCATTTACAAAAACAGCGCATTTTAAACGTGTGTTACCAAAGTCGAAGCAAAGAGTAGTTGCCATAGCCAATAATTGGTTGTAAAAATAAAGGTTAACCGCTGATTGAAATGATTTGAAAGATTGGCCGTGATTTTCGGGTAAATAAATAAAAATCAAAGTAAATCATGCTTATCAAACGAATCTGCGGTTTCTTTTTCCCAATGCGGCATTTTCTGTTTCACATTTCGTAAGCCCCTACTTTTGCAGCCCAGTAATTTCGCACACTTATATTTTGGCCCCACAACAACTACATATCGCATTAGTAGGTAACCCCAATAGCGGCAAAACGTCGCTGTTTAATTCATTGACAGGCTTAAACCAAAAAGTAGGCAATTTTCCAGGTGTTACGGTTGATAAAAAAACGGGCTTTACCACACTTGATGATGGCACACAAGCCGAACTAATAGATTTACCAGGAACGTACAGTTTATACCCACGTAGAGCTGATGAATGGGTAAGCTACAAGGTATTAATGGATGCAGATGAAGTAAAACCCAATGTGGTATTGCTAGTAGCAGATGCAAGTAATCTTAAGCGTAATTTATTGTTTTGTAGTCAAATGATTGACTTGAAGCTACCCATTGTAGTGGCTTTAACGATGAATGATTTGGCTGAAAAAAAGAACATTCAAATAAATGTTTCGGGCTTAGAAACAGAATTAGGCGTACCGATTGTATTGGTAAATCCAAGAAAAAACAAAGGCTTAAACGAGCTTAAAAAAGCGCTCACATTGGTAGGAAAATCTATCAATAAAATACAGCCAAGAGATTTTATCAATAATAAACAACTGTCTGCATCATCTATAGATGCCTTGCAAAGAATACAACCACAATTAAGTGATTATGCGGCTATTCATTATCTTATTAATCACGAAAGCTTTCCATTAACCGAGCAATTACAACACGATATAGAGCAGATTGAAATAGACCACAAATTCAATCCTACAAAAACGCAAGCAGAAGAAATAATGCTGCGTTACCAGCGCATAAAAGTAATTATGCAGCAAAACGTAATAGAGCCAGACCCATTGGAAAAAAAGCTATTTACAGAAAAGCTAGACAATGTATTACTGCATCGCACTTGGGGCTATGTAATTTTATTGGCGGTATTATTCTTGCTATTTCAAAGTATTTTTTGGCTGGCGCAATTTCCAATGGATGGCATAGAGTGGACATTTCAACAAATAACTACTTGGCTTAATGCTAATTTGCCACAAACATGGTGGGCAGATTTGTTGATAAATGGTTTTGTAGCAGGCTTAGGTGGCATCGTCATTTTTGTACCACAAATCATGATTTTGTTTGGCCTTATCACCTTGCTAGAAGATACAGGCTATATGGCACGCATTAGCTTTTTAAGCGACAGAATTATGCGTAAAGTAGGCTTAAACGGTAAAAGCGTAATGCCTATGATTAGCGGCTTTGCTTGTGCAGTGCCAGCCATTATGAGTGCAAGAAATATTGAAAATAAAAAAGAGCGCTTACTTACTATATTGGTTACGCCACTAATGAGTTGCAGTGCAAGGCTACCCGTTTACACCATTTTAATAGCATTGGTAATAGATGATAAATACTACTTTGGCTTTTTAAGCTTGCAAGGCTTGGTGATGATGGGGCTTTACTTTTTAGGAACATTTATGGCGCTAATAGTAAGCTATGTAGCCAAGTGGTTTATTAATATTCAAGAGAAAAGCTTTTTCATTTTAGAACTACCGGTGTACCGCAGCCCTCGCTGGAAAAATGCAGGCATTACTATGGTAGAAAAAGCCAGAATATTTGTTACTGATGCTGGTAAAGTAATTATGCTTATAAGCTTATTACTTTGGTTTTTAAGCAGCTTTGGACCAGGTGATAATATGCAAAAAGTGAAAGACAAGTATGCTATTCTTGCGCAGCAACAACCACAACAAAAAGAAGCGTTAGACAAGCAATTATCATCAGAAAAATTACAAGCGTCTTATGCGGGTATTTTGGGTAAAAGTATAGAACCAGTAATAGAACCGTTGGGTTACGATTGGAAAATTGGCATCGCATTGATTACCTCTTTTGCTGCAAGAGAAGTATTTGTAGGTACAATGGCCACATTGTATAGCGTAGAAGAAGATGATAGTAACGCTTCATTAAGAGATAAAATGCAAGCTGCCACCCATGCAGATGGCAGCAAAGTATATACATTGCCTGCGGCACTATCGTTAATGGTATTTTACGTACTAGCTATGCAGTGTATGAGCACATTAGCTGTAGTAAAAAGAGAAACCAAAAGTTGGAAATGGCCTGCAATACAGTTTGTGTACATGACAACCTTAGCCTATGGTATGAGCTGGTTGGTATATCAGTTGTTTAGTTTAGTTAGGGTTATTTAAAAGGATTACTCCATTTGCTATCAGTATAAATATTTGTGCCGCTTAGTGTTTTCAAAAAAGCAACCACACTATTCACATCTTGAGCGGTTAAGTTTAGTTTTTGTCCTTGCCCATTAATTACAAGTTTTGGATCTAAATTGGTATTACCAGGTGCAAGATTAATGGTGCCATAATGCCCAATTGCTGCTTGTAAAGTTGTTATATTTCCCGTATGCATCATTGGACCATTTTCTATACCAGCACCATTAACTAGGTCTCTTAAAGTAGGTGATTTTGTTATAGTAATGTCAATACCAGTATTCCCTATTGTGCCAATTATACCATTATTTCTACTGTTAGGGTCTATATCAAACTCGGGCGCATTGTGGCACCTATTACAACCTAAACCACCACCTATTCTATTACCTGTAGCATCAAACGTTGGGTTGGTTAGATATAGTTGTTTGCCTGTATTTTCTTGTGCTGTGTAATTAGGAAAGTTTTGCGCATCATTGTTTACCTGCGCTCTACCAATATCATATTTACTGTCAAAAGATTGAATGCTTCTTACAAATTGTGATAAACATTCTTGTAATCGGCTTTCGGTAACAGTTATATCACCGTAGGCAAATTTAAAAAGCTCGTTATAATAGCCAATGCCTTGCAACTTGGTAAGTAAAGTAGTAATAGTTGGTCTGCTATTAAGGCCACTAAAACCCATTTCTGCATGGTCTTGTATTGGCTTAGTTGTTTGTTGCTCAAGTGTTGCAGCCCTTTCATCCCAAAAAAATTTACGCTCTACAGAATATCTTGCATTTACTAGGCGCATAGAATGCCTAGCCGTAAAACCACTGGCAACACCTTTGCTGGCAATGGCTGTATCACCAAATGCAAACGCTTGTTTGTGACAGCTTGCACATGAAATGGTATTATCAATGCTTAAGTTTTTATCGTAAAATAGTACCCTACCAACGGTTGCCTTAGCATCAGATATGGCATTAATACCAGTATTGTCTTTAACAATGTAGGCTGGCTTACCTTGATTAGCATAATTTGCCAAGGCACTTATATTAATATTGGTGCCAAACGCTTGTTCTATTGCAGAAGTTGTATTTGTAATTATTGTATCGTTTTTTGAACAGCTGATTACTACAAAAACAATGGCGCAAATAGCCGCAATGGTTAACTGGATTTTTTTCATATGGCAAAAGGTTTAGGAAATATTAAAAAATAGACTTCAATAGTAATTATGAGTTTAACACAATTATTATTTTAGACGGCAATTACTAAAAAAACTTTTACTGTTATTATATTTCATTACTAAAATACTCTACAACAAAGCAAGTTATAGCTATCAAATTGCTCTTACTTAGCTACTTAAGAAAAAGCAAACTAGTGTGGGTACGTTTGATAGCCCGTTTAAAAATGATTCAAGGAATTTGCTACGAATAGCACAAATAATTCGTGCAGCTTGGTGCCATCTGTGACAAAAAAAATAATGATAATGCAAATTCAAATGTTAAATA
>Ga0114939_10003176_pt1 | contig 11658 bp, 10 predicted proteins | sample AshMeaCrysSpring_FD_87196 | JGI IMG/M metagenome (GOLD analysis project Ga0114939, IMG submission 87196) | Groundwater microbial communities from Big Spring, Nevada to study Microbial Dark Matter (Phase II) - Ash Meadows Crystal Spring | ecosystem: Environmental > Aquatic > Deep subsurface >... | reverse complement strand
GAAATCTACGTCGAAGTCGGGCATGGATACCCGTTCGGGGTTGAGGAAGCGCTCGAACAGCAAATCGTAAGGTAGCGGATCCAAGTCGGTAATTTTCAGCGCATAAGCCACCAAAGAACCCGCACCCGAGCCTCGCCCAGGCCCCACGGGAATGCCATTGTCTTTCGCCCACTGAATAAAATCGGCAACAATGAGGAAGTAACCAGGAAACCCCATTTGGTTAATGGTCGATAACTCAATTTCTAGGCGTTCACGATAGGGTTTGGCTTGGTTTTCAAAGTCAGACCCTTGAGTGTCAAACTGAATGGCTAAACGCTCATCTAACCCCTTGCGTGAGGTGTAAGCAAAGTATTCATCAATGGTCATGCCTTCAGGAATGGGGAAGTCGGGCAAGTAGTTTTTACCCAAGGTCAAAGATAGGTTACACGCCTGCGCCACCGCCACCGTATTGGCCAATACTTGTGGCATATCGGCAAACAAATCGCACATTTCATCTTGCGTGCGCCAATATTGCTGTTCGCTGTGGCGTTTAGGACGACTGCTATCATCCAGCACATAACCTTCTCGAATACATACTCGCACATCATGTGCTTCAAAATCATCGGGGGTAGCAAAACAGACATGATTCACCGCTACCATCGGGACACCCGTTTGGGTGGACAAGGTCACGGCTAAGGCAATCCACTGTGCTTCCATCGCCCGTCCTGTGCGACTGACCGATAAGAGCACACGCTCTGGCATTAAATTCGCCCATTCAATTAAACTGACTCTTGCCTCTTCAACACCTTGCGTCACCGCTTGCTTACCCGTGGACGAATTTTGTCCCAACATCACCAACAAGCCTTCATGATGCGACGCTAACCAAGACCATTGAATGACGGGTTCGCCCGTTTTCTGCCCTTCGGTGTAGGCACGACTCATTAAATAAGACAGGTTCTGATAACCATCATAATGCAAACACAAGAAAGTGACAGGACATAGCACACCATCGGCTTGTTGCACTTGCATATCCGCACCCGCAATCGGCTTCACTCCCACCGCTAATGCCGCTTTGTAAAACTGAACCAAGCCAAACATATTGTTGACATCAGTCAAAGCCACCGCGACTTGAGCGTCACTGGCCGCTAGCTTGCTCAGTTGCTTTACACTCAGGGTCGAATCAACTAAGGAAAACTCGGAATGAACAGCTAAATGCACAAAACGGGGGGATGAAGGAAGATCGCTCATAAGCTTCTCGGAAAAACAGATGGCAATATTATAGCATGGGGAACAGGGGTGGATTTACTCCACCCACAACTCACTAAAATCCAATTCGACTTGGCAGATGTCGGTAATGGTGAAGCTGAACACTTCCTGAGTCGCATCGGTGATTTTGCGATACTTACCTTCAATGCGCTCAAAAATATGAGCAACATTATCAGTTGGATTAACAATCAGATACCAGCGCACTCCTTCCCGTTCATAAAGATCAAATTTAAGCGTTCGGTCTTTATGAGCCGTACTGGGCGATAAGATTTCAACAATAAGTTGTGGCGCGCGCGTTAAATATTGTCCAGAGGCTTTAGGACAAATAATTAAATTATCGGGTTGAACCACCGTATCTTCGCTGATTTTCCAATCGACATTATGAAGCACCTGACAATCAGGACAATTTTTAAGTTGTTGCGCCAATGTCCACGTAATAGCAACACTCAGCGACTGATGACGAATATTAGGCGCGGGCGACATGGCAAAGGGAAGCCCCTCGATCAACTCCCAATCACCCTCCCAACGAGCGTAATCTTCGCATGAGTAATGGGGTAGATAATCGGCTTTTAATAGTGCGCTCATCGTGCACCTCTAATGTGTTACATTTACTAGCATTATAACAAGGCAAGCTGCTAAAACAACCCCTGCTGCGCTAACACTGCCTGCACAGGCGCAAAACTGCGCCTATGTTCAGGCAAAGCACCGTGTTGTGCTAAAGCAGCAAAATGGGCTTTAGTGGGGTAGCCTTTGTGTTGATCAAAACCATAATGAGGATACTGCTGGTGAAGTTGTTGCATCTGTGCGTCTCGTGCGACCTTGGCAAGGATCGAGGCAGCACTAATGGCAGGAACAGTTAAATCGCCTTTTACAATGGCTTGGCAAGGCATATTAAGTCCCTTCGGACAGCGATTCCCATCCACCCATACGCCTTCAGGCATGACCCTTAGCCCCTCAACCGCACGACGCATCGCTAACAAGCTGGCTTGCAATACATTGAGGACATCGACTTCTGCCGCACTCGCTTCTGCCACACACCAAGCAATGGCTTGTTGCTGAATTTGCTCGGCTAAGTGTAAGCGACGTTTTTCGCTTAATTTTTTGGAATCGGTTAGTCCTGGCAGGTCAAAATCTGTCGGTAATATCACCGCAGCAGTGACCACTGAACCAACAAGCGGACCACGACCTACTTCATCGACTCCCGCCCAAGCGGCATCAACGAACACGCGCTTGCCACCATTGCATGAGTTGCCTTACTGCTCCCTCTGCCGCATGATGTTTTAACTGTTGGTGCATTTCATCAAACCAGATCAATTGGGTTTGTCTTGCCTTGTCGTCATTCAATAACGGCAATAAAGCTTGTGCTAAAGCGGCTGGAGTGGCTTCATGTTGCAATAACTCGGGGACAATGCCTCGATTGGCTATAATATTAGGTAAGGCAACCCAAGGTGTACGCAACAATCGACTAATCACAGCGTGCGACAGCCAATGCATGCGATAAGCCACCACCATCGGCGTATGACAAAGTGCCGTTTCTAAGGTTGCCGTACCTGAAGCCACCAAGGCGGCATCAGCAGCCGTGAGCACTTGACGCGCTCCTTGCTCGGCAATCACAAAACGCACTGCCAAATCTCCAACAGATGTCATCAGTGTTTGCTTCATGCGTTCATGCAAACAAGGAACCAACACCAGTAAGTCAGGCTGTTGCTGTTTAAGTTCCGCAATGGCTTGCCAAAACAAGGGCGCATTGTATTGCCATTCACCACGACGAGAGCCTGGCAATACCGCTAACACGCTGGCATCTTCATCAATCGCTAATGCCAAGCGAGCTGAGGTTTTATCGGCAATTAAGGGCAGTTGATCCGCTAACGGATGACCAATCGCCACCGCTGGCAAATCGTGAACTAAAAAATAGGGCGGCTCAAACGGAAAAAGACATAATAACCCATCGGTTTTTTCTGCAAGTTTGGCGGCACGATCTGGACGCCAAGCCCAAACGGTGGGAGCAACCAGATGGTAACAAGGAATATTATGCTGTCTTAGGAAAGATTCAATGCCAAGGTTAAAGTCAGGACCATCAATACCCAACACCAGATCGGGTTGCTGTTCGGCCAAATGATGCTTAATGCTCGTTTGCAAACGTTTTAAGCGGCGGTAGTGTTTGAGTACTTCCCACAGCCCCATGACCGATACCTGTTCCATCTGCCACCAAGGCTCCACACCTTGAGCTCGCATTAAAGGTCCTGCCATGCCCACAAGTCGTACATCACTATCTTGAATTTGCCAAGCCTGAGCAATACTAGCACCCAAGGCATCCGCCGAAGGCTCTGCCGCTAAGAGTACGATCAGTTTTGGCGTTTTATCGAACGATGCCACGGGTGGCCGATTGTAAAAAAGCAATCAAAGGTTGCAATACATCGCTGGGATCGTCTTGCGCCAACATGGACAAAATGGCACTCTCTAAGGGGGTACTCGAACGATACAAGGTGCGGTAAGCGCGTTTAATGACCGCAATTTGATCAGCCGTATAACCACGACGCTTGAGCCCTTCGCTATTAATACCATGAGGACGAGCTAAATTGCCCGATACGGTGACAAAAGTCGGCACATCTTGGTTAATCACACTGCCCATACCACAGAAGCTATGCTCACCAATGCGACAGAACTGATGTACCAAGGTATATCCACCCAAAATGGCATAATCTTCCACAATCACATGTCCCGCCAGCGCAACCGCATTGGCAAAAATGGTGTCGTTACCAACGACACAATCGTGGGCAATATGTACGCCTGCCATAATCCAATTGCGACTACCAATCGTTGTTTCGCCACGATCTTGAACAGTGCCACGATTCAAAGTGACGTTTTCACGAATGGTGTTATCGTCCCCTAACACGAGTCGTGTTGGCTCGCCTCGATATTTTTTATCTTGTGGTGCAGCACCCACCGACGCAAACTGAAAAAATTGATTGCGCTTACCAATATGGGTAGGACCATCAATCACCACATGCGAACCAATAACACTGCCTTCATCAATGCGAACACCGGCACCAATAATCGAAAAAGCCCCTACGCTAACATCAGGCGCAAGTTCGGCTTTGGGATCAATAATGGCACTTGGATGAATCAAACAACTTCCCTCTCAGCACACATCAATTCTGCACTGGCAATGAGTTTGCCCTCAACATGAGTTTCAGCATTAAATTTCCAAACGCCACGCTTAGTCGAAATCACCTGTACGTGAAAATCTAAGCGATCGCCAGGAAAAGTCGGCTGACGAAAACGACAATTATCGACACCGACCAAATAATAGATAGAGTTATTATTGGGTTTGGTAGCACTCGATTTGAACGCCAAGATACCTGTCGCTTGAGCCATGGCTTCAATAATCATCACGCCTGGCATAATGGGGTGATGAGGAAAATGCCCAGTAAACTGAGGCTCATTAAAGGTTACATTTTTATAGCCTTTAAGATATTCCATTTCTTTGAGTTCAGTCACGCGATCTATCAATAAAAACGGATAACGGTGGGGTAAATACTGAAAAATATCTTCAATTCGCATGATCATTGGTTAAACCCTTTCGGCTACTTTTATTGTATTGGGAACCTCTAAAAACCTCGCCAAGCTCGTTTTTAGACCTTCCAAGCTTATTTTTTTGACTAAAGGATAAGTCTAATCAATGGGTTACTGACCATTGTTAACCTCTTCTTACTTTAGCCATACGACCCACTTGGTTTTTTGAGTGGAACCCTATTGTTTATTTATGTGAATATTCTAATCGTTTAATGGTTTTTATGCATCTTCTGGTTGCATTTCCCATCGTTTTTCTAATCGTTTAAGACGTTTAGCCATAGCATCCAACTGTCGAAAGCGGGCAACATTTTTGCGCCATTGTGCATTCACATCCACGGGCACATTACCCGAATAGACTCCAGCTTCCGTGAGCGAATGACTCACCAAGGTCATCGCAGTGATGTGGACATCATCAGCGATGGTTAAATGACCGGCCACACCCACCATACCTGCAATAGTGCAACCTTCTCCCACCTTCGTGCTCCCAGCAATGCCCGATGAGCCCGCCATGGCAGTATTGGCACCTAAAATCACGTTGTGAGAAATTTGAATGAGGTTATCCAACTTAACGCCATCTTCAATGACCGTATCCTCAATCGCGCCGCGATCAACACAGGTATTGGCACCAATTGACACTCGATCACCAATCAACACACGTCCCAACTGAGGCACTTTGACCCAACGCTCCCCATCTTTCGCCCAACCAAAGCCTTCACTGCCAATGACCGTACCCGATTCAACCATCACCTCATCGCCCAACACACAGTCGTGCAAAATAGTGACATTCGGACCAATCCAGCAGTGATTACCAATCACAACACCTCGATCAATCACGCTATTAGCCCCAATAAATGTACCTTCCCCTATCACAGCACCCGCCTGAATGACCGCTCCTGCATCGACAGTAACTGAGACTGCTAAACTGGCGTTATCCGCTACCAAGGCACGTTCATGCACCGATGAAAGAGTCACAGGCATGGGATGAAGTAAAGCCGCTGCTTTGGCATAAGCTAAGTAAGGGTTACGAACGACTAGCGCATGACCTTGCCAAGCAACAGAATCTTTTGGCGATAAAATGACAACGCCAGCATCGGAGCTGGCGAGAAAAGATTGATACTTGGCATTGGATAAAAAGGTTAACTGATGGGGCTTAGCTTGTGCGAGAGTCGCGACAGAGTCAACGCAGTAATCTGCATCGCCCTTTAACTCTGCGCCTAAGTGTTTCGCTAAAAAGCCCAGCGTCAACCCCATGGTTTATATCCCTTAAGGCTTATTCAGGTTTTTACGTTTATCCGCTTCACCCGCCAAGTAGTTTAATACCGTCGGTGTGATATCAATGCTGTCGCGCGTATAAGCAATACCATCATAAAGCACCAGATCATAACCGTCACGCTCACCCACTGCTTTAATCGCAATGTTCACTAAGTCTTGTAGCTTAGACAGTTCCTCATTACGACGAATATTGAGCAGTTCTTGCACATCATTACGACGACGTTGTAAATCACGCTTTTTCATGACGATGTCACGTTCTTTAACATCTCGTTGTGCTTCGCTCATCACTGCTTTGCTTTTCTCATAGTCTTTAGCCAGCTTGTCGATTTCATCATTCAGTTTATTCAACTCGCGTTGTTGGGGCGCAAACTCACGCTCCAGTGCTGCCGATGCATCCTTTGCTTGCGGTGCTTGATCCAACAACTTAGCGACGTTAACCACACGAACCTTAACGTCTTCCGCCCATGCAACCGAAACAGATACCGACAATATAGCCGTTAACACGGCACCACTGAACCAACGCACACTTTGCGAACGCATTTTATTATTTCCTTTCATTCCAATTTTCATTCATTATCTGTTAAAAGGGCACACCAATGGTGAATTGGAACTCTTGAGTTCTATCACCGAGTTTAGCATTTAAAGGCTTAGCATAACTAAAGGTGAGGGGTCCAATCGGTGTAATCCACGAAAAGCCCAACCCTGAAGACAATCTTAACTCATTCGCCCTAAATTTGTCAGGGTCTGAGAAGACATTTCCCGCATCAAAAAACCAACTCAGACGCATGATACTACTATCTTCAATGAACCAAGGTCGGAAATTCAATGCCGCAGATGCCACCGCTAAAAAGTCACCCCCCAGCGCACGACTCGAACCATCGGTTGAGAATACATAACGATTACCTAAACTAAAGGACTCGTAACCGCGCACCGTTTGAATACCACCCGCATAGTAACGACGGAAGAAGGGTAATCCATAACCATCTAGGTTGCCATAGCCTTTACCATAACCCAGTGTTCCTGTCAGACTCAAACTACTTCGTTCCGTAACAGGCAAATAAAGCTTTTGCTGAATATCCAGTTGGTAATAAGTCAAATCACCGACAGGGGTCGAAACGGATAAACCGCTTGAGTGATAATGCCCTTTACTCGGAAAATAAAACTCATCACGACTGTCATGCACATAACTGGTTTTTAATGAAATATCATTAAACTCTTGACCACTACCGTAAAACTCTTTGTATTGACTGACTAAGTTCGGATCACTCGACGTTAAAACACCTAAGGCTGGATCATTCGTCGCAAATTGTTTTAAACGGTAACCAAAGCCAGGCGTTGTTGAGTCATTAATTCCTTGGAAAACAATGTTCAATCTTTCCGCTTGCACACCAAAGTTCAAGCGATCTTCTTCACTCAGCGGAATACCATACATAACGCGTCCACCAATGGTATTGGTGCTATAAGGCGCAAGATACAAATAAGCCGCATCAATTTCACGCCAGAAGAAACCAGCACTTAAACTATCGCCCTCTGGCGTAAAATAAGGATTGGTGATGTTGATATCATAGTTTTTACGTGCCGACGACGACGAAATGCTGAAGGTGGCATTATTGCCTGTACCAAAAATATTACGTTCTGACAAACTGAAGCCCAATAGCATATTTTCGACTTGCGAGTAACCAATGGAAGCCGTAATCGCGCCTGTCGGCATTTCTTCTACTTTAACGACCAAATCGACTTGATCACCGCCCACGCGTTGAGTTTCAATATCAACGGTTTTGAAGAATCCCAGACGCTTTAAACGAGCTTGAGACTGACGCACTGCCGACAAATTATAAGGCGCGGCTTCGAACTGACGTAATTCCCGACGCACCACATGATCACGGGTACGATTATTCCCTTTCACTTCAATGCGACGCACATAGGCACGATTACGGGGATTGACATCAATCACCAGAGAGACCAAGCCTTTGTCTTTATCTAGCTGGGGTTTGGGTTCGACTTCAGCAAAGGCATAACCCTGTTCTGACAATTTATCTTTAATGGCATTGGTTGAGTCAGTAATTTTGTTACGTGCAAATGAATCTCCTGCTTTAAATTTCAGCAACTCGTTCATTTTTGCATCGGTCAAAGCTGAGTTACCCGTAAACTTAATCTCACTCACCGTATACTGACGACCTTCGCTCAGGTTGATGTTTACATAAACGCGCGTTTTATCAGAGGAAATACTCACTTGCGATGACAAAATGCGGAAATCGGCATAGCCCTTGTCCATATAGTAAGAACGTAAGGTTTCTAAATCCGCTTGCAACTTAGTACGCGCATATTGATCCGCGTCGGTCAACCAAGACCAAGTGGTTGGTTCAGATAAAGACAGCAATCCTACCAACTTACTTTCATCAAAGGCTTTGTTACCCACAAGGTTAATTTTGGTGATGCGAGCTAATTCGCCTTCTTGTACCTTGATGGTGATACCAACACGATTGCGATCTAAGGGCTCCGCCTTTGGTTCAACCACTGTGGCATAATAACCTTGGTTTTGGTAGCGTTGACGCACGTCTTGCGCAATACGATCCAAGTCAGACTCATTTAGAATACGACCTTTTTTGATGCCAATCACTTCAAGTGCTTGTAACAACTCTTCTTCTTTAATGAGCTTAGAACCTTCTAGCTTGATTTCGGCAATCGAGGGACGCTCAACCACTTTGATTTTGAGTTGACCATTGCTTTGGTAAACCCTCACATCACTAAAAAATCCTGTCGCAAACAAAGACTTAATCATGTCTCTCACTTGCGCTTTAGACGCTGTATCAGTCATAGGCACACTGATATAACTTAATGCCGTTTCTGAAGTGACACGCTCCAAACCTTCAAACTCAATCTTAGGCGCTGCTTGCGCCATCGTCATTAGCCCCATTGCCATCAGAGCAACACAAACTTGAATCTTTTTTAACACAATTAGCCCCCAAACAGGCGTTTTAAATCACTAGAAATCGCCAGCAACGTTAGACCGACGATGATAACCATGCCAATTTTCTGCCATACTAACAAAAAAGACTCGGAAAACCTTTGTCCCCGCACGCCTTCCATCGCATACAGCAGTAAATGCCCACCATCTAACAGTGGCAAAGGTAATAAGTTTAACACGCCTAAGCTCAGACTCAGTAGTGCTATGAACTGAAAAAATCTTAACCAGCCCTGATCCAAACTATTTCCTGCCGCTTGAGCAATGCCTATCGGACCTGACAGTTGCTCTAATCCCGACTGTCCCGTGATCAAACGTCCAATTGCTTGCAGCGTGAGCAAGGTTAAATCAACCAATTTTTGCGGTGCTTGACTTAAGGCTTCAAACAAAGGTAAGCCTTCACTCGACATCCATCTTGCTTGCAAGCCCTCGGGCATTTGCGGGCGCACACCCAAAAACCCCTGTACTTGACCATTCTCTAATTGGCGACTGCCCACAATCAAGCTGAGAGACATCAGCTGACCTGAACGTTCAATGCCCAACTCAACACGAGCATTCGCATGCTCACGCACCCATTGAGATAACTCAGCAAATCCTTCTACCTGCATTTCATTGAGTGTAACAATGCGATCCCCTACTTGCAGTCCTGCCCTAGCGCCAACACTCTCGGGTTCTACTGCAGCCAATAAGGCTGGCAAAGGCGGCATCGTCAGTGCGATGCCCCACTGTTGCAATTGCTGTTGCGGTTTCGACCAAGCCAACGCACGCCAAGACTCTGCATCGACCGTCACACTTTTTGTCTCGCCTTGCCAATTACGCAATGAAAAACGCAATGTTTGATGCGATGAAACTTGTCGAAGTAACTGAATGGGCAGTTGCTCAAACTGGGTAATCGCCACATCATTAATGGCTTCAATTTGCCACACTTCATGACCTGACACCTGCGCCCAAGGCGTTCCCTGAGCACCAGGTGCCAACCATGCTTTCGGCGATTGTAAACCGACCATCAACACGAGCACCATCAACACATAAGCTAAGACAAAATTAATCATTGGTCCCGCAAAGACCACCAGTGATTTTTTGAACAAGGGTTGATTTTCATAGACTTGGGTTAGCTGATGTGCTGGCACGCTGTGAATACGAGGATCCGCAAACATCACATAACCGCCCAAGGGTAACCATGCAAAACGATACTCAACTTCACCCACTTGCTTAGACCAAATGGCTGGTCCCATACCAATAGAAAAGCGGACAACGGGAATACCCAAACGTCGTGCCGTATAAAAGTGCCCCCATTCATGCACTGCAACCACAATGACTAAGGCAAGTAAAAAACCTAACAAGGTCGTCATGCCATCATTCCCTGCCATAACAGCCAAAATACAGGAATAGCTAACAACAAGGCATCAAATCTATCTAACCAACCACCATGACCAGGCAACATCGCTGAACTGTCTTTAACGCCCACTTGTCGTTTCATCGCCGACTCAAACAAATCGCCATAAATTGATAAAAAACTCACCACAAACGCTAACAGGATCATGGGAGCTAGTGCCAACTCTAATTGCCAAGCGACTGCGATCGAAAACAACATAGCTAGCGCAACACCACCCATAACGCCTTCCCAAGTTTTACCTGGGCTGACCTTAAGTGCTAACTTAGTTTTACCTACTGCCCTGCCAGTAAAGTAAGCCCCTGTATCGGTAATCCATACCAAAGACATGGCATAAAGCAACCACCAAACGCCTAAAACTTGTACCACACTCAATACCGACCAAGCAAAGTTGGTTAGCCACAACACGCCAAAACCCAAAGCAATCGACTGCCAACCGTCTGACCAACATCCCTTTCTGGCGAATAGTCGCACCGCAACAAGCACTGCCAAGGTTAATAGTAGCGTATAAACCTGCCAAACCATGCTCTGGGTGATTTGCAAGTCATCAGCCATAGGTAGTGCGAAAACAAATAATAACAAGCTGGTATAAATCAGTCGCTGACGCCAGTCAGTTAATTGTGTTAACCCTGCCCACTCCCAACTCATCATCGCCAAAATAGCGACGACTAACAGCACAAACCAACCCGTAGGCAACCAAAATAGAAACAGAATGGCGACCGCTAAAAGGACTATCGCTGTGATGACGCGCTGTTTAAGCAATTGAACTTCCTTGTATGATTTGTTCTCCCGTCATGCCAAAACGTCTTTGTCGTCGACTAAAGTCATGAATGGATAAATCCAACTGATCACCATCAAAATTGGGCCAAAGCACATCGGTAAAATAAAACTCGGCGTAAGCCAATTGCCACAACATAAAATTACTAATGCGTTTTTCCCCACCTGTGCGAATCAGCAAATCTGGCTCTGGCAGATCCGACAAGGCTAAGAATGGTGCTAAATCGGCTTCTGTCAGTGTTTGCAAGCAGGATTCAGGATGAGCCTTAGACCAAGCCTGCACTGCCTGAATCATATCCCATCGACCGCCGTAATTCGCCGCAATGGTTAGCACCAATCCCCGATTATGGGCTGTTTTCGCTTGTGCTTCAATAATCTTTTGCTGAATATCGTTTGAAAAACGATGGAGTTCACCAATGACTCTCAGTTG
>Ga0114939_10003175_pt1 | contig 11661 bp, 13 predicted proteins | sample AshMeaCrysSpring_FD_87196 | JGI IMG/M metagenome (GOLD analysis project Ga0114939, IMG submission 87196) | Groundwater microbial communities from Big Spring, Nevada to study Microbial Dark Matter (Phase II) - Ash Meadows Crystal Spring | ecosystem: Environmental > Aquatic > Deep subsurface >... | reverse complement strand
GACCAACTCGTCTCGACTCCGTTTGCTCATCTTCTGTTGCCTCGTTTCCATGTTGTCACGGTAACATTTTTATTGAAGCAACGATAAGTCCTTCAGTAACATTTATTTTGAGTCAATGCGTGGGCCAGCAGGTTCCAATCACAATATGGTATGATGGGGTAAGAGTCGGCGACTACTTTGCGGATATAGTCGTCAATCAGGTTGTTATCATCGAAGCCAAAACAGCCGAGCACCTTGATCAGGCCCACGAGCATCAACTATTGAACTATCTCCGCGCCACGAGAACCGAAGTCGGCCTACTCCTCAATTTCGGGCCCACACCCGAAGTTCGCCGAAAAGTTTACCAGCCTTCACGCAAAGGATTGGATAAATCTTGACCACACCAACTATAAAAAAACCTGCGAAAATCAGCGTTCAGATCAGCGTCATCTGCGTTCTATCCAATGGTGATTGAAATGAGTGATCTCCTTACGTTTGGTGGGGAAATGGTGTGGCGGCCGACGGATGAGTATGTCGAGCGCAGCCACCTGACGCAGTTCATGCGGCGGCACGGCATTGGGTCGTTCGACGAGTTGATGACCCGGTCGACGGCCGACATCGCCTGGTTTACCGACGCCGTCCTCCACTACCTCGACATTCGCTTTGCAGCCCCTTATTCGCAGGTGGTCGATCTGTCGGACGGCATCCAGTGGCCGCGCTGGTGCGTCAACGGGCGACTGAACATCGTCGACAACTGCGTTCACAAATGGGCCGCCGACCCTGCCACCAGCCACCGCCCGGCGCTTGTCTGGGAAGGCGAGGAAGGGGCGACTCGAACGCTGTCTTACGGCGAGCTGGCGGCCGAGGTCAACCGTTGTGCCAACGCCCTGCGCAGCCTCGGCCTGGGCAAGGGCGACGCCATCGGCCTGTTCATGCCCATGACGCCGGAAATCGCCGTCGCCCTGCTGGCCATCGCCCAGATCGGCTGCATCATCCTGCCGCTCTTCTCCGGCTACGGCGCGGGGGCGCTCGCCTCGCGCCTGGTTGACGCCGGGGCCAAAGCCCTCTTCAGCGCCGACGGCGCGTTCCGGCGCGGGCGAATCGTACCGATGAAATCGGTGGCCGACGAGGCGGCGAAGCAGGTCCCCACGCTGGCCCACCAGATCGTCCTGCGCCGTGCCGGTAATGACGTGGCCATGCAGCCCGGTCGCGACCACTGGTGGCATGGTCTGGTCGATGCTCAACCGGACACGGCTGCGATCGAAGATACGGCCGCTGAGGATCTGTTGATGATCATCTATACCAGCGGCACGACCGGCCGCCCCAAGGGCGCGGTCCACACCCATTGCGGCTTCCCGGTCAAAGCGGCCCAGGACATGGCCTTTGGCACCGATGTCCATCCCGGCGACATCATCTACTGGATCACTGACATGGGCTGGATGATGGGGCCGTGGCTGGTGTTCGGCGCGACCTTACTGGGCGCGACCTTTGTTCTATACGACGGCGCGCCCGACTACCCGAATGTTGACCGGCTGTGGGCGCTGGCGGCGCGGCACCACATCACCCACCTGGGCGTCTCGCCGACGCTCATCCGCACCCTTGTGCCGCACGGCGAAGAGCCTGTCCGGCGGTACGATCTGTCATCTATTCGTTTTTTTGCCAGCACCGGTGAGCCGTGGAACCCCGAACCGTGGTTGTGGCTGTTCAATGTGGCTGGCGAGGGCAAGCGACCGATCATCAATTATTCCGGTGGGACGGAGATTAGCGGCGGCATCCTCATGGGCAATCCGTTGCTGCCGCTCAAACCGACCGCCTTCGCCGCGCCCTGTCCCGGCATGGCCGCCGATGTCGTCGACCCCGCCGGCAAACCGGTGCGCGAACAGGTGGGCGAGCTAGTCATTCGCGCGCCGTGGATCGGCATGACCCGCGGTTTTTGGCGCGACCGGCAGCGCTATCTGGATACCTACTGGTCGCAACACGAAAATGTTTGGGTTCATGGCGATTGGGCGGCGATCGACGCCGATGGGATGTGGTATATCCTCGGCCGATCGGACGACACGATCAAGATCGCCGGCAAGCGCCTCGGCCCGGCTGAAGTCGAGTCGGTCCTTGTCAGCCACCCGGCGGTGAGCGAGGCGGCGGCCATCGGCGTGCCCGATCCGGTGAAGGGCAGCGCTCTGGTATGCTTTTGTGTTCCCATGCCGGGAGTTGAACCGTCGGATGCCTTCAGGAAGGAATTGGAGTCGACCGTGGTCCGGGAATTAGGCAAGCCTTTGCGACCCCAGGCGATTATCTTTGTCAGCGACCTGCCCAAGACGCGCAACGCCAAGGTCATGCGCCGAATCATCCGCAGCGCTTACCTGGGTGAAGATCCGGGCGACACCTCGAGCCTGGTCAATCCGGAAGTCGTAGACGAGATCAGGAGTTAAGGTTACGCGCATTGAGAGGAATCACAAATTGGACAAACAACAGTTGCCTATGAGTGAGTGGACTGACGCACCCAGCGCGGTGCAAAAGGGAATGCGTCGGGTGTACGGCATCGCCCCGGTGACTTGGCTCTTGTCACACACGGCTCACCACCTGGATCGCGCCATGCTGAAACTGAGCGGCGAGCGAACCACGGTTGCCGCGCTGACGGCCGGACTTCCCATCATCAGGCTAACCACCCTCGGCGCGCGCAGCGGTCAAGCTCGTACCGTGCCGCTAATCGCCATCCCCAATGGCGAGCGGCTGATCCTGATCGCCTCGAATTGGGGGCAGGCCAGGCATCCGGCTTGGTACCATAATCTCAAGGCCAATCCGCAGGTGACGGTGAGCCATTTGGGCCAAGAGCGCACCTATATCGCTCGCGAGGTTTCGGGCGAGGAACGAGATGCATGCTGGCAACGCGCTGTAGCTCTCTATGCGGGGTATCGGAATTACGCCGCCCGTGCCGGGCGGGTGATTCCGGTCGTGGTCCTCGAAAGAGACGGAGAGCCGCCACACGAACCGGTTTAGGTGCTGGTTCCAGAGCAAACGCATACTCCAAGCGGTCAAGAAGGAGCTGGGGCGTCGAGAATTCACTCCATTGGGTGCCGGACATGGCGCCGGGTGAAGGTGCCAACCGCATTCGCAAGGACCACGCCCCGGTGAACATGGCCCTGTTCCGCTGCCCAGCTGTGACGCTCTTCCGCCAGGAGAAAACCCTCAAACGAGTCGTCCAGGGTAAACAACTCAAGGCCGCCATGAACCCTTACTACTTGCTGAAGGTCCTTCCAGTTTAGTATGCGTTTGCCCTGTGACAGGAAAGGATTTCGTTTCTTCGCCGCTAGGCGTTATACTAGGCTGTAACACCGATGAACCGTTCCGAATTCCTCGATATTCTCGATCACTCGCTTTCCGATTTTGAGATGGGCCGGCTCAGCCGCCAGTTCGGCATCGACTACTACAGCCTGCCGGGCGCGGGCAAACGGGATCGGATTCAAACCTTCCTGAGCCGGATCGACGAGCAGTCGCGCATTGAAAGCCTGGCAGAGGCCACGGTCGTCCTGCGCCCGGACATCGGCGAAGCGATCGCCCGGCTCTTCCGCGAGGATGATGCCGAACTGGCCTGGCTCGACCAGATCGGGAAGGGCGCGGTTGAGACAGCCGCGGCGGGTGTCATCTGGCATTGGACGGACGGCGATCCGCTCGGCCCGCCGGAATGGCCGGATTCGCTGCCGGAGAGCCTGCCCACCCTGGGCGCGATCAACCTGCCGGGCAAGGCTGTGGAGGAGGCGGCGACGCTCCATTTCATTCGTCGGGCCGAAGGCAAAGACCCGTTGCCGGAACAACCGGCCGGCGGCAATCCCTACACCCCCGGACAAGCGGTCACCGCCGACGGCATGTTCTTCGGTCGCACGGCCGAGTTGGACCGGCTGCGCACGATTTTGCTGGCGGGGGCCAGTGTCGCCTTCACCGGACCGCGAGCGTCCGGCGGTTCCTCCTTGCTGCGTTATCTGGACCGCCATATCGGGGAAGATTCCTCGTTGCGCCTCTTGCCGGCCTATGTCGACGCGAAAGACCCGGACAACCAGACTCTCGCCGCGCTGCTCGACAGGGCTTGGGGCCGCTGGTGGCAAGCCGTGCGTCCGGGCCAACCGGTCCCGGTGACGACGCTGGCCGAGTTTGTCACCGGTGTGCGCAAGTTGAACGCGGCCGGTTTCCGCCCGCTGCTGTTGCTCGACGAATTGGAGCAGTTGGTCTGGCGGCGAGATGTCTTCGATGACCACTTGCTCGACGCCTGGGAGGAATTGAGCCGCGAAGGCCTGCTGCGTTTTGTGACCACCACCCACACAACGCCGGCCGATTTATTGGCGCAGAACGATTCCCAATCCCGGATCTACGAAGTGCTCCAGCCGCTCGAGGTAGGTTTGTTGGCAGACGACGCGGCTCGTGCCATGCTGGCCGTGCCCATCGAGCGGCAGAAGTTAAGCCTGCCCGCCGGGGCGGTCGATCACCTGTTAGCTCTGGCTGGTCCGCAGCCGTTTTTCCTGCAACTGGCCGGCTATTATCTGTATGAAAGCCTCTTTCGCCGCGAGTACACGCGGGACCACGTCGCCCGCAAATTCAAGACCGCGGCCGCGCCTTTTTGGCAGGAGATGTGGGCTTCCCTGTCGCCACTGGCCAAGGCCCATTTCCCCTTGACGCCGGCCCCGGCAATCCCGAAAGAGGCGGCGATGGACGAGGAGGCGACAATGGCCGCCCGGCAGCGGCGTATCTTGAGCCGGCGGTGTGTCGTCATCGAGGACGATCGCGGTTGCCGGCCGTTTAGCGAGGGCTTTGCCGAACACGTTCGCCGGTTGAAGGAGGCCGAGGCGACGGCCGCGGCCCTGGCGGCGGCATTGAATCCGGCCTGATGCGGCGATCAGGTGGGGGGAGCGCCGGGTCGCGGCCCGGCGATGGGCGCCAGTTGCGCGCCCGTCAAACGGATGAGATCGCCGGCGGCCAGTTCCAGCCCGAACAGCAAGTCGCCGGTGCTGATGTTGACCCGCGCTTGGGCGGCGATGGCCTCGTCGAACACGACCGGCACCCACGCCGGCAACGCGAGCGGGTTGACCGCTCCCCTCGGACAGCCGGTCACGGCCTTGATCTCCTCATCCCCGGCAAAAGTCAGCCGCGCCCACTCGCCGGGCAGGCAGCGACGGACAGCCCGATGGTCCAGCCGGTCTGGCCCCAATACGCAGGCCATCACGTAACGCCGCGAGCCGGTCTCGCGGAGCAGGATCGATTTGACCATCTCTTCGGCGACGACGCCGCGTTGTTCGGCGGCCTCGGCGACGGTGTAGACGGGGCGGTCGTGGGGTAGCAACCGGTAGGCTACGCCCTGCTCGACCAGCAGGCGAAGGGCGGGGGTGTTGACGGGAAGATTGGCGTCCATGGGTGCGCTTAGCTTGCCGGTCGCGCCCGGCTACGGTATACATCGCGATTCTATGACACTTTCCCGGAATTGTCCGGCCTGTGGGAGCGCAGCCACGTGATTCGGGCGGCGCGAGCGCGGACCTCCTCCCGCACCAAAGCCTACCTGGCGTTGGCCTTCAGCCTCATCGGCATGGGCTTTTCGGGTATTTTCGTCAGCCTGGCCGGCACGCCGGGAGCCACAGCCGGTTTTTACCGCATGGGCATCGCCGCCGCCGTCTTGTTCATCCCCTTCCTGCGCGGGATCAGCGTCGAAGGCCGGCCGGCGCGCCACGAGACGATGATCGCCCTGCTGGCCGGGCTGTTCTTCGCCGGGGACCTCTTCTTCTGGAACACGGGCATCCTCATCAGCGGGGCGACCAACCCGACGTTGATGGGCAACACCGCGCCGATCTGGGTGGGCCTGGGGGCGATGATCTTCTTCAAGGAGCGGCCAGGGCGCATGTTCTGGATCGGCTTGCTGGTGGCCATCGGTGGGGCGGCGGTCATCCTGGGTGTCGACGCGCTCAACGATGTCGGCCTGGGGACGCTGTTCGGCATCTTCTCCGGCATGTTCTACGGCGCTTATTTTTTGGTGGTCCAGCGCAGCCGGCAAAAGTTGAAGACACTGACCCAATTCTGGCTGTCGTCGGCCGGGTCGGCGTTGGCCCTGGCGCTGCTGGCGCGACTATTGAACCAACCGCTGACCGGCTATTCGGGCGAGACGTATCTCTACCTGCTGGGGCTGAGCCTCATCACCCACGTGAGCGGGCAGATGGCTATCACATACGCGCTGGGGGCGTTGCCGGCGTCGCTGGTGTCGCCGACGCTGCTCCTCCAGCCGGTGCTGACCGGGTTGCTGGCGGTGCCGATCCTGGGCGAGGCGCTGACGCCAGTGCAGGTGATGGGCGGGGCGGCGGTGTTGCTGGGGGTGTACCTGGTCCACCGGGCGCGGGCATTGCCGGAGACGGGGTGAGACCGGTGGCAAGGGACCTGGCGTCTGTAGAAATTGACAAAAAGGGCCGCCGGGGCCACAATGGGAAGTGGGAGTGGTTGTGTCCCGGTGGGCGCTGCGGTCTTCAAAACCGTTGGCCGGTCGCGCGTAGCGAGCGGCGGTGGGTTCGACTCCCATCCACTCCCGCAATCGGTTCTCTAGCCGCGATTTGCTAATACCTGGACAGCAAGTCATTCTCATCCGCGCCAATTCCCATGTGCCCGCTCGGGTCCGTATAGTTCACCGGCGAGTTGAGGACGTAGCTGTAGCGGTTGTGGCTCTGCGGGTTGCGGGGGTTGGGACGAGCGTGTCGGGGGGAGAGGAAGGCGCCTGCCCCAGCCATTGCACTGCGCGTCACTGTTTGTCTACTTGCCAGACTTAATCTGGCCGGCGGATGCGCAGTCGATGGCGCTCCGCGGTAATGATAGCACCGGCCACGAGTTCATCGCCATGCTCAGCCAGAACTTGTTTGGCCACCAGACCTTGTTCCCGAGTGGACAAATTGACTAGTCGCAAAATGCCGGCGTGGGGTTGCCCATGTAAAACCGCCAGCGTCCCGAAATCCTTGTCCAGCGTCACCAACACCCGCCCCTCCCGATAGGCATGGCTCAGTATTTCGGCATCGCCGGGGTCTCGCTCCCAATCGCCGGTCCAGACGACATCATGTCCCGCCTCACTGACTGTCAGCACCAGCGCGCCGGAGACACAGGTGTCGAGCAGGACCTTCATGTTGCGGAGATGACCAAGGGTTCAAAGGATTCCTGGCCAACGATCTTACGCGCGTAAAGCAAGCAAGCCTGGATATCTTCCGGTTCCAACCACGGGTAGGCAGCCAACAGGGTTTCGGCCGTGTCACCGGCGGCCAGCATGCCCAGGACGTGCTCCACCGCCAATCGCCGGCCGCGAATGATAGGCTTGCCACCGAAGATTTTCGGGTTGAAAGTGATTCGCTCCAGGAGTGTGCCCTCATTCATCATTGTCAAGGATTATAGCAGAAATGGAACTCCACGCAGAACATTTGTGGGTTCACAAGTGCCCACTCGGGTCGGTGTAGTTCACCGGCGAGTTGAGGACGTAGCTGTACCGGTTGTGGCTCTGCGAGTTGCCGGGGTTGGGGACGAGGGTATCCGGGCTGATAAACCGGCCGACCTCCGGCAGGTAGGTGCGCGCGTTCATGTAGATGAGGCCGAGGTCGTAGGTGCCGGTGTTGTTGTGGCGATGCCCCATGAAGCCCTGATTCGTCACTGTCGGGTTGGTCGACGGCACGGTGCGGTAGTTGCCGAAGGGGTCGAGCCGCGCCAGGGAGCCGCTGGTGAAGGTGCTGCCCTCTCCCAGCCCGGCGACATTGCCCAGGTGGTCGGTGAAGGTGAAATAGAGCTTGCCCGTGCCGCTGGTGCCGGTGCGCGTCTTGACGGCCACGATCTGCCCGGCCAGCCGGTAGGTCGTGCGGAGGGTGTTGGCGCCCGTGCCCGGCGGGTCGGTCAGTTCGTAGTCGGGGAAGGGCGTGTATAGGATCGTCTCGTCGGCGCGAGCCGTCTTCACCCGCCGACCGTCGGCGTCGTAGGCGAAACTCATCGTATGGGTTCCGTTGGTCAGGATCGACGTTAGCCGGTTCTCCACGTCGAAGGTGTAGTCGTGGACCATGACCCCGGTGTTCTTCTTCCAATCGATGTTACCGCGCTCGTTGTAGGCGTAGGTATAGCTCACCCCACCGGTAATCGTCGTCACCGCCTGCGGGCCAGCCGCGCCCTCCCCGTAGGTATAGGTCATCGCCGCGCCGCCCGATCCTGTCCGACTCAAGACGTTGCCTAGAAGGTCGTAGTCATAAGAATAGCTGAAATTGGCCGCGCTCGCGCCGGTGAGGGAAGCCGTCGTCAGGCGGTTCAGGTCATCGTAGCCAAAGGCATACGACTCGGTGTTGCCGCTGATCTTCACCGTCATCCCCTTCACGTTACCGGCGGCATCGTAGTTCGCGGCGGTATAGGTGAAGTCAGGGAAGGCATCGGATGTCGTCCCATGCTGGAGGACGTTGAGCCGGAAGTTCGTCGATGCCGGGTGGTAGGTGAAGGTCGTGTCCGGGACGCCGCTGCCTCATTGAGCGTGATCTCGGTGCAATTTTCGTTACGCAACTTTTCTACACGCCGTGTCGAGGATATTCATATGGATTGTCTCCCGACTCGATTCTTTCTATTATATCCATGGGATCCCAGATGATCAGCCTCTCGAGAGTTCGGTACTCTTGAGGCAGGTCTTGACCTAGTGGTCGATATTCCTCCCCATCCCAAAGATACCAGGTCCCGTACCTCCCGGTTTTGTGATTGTAATGCGCTGAGACAAAGCCAGGGTATAGTAACTGCCCAACTGCTCTGTGCCCTATAACCTTCCAGAGGCCTGATCTAATTGCTGCTTGTAGCCCCGTAAAGACGGGAGGGAAAAGCATCTTGCTCGGATCGAGACTCTCAAGCTCTATACCCTCGTCTGGTTGAGCGATAACGTCGAATATTAGAACTACCGGCCCCATCCGATCTTTAAATACATATTGCCCAAACGCTCTGCGTCCGTTTGAAAGGGGAATCTCGAAAATGTCTCCAAGACTTAATCTATTCGTGGTCATGATGCACTAACGAAAGAATCCTGTTACTGTTAGAATTTCTAATCCACGTTGTAAAGCTGCTGCATAAATCTCGTTGGTTGAAGCTATACTGTTGATTCTATTGTATAAGTTTTCTAAGCCATAATATTCAATCAGAACTTGCTCGACGGCTCGTGCATCTGTTCTGCTAAGCTTATCCAAGCCGGCGAGTGGTTCGATTCTCCATCCTTTTCCCACCAGATGCTCTGCAGCTCTTCGCGGCATATTGTTAGTGATACCAATATACCTTGTTATACCGTTCTCCACGTATTGATAGACGGTAGTTGCCCCAGTCCGAATCGCTTGAACTTCGTTCGTGGGATCCCCATCCGCACCGGCCGCAGCAACCGCCGGCCAGAGGATCCCCACCGCGCCTTCGATGAGTGTGGGTGCCGCGCCGGTTGTAGCCAAGCCAACGGCGGTGAAGGCGAGTTCGCCGGCGGTAATGTCGCCGGGATACTGCTCCGCCATCCATGGTTCGATGGTGATATAGCTACCATCCGAGGTTTGATAGGTTGTGGGTGTCAACACCGCCTCATAAAGTCCACAAATCATCGGATTAAAATGTCCCCTGTTTGTCGGTAAAAATGTCCGGTGCGGTTTTTTAAACTTCCAAATCTTCCTCCTTGGCTTCCTCAACGATCGGCTTGACCTGACCCAACAAGCCGGCCCGCCGTTTCTCTTTCAACCGGTAGCTCTCGCCCTTGATGTTCAATGTCGTGGCGTGGTGGAGCACCCGGTCAAGAATGGCCGTGGCCAGGACATGGTCATTGAAGACCTCGCCCCAGTCCAGGAAACTCTTGTTGCTGGTGATGATCATGCTGGCCCGTTCATAGCGGCGGACGATGAGCCGGAAGAAGAGACTGGCCTCCTCGCGCGACAATGGCAAATAGCCAATCTCATCCAGAATCAATACGCGCGGATAGACCAGTTGCTGCAAGGCTCGCTCCAGCCGATTCTCGTGTTTGGCCCGCACCAGGCGGGTCATCAGCGTCTCCAGGGTCAGGAAGAGCGCCGAATAGCCGGCTTCAACCGCCTTAACACCCAGGGCCACGGCCAGATGGGTCTTGCCCACACCCGGTGGGCCGAGGATGACGACATTGTGGGCGCGCTCGACAAAGCTCAAGCCGGCCAACTCGCGCACCTGCCGCCGGTCGAGACTGGGCTGGAAGTCGAAGTCGAACTGCTCCAAGGTCTTGACCCACGGGAAGCGCGACTGCCGCAGCCGGGCCTCGATGCCGCGACGGTAGCGTCCCTGCCATTCTGTCTCCAGTGCCCGGGCCAGGAAGCTCTTGTAGTCCAACTCGCCGGCCGCCGCTTGCTCGCAAACGGCATCCAGCTGGGCGTCCAGGTGGTCCATTCGTAGCTTCTCCAGGAGGAGTGTCAGCTCCATGACGCCACCTCCTCGTAGACCGCCAGCGGGCGATGGTCGACCTGCAATGCCTGCTGGCCCAAGGTCTCGCGCCAGAGTTGGCTGTGATGTTCAGTAATGCTGACCCAACCATCCCGGATGGAACGTAGGCGATGGGCGGCAACCAGTGTCTCGCCGTCATAGACCCGCAGGCTGTCATCCAGCCCGATGCGTACGGCCACGGTCCGGCCGGTCAGATGGCCGGGCACGCTGTAGCGGTTGCCGCGGACGTCGATGTAGCCGTCCCAGCCGACCTGGCGCGTCTCGCGATAGGCGACGTCATAAGGCCGGGCCGGCAGCGGCCCTAGGGACGGTTGTTCGCGAAGAAAGCGTTCGGCCACGACCTCCTTGACCGTCTGCTGGACGCGCCGGTCGGCCTCGTCGCGCAGCCAGGTCTCGGCCAACTGGTTGAGGTGAGCCCAACTGTCGAATGAGCGGTAGCGGACGAAGAAGTGGTGCTTGATGTAGCCGACCATGCGCTCATCCTTACCCTTGGTCCGCGCCCGGTAAAGCCGGCAAGCGCGGGGGGTGAAGCCATAATGGCCAGCCAGGTCCAGGAAGCGTTCGTTGAAGCGCGCCGGCTGGCCGGGTCGATGCTCGATAACTGCCACCTTTTGGTTGTCGACCAGTACCTCCTGGGGTACGCCACCGAAGTACTCGAAGCTGTGGATGAGTCCCTGGTAGGTGTGCTCGGCATCCTGGCTGTCGGTGCACCAGAAGTGGAACCGGCGCGAGTACCCCAGCTCGTTGACCAGAAAAGAAACCTTGACCCTCTCGCCGCCGACCTCAGTGACGATCTCGCCCCAGTCGCTTTGCAACTGCCGGCCGGGTTCGGTCTCGAAGCGCACCGTGGCCCGTCCGGCGCGCAGTGCCCGCTTGGGGCCGATGTACTCACGCAGGATAGTGCTCCCGCCGTCGTAGCCGACGGCCTGAATCTCGCGCAGGATGACCACGGCGTTCCAGACATCGTCAGCCAGCAGTTGGTCGACCTGGGCCTTGTACGGGTCGAGTTTGCTGCCTCGCCGACCGCGTTTGCCTGCCGGCGGACCGCCCCTTTTCAAGGCCCGGCTGACCGTCTTGGGATGGACACCCAACTCGGCGGCGATGTCAGGGCTTTTCAGTTTTCGGAATACAATTCATTGATCATTTCTGCCACCAGTTCTGCGCTGAGCTACAAAACCCGAAGATAACGCAAAAGTAGGTTAAAACTCGCTTACACTGGCCAAAGTT
>Ga0114939_10003174_pt1 | contig 11663 bp, 12 predicted proteins | sample AshMeaCrysSpring_FD_87196 | JGI IMG/M metagenome (GOLD analysis project Ga0114939, IMG submission 87196) | Groundwater microbial communities from Big Spring, Nevada to study Microbial Dark Matter (Phase II) - Ash Meadows Crystal Spring | ecosystem: Environmental > Aquatic > Deep subsurface >... | reverse complement strand
GCCTTCGCCGCGCGTGTCGCTCGCCGATTATTCCCCGATGAAGTCGATGGCGGTGCTCAACCTCCTCGACAACGTCGCGAGCCGGTTGGTGGAGATGCGGCGCGGTGAGGACGGCAAGTGGGTGTCCCGTGAGGTGGCGGCGCCGAAGCTTTCGACGCTCTCCGTGGCCGCCCTCGATCGCCGCGAGTCGGACGACTATCTTCTCTCCGTCACGGGCTTCACGACGCCCACGACGCTCTTCCTCGCCAAGGGCGGGTCGGACGCCCGCGAGAAGCTCAAGAACCTGCCGGACTTCTTCGACGCCGCCGGGCTCGTCGTCTCGCAGCACGAGGCGACCTCGAAGGACGGCACGAAGATCCCGTATTTCCAGGTGATGCGCCGGGATGCGAAGCTGGACGGCAGCAATCCCACCATCCTCTACGGCTACGGCGGCTTCGAGCAGTCCATGGTTCCGTCCTACTCGGGCTTCGTCGGCAACGGCTGGCTGGCCAAGGGAGGCGTCTGGGTACTCTCCAACCTGCGCGGCGGTGGCGAGTTCGGGCCCGAGTGGAACCAGGCGGCGCGTCGCGAAGGGCGGCAGAACACGCACGACGACTACGCGGCGGTCGCCGAGGACCTCATCCGCCGCAAGGTGACCTCTCCCGCGAAGCTGGGCCTCCTCGGCGGCAGCCAGGGCGGCCTGCTGGTCACCGTCACGATGGTGCAGCGGCCCGAGCTCTTCGGCGCCGTCGTGGCGCAGGTGCCCCTCATGGACATGAAGCGCTACCACAAGCTGCTGGCGGGGCACTCCTGGGTCGGCGAGTACGGCGACCCCGACAAGCCGGAGGACTGGGCGTTCATCTCGAAGTACTCGCCCTACCAGAACGTGGCGAAGGGGATGAAGTACCCGAAGATGCTCATCACCACGTCGACGCGCGACGACCGCGTTCACCCGGGCCACGCCCGCAAGATGGCCGCCCGCATGCAGGAATTCGGCTACGACACGCTCTACTTCGAGTACACCGAAGGCGGCCACGGCGCCGGCACCACGCCCGCCCAGTCCGCCTACACCTGGGCACTCACCTACAGCTGGCTGGCGAAGGTCCTGATGTAGCGGCGCAGAAGTTGCTGACAGCAATGTCTATTTGGGTGTCCGACGGGAGGGCGCCATAATGGCGGGCCATGGCGCCCGCCGACTGCCCCTACTGCCGCGACTGGAGCCGTGCTCACCCGGAAGCGGCGCCGCGCTTGTCGTGCGGGCCGTGCGAGACGTGCGGCAAGCCGGGCCACGTCGGCGCACACCCTCGCCAGCCGACCAGCGTCTGCCTCTGCGCGGAACACTGGGCGGCGCTGGCGGCCCGGGGCTATCACTTCGAGCTCTATCACCTCGTGTACGTGGTGATCGGGCTGGTGGCCGCTTCGGTGGTCTATCGGATAGTGCAGGACCTCATGAGGTAGCCCGCGCGGCGCAACCGCCTCCGCCAGCGTGCCGGCGTGGGGGGCGTGGTAAAATCCGCGCACCGGAGAGATGACCGAGTGGCCGAAGGTGGCGCCCTGCTAAGGCGTTATGTGGGCTTAAACCTGCATCGAGGGTTCGAATCCCTCTCTCTCCGCCAGTATCCTGATTTCCAAAAGTCTCTCGGCGATTGGAAGTCGCACAGAACCCCGCGCCACGCGGGGTTTTTTGCGTTGCGCCCGGCACGGGCACACTCCTGCGGGCGCAAGTCCCGCCGTAAGTTGATCACAGCGAACGAAGCGAAGCGCAACTGCACGAGGGCGACCGAGTGTGGGGAGGAAGCGTGGAGAGCAGCTGCGAGCCGATGAACAAGAACCGGATAGAAGGCGGTGCCGAGCAGGGCGAGCGGGCCGAAAACCGCGAAGCTCTCGTGATCAAGGCGAGGCAACGTAGATCCGGCGATTGTGCAGCGAAGGAGTGCATTCTTACCCGGGGGAGTGACAAATGCACGATGCTGGGCAGGAGTTCAACCGCAACTTCGCCTACGCCCAATTGAACCCTACAGACGCGCCGCCGTTGGACCGCATTCGTGGTGGCGGTCCTTGGCGGGACAGCATGACCGAGCGTTGTGCGTGGGCTCGCAAGTGCCTCAACAAGGCATTGGATGCCGTGGGCGGCATCAACAGCCCCGGCGGCTGCGCCGTCTGGCACGTCGCCGGCCTCGGGCGGAGCGTCAAGGAGTGGTCTGCGCTGGAGGGGTGGAACGGTCTGCCGCTCAATCAGTACGAGGCGAAGGGGATTCTGGTCAGCGCGCTCGCAGTGCTCGCCGTGTATTGCGGGTTCGCGCGCGACGAGAGTCATTGTCAGGACAACGTCCGGACGCTATAATGGCCGCACAATCGTTAACGAGTTCACCCATGAGCGCCGCCCCCCCCTCCAAGACCGAGCGGATCGATGTCCGCGCGAGTTCCCCTGTGAAGCAACTGCTTCAGGAGGCCGCACGTACTGCGCACAAGAACGTGAGCGAGTTTCTCCTGGATGCCGGCATCGCCGCGGCCAATCAAACGTTGGCGGACAGGCGGCGTTTTGTGTTGCCGGCAGCGAAATGGCGCGAGTTTCAGGCAGCACTTGACCGACCGGTCGCCAAGAAGCCGAAGACCCGGAAGCTCCTCTCCGAGCGCGGGTTGCTGGATTGACCGCTCGACGGTTCGAGGCGATCCGGAAGATCGCCTCGCCGGATCCAGTCGAGTCCTTCGACTGCGGCAATCTGGCGCTCAACCAGTTCCTGCAACGCCATGCGCTGACGGCCCAACAGTCGGAGAGCGCGCAGACCTACGTGTGCTGCTGCGAGGGGTTGGTCGTTGGCTACTACAGCCTGGTGGTCGGGGACGTCGCGCGCACAGCGGCGGCGACCAGAGTCGCGAAGGGCATGCCCCAGCATCCGGTGCCGGTGATGATCCTCGCTCGCCTTGCAGTGAATCTGGAGCACCAGGGTGTCGGACTCGGCAAGGCATTGCTGAAGGACGCGCTTAGGCGGACTGCGCAGGCGGCCGACATCGCCGGCATTCGCGCGCTACTGGTGCACGCCAAGGACGAGGAAGCCCGCAAGTGGTACCTGCAATGGGAGTTTGAGCCCAGTCCGACCGACCCGATGCACCTGTTTCTCCTCATGAAGGATCTCAAAGCCTTGTTGCGCGGAGTGTCGTGATTGGGGGAGCAGGCTGCGCGGCATGATCGATGTGAGGAGCCGGCTGCAATTCGTCGAAAAGCCCTTGACGCGCAAATATCGAAGTCTTGCGATTCGGCTACTTCGCAAAGATGCGCCCGCACGGTTAAGCCCTGCGGGCGTTTTCAGGTGGACATCGGGATAAGTGGTGTTTCTGCGAGAGACATTTGGCGATGTTCGTATCCCATCCGGGTATCACAATCGGGAACCTCTGGACTTGAGCCCGTTAGCGCTGTGGTATGTCTTCCTCCGCCAGAATAATGGCCGAACCTATTGAATGGGTGCGGGTGACGGTCGCTACGATGTGATGGCCCGCTCGATCCGGCTGTCCGGGATCAGCCACAGCAACGCGACACCGACGTAGATCGCCATCGCGATCCACTGGCTCACGAACGCCAGTGGTATCGCGATCATGTAGAGCAGGACCGACGCGGTTCCCTTGCGGTCCTTGCCCATCGCCTTGGCAAGCAGGGATTCCTTGCCCTCGGCGGCGACGATCGTCCGCGCGAGCATCCAGTAGGCCAGGCCGGCCATCAGCAGCACGGCTCCGTATAGTGCGGACGGCGTCTGGGCGAAGTGATTCTCGCCCATCCACCCCGTGACGAACGGAAGCAGCGAGAGCCAGAAGAGCAGGTGCAGGTTCGCCCACAGCACGCGGCCATTGACGTGTTTCGTGGCCTGCAGCAAATGGTGGTGGTTGTTCCAGTAGATGCCCACGTAGATGAAGCTCACCACGTAGCTGACGAACACGGGCGCGAGCGGCCGCAGCGTTTCCAGGTCCTCGCCGTGCGGCACCTTCAGCTCCAGCACCATGATCGTGATGATGATGGCCAGCACGCCGTCGCTGAATGCCTCGAGTCGCGTCTTGTGCATGCCCGCATTCCTCAGCGCTTCAGGCGCGCGAAGGCGAACTGCCGGCCATGGCCCAGCTTGATGGCCATGTGGATCCAGGTCATCGCGAACGGCTCGAGGTAGCGGGCGGTGCTCAGGTCGCCGCAGTCGGCGGCATCGAAGCCGATCAGCGTCGCCAGCGCGACCACTCGAGCGCGTGCCTCGGCATCGTCCCCGCAGACGGGCATGAACACGCTGCCGCCGGGATAGCGGGCATCTTCCATGTTTTCGGCGCCCGTCGTATTGAACGCCTTCACGACACGCGCGCCCTTGGCAGCCTTCGCGATCTCCTCGGCTCCTGAAGTCGTGGTGCCAAGACTCAGCCCGGCCAGTCCCGGCGCCAGGGGATTGGTGGCATCCACGAGAACTCTCCCCTTCCAGTCCGGAACGGATCGGGCGATGCTTTCTGCGGCGCCATAGGGGACGGCCAGGATGACCATGTCGCAGGCGGCGACCGCCTCCGCGGTCGTGCCGATGCTCGCGGACGCGCCGAGCTTGGCGACAGCGTCCCGGTACTTGTCGGGCTCGGGAACCCCGAGCCGCACGGGCTCGCCCTTGGCCGCGAAGGCGCGGGCCAATGCCATCCCGACATTGCCGGCGCCCAGGATCGAAATCGACATCGTGTACTCCTGCGATGGAAAGTGGATGGGTTGCGATGGAAATGCAGGCCGGCGCCCGACCTAGCGGCCGAGAGCCTCTATCACGAGACGCGCGGTCTCCGCGCCGGAGAAGTTCTGCTGCCCGGTGACGAGGTTCCCGTCGCGAACGGCGAAGCTGCGCCAGAGGCCCGCTTGCACGAAGTTCGCGCCGATCGCCCGCAGCTCGTCCTCGATGCGCCACGGCATCACGTGCTTGTCGCGGGGCAGGAGTCCGTAGCTCCACACGGCGTTGTCGGCGAAATCCTCCTCGATGTTGGCAAAGCCCGTCACGGTCCTGCCTTTGGCCAGGTATTCCCCGCTCGGCAGCTTGGCGTAGCGAAGGATGGCCGTGCCATGGCAGAGCGCGGCGGCGATCTTCCCCGCCTGGTAGAACTCGACGAACTTTGCGTGCAGAGCTGTCGCATTCTCGAAGCTGAACATCGGGGCCTGGCCGCCGGCAACGACGATGGCATCAAATCGGGCGACGTCGATCGCTTCGACCCGGCGGGTGTCGCCAACGAGGGCCATGCGTTCCGGCGTATGGATGAAGCCCTGGCTGATGAGGTCCGTCTTGCTGTAGCCGCTCGCGTCGTTCGGGTCGCTCATCGCGTCGGCCACGCATTTGCCTCCCTCGGGACTGAAGACCTCGACCTCGTACCCTGCCTCCTCGAAGGCGAGGCAGGGGTGGGTCAGTTCGCTCCACCAGAAACCGACGGGCCATCCGGTCGTCGTCGACACGGCGGGGTTGGCGATGACCATGGCGATTCGCTTCCGGGCGGTGGGGTGGACTGCGTTGGCGTCTCTGAGGCTCACGGCATTCTCCGAAAGGTGGCGGGGAGCGCAGTATCGACTCCCTGGTGGGCCAGATAAATAGGGCAAAATGAGACTTACTGTTATCTCATGTGATAACTATGGAATTGAGCGAACTTGCGGCATTCGTGAAGGTGGTGCAGGCGGGGAGCTTCACCCGGGCGGCGGACAGCCTCGGGATTCGGAAGGCGAACCTGTCGCGCGTGATCACCAACCTGGAGCGCAAGCTCGGCGCCCGGCTGCTGCAGCGCACGACCCGTTCGCTCTCGCTGACGGAAGTGGGGCGCGAGATCTTCGAGCGCGCGGTGGGGATCCTCGGTGCCGTCGAGGACACCGAGCGCGTGGCGCACAGGATGCTCTCGGAGCCGCGCGGCACGCTTCGCCTCACCTGTGGCGTCGAGTTCGGCATGATCGCCGTCAGCCGGTGGATCACCGAGTATCTCGAGCGCTACCCGCAGGTCAGCGTGGAATGCGACTTCACGGGGCGGGTCGTGGATATCGTGCACGAGGGCTTTGACCTCGCCATTCGCATCGGCAACCTCACCGACTCGAGCCTGGCTGCGCGCAGGCTGGGGGAGCTGCGCTACGCCTTGTTCGCCTCCCCGGAATACCTTTCTCGCCGTGGAATGCCAGGCACACCCGAGGAACTCTCGCACCACGAGCTGCTGCGATTCAGCGCGGGAAGCCATCGCCATGGCTGGCACTTGAAGCGCGGGAACCTCGAACGGAGGGTGGAAGCGGCGGGGAGGTTGCGCATCAACAACAGCTTCGCCGTACGCGACGCCGTGGTCCGCGGACTCGGAATCGCACAGCTGCCGCTGGCGGTCGTCCGCGAGTCGCGGCCGGCGGGGGCCCTGATTCGCGTGCTACCGGATTGGGAGCCGGCCGCGGTTCCGGTGCACGCCGTGTTTCCGGGAACACGCTACCTGACCCCAAAGGTCAGAACCTTCATCGACCATGCGGTGACCGCGTTTTCCGGAAGCGAAGGGCCGTAGCGGGAGTGGGGCAGGGCCGTGTTCGAATCCTGGCCGGAAGAGCCCCGCGCGTGTCTGGCGCGCCGAACCCGTTTGCCGGGTTCCGCCAATGGTCGGCGCCGGCGTGTTCCCGTCATCCCGAGAACAACGAGGCGTACTGAGATCTTGAAGGGATTGTTGCAGTCAGCCGGGAGGAGGTGCGATATCGCGGACCCATGGTGCCATTCTGCCCCCGTGAAGCCCCGCCATGATCGTGGGGCTTCGCGTTTGCGGCGCTACCGACTCGTCATGTCCGCTCCGGGGGGCTGCCGGTCGCACGGCGTCGGGACGGCGAATCCTTTCGAGGGAGTTCCGCCAGGTCAATTCGCCGCCGAAAGGGTGTCGCACCCGGCGTCGAGGTGCCCGAGGATTGACCGAAGGCACGCGGCAGCCTCCGCGTCCGCCGCGTCCCGAGCGCGCTCGCACGCCGCGCGAAAGTCCTCGCACTCCGGTACGTAGCGCGCTTGCCACCCGGTTCTGTCCAGGGTCCGGAACTCGCGTTCCGCGGCCAGTGCCAGGTCGAGGACGGCTGCCCGGTGCAGCGCAATAGCGGCTTCACCCTCGCCGGACTTCGCGAGCGCCTCCCGCGCGTAGAGCCGCGTGGTCTCGGGCAGGCGGTAGCGGCGCGTCGGACCCTCCTCGACCCTCACCAGCGACTTGTCGCAAAGGGCCGCCAGCGTGTCGAGGGCCTCCCATTCGTCCATCCCGCCGGCGGCGATCACGTCGCGCGCGGGTTCCAGGCGGAAGCTGCCGGCGAATGTCGAGAGCCGCTGCAGGGCGCCCTGCTCGCGCGGCGTCAGCAGCGAATGGCTCCAGTCGAGCGCGGCGCGCAGCGCCCGCTGCCGGGGCGGCGCCGCGTGGTCGGGGTTGCGCAGCAGGTCGAGCCGCTCGCCCAGGTTAGCGTACGCCGCCCGGAGTCCCACGGCGGCAACGCGGGCCGCGGCCATCTCGATGGCCAGCGGCATGCCGTCGATGCGCCGGCACAGTTCGACCGCGCAGGCGACATCGGCATCCCCGAGGCGGAACGTGGGGTCCAGCGAATGCACCCGCCGCGCCAGGAGCTGCAATGCAGGGAAATCCCTGGCGGCGGCCGCGGGCGTGCCGGCCGGCGGTACCGCCAGCGGCTGGAGTGCGAAGACGCGCTCCCCCGGCAGGCGCAGGGGTTCCTGCGAGGTGGCGAGAATCGTGACCCGGCCCGCGGTGGCGAGAATCCGGTCGGCAACGGCGGCGGCCTGCGCCACCACCCGCTCGCAGCCATCGAGGACCAGCAGCGCCTCCCGGAACTGCAGCGTGGTTTCCGGCCCGGCCGCCGGTTCGTCGCCCGCGAACGGGATGTCAACCGTCTCCGCGATGGCGGGGCCGACGGCGTCGCCGGGTTCGCGGCTCGCGAGGTCCACCCACCAGACGCCGTCGCGGAACCGGTTCGCGCAAACCCGCGCAACCGCGATCGCCACGCGCGACTTGCCTGCGCCGCCGGGACCGGCGACCGTGACCAGGCGGCTGGCGCCAAGCCGTTCCGCCAGCGCCTCCAGCTCGGCCTCGCGGCCGACGAGGGCGTCGGGCACGGTCGGTAGGTTGGTGTGCGGTCGCGGGCTCTGCGCGTCCCCCGGCACTGCGGGTTCCTCGATGACGGTCGCGGCGAAGCGGAAGCCGCGGCCGGGAAGCGTCGCCAGGAATGCGGGTCCCAGCGCCTTGCGCAGCGCCGACACGTGCACGTGGATGTTGTTCTCCTCGACCGTCATCCCCGGCCAGACGGCGTCGAAGAGCTCATCCTTGGAGACGACGTGGTCGCGGCGCTCGATGAGGGCGAGCAGCAGGTCGTAGGCGCGGGGGGTCAACGCGACGGGCTTGCCGCGCACGAGCACCTTGCGTGCCTGCGGCAGCACCTGGACCTCGTCAAAGCTGTACGACTCCACCGCTGCTCCCCTTCCCGAGGCAGTCCCGCCCCGTGAACTGCCTGGCCGCCATATTAGCGGACAGATCGCGAACGATTCTGGGGCACCAGGGCGTCGGCATCCGGTTCGCCCCCGTGCGCGAGCAAGTCCCGCCCGGGCAACGAAGGCAAGGGGCTGCGTGCACGAGGCGATGAGCGCGCGAGTGCCAGAGACGTGCCTGGCTCCGTCAGCCGGATCGCCCCCTTGCGTACCCGAGGAGCATGCCGAGCAGCGCCCAGAAGAGCAGGCTGCTCGCGCGCACGAGGGGGTCGTCGGTCATGCCCTTGGCGAGGGCGCCGGCGATAAGGCAAAGCCCTGCCATGCCCGCGATGCGCACGGCCCGGTCCCCGGACTGGATCAGCCGCCAGCACACGCGCGCCAGGCTCGCCAGCAGCACCATCAGGCACGCCACCCCCACCACCCCCAGCTGCAGCGCGACGCTGAAGAACACGTTGTGCGCGTGCGTCGCCTCCTTGGTGACCCCGCGGGTGAGGGGCTCGGCAAGGATCTCCCGCCCGAAGCCGTGGCCGAGCCAAGGCCGCTCGGCAAGAAGCCCGGATGCGAGCGACCAGATCTGCGGCCGGAAGCTCTGGTCGAGGTTCTCCTGCCAGCCCTGTGCGTCGAGGGGCATCGCGCCCGTCTTCTGCAGGCTGCTCACGGCGAAGAGGGCGAGCATCGCGACGCCCACCGTTAGGACCGCCATGCCGGCGCGGATCGCCTCCCGCCGCGGCGGCCGTTCGCGCCAGAGGTAGAGCGCGGCGAAGAGCGCGACCTGCAGCGGGACGGCGAGCCACATCGTGCGGTTCTGCGTGAGCCAGCCGATGACGACGTAGGCGGCCGCCGCCACCACGAGCGCGGCCTTGACGCGGTCGCCGTGTCCCGCCTGTCCCGTGAGGACGAAGGCCGCGGCCACGGGCGCGACGAGCAGGAGGTAGGTGCTCGCGTGGTTCACGTCGGGCAGCAGGCCGCGCGGTTCCAGCCACGGCGTCGGCGACCACAGGAACGGCATCGCCAGGGCGGCGAGGGCCACGAAGCCCGCCGCGAGCGCCCACGCGCATCGGCGCCAGGCCGCTTCGCCGCGCACGGTCGCGTACAGCGCGAAGAACGCGAGCGGCGGATAGAGGACCTCGTTGCGCAATTGCGATGCCGTGTACTCCGGCCGGATGCTCCACGCGAGAGAGGCGACGCACAGGGCCGACCACAGCGCGATGGCGGGCGCCGCGGGCAGCGTGCGCCATTCGCGGGCGATCGTCGGGGCCGCGAGCATGGCGGCAACGCCGAGGCACGCGAGCCGCAGCGCCACCGTGTGCGCGAACGGCAGCACGGCGAGGAGGATGAGCGCGGGCAGGGGGGCGAGGCGGTTCACCTGGCGTGGCGGGCGTTGGCGGCCGGGCGTGGGTTGAGCGGTCGTGGGCGGGGCGGCATTCAGGGTGCCCCTCAGCCGTCCGGAAGCGGTCCCAGCCGCTCGTGTCCCGCGCTCCCCGGCTTGGCGAGGAGGAAGTTGCGGCCGCGCGCCGCGACGAGGGACGGCGCCCGGCGGATGCCGCGCTTGCGGATCTCGAAGAGCCGGTAGCCGTGTCCCGCGATGCAGGCGTCGAGCGCGGCGAGGTGCGCGCGGTCGGAGGTCTCGCGCAGTTCCGCCAGCACCAGCGGCGCGTGGCTCGCGAAGAATTGCGCGCCGCCGCGCCAGACGTCCAGCTGCAGGCCCTCGACGTCGATCTTCACGAAGTCGGGATCGGGAAGCGTGCCCGCGAGGGCGTCGAGGGTGGTCACCGTGACGGGCTCGCTCTCGGCGCTGTCGCCTGCGGGAATGAGCGAGGCCGTGCCCTCCGCGAGGTCGCGGCTTCGGAAGTGGATGCTGGCAGTGCCGGGCGCCGCGCCCAGGGCCTGCGCGTGCACGGTCACGTTGCCGAAGTCATTGGCGGCGACGTTGCGCTCGAGCAGCGCGCGCGTGGCCGTCGCCGGCTCGAAGGCGTCGACGCGACCGTCGGGCCCCGCGATCCGGGCGAGCAGGCAGGTGTAGAAGCCGATGTTGGCGCCGATGTCCCAGCACGCGTCGCCCGGGCGGATGAGGCGGCCGAGGAGGGCGATCTCGTAGCGCTCGTCGTGCTCGCCGTAGAAGTAGATGCGGCGGTGCTCGGGGTTGGCGAGGTTGAGATGGAGCGCGAAGCCGTGCTTGGTCTCGGCCAGCACGTGTGCCTCGTCCGGGAGGATGCGAGACTCGGTCCGCCGCAGGAGCCAGCCCTTGCCCTCCGTCACCGGGCTGGCCCGCAGGTAGCCGCGCACGATGCGGTTGAGCAGGGGGTTCATGCGGGCGGCGGTCGGTGCGGTGACGTGGCGGGGGCGCGGCTGTGTGGCAGTGCGCGTCATGATACGTCACGGTGTCCGACACCGTCCCCGACGGCGCACCAAGCGCGTACGCAGTGCGTCGCGGAACGATGCGCGACGGGAATCCGCTGCCGGTCCGAGCGTGCTCGGGGTCGGCCACGCCCGTGCCGGGCATGACGGACGCCATTCGGTGCCGAGACCGCTTTCGGCAACAGGACGGGTGCGAAATCGGGGAGAATGCCGTTCAACTCTCCCAGCCGAGCGCCATCCGCCCATGCTTTCGTTCACCCGGCACAAGAAGGAGCCCCGCGTCCGGCGGGGCCTCTCGCAGGTCGCGCTGTTTTCGACGCTCGACGCGAAGGAGCAGCGCGTCGTCTCGGGCCTGCTGCACGAGCGGCGCTACGTCACGGGCGAGGTCGTCTTCGACCAGGGCGAGGACTCGCAGGCGCTCTTCGTCGTGATCTCCGGCCGCGTGCTGATCTGCCGGCAGGGCGCGCCCGAGAGCGGCCGCATCGCCGAGATCGGGCCGGGGCGCGCGTTCGGCGAACTCGCCATCCTCGGCGCCGAACCGCGGTCGGCGCAGGCGCGCGCCGAGCAGGATTGCGTGCTTCAGACGCTCTCCCGGCGGGACTTCGACGGCCTCGTCGAGTCGCACAAGGCGATCGCGCTGAAGATCACGCTGCAGCTCTCCCGGCAGCTGGCGCGGCAGTTGCGCGAGCAGACCGGGGTCTCCGCGGACATGCCGCTGTGAGCGAAGGCGACGGCGCACGGGCGGAGACGGGCTCCCCGAGTCCGCTCACCTGGCTGGCCACGTTCGGGCTGACGGTGCTGGTGCTGGTGTCGCTGCAGCAAGCGCTCTGGCTCGTCGTGCCCTTCCTGCTGGCGATC
>Ga0114939_10003173_pt1 | contig 11663 bp, 9 predicted proteins | sample AshMeaCrysSpring_FD_87196 | JGI IMG/M metagenome (GOLD analysis project Ga0114939, IMG submission 87196) | Groundwater microbial communities from Big Spring, Nevada to study Microbial Dark Matter (Phase II) - Ash Meadows Crystal Spring | ecosystem: Environmental > Aquatic > Deep subsurface >... | reverse complement strand
GTTCTGCTCGACCAGCAGCATCGCCGTGCCGCGCTCCCGGTTGATGCGAACGATGATCTCGAAGATGTCGCGCGTGAGCTTCCGCGACAGGCCGAGGCTCGGCTCGTCGAGCAGCATCAGCCTGGGCCGCCCCATCAGCGCGCGGCTGATCGCCAGCATCTGCTGCTGGCCGCCGGAGAGCTTGCCCGCCTCCTCGCCCATGCGCTCGCGCAGCACCGGGAAGTAGCCGTAGACGGCCTCGAGGTCGCGGCCGACCTCGTCGCGGTCGGCGCGCGTGTACGCGCCCATCATCAGGTTCTCGCCCACCGACAGCAGCGGGAACACCTCGCGGCCCTCGGGCACGTGGCAGATGCCCAGGCGCACGATCGCCGCCGGGTCGGCGCCCTGGATCGGCGCCCCGGCGAAGTGGATCGAGCCCTTGTCGGGATCGAGGATGCCGGAGATCGCCTTCAGCAGCGTGCTCTTGCCGGCGCCATTGGCGCCGAGCACGGTGACGATCGCGCCGGCGGCCACTTCCAGCGATACGCCGCGGATCGCTTTCACCGGCCCGTAGGCCGCCTCGACGTTCGCCACGCGCAGGATCGGTTCCGCGGCCATCGTCACTCCGGCACCGCCGTGCCGAGATAAGCCTCGATCACGCCGGGATGGCCCTGCACCTCGGACGGCGTGCCCTCGGCGACGACCTCGCCCTGGTTCAGCGCCAGCACCCGGTCCGAAACGCGCGACACCAGCGTCATGTCGTGCTCGACCATCAGCACGGTGATGCCGAGGTTGCGCCGGATGTCGTGGATCCAGAAGGCCATGTCGTCGGTCTCTTCGACGTTCAGGCCGGAGGACGGCTCGTCGAGCAGCAGCAGCTTCGGCCGCACCGCCAGCGCGCGGGCCAGTTCCACCACCTTGCGCACGCCGTACGGCAGCCCGGCCACCCGCGCCTCGCGGTAGTGCGCGAGGTCGAGGAATTCGATCACCTGCTCGACCGATTCACGGAAAGCGAGTTCCTGCCGGCGCACCGCTGGCGCGAAGGCGAGCTCCTGCCACAGCCGCGTGCGACGGTGCACGTGGCGGCCGATCAGCAGGTTCTCCAGCACGGTGGCGTGCTCGAACAGCTCGATGTTCTGGAACGTGCGCGCGATGCCGAGGGCGGCGATCTCGTGCTGGCTGCGCCGGCCGAGGTCCTCGCCCTCGAAGACGATGCGGCCGGCGCTCGGCGCGTAGATGCGGCTGATCGCGTTGAAGATCGTCGTCTTGCCGGCGCCGTTGGGGCCGATCAGCGTGTAGACCTCGCCGCGGCGGACGCTGAACGACACGCCACTGACCGCGCGCAGGCCGCCGAAGACCATCGACAGTCCATCGACGGCGAGCATCGCGCCCGACGACTTCATCGCAGCCGCTCCGACTTCATGAACGCCTTCTGCCGGCGGAACATGCCGCGCCGGTAGAAGGGAAATAGCTTGAAGTACGTGCGCGTCTTGACCCAGCGGCCGTACAGCCCGAGCGGCTCGAACAGGATGAAGCCGACCAGGATCAGCCCGAACAGCGCCGGCTGCAGGCCGGTGGCCTGGCCGATCGCCGGCGGCAGGTAGTCCTTGGCCACCGCGATGGCCTGCGGCAGCACGATGACGAAGGCGGCGCCGAAGAAAGCGCCGTGGATCGAGCCCAGGCCGCCGATGACCACCATCATCAGCATCTCGATGGACTGCAGCACGGTGAACTGGTCCGGCGTGACGATGCGCAGCTGGTGCGCGTACAGCGCCCCGGCGATGCCGGTGATCGCCGCCGACAGCGCGAAGGACACGGCCTTGAACCGCGCCGGATGGATGCCCATGCTCGCCGCCGAGATCTCCGAGTCGCGGAGGGCGACGAAGGCGCGCCCGGTCGGCGCGCGCAGCAGGTTGACGACGCCGAGCGTGACCAGCGCGGTGACCGCCAGCGCCACGCAGTACATCTCGCGTTCGCTCGACACCTTCCAGCCGAACATCGCCAGCGGCCCGACCTGCAGGCCGGTGCCGCCGCCGGTGACCGACTCCCAGCGGGCCAGCACTTCCTCGACGATGATGTTGAACGCCATCGTCGCGATCGCCAGGTAGATGCCCTTCACGCGCAGCGCCGGCGTGCCGACGATCACGCCGACGACGCCGGCAAGCATCGCCGCCAGCGCCATCGACAGCGGGAACGGCCAGCCCTTCGCCGCCAGCACCGCTTCCGTGTAGGCGCCCACCGCCAGGAACGCCGCGTGGCCGAGCGACAGCTGCCCGGTATAGCCCGACAGCAGCATCAGCCCGAGGGCGACGATCGAGTAGATCAGCACGAAGGTGAGCTGCGAGACCAGGTAAGGCGACAGCAGCCAGGGCACGACGAGCAGCGCGACGCCGAGCGCGGCGTACCACGACGCCTGCGCGCGGTGCGCGAACAGGGCGAGGTCCTGCGCGTAGTCGGTCCTGAAGACGAAGCGCATCGGTTCAGCCGTGAATCTTCCTACTGCGCGACAACATCTTCACGGCTTTTCAGACCTTCTTCCGCATCGTCTCGCCGAACAGCCCGTTCGGCTTCACCGCCAGCATCACCAGCACGACCACGTAGGCGGCGACGTCCTTGAACCCCTCCGGCAGGTAGACGCCGGCCAGCGCCTCGACCACGCCGATGACGATGCCGCCGACCAGCGCCCCCGGCAGGCTGCCGAAGCCGCCGACCACCGCCGCCGGAAACGCTTTCAGGCCGATGAAGCCCATGTTGACGTGCACGAACGTCAGCGGCGCCAGCAGCACGCCCGCCAGCGCGGCCACGGCGGCGCTGATCGCCCAGATCAGCCCGTTCAGCCGCCGCACCGGGATGCCCATGCAGTAGGCGGCCAGCTGGTTCTGCGAAGCGGCCTGCATCGCCACGCCGACCCGGCTGTAGCGGAAGAACGCGTACAGCAGCGCCGACAGCACGACGGTGGCGGCGATGATCGCCAGGTGCTCGGCGGCGATGACGAGCGTGCCGGCGCGCAGCACCTCGCCGCGGAACGGCGTCTCGATCGTGTGGGTGTCGGTGCCCCAGCCGGGGATCATCGTCACCAGGCCGCGGGCGACGAAGCCGAAGCCGATGGTCACCATCACGATCGCGAAAGCCGGCTGGCCGAGGATCGGGTTGATCACCGCGCGCTCGAGCACGAAGCCGAAGGCCGCCATCGCCAGCAGCGCCGCCGGCACCGCGGCCCAGTACGGCAGCCCGAGCACGGCGGTGGCGGTCAGGCCGAGGAAGGCGCCGAGCATCATCAGCTCGCCCTGGGCGAAGTTGACCGTCTCGGTGGCCTTGTAGATCAGCACGAAGCCGAGCGCGATCAGGCCGTAGATGCAGCCCTGCGAGATGCCGCTGATGATGACCTGCAAGGCCTGCAATGGGCCTGTCTCCCCCGGCGTGCGCCGCTGCGGTCCGTCGCCGCGCGTTCGTCTTCCGTGCGTGCCGAGCGGCTAGTGTAGGTAAGCGACCGGCGGCCAACAAGCAACCGCGGCCGCGCCGGATCAGGGTCAACCCGCGTTTATGCTCGTCGCCAGCTTGAGTCAGGCCGGATCGACCAGAAGCGCGATCATGAGCGTGCGAACCGAGCGCAGCGAGCGCGTCCCCGCGAGGAGCCTCGACCGGTCGGCGGTCGGCCATGCGATCGATGGCGCGACGGCGCCGCGCGATGAGAGATTGCCTGCGCCGGTCGGCCTCCCGGCGGCGGACCTGGCGTCGCGGCGATGACGGACCCGCGCACTCCGGTGCTCGTCGGCGTGGCGCAATACGCGGACCGCGCCAGCGCCCCGCAGGATGCGCTCGCGCCCCCGGAACTGCTGGCGCGCGTCGGCGCGGCGGCGCTCGCCGACAGCGGCGGGCACGGCATCGCGGTCGACACGCTGGCCGTCGTGCGGCTGTTCGCGGACACCAGCCCCGTCTTCGCTTCGCCGTTCGGCCGCTGCACCAATCTGCCGCGATCGATGGCGCGACGGATGGGCCAGCAGCCACATCGGCTGCTGTACGGGCCGGTCGGCGGCCACTCGCCGCAGATGCTGGTCAATCTGCTGGCCGAGGAGATCCGCCAGGGCGCGATCGACGTGGCGATGGTGGCCGGCGCCGAGGCGCTGCGCACGCAGGCGCGGGCGCGGAAGGCCGGCATCGCGCTCGACTGGTCGGAGGACAGCGGCGACGCGCCCGAGACGCTCGGCGCGGAGACGCCGCTCGCCTCGCCGCACGAGATCGCGCACGGCATCGCGCTGCCGGTCAACGTCTACCCGCTGTTCGAGAACGCGCTGGGCCGCCACTACGGCCGCGCGCCGCGCGCGCATCGAACGAAGCTCGGCGCGCTGATGGCGCCGCTCACGCAGGTCGCGGCGGCCAACCCGTACGCCGCGCAGCCGGTGGCGCACAGCGCCGGCGAACTGGCCACGCCGGGCGACGACAACCGTTATCTCGCCTATCCGTACACCCGGCGCCTGGTGGCGCAGATGTTCGTCGACCAGGCCGCCGCCGTGCTGCTGATGTCCAGCGCCGCCGCCGACCGCGCCGGCGTGCCGCCGGACCGGCGTGTGTACCTGCACGGCTGCGCCGACACGCACGACGCGATCCTCGTGAGCCGGCGCGTCGACTACCACTCGTCGCCGGCGATCCGCGCCGGCAGCCGGCACGCACTGGCGCAGGCGGCCGCGGCCATCGACGCCATTGCGCACATCGACCTGTACAGCTGCTTTCCGGTCGCGGTGGAGATCGCGGCCGACATGATCGGCCTGGCGCACGACGATCCGCGCGGCCTGACCCTGACCGGCGGCCTGCCGTACTTCGGCGGGCCGGGGAACAACTATTCGACGCACGCGATCGCCGAGACAGTCGCGCGCTGCCGCGCCCGCCCGGGCTCGATGGGACTGGTGTTCGCCAACGGCGGCTACCTGACCAAGCACAGCTTCGGCGTCTACTCGACCACGCCCGCCAGTGGCTGGGCGCGCGTCGAGCCGGCGCGCTACCAGCGCGAGATCGATACGCTGGCCTCGCCGGCGTTCACCGAGCAGCCCGCCGGCCATGGCACGATCGAAACCTTTACCGTGGCGTACGAACGGGGCCGGCCGGCGTTCGCGATCGTGATCGGGCGGCTGGACGACGGCCGACGCTTCCTCGCCCGGATGCGCGAGCGTCTCGGCGAGCTGATCGACGCGCCGGTGATCGGCCGGCCGATCGAGGTCACCGCCGGCACGCCTGTCAACACCGCGCGACTGCTTTGAGCGGCGTCACGCTTCCCGCTCGCCGCGCTGGAGCGGGGTCGGGGGTATGGGAATCGAAGATGGAGCAGCACCGATGCAGTTCACGCACGAGCACGAACAGATCCGGCGCACGCTGAAGCGCTTCATCGACGAGGAGATCAACCCGCACGTCGACGAATGGGAAGCGGCCGAGATGTTCCCGGCGCACCAGGTGTTCGGCCGGCTCGGCGCGCTCGGCCTGCTCGGGCTGACCAAGCCGGAGGCCTACGGCGGGGCGGGGCTCGACTACTCGTACTCGGTGGTGATGGCCGAGACGCTCGGGCACGTGCGCTGCGGCGGCGTGCCGATGGCCATCGGCGTGCAGACCGACATGGCCACGCCGGCGCTGGCGCGCTTCGGCGACGACGCGCTGCGGCGCGAGTTCCTGGCGCCGGCGATATCCGGGGCGATGGTCGCCTGCGTCGGCGTCTCCGAGCCGGGCGCGGGATCGGACGTCGCCGCGGTCCGCACCAGCGCCCGCAAGGACGGCGGCGACTACGTGATCAACGGCGCCAAGATGTGGATCACCAACAGCCTGCAAGCCGACTGGATGTGCGTGCTCGCCAATACCTCCGAGGGCGCGGCGCACCGGAACAAGAGCCTGATCATCGTGCCGATGAACACGCCCGGCGTCACGGTCGGCAAGAAAATCCGCAAGATCGGCATGATGTCCAGCGACACCGGGCTGATCCATTTCGACGACGTGCGCGTGCCGCAGCGCCATCGCATCGGCGAGGAGGGCAAGGGCTTCACCTACCAGATGCTGCAGTTCCAGGAAGAGCGGCTGTGGGCGGCGGCCAACGCCATCGAGTCGCTCGCCAACTGCATCGCGCACACCGCCGAGTACACGCGCGAGCGGCGCGCCTTCGGCCAGTCGATCCTCGACCACCAGGCGGTGCACTTCCGGCTGGCGGAGCTGAAGACCGAGGTCGAGGCGCTGCGCGCGCTCGTCTATCTGGCCACCGAGCACTACGTGGCCGGCCGCGATGTCACCGAGTGGGCGTCGATGGCGAAGCTGAAGGCCGGCCGCCTGCTGCGCGAGGTGCCCGACGCCTGCCTGCAGTACTGGGGCGGCATGGGCTACTCGTGGGACAACCCGGCCTCGCGCCTGTACCGCGACGGCCGCCTGGCCTCGATCGCCGGCGGCGCCGACGAGGTGATGCTCGGCATCATCGCCAAGCGGATGGGCATCTTGCCGCGGAAGTGATTGCCCTCGGCGGGGAAGTCGAGCTACAGCACGGCTCCGGCCGGGGCCTCGTGATTTGGCCGGGGGCCGCGATCGGAGTCGATCCGATGTAGTCATTGCAGTCCGCCAAGGACGTGCGCCGAGGCTGACTTCAGGGGCACGGAAGGCGATCGCGTCATCCCGGCGAGTGAAGTGCGGCGCGCAGCGCGCGACATGAAGGCCGAGGTGCGAATAATTCCCGGCATGCGCCACAACATGCAATGCGAGCCCGAAGGAAGGGATGTCGCGGACGACATCCTGACGTGGATCGGGAGCCCGTCGCTCGGCCAGCGGCATCGTTCGCGGAAGACTCGCTCGCCGCAATCCGGTCATCCGGCCAAGCGCCGCCGCGCGCAGTTTCGACGGCATCGCCAGCAGCGGCCTCTGGCCGTGCGCTCCCGCTATCCGGGGATCGACTGCCGCGGCACGATGCTCAGGGCCAGGTTGCTCGCGCAGACGAGCTGGCCCGCATCGTTGGTGATCCGGATCTCCCACACGTGGAGGGTCCTTCTGTGGTGCAGCGCGCGGGCGATTGCGTGGACAAGACCCTCGCGCACTCCCCGGACATGATTCGCGCTGATCCGAATCCCGACGGGGACAAACGCGCTGTCGTCGACACAGTGGTGAGCCGCGGCGCTGCCGAGTGTCTCGGCAAGGGCCACGGATACGCCGCCATGCAGCAGCCCGTACGGCTGGATCGTTCTCGCATCGACCGGCATCCGTGCGCCGATCCAGTCGTCGCCGACCTCCACGAATTCGATGCCGAGGTGCTCGATCGCCGTTCCGCGCGTCATGGCCTGCAACTCGGCGAGTGCGGGACGACGATGCCAGATCGCTGCCACAACGCGCTTACCCCAGGAGAGAAAAAAGGGGTTGCCGCGCTTCGTCGCAGTTGCCCCCCACGAAGACGCGGCGATGCAGACCGGCACCGCAAGCGTCGTAGTGAGAACGGCGCCGAGGCGTCGGCATTTCGTTCCGAATCTTGACCGCTTTCGGGTGGATTGGCCGCGTTGTCGAAATGTCTTCTGGCCGACAGCGGCGGCTTCCAGCCGATCACCTCCTGGCCGGCGGCAGGGGAAGCAGAGGCTTGCCGCGCGACTTCAACTGCCGTCTTGCTGCTGTCGTGGGTATTGCATCGGTGCCGTCGATGCAGTCGTCGCGCGTCTGCTGGACTTTCCGGCCGCCCCGACAGCGGTCGGGCGAGGAAATCGAGTTCGCGGCGACCGGGGGAAGTGCGACGCCGCCGTCAACCGGGCACTCGCGTCCGCATCCGCTCCGACCTCCGCCGCAGCGCCTCGGCGGCCACTAGCAGCAGGCAGGCGAGCAGCACCAGCAGCGTGCCGGCGGCGGTGATCGTCAGGCTGATGTTGTCGTTGATGCCGGCGAACATCTGCCGCGGCAGCGTGCGCTGGCCGGGGCCGGTCAGCAGCAGCGCGACCACCACTTCGTCGAAGCTGGTGGCGAAGGCGAACAGCGCGCCCGAGAACACGCCGGGGAAGATGATCGGCAGCGCCACCTTGCGGAAGGCGAGCCACGGCGGCGCGCCGAGGCTGGCGGCCGCGTTCAGCAGGTTGCGGTCGAAACCGGAGAGCGTCGACAGCACGGTGACCAGCACGAACGGGCTGCCCAGCGCGGCGTGTGCCAGCATCAGGCCGAGGTAGCCGTCGGTCAGCCCCGCCCTGGCGAAGGCGAAGTACACGCCGACGGCGACGATCACCACCGGCACCACCAGCGGCGACAGCAGCACCGCGAACAGCAGCCGCCGCCCGGGAAAGCGCGCCCGCCAGAAGCCGACGGCGGCCAGCGTGCCGAGCACGGTGGCGATCAGCGTTGCGCCCGTGCCCACGATCAGGCTGTTCTTCAGCGCCGGCAGCCACAGCTCGGAGGTGAAGAAGTCCTCGTACCAGCGCAGCGACAGCCCCGGCAGCGGAAAGTGCAGGAACGAACCGGCCGAGAACGACAGCGGCACGATCACGCCGATCGGCGCGATCAGGAACACCAGCACCGCGCCGGCAAACGTCCACAGCGCCCAACGGGCGAGCCTCTGGCCGGCCGTCTCGTAGGCGGGCCGCGTCATCCCATCCGGATCCTGTCGATGCCGACCAGGCGGTCGTAGACGTAATACAGCGCCACGGTGGCGGCGAGCAGCGCCAGCGACAGCGACGCGGCCATGCCCCAGTTGATCGTCTTGCTGGCGTAAAAGGCGATGAAGTACGAAAGCATCTGGTCGTCCGGCCCGCCGACCAGCGCCGGCGTGATGTAGTAGCCGAGCGCCTGGATGAACACCATCAGCACGCCGGCACCGACGCCGGGCAGCGTCTGCGGCGCGTAGACGCGCCAGAAGGCGGTCATCGGCCGCGCCCCGAGCGAAAGCGCCGCGCGCATGTGCACCGGCGGGATCGTCTTCATCACCGCGTACAGCGGCAGCACCATGAACGGCAACAGCACGTGCGTCATCGCCGCGTACACGGCGGCGCGCCGGTACAGCATCTCCAGCGGCGCCGCGATGGCGCCGGCCTGCAGCAGCGCCGAGTTGATGACCCCCTCGTGCTGCAGCAGCACGATCCACGCCGACGTGCGCACCAGCAGCGAGGTCCAGAACGGCAGCAGCACCAGCACCAGCAGCGCGTTGGCGGAGCGCGTGGGCAGCGTGGCCAGCACGTAGGCGAGCGGGTAGCCGAGCAGCAGGCACAGCACCGTCACCGCGCCGGCGATGGCGAAGGTGCGGCCGAGTACCTGCACGAAGATCGCCTCCTCGCGCGGCGCGCCGGCGAGGCTGCCGTCGGCGGTGCGCTTCAGATCCACCGCGGCAAGCAGGAACAGCGAGGTCGTCGGCCCGGCGGCGCGCGCGATCGCGCCCCAGGCCTCGGTCTCGCCCCAGCGGGCGTCGATCGCCAGCAGCGTCTCGCGCGCCGGCGCCTCCAGCGTCTCCGGCAGTTGTCGCCCGGTTGCGAACAGCAGCGAGCGGAAACCGCTGACGTCGTAGTTCAGCCGCGTGGCCGCCGGCGCGAGCGTGCCCGCGCTGCGCGCGGCGCGCACGTCGTCGACCAACGCGGCGAAAGTCGCTTCGTCCGGCAGCGCGCGTCCGTCCCAGCGCCGGATCTCCTTCGTCACCCGCGGCAGCGCGGCCGCAAGATCGGTGTCGACGAAACTCTTCGTCAGCAGCGCGCCGATCGGCGCCAGGAAGGTGAGCAGCAGGAACAGCAGCAGCGGCGCCGTCAGCAGGAACGCGCGCAGCTTCTTCGCGCGCTCGGCGCTGTCGAGCTGCTGCGCCAGCGCGGACGAACCCGCTCCGCCGCCTGTGGTCATGGTCGCCACGAAGTCAGCCCTTCCGAGCGCCGAGCCGCATCGGCGCCGCCGATGCCGGCTCCGGCGCGAGACGCAAAGCCGGCCGCGGGTCCGGCTTCGCCTACTTCGCCAGCCAGGCGTTGAAGCGCTGGTTCAGCTTGTCGAGGTTCTCCAGCCAGAACTTGTCGCTGATGTACAGCGACTGCTTCAGATTCGCCGGGTTGGTCGGCAGGTCGGGCAGCACGGCCTTGTCGACCAGCGCGGTGGCGGCGTTGTGTGTGACGCCGTACGGGATCCTCGGCGGCAGGTTCTTCTGGTTGGCCGGGTCGCTGACGAACGCCAGGAACTGCTCGGCCTGCGCCTTGTTCGGCGAGCCCTTCATGATCACCCACGAGTCGACCGTGTACAGGCTGCCGGCCCAGCTCATCCTGAAGTTCTTCTTGTCGGTCTTGTTGGCGGCGGCGATGCGGCCGTTGTACGCGGAGACCATGACCGCTTCGCCGGAGGCGAGCATCTGCGGCGGCTGCGCGCCCTTCTCCCACCAGATCAGGCTCGGCTTCAGCTGCGACAGCTTGTTGAACGCGCGGTCGACGCCGGCCGGGGTGGACAGCGTCTTGTAGACGTCGGCCGGCGCCACGCCGTCGGCGATCAGCGCGATCTCGAGGTTGGTCTTCGGACCCTTGCGCAGCGCGCGCTTGCCGGGAAACTTCTTCACGTCCCAGAAATCGGCCCAGCTCTTCGGGCCGTCCTTGATCTTGTCGCCGTCGTAGCCGAGCACGAAGTTGTAGACGATCGCGCCGACGCCGCAGTCGTGCGCGGCGTCTTTGAGGTACTTGTCGCGGCCGCCGAGCCTGGCCCAGTCGAGCTTCTCGAACAGCCCTTCCTCGCAGCCGAGCGCGAGCTCCTCGCTCTCGACCTGCACCACGTCCCAGTTGTTGGCGCCGCCCTGCATCTTGGCGCGCAACACGCCGATGCCGCCGTCCCAGCTCTCGTCGACCATCTTGATCTTCGTCTTCTCCATGAACGGCTTGAAGTAGACCTCCTTCTGCGCGTCCTGGTAGGCGCCGCCCCACGACACCACCGACAGGTCGCGCGCCTGCACGGCGGCCGCACCGAGTGCCAGCGCCGCGCCAAGCGCGATGAACAGCGTCGTTGCCCTGGTCTTCATCGTTGTTCTCCTCCTCGTGCGTCGGCGCGGTTCACGCCGGAAAGATGACTGTACTCGCCGCCGGGAAGCTCGCGACCGCGCGGCAACCGGCGCCGGGCACGGCCGCGGCCGCCTGGATCGGCACGCTGGCGACGATCTCGCCGGCCGCGCACTTCAGCCGTACCCGCAGGTGGCCGCCGAGGAAGATCGTCTCCTCGACCGTGCCCGCCAGCTCGTTGTCCTCACTGCCGCCGGCCGCGGCGGCCACCGCGATGCGCTCGGGCCGCACCGCGAGCACCGCCTGCCCGGAGCGGTCGCCGGCCGCCGCGGTCGTGCCGCGCAGCACCGTGCCATCGGCGACGCGCACTGCGCAGCGGCCATCGGCGTGCGCCTCGAGCAGCTGCGCAGCCAGCCGGTTGCTCTCGCCGATGAACGAGGCGACGAACAGGTTGGCCGGCTGCTCGTAGATCGTCTGCGGGGCGGCGACCTGCTGGATGCGGCCCTCGTGGAAGACGGCGATGCGGTCGGACATCGTCAGCGCCTCGGACTGGTCGTGCGTGACGTAGACGGTGGTGATGCCGAGCCGCTCGTGCAGGCCGCGCAGCTCGAGCTGCATTTCCTCGCGCAGCTGCTTGTCGAGCGCGCCGAGCGGCTCGTCCATCAGGATCAGCTGCGGCTCGAACACCAGGGCGCGGGCCACCGCCACCCGCTGCTGCTGGCCGCCGGAAAGCTGCCCCGGCAGGCGCGCATC
>Ga0114939_10003172_pt1 | contig 11664 bp, 10 predicted proteins | sample AshMeaCrysSpring_FD_87196 | JGI IMG/M metagenome (GOLD analysis project Ga0114939, IMG submission 87196) | Groundwater microbial communities from Big Spring, Nevada to study Microbial Dark Matter (Phase II) - Ash Meadows Crystal Spring | ecosystem: Environmental > Aquatic > Deep subsurface >... | reverse complement strand
GGCGCCGCGCAGGGCGTCGAGGCGGTCGAAGCGTTCGGGCGCGGCAGTGGGCATGCGCGCACGATAGCGCACGCATGCGCGCGCGGTCTCAGGCGGTCGCGGAGTCTTCGTGCAGCAGCGCCGCGATCGCCGCGGCTACGCTCATATCGTCGAGGGCGCCGAAGGCGCGGCCGCGCAGCGCGGCCAGCGTCAGCGGCTCGGCGGCGTTGAGCCACGCGCGGGTGGTCCACGCCGGCGCGCCGGGCCCGGGCGGCTCGAGGCCCGAAGGCTCCTCGCTACTTGCGATAGGCCGAAAAGACAAAGTCCTTGTCCTTCTGCGCGGTGTGGCAGGCGTGGCAGGCCGTGGCGGCGTTGGCACCCACGGCGCGCTCGGTCGTCGAGTCGCCCTTGAAGCCCTCGTAGCCCCAGCCGCCGGTGGCCGAATGGCGGCGCGCGTTCTTCACCATCACGCCGACGACTTTGCGCTGGCCTTCCTGCACCGCATGGTCGGCGGTGTTGACGTCGAGCAGATCGAAGACGATGACCGAGCCGTCTGCGAAGCGGCCGCTGCGGTAGCCCTGCATCGCCTTGGCGTTGGCGTAGATGTGATGGATGCCGCCAAAAGCCTCGTGCAGCGGATGGCCCGGGTTGATGACCATCGACTTGACATGGGTCCACTCGCGGTAGCCCTGCGGGTAGGCCACGTCGGCCGCCTGGGCGCTGGTCGCGAGGCTGCAGACCGCCCCCGCGAGTGCGGCAGCCACGCTGCGGCGCAGGGTGCGCAGCGCGGTGCGCGGTACGCGTTTGTATTGCATCATCGAGGCTGTCCTCATATCGTGACCAGGTTGGGCACGCACGCATTGCAGCACTGCCCCGCTCGCGTGAAAAGCAGGCACCGAAAGGTGCCCGGGGCACCCGCCGGTAACCATTGACGCCATGAAGCATCGCCCGAGTGCCACCGACACGGCGCCACCCGACGAAACGGCACCCGACGTGCGCCGCATGGTCGAGGACATCGTCGGCTGCAAGTGGTCGCTGGGTGTGCTCGACGCGGTCAAGCAGGGCATCCGCCGCCCGGGCGCGATGGAGCACCACATCGAGGGCCTGTCGAAGAAGGTGCTCAGCGAACGGCTTGCCAAGCTGGTGCGCTACGGCATCCTCGAGCGGCGCGCGTTTGCCGAGGTGCCGCCGCGCGTCGAGTACAGCTTCACGCCGTTCGGGCAGCGCCTGTGCGAGGTGCTCGACCGCATCGAAGAGTTGCAGCGCGACTGGCCTGCCGTCGGCGCTGCGGCCGGCGCGACCGTTACCGACCCAAGAGGCCCCCGATGAGTCCGCCGCCCGACGCACGCCGCACGGCCTACCGCATCTGCCCGCTGTGCGAGGCCTGCTGCGGCTTGGAGTTGCGGCTCGACGGCGAGCGCGTGGTTTCGATCCGCGGCCACGACGGCGACGTGCTGAGCGCCGGCTACGTGTGTCCCAAGGCGGTGGCGCTGCGCGACCTGCACGACGACCCGGACCGCCTGCGCCAGCCGTTGCTCAAGCGTGGCGGAAGCTTCGAACCGGTGAGCTGGGACGCGGCCTTCGACGAGATCGAGCGGCGCCTGATGCCGCTCCTGCAGACCCATGGCCGCGATGCGGTGGGCCTGGTGCTGGGCAATCCCATCGTGCACAAGCTCGGCCTGTCGCTGTACGTGCCGCGGCTGGTCAAGGCGCTGGGCACGAGGAACGTGTTCTCGGCCTCGACGCTCGACCAGATGCCCAAGCACGTGTCGTGCGGACTGATGTTCGGACACCCGCTGTCGGTGCCGGTGCCCGACATCGGCCGCTGCGACTGGCTGCTCGTCATCGGCGCCAACCCGATCGTCAGCAACGGCAGCATGTGGACGGTGCCGGGCTTTCGCGACCGCGCACGTGCGCTGCGCGCGCGCGGCGCTCGCCTGACGGTGATCGACCCGCGCCGCACCGAGACGGCGCGTGTCGCCGACGCGCACCACTTCATCCGCCCCGGGGGCGACGTCTATCTGCTTGCGGCGATGGCGCGTACGCTGTTCGACGAGGGGCTGGTGCGGCTGGGCCGATTGCAGCCGCACGTGGCCGGGCTGGATGCGCTGCGCGATGCCCTCTCGCCGTTCACGCCCGAGTTCGCGCAGGCGCGCAGCGGCGTCGGTGCCGACACGGTACGCCGGCTCACGCGCGAGCTCGCCGCCGCCGAGCGCGGCTGCGTGTACGGCCGTATCGGCACCTGCACGCAGCCGTTCGGGTCGGCGGCGTCGTGGCTGGTGGACGTGCTCAACCTGCTGAGCGGCCATCTCGACGAAAACGGCGGCGCCATGTTCCCCAAGGCGCCGGCGCTGGCGGGCAACACCCAGGGCAAGCCCGGCGTGGGCCGGGGACTGGTCACGGGGCGGCACCGCAGCCGCGTCAGCGGCGCGCCCGAGGTGCTGGGCGAACTGCCGATGGGCTGCCTGGCCGAGGAGATCGAGACCCCGGGCGACGGCCAGGTGCGCGCCCTGATCACCGTGGCCGGCAACCCGGTGCTGTCGGCCCCCAACGGCGAGCGCCTGTCGCGCGCGCTCGACAGCCTGGCGTTCATGGTCAGCGTGGACATCTACGTCAACGAGACGACACGCCATGCGGACGTGATCCTGCCCGGGCTGAGCCCGCTCGAGGAGATGCATTACGACGTGGCGTTCGCGCAGCTGGCGCACCGTAATGTCGCGCGCGCCAGCGCGGCGGTGCTGGAGCCTGCGCCCGCTCACCTGCCCGAGTGGCAGACGCTGCTGCGTCTGGCCGCCATCGCGCAGGGGCGCGGCCCGCGCGCCGACGTGTGCGCGTGGGACGATGAGCTGCTCGCCGCCGAAGTGGCCAAGCATGCCGGAGCGCACGCCGGTGCCGTGCTGGCTGCGCTGGGCGGGCAGGCCGGCCCGGCGCGCTGGATCGACCTGGCGCTGCGCAGCGGGCCCTATGGCGACGGTTTTGGTCTGCGCCCCGGCGGTGTGACGCTGGCAAGAACGCTGGCCGCGCCGGCGGGCATCGACCTGGGACCGCTCGAGCCGCGCCTGCCCGAGGCGTTGCGCACGCCGTCAGGGAAGATCGAGGCTGCCCCCGCAGTCCTTCTCGGCGAACTGGCCCGTGCCGCCGCGCAGCCGCCCGCGTCGACGCCGGCCGCTGCGCTGCTGCTGGTCGGCCGCCGCGACGTGCGCAGCAACAACAGCTGGATGCACAACCTGCCCGTGCTCGCCAAGGGTCCCCAGCGCTGCACCCTGCTGATGCATCCGGCCGACGCGGCGACGCGCGGGCTGGCCGACGGCGACGTGGCGCGCGTGCGGGCCGGCGCGCGCACGATCGACGCGCCCGTGGCGATCAGCGACGACCTGATGCCCGGCGTGGTCAGCTTGCCGCACGGCTGGGGCCATGACTTGCCGGGCGCGCAGCTGCGCGTGGCGCGCGAGCAGCCCGGCGCCAACCTCAACGCCTTGCTCGACGAGTCCCTTCGCGATCCGCTGTCCGGCACCGCAGTGCTCGGCGGCGTGGCGGTGCGCGTCGAACGCGTCGGCGCGGCCTGAGGGCCAGCCGAGCCGTCGCCATTGGCGCGGCAGCCCAGGGAGAGCACCAGGCCTCAAGGCGCCTGCCCGTTGAGCCGCCTCAACGACGGCAGCGCCGGTTCGCGCCAGCATCGTTTCGCTGTGCGATGTGCGACGACAGCAAGGCGCGGCATGAAGCACGTGCTCATCATCCAGGGCCACCCCGATCGCGAGGAGCGCCACCTGTGCCATGCGCTGGCCGAAGCCTACGAGGACGGCGCGACGGCGGCGGGGCACGACATCCGTGAACTCGACGTGGCCCGCCTCGATTTCCCTCTGCTGCGCAGCGAGCGCGAGTGGAAGAACAGTCCGCTCGCCGCCGCCCTGCAGCATGCCCAGGCGGGCATTGCCTGGGCGCACCACCTCGTCTTCTTCTTCCCGCTGTGGCTGGGCGACATACCGGCGCTGCTGAGGGGCTTCCTCGAGCAGGTGGCGCGGCCGGGCTTCGCCTTCGAGGAAGAGGAGGGCAACCCGTTCGCGCGCAAGGGCCTGAAAGGCCGCTCGGCGCGCATCGTCGTCACCACACGGATGCCGACGATGGCCTACCGCTCGTACCTGCGCCCCCACGACCGCAGGTCGTCGGAGCGCAACATCCTGGGTTTGGTCGGCATCGCGCCGGTCCGTCAAACCCTGGTCGGTGACGTCGAACACCTCGGCGCGGCCGGGCGGCGCCGCTGGCTGTCGAAGATGAAGGCCTTCGGCCGCTCCGCCGGCTAGGACGTGTTCACGCGACGGCAACAGGCCCGAGTCACGCATGCGGGCGGCCGGCGCAGGACGCGCCGACCGGCCCGGGTCACTGCACGCGCACGCTGATCTTGCGCGGCTGGGCGTGCTCGGCCTTGGGGATGCGCAAGCGCAGGACGCCCTGGTTGAGCTCGGCACTGACCTTGTCGGCGTCGAGTTCCTTGCTCAGCGTGAACGTACGGCGGTAGCGCGACAGCGTGACCTCGGCGTGGCTGGCCTGCATGCCCTGCGGCACCGGCAGCACGACCTCGGCCTCGATGACGAGCAGGTCGCCATCGACGCGCAGGTCGAGCTTGTCGCGCGGAACGCCGGGCAGATCGGCGTAGAGCGTGATGCCCGAGGCATCCTCGACGACGTCGACCGGCGGCAGGAGTGCCGGCTCGCTACGAGCCGCACGGGTGTTGGAAGCGGTTGGCGTGACGGTGTTCATGGCTTCGTCCCTTTCTCGTCATGGGTCACGGGTCACTGCACGGCGATGCGCCGCGGCTGCGCCTCGGCGCGGCGCTGCACGCTCACGTGCAGCACCCCATCGCGATAGTCGGCGCTGACCGCATTGGGGTCGATGTCATCGGGCAGACTGACCACGCGCCGGAAGCGCCCGGCGAAACGCTCGTCGATGTGCAACGTCGTCTTCTCGTCGCGCTGCGGCGCGTCGGCCTTGCGCTCGCCGGCGATGCTGAGCACGCCGCGGTCGAGGTTGACCTCGATCGACCCGGGCTCCAGCCCTGGTGCGAATGCGTAGACCTCCACCGATGACGGCGTGGTGCCGACGTTCAACGCCGGGTAACCGTTGCGCCCGAGGCCACGGATGCTGGGTGCGCCCCCGAAGGCGCCCTGCATGTCGCGTTGCAGGCGATCGAACTCGGCGAACAGGTCGCGCGGAAACAGGCTTCGATACAGCATGATGAATCCTCCAGGGGTCAGGCGACAGCGCGCGCCACCCGGCCACGCGCCGATGGACTGAAGCTAGGGGCGCCATCTCGCTTCTTCAAGAGCGCCTTGATACCGGCTCGCGCCGCTACCATCTGAATCTTGAGGCAGATCAACGAATCGACGTTCCACGGAGCCCGGCGCCATGGCCCTCAAAACCGACCCCAAGATGCAGTGGAACATCGGCTACTGGCTGCTCGCGCTGGTGATGCTGTTCATGCTGCAGAACCTGTGGCAGACGCAGCGCACCGTGGAGGCTGTGCCTTACAGCGAATTCGAGAAGGCGCTGTCCGAGGGGAAGGTGGCCGAGGTGGTCGTCGGCGAGACCACCATCACCGGCAAGCTCAAGCAACCGCAGACGAGCGGCAAGAGCGTCATCGTCGCCACCCGCGTCGAGCCGGACCTGGCCGAGCGCCTGTCCAAGTACGAGGTGCCCTACACCCGCGTGGTCGAAAGCACCTGGATGCGCGATCTGCTGTCGTGGGTGGTGCCGGCGCTGGTGTTCTTCGGCCTGTGGTTCTTCCTGGTGCGCAAGCTGGCCGACAAGGCCGGCAGCGGACTGGGCGGCTTCATGAGCGTGGGCAAGAGCCGGGCCAAGGTCTATGTCGAAACCGACACCGGCGTGTCCTTCGCCGACGTGGCCGGCGTGGACGAGGCCAAGGCGGAATTGCAGGAGATCGTCGCTTTCCTGAAGGACCCCAAGGGCTACGGCCGGCTGGGCGCGCGCATGCCCAAGGGCGTGCTGCTGGTGGGCCCGCCGGGCACCGGCAAGACGCTGCTGGCCAAGGCTGTGGCCGGCGAGGCCGGCGTGCCCTTCTTCAGCATCAGCGGCAGCGAGTTCGTCGAGATGTTCGTCGGCGTCGGCGCCGCGCGCGTGCGCGACCTGTTCGAGCAGGCGCGGGCCAAGGCGCCGGCCATCATCTTCATCGACGAGCTCGATGCGCTCGGTCGCGCCCGCGGCGCAGCCGGACCGATCGGCGGGCACGACGAGCGCGAGCAGACCTTGCAGCAGCTGCTGGTGGAGCTCGACGGCTTCGACAGCTCCAGCGGCCTGGTGCTGTTGTCGGCGACCAACCGGCCCGAAATCCTCGATCCGGCGCTGCTGCGCGCCGGCCGCTTCGACCGCCAGGTGCTGGTCGATCGCCCGGACAAGGGCGGTCGCGTGCAGATCCTGAACGTGCACATCCGGAAGATCCGGCTCGCCGCCGGGGTCGACCTGGAACAAGTGGCGGCGCTGACCACCGGCTTCTCGGGCGCCGACCTGGCCAACCTGGTCAACGAGGCGGCGCTGGCCGCCACGCGCCGCGGCGCCGGTGAAGTGGCGCTGGCGGACTTCACCGTCGCCATCGAGCGCATCGTCGCCGGGCTGGAGAAGAAGAACCGCGTGCTCAACGCCCGCGAGCGCGAGGTGGTGGCCTATCACGAGATGGGTCACGCCCTCGTGGCCATGAGCCTGCCCGGCAGCGATCCGGTGCACAAGGTGTCGATCATCCCGCGCGGCATCGGCGCGCTGGGCTACACCATCCAGCGTCCCACCGAGGATCGCTTCCTGATGACGCGCGAGGAGCTGGAGCACAAGATCATGGTGCTGCTCGGCGGCCGCGCGGCCGAGAAGCTGGTGTTCGGGCACCTGTCCACCGGTGCTGCCGACGACCTGGCCAAGGTGACCGACATCGCGCGCGACATGGTCACGCGCTACGGCATGGTCGAGGAACTGGGCTACGTCGCCTACGAGGCCCAGCAGCCGCGCTTTCTCGACGTGCCCGGCTACACGCCCGGTGGCTGCCCGGTGAGTCCCGACACGCAGCAGCGCATCGACGAGGCCGTGCGCGGCATCGTGATGGACGCCTTCGGCCGCGCCACGGCCGTGCTGGCCCGGCACCGCGAGGTGCTGGAGCGCTGCGCCCGCGAACTGCTGGCGAAGGAAACACTCGACGAGGCGGCGCTGCTGCCCCTGACCGCGTCCGTACGGCCTGCGTCTTGACGCCGCCAGGCGCGCAGCACGCCGTGCTTGGCTGGACCGCCTGCACGGCACACGCGAAGGCTCCCACTTCTTTGCGATGACAGCGGCGCTGGTGGCGCCTAAGGTCCGAGCCGCATCGGGCGCCGAACGAGACCGCGGCGGCACCCGGTGGACCCCTCTCGTCGATCCAGAAAGGTCAGCATGAGCCTCACCATCGAGCATCAGGAAGACGTGTGCTTCAGCGCGCGCTTCGGCGAACACGAAGTGACGATCGATCTGCCGCAAAGCCACGGCGGGCAAGGCCGCGGCATGGCCCCACCGCAGCTGTTCGTCGCTGCGCTGGGCGGCTGCGCGGGCGTGTACGTGGCCGACTACTGCGACAGCCAGGGCATCGACTACCGGGGCATGCGCCTGAATGTCGACTGGCGCTACGACGACCGGCCGCGCCGCATCTCCAGCGTCCGCATCCGCGTCGAGCTGCCCGACCAGGCGCTGACGCCTGCGCAGCTGCAGGGCATGCTCGACACCGTGCACCAATGTACCCTGCACAACACATTGGCGCAGCGGCCGCAGCTCGATGTCGAAGTGGTGGCCGCTGCGAGCGCCCCCTCGTCAGCGCAACGCGCCCGGGCGGGCGACCCGTGCGAGAACGGCGCGTGCTGCAGGGCGGCACACTGAGCCGGCGCGGGCGGGCTACGTGGACGGTGGTCTTGCGCTGCCGCCCGCGGCGGCGATGCGACGATCCGCTGATTCCTGCACTGGCGTCGGCTCTGCATGGATCTCGATCAGCCGGCAAGCCAGCGTCGCCCAGTAGGGCAGCGACTGGATCGCCAGGATGGCCATCCAGCCCAGTCGGTCGGTGTCGGACGCGCTGCGGCTGAGCGCCAGCAGGCACATGCAGAAGACCAGGCCCGTCAGCAGCGCGAACTCTTCGCCGATGCCTTGCACGAACGCCGGGCCACTGCCCTGCGCGAGCTCGATCGGTCGTGGCCCGCCGGGGCCGGGCGCTGCCTTCGGCGTGACCTCGAACACCGCCCGGGTGCCGCGCAGCCCCTGAAGCACGCCGCGCGCGATGCGGTGCGACAAGGCCATGCCCGCCAACGCGGCGCCCATCCGGTCAGCCAGGCCGCAGGGCACGCAGCGGGTGTACAGCAGCGGGCCGAACAGCAGCCGGGCCGCGAAGAACGCCAACAGCGGCGCCACGAACAGCCACAGCGGAGGTTCAACGGTGTTCGGCAGGAAGACCATGCCCAGGCTGAAGACCATCATGAGGACCGAGAACAGCCCGTGCAGCGCATCGCCCAGCCAGGGCAGCCAGCCGGCGAGAAAGTGGTAGCGCTGGGCCAGCGTCAGCGGCGAGCGGCCCAGCAGCGAGCGCGCGTGCAGCCGCAGGATCTGCATCGCGCCCTGCGCCCAACGTTTCCTCTGACGCGCGTAGGCCGCGAAGTCCTTGGGCAGCAGGCCGGTGCCGAGCACGCGGTCGACGTAGATGGCGCGGTGCCCCTGCTTCAGCAGTCGCAGCCCCAGTTCGGTGTCCTCGCACACGCAGTCCTCGTTCCAGCGCAGACGTCGCAGCTCGCCCGCGCGCACCAGCGTCATCGTGCCGTGCTGGATGATGGCGTTGCGCTCGTGCCGGTGGTGCATGCCAATGCGGAAAAAACCCTCGGTCTCCCAGTTCATCATCCGGTCGAGCCGACGGCCCGACCATTGGCGATGCGCCTGCGGCGCCTGGATCACCGCGACCGACGGGTCGTGGAAATGATGCGCGAGCTGCCGCAGCCATCGAGGGTCGACCACGTAGTCGGCGTCGACCACGGCGATCCATTCGGCCTTCGGATCGGTCAGCGCGAGGGCCCGGTTCAGCGCGCCCGCCTTGTAGCCCTTCAGCCGCTCCCGCTGCTCGAAGCGCAGGCGCGGGTCGCTGCACCTTGCCATCCAGCCCGCGAGCTGCTCGCGATCCTGCGCACGGGTGGTGTTGTTGTCCACCACGACCACCTCGAAGACCGGCCAGTCGAGCGCCAGCAACGATTCGACGGAACGCACGACCATCTCGGGCGGCTCGTTGGAACAGGCCAGGTGGACGCTGACGAAGGGAGTGCGGCGGTCGGCAGCGCTGACCGTCGGCGCACGCGGTGCCGACTCGACCGACCAGTACCGTTCGACGAACTCGAAGGCCTGCGCGAGCAGGGTGGAACCGATGAAGCCGAGCGCACCCACCACCACGACGACGCCGACGACATCGACGGGTGTGAGGTAATGACCCAAGGGCACGGACAGCAGGACGACGCCCAGCGAGACGACGGCCTGCGCGATCGCACTGAAGGCCATCCTCGCGGGCAGCCTCATGCGCGGCACCCCGAGCACAAACGCCAGCACCAGCCCCGCGCCCAACACGCTGGACAAGCCCGCCTTGAGTGGCCACCGAGGATCCGCCAGCACCGGGCCGGACCCGTCGAACTTCGGACGACGCCAGGTGTCCCACAGCCCCCAGTACGCACCCGCCCGGCCCTCGGTGGCCATCTTCCACGGTTGGTCGAAGGCCTCGATCAGGTAGTAGTCGATCGCAGACGCGCGGGCGTGCTGCAGAAAGCCTCGGACGAACAGCGCCTGGTTCGCGGCCGAGGCGCGCGCCTCGCCCAGCGGCGGCCCGTTGCTGGGCCAGCCGATCTCGGCCACCACCACCTCCCGATCGGGGAAGCGCGCCTTGACCCTGGCGATCTGCTGCAGGGCCGTCGGCACGGCCGCGCCGATGGACACCCTCTCCCAGTAGGGCAGCACGTGAACGGCGATGAAGTCCACGTGCTGGGCGAGCTGCGGCTGCGTCAGCCACACGTGCCACGGCTCGGCGGTCGAGACCTGCACGCCCGTCGAACGCAGGGCCCTGCGGGTCTGGTCCAGATAGGCGATGAGACGGTTCGGCGGCAGCTCCGCCTTCAGCTGGGTCTCGTTGCCGACGATCAGCCGGCGCACGTTGGCGTGCGACCGCGCGGCGACGATGGCTGCCGCCAGCTCGCGCCGGTTGGCATCGAGCCGATCATCGATCCAGGCACCCAGCATCACCTCGAGGCCGTGACGACCTGCGATCGCCGGCAACTGGGGATGCTCGGCTGCGGCATAGGTGCGGATGCGCCGCGTGTGGCGCGACAGCAGGGCCAGGTCCTGCTCCAGCTCGGCCGTCGAGGGCTGCGTGCCCGCGATCGGGCTGTGCCAGCGGTGGGCGCCGGCGTAGGCCAGGCCGGCGACGGGGCCGTCATGAGCGGGTGCCTCGAATCGCACCTGAAGCAGCATCCAGACAAGGGCGTTCGCGGCCGCTACGCTCAGCGCGATGACCAGCGCGACGGCCCATCGAGCGAGACGGTCGGTCGCAGGCGGCAGCGCGCTCGGCGTCGGAAGGGGTTCGCTCGTCATCGCATCGCTCGCCCGATCGACGCGCTCAGGGCAGCGCCGGCTGCGGCCCGAACCCGCTCAGCAGCAGGCTGGTCAGGTGATGCAGACCGCCCAGAACGGTGCGGTTGGGCCAAAGGCCATCCGAAAAACCTTGCGCCTTGAACCGCTCGAGCAAGGCACGGTCCCGGCTGACGATGTGCACGGGCACATCCCACGGCGCGCGCTCGCCGGTGATGTTGGCGGTCGGCTGATGGTCGCCGACGATCACGTAGACCGTCTCGCGCGGCTCGGGCCGCTCGAAATATCCGGCGAGCCACCGGTACACATAGTTGACGCTTTGGATGTAGTGGGTGCGCATGTCCAGCCAGTTCACCCGCTGCTCGGCGATGGCCTGCAACTCCCGCGCATCGAACGGTGTGGCTGACGCGACGCGTGACCAGTCGGGCTGGTACGGCGGGACCGGGGTGAAGGGGAAATGCGAGCTGATGGTCGGGAAGACCAACACCCTCGGCGGGCTGTCGGGCCGGCGTGGAAACTGATGTTCGTACCGCGCCAGGGCGACCTGGTCGGGGATCTTCCAGAAGGTGATGGGCGGGCCCTCGTAGCGCAGTGCCGGACCGTCGAGGTAGTGGTCGAACCCGTAATGGGCTCGCTCCGGCCAGGGCCAGGAGACGGCGTGGTACACGCCGAAGGTCTCGTACCCGGCCTGCCTGAACAGGTGCAGCAGCGTCGGCCGTTGGGTGGTCAACAACAGGTTGTGGCGCCGCGGGTCCGACAAGTCGACGCCCGACAACAGGGACAGGTGCGCGAGATCGGACGCGCCGCCAACCGTCGGCGAGCGGAAGAAGCCCGAAACCACCTGCCTGCCGCTGGCCGCCAACGCATCGCGGAGGGCCCGGCGCCCGCCTTCCGTGGCCGGCCGAACCTGGGCGTGGTCGTACAGCACCGACCCGAACGATTCCAGGAAGATGAAGACCACGTCTCGGCGGCCGAGCGCCGTGAAGACCTGCGGGCCGTGGGTGTCGAGCGGGTCCTCGGTCGGCGTGATGGCCGGCAGCGCGTGCGCCAGGCGGCCGG
>Ga0114939_10003171_pt1 | contig 11665 bp, 16 predicted proteins | sample AshMeaCrysSpring_FD_87196 | JGI IMG/M metagenome (GOLD analysis project Ga0114939, IMG submission 87196) | Groundwater microbial communities from Big Spring, Nevada to study Microbial Dark Matter (Phase II) - Ash Meadows Crystal Spring | ecosystem: Environmental > Aquatic > Deep subsurface >... | reverse complement strand
TAATAAATCAAAAGGTGGACGACCTAATTCACTAACACAGGATATAATAAGAATAATAGAGATAGGTAAAAAAGTAAAGAATAAAGGCATTTGGGTTTGAATATTATAAATAGTTAAGTAATCGATAGAACCTATCATAATAATAATACATATAATAGCTAAACTCATAGTAATACTATAAGAAATACATTGAGCAATAGCTCTTAAAGAACCTAAAAGACTATATTTAGAATTACTAGAATAACCAGCATATAAAATACCTAATAAACTTAATTCACTTAAAGCTATAGTTATAACAATACCACCACCTTGAACTTCAGTAATGACTAGAGAATGGTCAATAGGAATAATAAACCAATTTAATAAAGAGATACCAAAAAAATAAAAGGGTGATAAAATAAATAATAGACTTTGGGAATAATTAGGAATAATAGTTTCTTTTAAAATCTATTTAACACCATCAGCTAACGCTTGTAAAAGACCTAAATAACCTGTAGTATTTGGACCTATTCTTTTTTGACAAGCTCCCATAATTTTTCTTTCAGCAATAGTTGCAAAAATTACCATAACAATAACACCCTATAAAATAATTAAACTTGAGATCATTATAAAAAATAAGAGATAACGGAGTTTGCGTAGCAATGAGCGGGGCTAACAGAGTAAATGTAGCTAGCAGAGCTTCCGAAGGTAGCTCTGCAACCGTAGGTAACGGAGTAAGCTCCGCTAATAACGCAAATCACAAAGAATGCTTAATGTCCGATTCCCTGCTGCTATAACAAAAAAGAACCCAATGGGTTTCAATGTCTTTATGAGAATCAACAAACAGCATGATGAATTCGGATAAGTTCTACCAAACTGCCAACGAGATAAACCAACTGCTAAGTTTTGGGTTTATCTTATGACAAATATCGTTCTTCTGTTATGGTATTAAGTATATAACGGAATTGGTGCAGCTATCTAAGCTTATACCCCGATAAATACGTAAACTCCACTACTTAGCAAAACATAAATGCTCAGCTCAGATAAGAAGTTCCAACCTCCTCAAAAATAGGAGGCTGCACAGGTAAAAGGATAAAAAGTGAATCCATAGAGAACTTAAAATAACTAAATATGAAATAATCCTCCGTCATATAAGTTTTACAGAGGATAACGATCTGAATATAACACCCTAAATTCTTTAAACTTGAGGGATCCTAGGGAATCACAAATGAAACTAGCCGAGCCAGATCCAATGGATCCTGCTAGGCAACCTACGGTACAAGTTTACAATTACATTAGGGTTCATATAGAATTGTATCGAAACCAATAGGTATAAATGACAGAATTGGCCTAGCAGAGCTTCCTGAGGAGGCGATGCAACCTTAGGTAACTCATAAAAAATTTTAACTTATAACAGAGTATTTCCCTTTGATTAAATAATCTTTATTCTTCCAACGTGATATTGTTGTTTTACCACCTCTTATAAATTCAGCTGCTCTAGCTTTATTATCTACTTCTCTCACTAATAATCATTCTGAATTATAAATATATACTTTACGATTTTCTTTTAAATTAGACATTTCCGCTTTTCTAATTCTCTAAGATTCTTTAGCTGATAATTTATATAACATGGTTGGTACCATATGTTCTTTTACTAATTTAATTAAAGTGGGTAAAGAATTTTCAGGTACATATATCAAATCCTCATAAGAAGATCCAGTTAAACTTTTAGAAGTTCTTAAAGTAACGGAGTTGGCGCAGCAGGATCCAATGGATCCTGCGATGCAACCGTAGGTAACTACGTAAGCTCAGCTAGTTAAAATTTTAAATTTCAATCTCAATATTTCAATTAATTTTTCTAACCGAGTTGGCATAACCTACGAGGTAAGCTCTGCTAATTTTTTAAAACTATTAGTTGATAACTACATGCCTCCTTCTTTTAATACAGTACCATCACCCATAATCCAATGAGCAATACTAACAGGTGTTAATAAATCATAAATATTGGGAGGTAAATTTTTAATTAGAGAGCCTTTAGAATTAAGAGTATACCAAGATTCATAAATAGGATTTAAACAAGGTAAAGATCTAGTCAGGAATGAAATGCTATAATATTCTTTAAGAGGTCCATTTTTATAACTTCTTATACTACTATTAATTTTAGGAGGAAGTTAAATTTTTTAGGATCTCATAAGAATGCATAAGATAATCTTTATTGCCTTCTTTAGAAGTTGATTGACTTAAAACAAATCGGGGATTGAATTAGGAGTGTTTTTATTTATATATCCATCCCCTAACATATCTCCAGTAATAACTTCAATTTGAATTTTAGATAGCCAAGCTTACCTCGTAAGCTGAGCAAACTCGGTTACCTGAGGTTGCATCGCATCCGAAGGAAGCTCTGCTAGTTTAATATCTTTATTTGAAATAGTTGAATAGCGTACAAAAGGGATTTTTGAAATTATAGAGGAATGTATGGAAGCTTGAGAAGAAATCCTTCGAAATAAAAGAAAGCGAAAAAGAAGGAGAAAAAGGTTCTAATTGTAAATATAATGGAGCAATAAAATTATTCTTGAAATGAATTAATAAAGGATAAGTAGTTACTTAAAGAAACTGCTTTAACACCAATAGGCATAAAACCATGTAATGCACCACACTATTCACTACATTGGCCAAAGAATAAACCTTCTCTATTAATAATAAAACCTAATGCATTAATACGACCAGGTAAACAGTCAGCTTTAATACCTAAAGAATTAACACTAAAACTATGAATAACGTCTTGAGCAGTTAATAATAAACGAATAGAAGTATTAACAGGTAAAACTAAATAATTATCAACAGCTAAATTTCTATGATCACCTAATTCTAAATCTTCAGTAGGAATCATAAAACTATCAAATTCAATAGCTTCAGATTCAGTACCATTTTCAAATACGTAATCACCATAAGAGTAGCTCCAATACCATTGATTCGATTATAAAAATATAAACATATTCTTATGACATTATAATTTCGACTGTACATCAAGCAAATTATATAATTCACCCACAAGTGACCCAGTCTGTTGCGACAGATAATAAAAATAAAAAATATCTACCGACAGTCTTATATTATTACGACGGTATAATTCCGTAGGTATGGTATATTGTAATAATATTTTAACTGTTTTCACTTGCATCGCCAAATAATTTTTTTAATAGAGCTTCCAAAGAAGGCATCAATATTATTTTCATTATTTAAAGAACTCGTCAGTTCTTAAGAATAAATTAATCATCTTTAAATAGATTTTACCAAGTTAGCTCAGCTAACTTTAATTTATTCTCGACTTTCATGTATATATATTATTATGCCCTATCCGGAGCCAGATAAAAAGAATTTTGAGAATACTTTAACCTAATTAACTAACATTACATTATATTAAAATTTTTATTACGTATTGAAACATTTCCATCTCCGGTCTAAATAGAAATTATATCAATATTATGAGGTCCAATTCTACGTATAGAACGAATATTAACTAAATGAAAATGTCTAACATTTAATCCTTTAATTTTCTAAGTATTAAAGGTAGTATTCTTATTTTTTGACCCTTTTAAGGTATCTTTTTTTTTATGGAATATACATGAATTTAGGCAATCATTATTACCAATAGCTTTAACAGTAATTTCAGCATCTAAGATTTCATCCATTAAATACTATAATTTTAAACTTGGTAAACCTATCATCCATAAAATAAAAGCAGGAGAGATAGTCCAAATAAATTCAATAGTATCACCATGATGTAAATTAGCTAAATGATCAGGATTATAAATAGAACTAATTAAAAACCATAAAACGACAGTAAGAATAATAATTAAATAGAACATAATATTATCGTGTAAATTAATAATACCAAGTAACCAATCACTAGCAGGATCTTGAAAAGAATAGCTATAATCAATAGGGTAATCAGAATAGATAAATAAATTTAACATAAATATTAAACAGGGTTTATATAACGGAAGTCCTGTAAGGGAGCGTAATAGGGATAATGCACCGTTATTGAAAATAATCAATGAATTTAACAACCGTAGGGGAGTAGCAGTTAGGGTCATATAACATATACCATTATGCTAAAAGTACCAGAGAGAGTACGTTCCTAAGGGGTTATCTGGTAGTTGAAATGTCATTAAATAACAGCCTCCCTAGAGACTGCAGCCAAGAAGGCTATTTTCCTTTAAAAATCTTATGTCCAGACAAGCGAATAATGTAGCTTACTCTATTAGTGGAGCAAACTAGGTTAACAGAAAAAATAGAAGGATCATATAGATCCAAGAAGAAATAAATAAAATAAGAACAGAAGGCTCATATCAAATAGAAGCTAATTTAACCTATTAACATTAAAATAATAAAGTAACTGAAATAAATAAAAGTAGCTATTTGACCTAAAAGAGTATAAGGTAAAGCAATAGATTTTTGACCTAACCAAACTAAGAATAAGAAATTAAAGACAAAAATCCAGAATAAACCTCTTAAAAGAGGGCGATAACGATTACTACGAATATTTAAAGTTTGAACTAAGGATAAAGGAATTAAAATTAATAAAGCACTAAACATAGCAATAACCCCTAATAATTTATTAGGTATGGATCTTAAAATAGCATAAAAACCTAAGAAATACCATTCAGGAACAATAGCGGGAGGTGTAACTAAAGCATTAGCTGGATTAGAGTTTTCAGGGTCTCCTAAATAATGAGGAGCAAAGAAAACAAAAATAGATAAAAATAAAACAAACCAAAAGATACCAACTAAATCTTTAACAATAAAGTAAGGATAGAAACGAATTCTATCTGAGGTACTAGAGATACCTTCAGGGTTATTAGAAGCATTTACATGTAAAGCCATTAAATGTAAAAGACTAGCAGCAGCTAAAATGAAAGGTAATAAGAAATGTAAAGAAAAGAATCTATTTAAAGTAGGGTTATCTACTGAACTACCGCCCCAAATGACAATTTTATTATAGATACAACGTTTAATTGTATCTTCAGAATCTTTCGATTCTGTTTAGACTATGTTATCGACCATTTCTCGAACTTATAATTAATAAGTTGGACTATGTCGTTGGGCGCTCGTGTTCGGATTATTGCTGGTACAGCTCACCAATTAGTCGTTGAACGTTCATATATCCATAAAGTACCGATATATGCTTCGCTGCAAATTGCCCCTTTAGGGGTTTCTTTGCAATTCACCCAATTTGCAATAAGCTCTTGCAAGCTTATGGAACTCATTATTTGTTAGATAATTTGTCTGAGGTAGCCCGATGAAGACTACGCCCATTATTTTTACTTTGAAATTTTACTGTAAAGTTATTAATAGCTATTAAATTATATTTATATTTTTATATCTAGAACTTTCTTTAATTTTTTTTATCATAATATTGTGTTAATTTATAACCTATAAGAGGATGTAAATTTGAAAAAGAAAAAATTTTAATTACTTTTTCAATATCTTTAATACCGGAGGTTGCATCGCTACCTTCGGAAGCTCTGCTAGAACTTACTACAAATTTAGAATAACCATCTGAATTATCAAGATTCCATTGGAATCTCAAAAATAATTTTTAATGATTCAAATAATAATTTATGTGTTCTCTGTCTTAATGAAAAACAAATATCTTTATTTTTTTTTTACCGAGTTTGCTCAGCTAACGAGGTCAGCTTCGTTACATAAAATGATCCTTCTTCCATTGTAAATCCTACTATCCAATTAAGAAAAAAATATAATTGGGTATATCCTTATGCTGTTTCAGGCAATTTATTAATAACAGGATATTTATCAGGAAGTTCAGAGTATTTTTTAATATTTTTCTGAATTATAAATATCGCTTTATCATATTGTGCTCGTCTAACATCAGTTAAAAAGTATAAATTATGATAAATAAACAAAGGAAACAAAATTGTTTGTAATTGAGTTTTTGGAATTGTTAATTTAACAGTATTTATTTTAGGATATTTATTTATACGTCCTATTTTTAATATTGAATGAATATAATTAATTAAATCTAAATCTCTCATATCTAAAGAAATTATAAGATCTATTCTAATATAATTTTTTGGTGTTTTAGTTATAGCAATATAACCGTCACCGTCAATTAGACCAACTAACATAGATAAAAAATCTCGTGGAATGTTTAATAGACGAGCTTCCGAAGGATGTGATGCCACCTTCGGTAACTACGTTTGCGAAGCTAGCAGAGCTTCCTGAGGAGGCGATGCAACCTTAGGTAACTACGTAAGCTGAGCTATTTCTAATTTTTGTTGATCTGAATGTAATTTAATTTTATTTAATGCTTTACTATTAACTTGACCTATTATTGGTAAAATTTCTAAATAATAAGCACTTAAAGTGCTGCTCTTATCTATGTTTTCAAATTCGACAAGGTCTTGACCTACAAAAGGAATAGCAGAGAATAAATTAGTAATAACTACTGCCAAATATATAAACCATCTAAAGACGGTTCTTGTACTTAAATTGAGATCAAAAAAATTGTTCTCTAGCCGAGCTTCCTTCGGATGCGATGCAACCTCCGGTAGTCCAAAAGACTTAATTTAAGCCTTGAAAAGAAATTTATTAACCGAGAGTCCGTAGGACCTGATATAAACTCCAATAGCAGAGCTTCCTTCGGATGCGATGCAACCTCAGGTAACCTCGTTGGCTCAGCTAGCAGAGCTTCCTTCGGATGCGATGCAACCTTAGGTAACTCGGTCAGCTTCGCTAATTTCTTATATATTTCGACTGTACATTAAGCAGCATTTCAGCTACCCATCACTGAACCAGTCTGTCGCAATCCAATAGAGAATTGATGGTCTAGAGTTTAAAGAAATAATATTTACATTAAGTCATTGAAAATGACTCCTTTTTGACCTATTAACAGTGATATTGCCTAAGAATCATATTATTATTTTTTTCTATTAATTACATAATAACATAAAATTTAAACGTGTCTAATAAACAAGCTATTTAAATTTGCCACCTTAGACTATGATTGATCCAAAAAAATACTCAGAGTATTTTTAATTTATAGTACATACTTGGGTGAAAATAAGGTTTAATAAGTCTTATAAGATTCTCCATACTACATGTATGAATATAAAGAGCATATTGATCTTTTATAATAGTTTTATGGATACTAACAGTTATATTATAACGTTCCATTAAAAATTTTTTTAATATATTACATTCCTCATAAGTAAAACTATTAGTAGATATTTTTAATCCTTTACCTGATCTACTACCATCATCCATAATCCAAATGGCTAGGGCCATTGGACTTAAATATTCTTCAATAATCGATAAAGCGAGGAATTTTTTTAATTTACCATTGGTATCTAATTTATAAAATCCTTCGTGGATCCATTTAAAACTAGAATAGGTCCAAGTTTTAAATCTTAATACTTGACGTAAATTATGATTATTAAAATTTGATCCCTATCTTGTTTGAATTTTTGGAGTTACAGGATTTGTATAACCAGCATCAGCAACCTTATTATGTAACCACTATAAATATGCTTTATTAGAAGATTCTTGATAAAAACAAAATCTATAACCAAAACCATGTGGTTCTAAATATGAGTCCCCTAATAAACTACCTACAAATATATCTAAAATTTCTTTATTATGAGGTCCTATACGTTTTAAAGCACGAATTTTAGAACTTGACATAGCTAAAGGAATTAAACTAAATTCGTAGGGATCAAAAATATACATACATATTTCAAGTGTTAAATCACTTGTCATTTTGGGCAACTATTTACCCCATAGAGACATTTGCAATATTATAATTTAAAGGCTTAAAATTTATCAGCGAACTCCCTATTTAATTTTATAATTAGGTTAGTTCAAGGTTTTTAACCTATCATTTAAATCTTGTAATTTAAAACCAAAAAGGAATTACTTAAATCCTTGAAAGAATTGAGAATTAGTGAGCTTACCAAAATGCTAAGAGTATTTAAAAATACATAACACTTAACAAAGCAAATATCTATAACATTAGATCTTGCTAAGTAAAATAACGGATTTTGATCAGCTAACTTCGTAAGCTTTGCTAGCAGAGCTTCCTGAGGATGCGATGCAACCTCCGGTAAATCAATTCTTATAATTCCGACTGTACATTAAGCAGCATTTCAGCTACCCACCGGGGAACCAGTCTGTCGCGATATCATTCACTATCGACGGTCTATTTAAGATAAATTTTAAAGTGGACCGTTTTCCAGACAACCCTTTTTTAATCAAAGCTTGAGCTAAGTTAAAAATTCGTCTAATCCTTTTAGAGGGATTCCAGTGTTGCTAATATTTATTTGTCTTCTGTTCTGCTTCGTTTTTTTTCCTTGAATGAGTTATAATACAAGCTAAATTATTATGGAAGGGGTCTTATCAAATATATATAGTTAAAGAATCTACCGAAGGTGGCCTCACATCCTTCGGAAGCTCGTCTATAACAAAAAATAAACTGTTTTCTTACAAATCATTAACTATTCATTGATTCTTCCTTTGATTGTTTTATTGAGTTATTTTATCTAACTCAATTATAAATATTAACTATAAAAAGTTTATTTTAATGGTAATTTATATCTCTTACTTGGTAATATATAAGGAGAAATTAATTTATCTAACCGAGTTGGCATAGCCTACGAGTAAGCTCTGCTAATTTAGAGATATTTTTTTTTATCAATTATTAATATATATTGATGGCCAGCTACGCTGGCTTGTCTTATATTAACAGATATTTTATCTAACCGAGTTGGCATAGCCTACGAGGTAAGCTCTGCTAAATTCCAAAAAGTTTTTTGTAAAATTACTAATTCCGGTCCTTTGGCTTTTTTAAAACAATTTGTATGAAAGCATACTCCACTATTATGATAATTAGAACCATCATCCTTAAACCAAATAGCTATGGCTAAAGGAGTCTAATAATCAGAAATGCATAAAGGAATTTTTTTAACCGAGTTGGCATAGCCTACGAGGTAAGCTCTGCTAATTTTTTTGTGATAAAATAAATCATATAACCAAGTTAAACTATTAAAAGTCCAAGTATTTAATTTACCACTATAATAAATATTTCCATTTAAACCTATTTGTTTTTTATATTTTATTGGAGTATAACCACAATAACCTCTATCTGCATAAAACCTATGTAACCAATTTAAATATTCTCTATTTTTTTGAGGATCCATTGGATCCGATCTAACTCCTCCTAATTTATTTCTTTGTTCAGCATGACCATCACCTAATAAATTACCGACTAATACAGATATTACATCAATATTATGCGGACCTATTCTTTTATGACTACGTACAGCAGAATTACCAAAAGGAAAATAAAGCTAAGATAAATGATAACCTAATAAATTAAACTTTTCATTTGGGGCCAATTTTTAACCCCAGATCTATACGTACAAATCTTAACAAATAATTACAAAAAGTGATAAAAATTTATCACAATTAGACCTTAAAATTATTTGGCTGTGCTTAAGAATTTTCATTTATCCTATAAGCCTTGACAATCAAGAATTCAAAATTTACCGAGCCTACGTAGTATGCTCTAAAAGCTCTGCTATTGAATTCTTTCCTAAGATTCCGACTGTACATTAAGCACCTTTTAAGGTACCCATTTTTGAACCAGTCTGTAGCAATTTCCCAAATTTATAAATGAATTTGAATTATGAAATTGACGGTCTCTCATTTAAGATTACGAATTGACCGTTAACAAAAATGTTGCCAACAATATTATAAAAGTTGACTATAGTTTTTTTTTGGTCTTTTCATCTAACCGAGTTGGCATAGCCTACGAGGTAAGCTCTGCTAATTAAATCCTAAAAATAAATAACCTTGCTTTCGAATTATACCGGAGGTTGCATAGCAACCTTCGGAAGCTTTGCTACAAGACAACCTTTGATAACCTCGTTTGCAGAACCTACAAGATAAGCTCTGCTATTTAGGAGTTGTCTGTGTTAGCAGAGCTTACCCTGTAAAAATTTTTTAAAATACTTTTATTTTTGATTGCTTTATTAACAGTTTTATGACAACATTTTAAATGTTTAGCTAAAGCACGTACACCTGGAAAATTTTGAATAATATTATTATCCTAATCCTATAAAGTAACTGGTTTACTATTTAATTTAGCCATTCTTTCTAATAAACTAGGATCTTTAGAATATCTTAATAAAGCAGATTCTTTCTTTTTTTGTCTAGTTGATAGACTAGGATATTTATTTAAGTTTAAATTTTTTATAAATTCTCTTCTAGCATCACTAAAATTATCTTTCTTTTTTTGTCTAGTTTCTAAATCGTGAGTATAATTATTAGGACCAGGAATAGCTGTTTTTAATATATTATAAGTAGGATTTAATAATTGAATCCAAAAATTTTCTCTTTCAAGTAATAAAATATGACTTTTTTTAAGGTTTTCTTTTAAAATAATACCGGGATAGTACTCTAATATTACAAATTTAAAATTTTCTAATCCATATTTATAAACTGCTTTTTTAGTATTACTATTACCTGTACCATTAAACATATGATTTCTAAATCGAGTATTAATACGATTAGTAATAGCACTACCAATATAAAAATTCTGATTAATTTTATTATATATCATATATATACCTGCTTTATGTCTATTTTCATCTCTAATTCTAATTTGAGTAGAAATTAAATGTAAATCATCATAAATTTTTTCAGTTTTAACGGAGTTGGCGCAGGTAACGGAGTAAGCTCCGCTATTTAAAGGATTTTGATTAGATGGTAAATCCTGATTTGGATTTGTTGAAAAGTTACGCATATTTTTTAACTATTTTTGGCCGATGAAACCAATGAAAGCTGTCAAATCCTCTTATATAAATAAAATGATGAGATTAATTTATATAATTTTGTATCCTCATTACTAAGTTTAGTAATTATTATTACTTAATAAAGGGACCTTGAAAATAATTAAATAAGCAACCCTAAAGGGTCTATATAATTTGATTATTTTAATACTTATTTTAATTATTAGGATTCCGACTGTACATTAAGCAGCATTTCAGCTACCCACCAGTGAACCAGTCTGTAGCAATATTGTATTCTACTGATGGTCTTTAAATTAATCTATATTCATTAACCGTTTTCACTAGTGTTGCCAAGAGTTATAAACTCTTAGAGACTTAGTCTCTCGAATAAAGCGAACAATCAAAATAGATTGACCTAAAATATATTTTAAATACATATTGCTATATATTTTTTTTTATTCGGACTTTGAAATATTAATAAAATCAAGCTATTTTTCTTACCTAGGATCCATTGGATCCGCTCAAAGAGTATTGATCTTAACTAAGGCATAGATTCTTTCCAAATAGATATACGCCATTGATTTGGAAAACCTGCACTAATAACAGAAGTTTTAAGATTAAATTTGGAATTTAATAAACCAGCAAGCATAAGACATTCTTTATAAGTAAAAGAATTTGTAGCTATATAAAAGCCTTGTCCTTTTTGTATGGAACCCTCTTCTTGAATCCATGTAGCTAATCCTTGTGGAGTTATATAAATATCAATCCAAGAAGGAACTTTTTTTACACGAATCATTTTAGAATCAATTCTTTGATAGCGGAGCTTACTCCGTTACCTGAGGTTGCATCGCTACCTTCGGAAGCTTTGCTAGCTGCGC
>Ga0114939_10003170_pt1 | contig 11666 bp, 9 predicted proteins | sample AshMeaCrysSpring_FD_87196 | JGI IMG/M metagenome (GOLD analysis project Ga0114939, IMG submission 87196) | Groundwater microbial communities from Big Spring, Nevada to study Microbial Dark Matter (Phase II) - Ash Meadows Crystal Spring | ecosystem: Environmental > Aquatic > Deep subsurface >... | reverse complement strand
TTAGGTTTAGGTTTGGCGACTACCGGCTCAGTAGATTTTCCCGAACTTGCGAGATTTTTTTCCGGAGCGACTTTTTTAACCGTCGTCTTCTTAGTTTTTGCTGTACTTTTCGTCGCCGACGCAAGATTATCTTCAGCGGGTGCGGGAGATTCACTAGCTGCCGGGCTAATTGCCGAAACACTTTGTTGCGCAATTTCCGCTAACTTATCTTGCATCGGTTCGGATATTTCTTGTTTGATTACCGCAACTTGTCCTGAAGCTACTTCCGTAATTGGGTCAACAGCGGGGGTATTAATAACTTTCGGGGGAGGTTCCGGAGGTGATTCCAATATCGAAGGGGTGGGTTGCTTGTGATAGTGCAATACACCATTTTGATTCTGCGCCACTAAACCCCGCCGAAATAATTCAGCCATAATTGCATTAGGGTCAACCGTCGGCTGTCCTTTGAAATGAGAACTAATACTATTGAGTAACGCAGTGCGCCGCAGTGGGCGAGTCCGGTGATTCACAATGTGAACTAAATAATACTCATCGGTAAAATTCTTAATTTTGTCACTTTGTGGCGCACTAGATATTTCATTGGGGACAGAATTAACGCCGGTTAATTCAATGCTATTTGCTCCAGTTGAATTGCAGTTGATATCTTTCGCTACGGAATCCGCGATAGCACTCGGGGAAAGTCGGTCTCGATAAATAATTTGTCCGTTGTTCCCTATACTTAACACATTTTGACGAATTAACTCTTGCAATACCGCATCCGGATCAATTTGCATTTCATTCTTGATGTGGGAACGAATGCTGTTGAGTAAAGTCAAACGCCGCGCTGGCCGTGCCCGACGACTACTAATTTGGACTTTATAATAGTCCTGTGCCACGTCAGCAAGTGATATATCTGCAGGATTATTTGGATTTGGCCGTGCTATTTCTAAATTTGGATAACTATTTCCGTCTGCCCGTTTTACTTTACGCCCCACACTACGCAGCATATCAATTAAATAATCCAGGTCGTTATCTTGGGAGAGAATTAAAAACTCCGTCTCCGGTGGCATTTCCATTACTAAACGCCCGGCCCAAAATGTCAAGCCGAAATCAGCGGCATTTTTTCCTTTTCGCTCCATTGCCTCAATTGTCAAACGTCCCGAGACAATTGCCGGAGCGAGTGGTGCTAATTGACTTAAAGGGATTTTGGGCTCAAATCCACCGTAACATATAATTATCCGGCTGAAAAGCTCTAGCGTTTGCGATAAGTGCGCAATTTGCGTGGGACAATTGTCTAAATCAATTAATAATGCGCACGGCAAACTTACTGATGGTGTGATGTCCATGTTCATTAAAATCACGATAGTGAGAAAAACAAATCTGCCTTCCAATTATTTGGAAGGCAGAGATTAATTACCTAAAACGGAAGGTACACTGGCCGGACATTAGTTGCCGTATGACCTTCTTTTTGATCACTTTCCTTAAGATAAAACTCTACAATGGTCTCACGATTTTGCATATCATCTTGACTAAGCCCTTCGGCAATTTCATTGACATGACAAAAAACGCTTTTATATGGCGAATCGGGATCACGCTGATCAGTTACCCACAAATTAGGACTGACATTCCGAACATAACGCAGGAATCCATATCCTTTATCGGGGAACCATTTAATTGGCACACCTCGCACGCATGAACCGGGCATTCCCCATTCATTTTTTGGCTCATACAAAAATGGGAGTAAATCAGGAATTAGATAGCCGTTATAAAACGCATCAACTTTGCGAATTAAGTCGCGGGAAATATTCTGAAAAGCCAATAGCTCAACACGCGTTCCCTTATCTTGCAATGCGCCTACTACCTGACAAAAATCTCCATCCCCGGTAACTAATAACACTTGATCAAGATGATCGCCTTGTAACATTGCATCAACTGCTAAATCTAAATCGGCATTCACTTTAGTCGTGATATTACCTTCCTCATCTTTGTACCGCCGTACTTCTTTGACGACAATTTTCCAACCGAAATCACGCACGGTCTGCTGATAGGCACGGGTTTTACGCGCATATTCGGGGTCGGTTTGAGAGCGTTCGCGATCAAATGCCAAATAAGTATTAAGGCGCAACAGTAATCCATTATCCCGCGCCGCAAAGCGCCGCAGAATGTCATAGCGCATATAATAGCCGCCGTTCATTTTAATATTCTCGGCGTCCACAAAGACGCCTACACGTAGCCCTGGATTCAAAGTTCCTCCAAAAAATTTCGTTAATTAATCTCTTAATTGATAGTGCTTCTTGAGCGGCGCACGAATATCCCAAATACAAGATAGTCCCGCCGCGAAATAGACTAAATCGCCTTGCTTAATTAAGACTGGTTCACCTCCTTCGGGAGTTACAATAACTTCCCCACTGAGAATATAACAGATTTCATTAGTATCATAAGTCCACGGAAAACACGACGCCTCTCTCGACCAAATCGGCCAATCATAGACGTTCATTACTTCTAATTTTACGGGCGATGGATTATGTTCCACCGTAAGACGCGGGTCACTCATTTATTTATCTTCCCAATTTAATGGACATTATTGCGGAGCCATTGACTAACGCGAATTGCGTCGGACTGACAGGTATATTTTCCTGAATTACCCAAAAATACCATAATTGTCGGAGTTTCATTCACAATGACCTGCATAACTAGACAGTGTCCGGCTTCTTGAATATAGCCGGTTTTACTCAATCCAATATCTAAAGCACCGTTGCGCACCAAGCGATTGGTATTAATAAATTGGGTCGGCCGTTGATGAATCCCGACGCCAATTTCATAAGATACGGTCGTGGTCATTTCCTGAATTGTAGGATAACGAAGCGCAGCGCGTACCATTTTTACTAAATCCTCTGCGGTAGAGGCATTTTCCGGGTCTAATCCAGTCGGGTCGGCGAAATAACTATTATTCATGCCTAAAGATTGCGCTTTACGATTCATCGCGGCGACAAATGCCGTCATACCTCCGGGATAAGTGCGCCCTAAAGACGCCGCTGCTCGATTTTCGGACGACATTAACGCGAGCAATAAAGTTTCGCGCCGGGAAAGAGTTGTCCCAACCTGCAAACGCGAACTCGAATGTTTCATCCGGTCTACGTCCGCATCCGTAATGGTAATCTCTTCCTCCATCGATAAATTGCGATCCAGGATTACCATTCCGGTCATTAATTTAGTTACTGAGGCAATCGGGACAATCTGTTCGCCATTTTTGCGTAAAAATACCTCACCGGTATTTTCATTTACTACCATTGCTCGCGGGGCAATTACTCGTAATGGGCCAGGAGCGGCTATTTCCGGCCTGGAGGGGGGGGGAGGGGCAGGACGAGTTTTGGTTCTTGTTGCTATTTTACTCGGGGGCTTAGTTTTTACCGGAGATTTAGGGGTTGGACTTGTTTTTTGCGACGCGGATTTAGTCTTTGGCGCTGGTTTAGCTACAGATTTTGGGGGCTCAATTTTTTTTGGCGCGGATTTTTTTTCTACCAGGGATGATTTTACCGGTTCCGGCTTTTTTAGTTTTGGGGCTACTACAGCTTTAACTTTTGTAACTGGTGCCGATACAATTTTTTTCGCTTTATCAGCTTTAGTAATTTGAGTTGCCCGCGTCGCCGGTGCTTTCGGATTTGTTACTGGCGCGGCGTAACTAATTCCCACAAACAGCGCGGCAGTTACCCACCATCTCAGTAAATAACTAAATAACTCCATGATGTTTCTCATTTGCCGGATGATTATTAATACCCCGAGCGCGTAATGCCTCAACGAGAAGGCGCAACGCCTGTCCGCGATGGCTAAGGGAATTCTTTACTTCGGGCGTGAGTTGTGCCGAGGTGCGTCCGAGACTCGGAATAAAAAAGATCGGGTCATAACCAAATCCATTTTGTCCGACTGGCGCATGAGTAAGCCGTCCTTCCCAAACGCCTTCGCGAATTATCGGAATTGGATCGCGGTGGTGACTCATATACACGATAATACAAAAAAAGCGGGCAGTACGTTTTAGCGGTGGAATATCGCGTATTTCCTGGAGGACTTTTTCTAAATTAGCGCTATCAGTTGCGCCTTCGCCGGCATAACGTGAGGAATACATTCCCGGCGCGCCGTTGAGCGCGTCTACAATTAAACCCGAATCATCCGCAACTGCCGGCAGACCACTTTTTTCTGCGGCGTGACGCGCCTTGAGCAAGGCATTTTCGACAAAGCTCAAGGCATTTTCTTCTATCGCGGGAATTGCTAATTGGGATTGCGGGATTACCGTGAAACCCATTTCACCCAAGATTTGGCTAAATTCGCGGACCTTTCCGGGATTACTACTTGCCAGGATGACTTTTTTCGATATTTGTTGCATATTTTTTGTCTGCTAATTTTCAGTTTAGTTTATTGTGCGGCACGCTGGATAGAGAAGATTTGGCTAATTCCAGCAGCGGCTAAATCTAACAGCACGTCTAATTCAGTCCGGTGAAGGGCGCGTTTTTCGGCTGTGCCTTGGATTTCGATAAATTCGCCGCGATCATTCATAACCACATTCATATCAGTTTCTGCCCGGGAATCCTCGCGATAATCCAAATCCAAGAGCGGAATTCCGTCAACAACTCCGACCGAAATCGCCGCCACGGCGCTGCGCAATGGCGCGGTACGCAATCCGGCAAGCGCGTCGGCCAACGCGACATATCCGCCGGTAATCGCCGCCGTGCGGGTTCCGCCATCAGCCTGTAATACATCGCAATCAATCGTGATAGTGCGCTCACCGAGAGCGGCTAAATCCACCGCAGCACGCAGAGACCGGCCAATCAGGCGTTGGATCTCGTGGCTGCGGCCATTCGGACGAGCGATGGCCAACTCGCGGGGAGTACGGGTCGCGGTGGCGCGCGGTAGCATCCCGTATTCCGCCGTTACCCAACCATGTCCTTTTCCATTGAGAAACGGTGGCACCCGTTCTTCTACCGACGCGGTGCAGAGCACCCAGGTTGCCCCGCATTCTACCAACACTGCGCCCTCGGCGTGACAAGTATAATGGCGGACGATTCGGATCGGGCGCAATTCATTTTCCGCACGGTCGTTAGCGCGCATATTTATTCACCCTCGTCCTCATCGGGCTCATCCGATGATTCTTTCTGAACCTCGGGACGGTCAGTCGCATCTTCGCCGTCTTCCGTAATTATGGGCGTAATCTCTCCCTCGGTTTCATCACTATCATCGTCATCAATAACATTTCCCTCTTCGTCTTCTCGGGGGTGAGAAGGGGCCGGAGGGAAAATCAGGCGCGAGGCTACTGATGCAGGTGCGGTAGCGGCGGGATTGTCACGGTTGAGACGCTCGATGATCGACCGGACAACTTGCTCGACGTCCTCGCGGGTACCAGCGCGGTAACCGGTTAAAGTAACCGTATTGTTGATCCCAATTTCGTAATAGAACCACTTTCCGCGCGGCAACGCCGACATCCCGACGGGTGTTCGTGGTTCAAAGGTCATGACAGTGTAGTTGAGGTTGGTCATTTTAACGATATTTTGTAGAACAATTTTGGCTAAGTTGACGACCCTGTCATAAGACGGGGATATCCGGTTTTTGCATTCCGGTAGCGGCCGTAGTATAGTCGATATGAGTGGTGAAACACCGCCAATCAGAACAGTAAACGCCAGTTGGATGGGCTTGTTTGACGTTAGAGTGGGCCATGTGCCCACTTTTTTTGGGAGTTATATTGACACCTAGAGTCCACCGCTAACCATTTAGGAGTTACGCAGTTGAGAAATACATTTAACATTTTCAATCGGTAAGGAGCCTGTCTTATGGTTTTCCAAACTAAATCAATCAGTTACAATTCAACTGCGTAACTCCTGTCATTGTGCTACAAACTTTTATTTTTATTTTATGAATAATGCCGCGTTTCAGTTGCAAAATTTACTCGAACCAACGATTACGGCACTCGGCTATGAATTTGTCGGGCTCGAGCTTCTCGGTCAAGGTCACCGCGAACTGATCCGAATTTACATCGATCGTCCGGGTGGTGTGGGTCTTGATGACTGTGCGCGAGTCAGCATCCAAATCAGCGGTATCCTCGAAGTCGAAGACCCAATCAGGGGACCCTATACCCTAGAAGTATCCTCTCCCGGATTAACGCGCCCCCTATTTGGAATCCGGGATTTTCGGCGCTTTATCGGGCACAACGTCCTGATTCGTTTAACCCCAGATGCATCGGCCTCAGCCGGACAACTTCATAAACGGCGCAAAATTATCGGTGTGCTGCAGGCCGCAGATGACAAACAAATCATAGTCCGTGAAGCCGGGCAGGAATTGACTATCCCTTTGGAGCGAGTTTCCAAGGCGAATCTCCACGTCGAGCACCAATCCCCCCCGAGGTGATTATATGAATAAAGAGATATTGCTGGTTGTCGAGGCAGTATGCAACGAAAAAGGCATTGCGGAAGAGACCATCTTTCAGGCAATCGAATCCGCGCTGGTCATGGCTACCAAAAAAGGCAAACTCACCGATATTGATGTGCGCGTCGCGATTGACCGTGAAAATGGCGATTACCAAACCTTTCGTCGGTGGATTGTGATTGCAGACCACGAACCGCTTACTAATCCCGTAGTCCAAATGCCCTTAAATCAAGCGCTTACTCACGACCCCACAATTCAAGTCGGTCAGTTCTTGGAAGTCCCAATGGACTCGGTACCGTTTGGTCGGATCGGTGCCCAAGCCGCAAAACAGGTAATTGTCCAAAAAGTACGCGAGGCCGAGCGGATGTACCTGCTCGAAAGTTATCAACGCCGCGTCGGTCAATTGGTTACTGGCGTGGTGAAACGTATAGATAAAACGGGCGTGACGTTAGATTTAGGCGGTAATGCCGAGGCGTTTATCGAGCGCGCCGAGTTGATCCCCCGCGAAGCGCTCCGCCACGGCGACCGAGTGCGCGGTTATCTCAAAGAGGTACGTTCCGAGCCACGGGGTCCGCAACTACTCGTCAGTCGCACCGCACCTGAGTTACTGATCGAGTTATTTAAGCTGGAGGTCCCGGAGGCCGGCGAAGGATTAATTGAGATCAGGGCGGCGGCGCGTGACCCGGGGATACGCGCCAAAATCGCGGTGTATTCACAGGTGGCGCGGATTGAGCCAGTCGGGGCCTGCATCGGGATGCGCGGCGCACGGGTACAGGCCGTCACCAATGAATTAGCCGGGGAGCGGATTGATATCGTCCTGTGGGATGAAGACCTGTTCAAATTTGTGATCAACGCCCTATCGCCGGCGGAGGTAACTTCCATTCTGATGGATGAAGAGTCCAATTCCATAATAGAGGTCGCCGTGCCAGATAGCCAATTACCTCTAGCCCTGGGACGTAACGCCCAAAACGTTAAATTGGCCAGTCAATTAACCGGCTGGAATCTCAAGATAATCACCGAAAGTCAAAAACTCGCGAAAAATTCTCAAGAAAATCGTAAAATCCAAGAATCTTTTATGCACGATTTGAAAATCGATGAGGACTTAGCGGAGTTATTAGTCGAAGAAGGTTTTTCTTCTCTGGAAGAAATAGTCTATGTTCCGCTACACGAGATACTCGAAATTGAAGGTATGGACCAAGAATTAGTCGAGAAATTACGCAACCAGGCGCGAGACGCCATTCTAACCCACGCTATTGCCGACGAAGAACACATCCCCGTTTCGGAATCACCACTGCCGGATTTGCTTACCCTCGACGGAATGGATGCTGATTTAGCGCGGGTTTTAGCCGAGAAAGGGATTTCTACCCGTGCGGAATTGGCTGATTTGGCCGTCCTCGATTTGACGGATATGGTAGATAATTTAGCCCCGGATCGGGCTGCGCACCTGATTATGAGCGCCCGAGCTGCCTGGTTCGACGCCGGCCAACGCCCGGAAAACTCACCCCCGGAATCTGATTTACTCACCATTGACGGAATGGATGCACAATTAGCGCGGATTCTGCTCGCACACGGCGTTACGGATAAGGAGGAATTCGCCGATTTAGCAGTCGCAGATTTAATGGATATAGTGGAAGATTTAGATCAGCAGCGCGCCGCTCGCCTGATCATGAATGCACGGGCGGCGTGGTTTGTGGGCCAAGAACATAATTAATTAAATCGGGCGAGGAATTAGAGAATGACGGAAGTAACCGTAAAACAATTTGCCGAGGTGGTCGGCATTCCGGCGGAACGCCTGTTGCTTCAGCTCGGCGAGGCCGGACTGGTAAAAAAGACGCCTGACGAGACGATTAACGAGCACGAAAAGGTGCTGCTTCTTGGCTATCTCCGTCGTACTCACGGCGAGGTCGCCGGAACTTCCGGCTCCCAGCGAATCACCCTCAAGCGCAAAACGGTTAGCGAAATTCGCACTACCGGTGCTCAGGGTAAAACCAAAACCGTGAGCATCGAGGTGCGAAAAAAACGTACTTACATTAGGCGTGGCACCGAAGAAATGGACTTCGTTCACCCTGCTACCGAAGAGGCGCAGGTTAGCTCTCTCGATGCTACGCAAGAATCACTTCCGTCACCGGAAACCACGGCTATCCCCCCGCCTGCAGAAGCACCGCTAATTTCGGCAGCGCCGATCCCGGAAACGGCTACGGAAACTGTCCCGGTAGTCACGCATGAAAAAGAGCCCGAGCAACCTCCTCCTCCCCCAGAACCCGCACCGGTCATAGCCCCCCCCCCGCCGCTCCAAGAGATAAGCGTCGCGCCCCCGCCTGTTGAACTTCCGGTAGAGCCTCCAGCGTTGACGATACCGCCTCCGGCAGAGCCGCCGGTACCCCCAATCACTGCGAAATCGGCGACATCCCCCTCTTCCCCTTCTCAAGCGCGGGAAAGAACTCCATCGAGAACCGGTCGCGAACGAGACCGTGAACGACCTAGCTCATCTGCAAAGGCACGCCCAGATTCATCCGGCGAACGCCGCGAAGGTCGTCCAGACTCATCCGGCGAACAACGCCGTGGCGGACGATCCGAAGATCGGCCACGAACCTCATCAGCGCGAACCGGTACTCCCCCGACCGATGAGGCAAAAACTCCCCGAGCCGGAGAACGGCGTAGAGATGGCGCGGAACAGCGGCGCCCCGGCACCGGTGAGCAACGCCGTCCGCCGCGAGATGGTGAGCAACGTCAGGCACGACCGCGGGATGCCGACCGTACTGCCAAGCCCGCCGCCACGGTCAATCGGGATAGACCTGAACGCACCCGAGATCGCCCTGATCAACGCCCCGGGGTTAAAACCACTGAACAACGTCCCGGGAAAGAGGCGCGACCCGGGGAAGTCCGTCGTCCCAGGGAAGGTGACCGCCCGACGTACGCGGCGAAAGATACCCGCTCGGTATCTGACCAACAGCGGCGAAGCGGTGGGAAAGATACCCCCCGCCCTGGTGGCGTAGAAACCCTGGATCGGGTTCTGAACGAGGGCCGCGGACGTGATCTCAGCCGCCGTCGGCGGAGCGAGACGATTGATACCCGGGATGATGACCGCGAAGACCGCTACTTCTCAGACCGGGACGAATTTGTCTCCAAGGGGGTGCGGAAGAAGAAGCGCCCGGCTCCTACCACCACCATCCGCGATACCCTCCAGGCGCAACAGGGGTTCCAAAAACCGGTTGGCCCGGTGGTGCGTGAGGTGTTGCTCCCGGAGACGCTGACCGTTGCCGAGTTGGCCAACAAGATGTCGGTCAAGGCCACCGAAGTGATTAAAACGCTCATGAAAATGGGCAGTATGGTCACGATCAATCAGATATTAGACCAAGAAACCGCCGCGATCGTTGTCGAGGAGATGGGACATAAGTCGAAACTGTTGCGGGAAAATGCCCTGGAGGAAGCGCTGGCGGCAGATCAGCAACAAGACGGGGTTCGGAGTACCCGTGCGCCGGTGGTGACGATTATGGGGCATGTCGATCATGGGAAAACTTCGCTGTTGGATTATATCCGGCGGACGAAAGTCGCCGCCGACGAGGCCGGTGGGATTACCCAGCATATTGGCGCCTATCACGTCGAGACCCCCAAAGGCGTGATTACTTTCTTGGATACCCCCGGACATGCCGCCTTTACCGCGATGCGCGCCCGCGGCGCCAAAGTCACCGATATTGTGGTCTTGGTCGTCGCTGCCGATGACGGGGTGATGCCGCAAACGATTGAGGCGATCCAACACGCCCGCGCCGCAGAGGTGCCGATAGTCGTTGCGGTCAATAAGATCGACAAACCCGCCGCCGACCCTGATCGGGTGCGAAACGAGCTCGCTCAACACCAGGTTTTACCCGAAGACTGGGGCGGTGACAGCATCTTCGTCAATGTCTCGGCCAAGAGCGGTCAGGGTATTGATGAATTATTAGACTCGATTTTAGTCCAGGCCGAGGTCTTGGACTTACACGCCGACCGTAACCTCCGCGCCACTGGTGTCGTGATCGAATCGGCGCTAGATAAAGGGCGCGGGCCGGTCGCGACCCTCTTAATTCAGAACGGAACCCTGCGCAAGGGCGATATCCTGCTCACCGGGCAGGAATACGGCAAGGTCCGGGCGATACTGAACGAGGCCGGCGCTCAAGTTGAAGAGGCCGGACCGTCGATGCCGGTGGTGGTGTTGGGGCTATCGGCGCCGCCCAATGCCGGTGATAGCGCGGTCGTGGTGCCGGACGAGCGTAAGGCGCGGGAGATAGCCCTCTTCCGTCAAGGTAAGTTCCGCGAAGTAAAACTCGCCCGTCAGCAAGGCAAGGTCTCGCTCGAGAACGTCTTTGCCCACCTGGAAGAAGGCGCCAGCCATCAACTCAATATCGTGATCAAGGCCGATGTCCAAGGCTCGGCGGAGGCGCTGACCGAGGCGCTGACCAAGCTGTCGAACGCTGATGTCCGCGTCAAAGTCGTCGCCGCTGGCGTCGGCGGGATCACCGAGTCGGATGTAAATTTGGCGGTTGCCTCCGAGGCAATCCTGGTCGGTTTCAATGTCCGCGCCGATAGCGTTGCCCGACGCCTAATCACCGAAGAAGAGGTCGATACCCACTACTACAGCGTGATTTACGACGCCATCGACGATGTCAAAAAGGCCCTGCTCGGGATGTTAGCGCCTGAATATAAAGAACAAATTCTCGGTTTAGCCGAAGTACGTGATGTATTCCGTTCACCGAAATTTGGTTCAATCGCCGGCTGTTTGGTATTAGATGGCATTATCAAGCGCCACAGTTCGGTACGTGTATTACGCGACCATGTGGTGATTTATCAAGGCGAATTAGAATCGCTCCGCCGCTTTAAGGAAGACGTAACCGAGGTGCGCGAGGGTTTAGAATGCGGCGTCGGGGTACGCAACTATAGCGATGTTCGGGTCGGCGACCAAATCGAGGTCTATGAAAACGTCTTGGTCCAACGGACCCTGTGACATCATCCCCGCTCTTAAAAAGCGGGGTCCCGGGGCAGACTTTGGTAAGAAAAAAATTGGGCAAATCGCTATCGTTTGCCCAAGCAATTGGAATTTGATCCAGCCGGTTTTTTGGAGTCCACTGCTAATGCTTAGTCACCCGCCGTCCGGGCGTGTTCCTGCGCATTGCGTGGTTCGCGTTTCACTGGACGCCCGACCTCTGGTGTCACCACCAGCTCTTGGTTTGTGTCGCCCTCGAGATTTTTTAGACCTGACAGTCACATTTGACTATCCCGCGCCTTACTTCCGAGCCTCCCGC
>Ga0114939_10003169_pt1 | contig 11668 bp, 9 predicted proteins | sample AshMeaCrysSpring_FD_87196 | JGI IMG/M metagenome (GOLD analysis project Ga0114939, IMG submission 87196) | Groundwater microbial communities from Big Spring, Nevada to study Microbial Dark Matter (Phase II) - Ash Meadows Crystal Spring | ecosystem: Environmental > Aquatic > Deep subsurface >... | reverse complement strand
GACGTGCAGGATGCCGTTGGCGTCGATGTCGAAGCTGACCTCGATTTGCGGCATGCCGCGCGGCGCCGAGTCGATGCCGGCGAGGTCGAACTTGGCCAGCGACTTGTTGTAGCGGGCCTGTTCGCGCTCGCCCTGCAGCACGTGCACGGTCACCGCGGTCTGGTTGTCCTCGGCGGTGCTGAAGGTCTGCGAGGCCTTGGTCGGGATGGTGGTGTTCTTCTCGATGATCTTGGTGAATACGCCGCCCAGGGTCTCGATGCCCAGCGACAGCGGGGTCACGTCGAGCAGCAGCACGTCCTTGACGTCGCCCTGCAGCACGCCGCCCTGGATCGCCGCGCCCACCGCCACCGCCTCGTCCGGGTTCACGTCCTTCTTCGGCTCCTTGCCGAAGAACTCGGTGACCGCCTGCTGCACGCGCGGCATGCGGGTCTGGCCGCCGACCAGGATCACCTCGCTGATGTCGCCCGCCCGCAGGCCGGCATCGTTCAGCGCGATGCGGCACGGCTCGATGGTCTTCTTCACCAGGTCGTCGACCAGGGCCTCGAGCTTGGCGCGGGTCAGCTTGATGTTGAGGTGCTTCGGGCCGCTGGCGTCGGCGGTGACGTACGGCAGGTTGACCTCGGTGTGCTGGGACGAGGACAGCTCGATCTTGGCGCGCTCGGCGGCGTCCTTCAGGCGCTGCAGGGCCAGTGGGTCCTTGCGCAGGTCGATCCCCTGCTCCTTGTTGAACTCGTCGAGGAGGTAGTCGATCACGCGCTTGTCGAAGTCCTCGCCACCGAGGAAGGTGTCGCCGTTGGTGGCCAGCACCTCGAACTGCTTCTCGCCGTCGATGTTGGCGATCTCGATGATCGACACGTCGAAGGTGCCGCCGCCGAGGTCGTACACCGCGATCTTGCGGTCCTTGGCGTCCCCCTTGTCCAGGCCGTAGGCCAGCGCGGCCGCGGTCGGCTCGTTGATGATGCGCTTCACTTCCAGGCCGGCGATGCGGCCGGCGTCCTTGGTCGCCTGGCGCTGGCTGTCGTTGAAGTAGGCCGGCACCGTGATCACGGCTTCGGTGACCGTCTCGCCCAGGTAGGCTTCGGCGGTCTTCTTCATCTTCTCCAGCACCTTCGCGGAAACTTCCTGCGGCGCCAGCTTCTTGCCGTCGACCAGCGAGACCCAGGCGTCGCCGTTGTCGTGCGCGGTGATCGCGTATGGCACCAGGCCGAGGTCCTTCTGCACTTCGGCGTCGGTGAACTTGCGGCCGATCAGGCGCTTCACCGCGTGGAAGGTGTTCTTCGGGTTGGTCACGCCCTGGCGCTTGGCCGAGGCGCCGACCAGCACTTCGCCGTCCTTGGTCCAGGCGACGATGGAGGGCGTGGTGCGGTCACCCTCGCTGTTTTCGATGACCTTCGCATTGCCGCCTTCCATGACGGCGACGCAGGAATTGGTGGTGCCCAGGTCGATGCCGATGATCTTGCCCATGTCTGTGTCCTCTTGGATCTGGATGTCGGGGGCGCCAAGCGCCATGTCCACGATGTGGGGTCCGCGTGCGCGCCTTCAAGGGTCGTGCGTGAATCCCGTTCAGTCCTGGCGTGCGACCACGACCATCGCCGGCCGCAGCAGGCGCTCGTTGAGCACGTAGCCCTTCTGGAACGTCTGCGCCACTGCGCCCGGCGCAACGCCGTCGGCGTCGATCATGCTCATCGCCTGGTGGCGTTCCGGGTCGAAGGCATCACCTGCCGCCGGCGCCACGGTGACCAGGCCGTTGATCTCGGCCACGCGCAGCAACTGGCGCTGGGTGAGCTCCAGGCCCGCGCGCAACGGATCCCCGGCACCGGCGTTGGCAAGCCCCGCCTCCAGGCTGTCCAGCACCGGCAGGAGGTCGCCGAGCAGGCGCTCGTTGGCGAATTTGCGCGCCATCTCCACGTCGCGGGCCATGCGCTTGCGCTGGTTCTCGAGGTCGGCGCGCTCCAGCAGCGATTGCGCCTTCAGTTGCTCGAGTTCGGCGCGCAGCGCCTCGGTTTCGTCGATCGGCGGCGTGTCGTCGGTCGCCGTGCTTGCGTCCTGCATCGGGTCGTGGGTCATGGTCCAGGGGCCGTTTGCGGCACCGTGCCGCGTCCGACAGGGGTGATGGGGCCGTCCGTCGCGGGATTCAAGCGTCCGTGGACAGCGCGGCGCCCAGCACCGCGGCGGTGGCTTCGACCACCGGGATCACCCGCTCGTACGCCATGCGGCTGGGCCCGATCACCCCCAGCACCCCGAGCATCCGCCCGCCGGCGCCATACGGCGCGGTGACCAGCGACATGCCTTCCAGCGGCGCCAGCCCGGTTTCCTCGCCGATGAACACCCGCATGCCCGGTGCCTTGGCGGTCCGTTCCAGCAGTTGCAGCAGTTCGCGTTTCTCGGCGAAGGCCTCGAACAGCGCGCGCAGGCGGTCGAGGTCGGCCAGGTCCTGCAGCCGCATCAGCCGGGTCTGCCCCGCCAGCAGCATGTCGTCCCGGCCGGGCGCGAATGCCTGCTCGGCCAGTTCGATGGAGCTCGCCAGCAGGCGTTCCATCTCGCTGCGTGCGTTGCGCAGGTCGCGCAGCAGGGCCGCGCGGATATGCGCCAGCGGTTGCCCGGCGAAATGCGTGTTGAGGTAGTTCGCCGCCTGTTCAAGTTCCGAAGCGTCGAAGGCGCGGCGCACCTGCACGATCCGGTTCTGCACTTCGCCATCGGCGAACACCAGGATCGCCAGCACCCGCTGCGGATCCAGCGCCACGAATTCGATCTGGCGGAACGCGAAGCTCTCGCGCCCGGGCACGCTGACCATGCCAACGAAATGGGTCATCGCCGACAGCAGTTCGGAAGTGTTGCCGAGCAAGGCATGGGTGCCTGATCCCGGCGGCAGTTCGCTGCGCAAGCGCTGCAGTTCGTCGCCCGCCAGCGGCTTGACCTGCAGCAGCGAATCCACGAACAGGCGGTAACCCTGCGCGGTAGGCACCCGCCCCGCGGAGCTGTGCGGCGCGGCCAGCAGGCCGGCATCCTCCATCGAAGCAAGGATGTTGCGGATCGTGGCCGGGCTGACGTCAAGACCGGCGTGCCGCGCCAGCGTCTGCGAGCCCACCGGTTCGCCGTCGCGGATGTGCCGCGAGACCAGCGTGCGCAGCAGTTGGCGCGCGCGGGGATCGTTGGCGAGGTCGGCGGCGGTGGGGCGGGCCATGGCGACGTTGTAAGCGCCGCCCGGGGCACGCGCAAGCGCGATTTTCCCAGGCGGCGACGGCTACCGGAGTGAAGCGCCGAACAGGCACAATGCGCGCCGATGCTCAACCGCCTGTCCATCCGTGATTTCGCCGTGGTCGCGCATGCCGAACTGGCGTTCGGCGCCGGCCTCACCGTGATTTCCGGCGAAACCGGCGCCGGCAAGTCGCTGCTGGTGGACGCGCTGGGGTTCCTGTGCGGTGCCCGTGCCGATGCCGCCGCCGTGCGCCATGGCGCGGAACGCGCGGAGCTGGAAGCGGAGTTCTCGCTGGGCGACTGCCCCGCCGCGGCGGCATGGTTGCGCGAGGCCGAGCTCGACGAAGGCGATGCCTGCCAGGTTCGGCGCACCCTGCGCGCCGATGGCGGATCAAGGGCCTGGATCAACGGCCGCGCGTCCAGCGTTGCGCAACTTGCCGAACTGGCGGGCCTGCTGGTGGAGATCCACGGCCAGCACGAACAGCAGGCGCTGCTGTCGCGGGTGACGCAAACGAACCTGCTGGACGCGCATGCACGCCATCCGCAACTGCTTGCCTCGGTGCGCGAGGCGGCGCTGCGCTGGCGCGGTCTTCGCGACCAGCGCGAGGCCCTGCTCGCGCGTGGCGACGTGGCCGAGCGCCAGGCCTGGCTGCGCCATCAACTCGACGAACTGACGTCCGAAGCGCTGGAGCCGGAGGCGCTGGCGGCGCTGGATGCCAGCCATCGCCGGCATGCGCATGCGGCCTCGCTGATCACCGCCTGCGAGCTTGCGCTGGAACAACTCGGCGGCGAGGCGGCGCTGGGCTCACAAGTCCAGCACCTGCGCTCGGCCCTGCAGCGCGAGGCGGCGAACGAATCGCGCCTCACCGAAGTCGACGCCATGCTGGACTCGGCGGCGATCCAGCTCGACGAGGCGCTGGCCCTGCTGGAGCGGATCCGCGGCGACCTCGATCTCGATCCCGAGGCGCTTGAGGACATCGAGCGTCGGCTCGGCCGCGTGCATGATCTCGCGCGCAAGCATCGGATTGCGCCGGACCAGCTGGCCGCGCATCGCGATGTGCTGGCGGTCGAACTCGAGTCGCTGGCGGATGCGGATGCGCGCCTGCAGACGCTCGACCATGCCATCGCGCAGGCGCTGTCCGACTGGCGCGACGTGGCCGGGCAACTGAGTGCATCGCGCCGCAAGGCCGGCGATGCCTTGGCGGGCGCCGTCGAGGCGCTGATCGGCGAACTCGGGATGGGCGGCGGCCGCTTCGAGGTCCAGCTGGATGCGATCGCCGATCCGCACGCCCCGGATCCGAACGGCGCCGAACGCGCGGAATTCCTGGTCTGCGCGAACGCAGGCCAGGTGCCGCGGCCGTTGCGAAAGGTAGCGTCCGGCGGCGAGCTGTCGCGCATCTCGCTGGCGATCGAGGTGGCGGCGCTGGGGCTGGACGCGGTGCCGACCATGGTCTTCGACGAGGTCGATTCCGGCATCGGCGGCGCGGTCGCCGCGGCGGTGGGTGCCAGGCTGCGCGCCCTGGGTGCGACGCGCCAGGTGCTTTGCGTGACCCACCAGCCACAGGTCGCGGCATCGGGCCATGCGCAATACCGGGTCAGCAAGGCGGCCCGCGACGGCATCACCCAGTCATCGGTGGAAGTGCTGGATGCAGGCGGCCGGATCGCGGAGATCGCGCGGATGCTGGGCGGTGCGCAGGTGACCGAGGAAGCCCAGGCCGCTGCGCGCAAACTGCTGGCGGACAGCCTGTAGGAGCGGCTTCAGCCTCGATCCTGGAGTCCCGCGATCCGGATGCCGTCAGATGTGCCCCTGCAGGTGCGCATCAGCGCTTCTTGCGCACGTACAGCACCAGGGCGTGGTCCTCGATGACGTAACCGTGTGCGGCGGCGATCTTCTGCTGCAGGGCCTCGATTTCGTCGCTTTGGAACTCGATCACCTTGCCGCTGTCGACATCGACCATGTGGTCGTGGTGTTCACCGCGGTCCAGTTCGTACACCGCGTGACCGCTCTCGAAGTTGTGCTTCAGCAACAGCCCCGCGGATTCGAATTGGGTGAGCACCCGGTAGATGGTCGCCAGGCCGATTTCCTCGCCGTCGCCCAACAGCTGCCGGTAGATGTCCTCGGCGGTCATGTGCCGCGATCGGGTCTGTTCCAGCAACTCCAGGATCCGCATCCGCGGATGGGTCACTTTCAGGCCGGCCTTGCGTAGATCCTGCGATTCCATCGGGTCTCCGTGGCGCGAAACGGCGAATGAACGAGGGCTGCGGTTGCGTGCCGGTGGCTGTCCGCGGGCGCCGTGCTGCGAGGGCTTCAGTGTATCATCGGGTCAATCTACATTGCCCCCGAACCGCCGATGCGCAAGCTGCTCGCCCTCGTCCTCGTGATCATGTTCGCCAGCGGTTGCGGCGTGCTGTACCGGCAGCCGATCTACCAGGGCAACCTGCTCGACAAGGCCGCCGTCGACCAGTTGCAGGCGGGCATGGACAAGCGCCAGGTGATGACCCTGCTCGGCACGCCGGCGATCCGCGATCCCTTCCACCAGGACCGTTGGGACTACACCGCAACGCGTCGCACTGGACGCACTGGCGCGACCGTGGTCAAGAACATGACCCTGTACTTCGAGAACGATGCGCTGGCGAAGTGGGATGGAGAATATTTCCCCGAGGAAGATTCCGAGCTCGCCAAGACCATGGCCAAGTTCGGCAACCTGCCCAAGGAGAAGGACAAGAAGGGCGGTCGCTAAGGCCGTTCCCGCGCGATCTTTTCCTTCGCGCGTTCGGCGCGAAGGCGCCGCGCCTGCTTCGGATCGAGTTCCAGCCGCCGCAACAGTTCGATGCGGTCGCCAGCGTGCAGCGGGGTGTCCACCGTCGCGGCCTGCCCGAACACCGCCAGACCAGTGAATTCCGCGTCCAGTCGCCAGCCGGCGGCCTCCAGCGCATCGCCAACCTGCGCGCCCTCCTCGACCTCGACGGCCACCGATTCGTGGTGCCGCGACCAGGCGCGAATCAGTTCGACGCGGATCATGCCGCGCTGCCGACTCGGTCCGCTTCGCGCACGAAATCATCGACCATGCGGTCGGCCAGGCCCTGCATGCCCAACGCCAGCGCCGGGGCCAGCAGCCGGTTCTGCGGCTCGAAATCCAGCGTGAGGCTGACCTTGCACGCCGACTCGTCCAGCGCATGGAACAGCCAGCGCCCCTGCAGGCGCCTGAACGGCCCGTCGCGCAGGGCCATGTCGATGTGGTGCGGCGGCGACAGCGCGTTGTCGGTGGTGAACCAGGTGTGGAAGCCGCCGATGCCCAGCTCCAGGCGCGCCACGATCCGGTCCTCCCCGCGTTCCAGGACCGCGGCCTCGCGGCACCAGTCGAACCTGCGGGGATAGGCGTCGATGTCGTTGACCAACGCGAACATGCGCGCGGCGGAATGCTCGACCAGGGCGCTGCGGACGATTTCGGGCATCGGGTTTCCATGGCGCGCCGTGCCTGACCGGTCCGGACGCGGGTCTTTTCGGCGACAATGCGCACGATGAACAAGAAGGCCGGCAAGGATAAGCCAAACGGCGGCGGCACCATCGCCCTGAACAAGCGGGCCCGCCACGAATACCACCTGGAGCAGGCCTTCGAGGCCGGCATGGCCCTGCAGGGCTGGGAGCTGAAGGCGATCCGTGCCGGCCGCGCCAACATCGTCGATGCCTACGCGGTGGTGCTCAAGGGCGAGTTGTTCCTGGTCGGCGCGCAGATCACGCCGCTGATCTCCGCGTCCAGCCACGTGGTGGCCAACGACCGCCGCACCCGCAAGCTGCTGCTGCATCGGCGCGAGATCGACGTGCTGATCGGCCGCGTGCAGCGCGACGGCTTCACCCTGATCCCGACCGCGATGTACTGGAAGGGCAACAAGGTGAAGCTGGAACTGGCACTGGCGCGCGGCAAGCAGAGCCACGACAAGCGCGAGGCCACCAGGGAGCGCGACTGGAACCGCGAGAAGCAGCGGGTGATGCGGCGGCACAACCGCGACGCCTGATGCGCGCGCGGGGCCCCGGGTGCGACGGGGCGCTCAGGTCGTCGCAACGGCTGGTTCGACCGCCCCGCCCAGGCTGAACCGGAAGGTGGCTCCCTGCCCCGGTGCCCCAGATGCCTCGACCTGCCCGCCGTGGCGCTCGATGATCCGCTTGACCGAGGCCAGGCCGATGCCATGTCCCGGGAACTCGTCCTGGGTATGCAGGCGCTGGAAGGGGCGGAACAGCTTGCCCGAGTATTCCTCGTCGAAGCCTGCGCCGTTGTCGCGTACGAAGAAGGACGCAGTGCCGGCGTCGTCGCGCTCCATCCCTACCTCGACCCGAGGGGAGGCCTGGTCGCGGGTGAATTTCCACGCGTTCCCCATCAGGTTGTCGAGCAGCGTCAGCAGCAGCGCGCGGTCGCCGCGCACCAGCATGCCCGGTTGCACGTGCAACGCCACGTGGCGGTCCGGCTCGGCATCGGCCAGGCTGGCGCCGACCTCCGCCGCCAGTTCGCTCAAGTCGACATCGGTGACATTCAGGCCGCTGCGGCCAATGCGCGACAGCTTCAGCAAGGCGTCGATCAGTTCCGCCATGCGCGCGGTGGCCTTGCGCACGCGCTCCAGGTAATCGCGGCCGGTCGCGTCAAGTCCGGCGGCATGGCGTTCGCCAAGGATGCGGCTGAAGCCTTCGATCGCGCGCAGCGGCGCGCGCAGGTCGTGCGACACGCTGTAGGCGAACGACTCGAGCTCCCGGTTCGCCTCGCTGAGTTCGCGGGTGCGCGCGGCGACGCGTGCTTCGAGGGTGCGGTTGAGCGCTTGCACGGCAGCTTCGGCACGCATGCGCTCGGTGACGTCGTCCACCTGCACCAGACGGACCACGTCGTTGCCGGGCTCGTTCGGCACGGGGGCGAAGGTGAGCTGGACGGTGCGCAATTCGCCGTCGTGCCGGCGCAGGAGGCGGGTCGTCCGTACGACGTCCCCGCTGCCGTCGAGCCCGCTCGCCAGTTGCGACGTGTGCATCGGATCGTCCTCGCGGTCGTCCAGCAGGCGGCTCAGCGGCACGTCCACCAGATCCCCGGCGGCGCGGCCGACGATCCCGGCGAACGCAGGATTGCTCTCGACGATCCTGCCCTGCGAGTCCAGCAGGGCCTTGCCGATCGCCGAGTACTGCATGGCGTTGCGGAAGCGCTGTTCGCTGCGCCGGTAGGAATTGGTCATGTCGCGGGCAAGGCGCTGCGCGCGGGCTTCGGTCGAAGCCAGCATCCAGGCGAGTGCGAACAGCAGCAGCGATGCCCCGATCCCGGCGACCAGCAGCTTGTTCAAGGCGACCAGCTGCGGTGCCGCGGCTGCTTCCGGCCCAGAGAAGAAATCGAAGCGCCAGCTGCGGCCGTACACCGACAACTGCAGGCTGTGGGTAAAGGTGTTGACGGTGCCGATGTCGCCATCCGCGTACAGCACGACCTGCGCCGGATCGGTGACATCCACCACGCGCATGCGCGCGCTGCCCCGGGCCGGTGCAATTGCAGATTGCAGCATGGTCTCGACGCGGAACGGCGCGTACACCCAGCCCTTCAGGGTCTGTCGCCGTTCCGCCAGGTCGGCAGGCGGCATCGCGGTGTCGTACACCGGGCTGTACAGCAGCAGGCCGGGGACCGGCTTGCCTGAATCCTGCACCAGGTGCACCTTGCCGCTCAGGCGGGACTGACCGCTGTCCATCGCCGCGCGCATCGCGGCCTGCCGCACCGGCTCGGAATATATGTCGAAACCCACCGCCAGCAGGTTCTCGGGTGTTCGCGGCTCCAGGTAGACGATGGCTCCGTACTGCGGACGGCGGCCATGCGGATACACGCTGAAACGACCGTTGCCGCTGTCGCGGACCAGCAGTTGCAGGCGGGCCAGCCGTTCGGGATCGGCATACGCGGCGAAGCCCAGGCCGGTGAGCGACGGGAAGCGCGCCTGCAGGGCGAGGCCATCGGTGTAGTTTCGCCAGTGCTCGGGCGATGGCCACTTCAACGCGGCGAACAACGACGCTCCGCCGCGCAGGGGGATGTCGAAACCGGTCAGCCGCAACTGGACCAGCGATGCCAGGTTGCCAACCGCATTGTGGAACTGGGCTTCGGCGAGCTTGAGTTCGCGCTCCCGCGCATCGCGCCAGGTGCTGAACACCAGGCCCAGCGACACCAGCAGCACCAGGATCGCGAACGGGTAGCCGAAGCGCCAGCGCTGGCTTGCGCTGGATGATGACTGATCGTTGCAAACGGGATGTCCAGTGCCTTGCGCCATCGCCGGAGGATAACCGTTGCCTGAGCGCGAGCCGCCCATGCTTCCAGCCGGCCTTGTGAACGCGACGTCGGCCCCTATACTGCCGCTGTCGGCGATATCGACAACTTCCCGGGGGTGCACTGGCTTCGACGGGGGTCGCGAAATCGCTCGGCGCATGCCGAGGGGGTAGCTTTCCTCGTTAATCCAGCTGCAAAAACCCAGACGCCAACGACGACGTCTACGCTCTCGCCGCTTAAGGCGTAAGCCCCGAACCCACTTGTGCCCTTGCTCGTGGATGTAGGGTCATCATCAAGGGAATAGGAGCCGGCGGCGACCCGCCAACCGGTTCCGAAACGCAGCGGGTGTGGATGGAGGCGTGCCTCGCACGTTGTGTTGCCGCCGTCCGAGACCAAACAACGAGCTAAGCATGTAGTGCCGGGCATGGAGTGCCTTCGGACGGGGGTTCGATTCCCCCCACCTCCACCAACCTGAATGGGCCGCAGCGATGCGGCCCTTTCTCGTTGCGCCGCTCGAAGCAGGACGCCTATCCCAGAACGGGAACGCAGCGCAAGCCCAAAGTGTCGTTTCGTGACGCGGGTCGCAAACCCGGCTAGCCGTGGTTCCCACAATGCGCGCCGCACCGCACCCCCGAGCGGTCACGGATCCTGTCGATGTCGATCTCACGCAAATCCCTCGTTTCCGTCGGCGTGCTCGCCGCCCTCTCTCTCGTCGTGCTGGCCGCGCCGAAGGTGTCGAACAAGGCACCGACCGCCAGCATCACCTCGCCCACGGCAGGCAGCCACTTCCCGGTCGGCAGCGTGGTCACGCTCACTGCCAATGCCGCCGACATCGACGGCCAGGTCGCCCGCGTGGAGTTCTATGCCGGCAAGACGCTGCTCGGTTCGGATGCCACGCTTCCCTACGCACTGGCGTGGACGCCCGTCAGCACCGGCAGCTACTCGCTGAAGGCGGTGGCGGTTGACGACAAGGGCGCCAAGGGCAATTCCGCCTTGGTCAGCATCAGCGTGGATGCCGCCTCGGATACCGTTGCCCCGGCGATCCCGACCGGCCTGGCGGTGGCCACCGTCGGGACCAACAGCATCAGCCTGCAATGGCAGGCCTCGCTCGACGATGCCGGCGGCAGTGGCGTCGCAGGCTACGATGTGTATCGCGACGGGGTGCTGGTCGGCGGTACCGCGTCGTTGGCCTATACCGATTCGGCGCTCGCCGCAGCCACCAGCTACACCTACGCAATCCGCGCCCGCGACAATGCAGGCAACCTGTCTGGGCTGAGCCCGTCGGTGGTCGCCAGCACCCTGCCGGCCTCCGCCTCGGGCAAGCGCGTGCTCGGCTATTTCACCCAGTGGGGCATCTACCAGACCGGCTTCACCGCCAGGCAGCTGGATGCCAGCGGTGGGGCGGCGCGGTTGACCCATCTTGCCTATGCCTTCGGCAACGTGCGCAACAACCGCTGCGAAACCGGCGTGTTGAAGGCCACGGACATGGCCACGGGCGAAGGCGGCGACGCCTACGCGGACTATTCGCGTACCTACACAGCGGCGGAGAGCGTGGACGGCGTCGCCGATGTCTGGGGCGCTCCGTTGCGCGGCCACTGGAACCAGCTGCGCAAGCTGAAGGCCAAGCATCCGCAATTGAAGGTGCTGATCTCGCTGGGCGGCTGGAGCTGGTCGCGCGGCTTCGCCAGCGCCGCCCGCCCGGAGAACCGCCAGGCGTTCGTGGCGTCCTGCATCGATGCGTATATCCGCGGCAACCTGCCCGCCTTCGATTACGCCGGTGGAGCCGGTGCTGCTGCCGGCGTGTTCGACGGCTTCGACATCGACTGGGAATACCCCGCGGCCTGCGGCCTGACCTGCGGCGGCGCCGAGGACACCGCCAATTTCACCGCCCTGCTCGCCGAGTTCCGCCGCCAGCTGGACGCGATCCGCCCGGGCCTGCAGCTCACGGTGGCGATCGGCGCCGGCATCGACAAGATCCGGGTCACCCAACCCGACCTGTACCACCCCTACGTCGACGCGATCAACCTGATGGCCTACGACTTCCATGGCGGCTGGGAGAACCGCACCAACTTCCATTCCGCGCTGTTCGATTCCCCGAACGATCCCTCCACCGGCGATGCCGCGCAGTACAACAGCAATGATGCGGTGCAGGCGCTGCTCGCGCGCGGCGTACCGGCGACCAAGATCAACCTGGGCAT
>Ga0114939_10003168_pt1 | contig 11668 bp, 11 predicted proteins | sample AshMeaCrysSpring_FD_87196 | JGI IMG/M metagenome (GOLD analysis project Ga0114939, IMG submission 87196) | Groundwater microbial communities from Big Spring, Nevada to study Microbial Dark Matter (Phase II) - Ash Meadows Crystal Spring | ecosystem: Environmental > Aquatic > Deep subsurface >... | reverse complement strand
TCCTCGTTCACGTCAGTTCCTCCTCCACCGAGCGCGCGATCGCCACGAGCTCGTCAGCAAGATCACCGGAGTCGCCGGAGACCACCCGGTCCAACCCGGCGACAGTGATCACGGTAGCCGGGGCGGTGCCTGTCGCGGCGACCCGCAACCGCGCCCACACCCGGCGTCGGCGCACGAACAGGGTCGGCAGCAGCCCGAGGATCGCCAGCAGCGCACCCAGCAAGGCCAGCTCCTTTCCCGCGTTGCGACTGACCTGCAGATTGACCCACGTCGACACCCCGTCGAAGGTGACCGATCCGGCCCCGTCGGGCAGCGTCACGGTGCCGCCCGGCTCCAGCGCAGCCCGAAACGGCTCGGAGTCCTGCTCCAACTGGCGCATGTCGGTGGTGTCCAGCCGGTACACCGACTGGGTGACACCGTCGTCGAGCCCCAGGTCACCCTGCCAGGCAGTGATCACCAGCACCGGGTTGCCCAGGCCCGGGAACACCGACTGCGGCCCGTCCGGGCCGATCACACCGGTCGGCAGGAAGACGCCCTGCAGACCCAGGTCGGGGAGCGTGCCCTGGGGGACTTTGACCACCCCGGTCGAGGTGAACGACTCGTCCTGCGGCAGGAACGGCACCGGCTGGGAGAACAGCACCGCGCCGTCCGGGCCGCGGACCGTGATCTGCGGGGCGTAGCCGGGGTTGAGCAGGTGGACCAGCGTGCCGTCGACGGACAGCGGGCTGTTCACCCGGATGATCCGCTCCTGCTCGACATCCCCGGGGGACTCCACGAGCCGCACCCGGGCCTGGAAGTCGTCCGGTGCGCCCAGCGCCGGCCCGTCGCTGATGAACTCCATGACGAACTCGTCCACCGTCAGCGCGATCGGCGGGAGGTCGGCGGGGTCGAAGCGCGCGCCGGCGGTGAGGCCGTCGTACTGGATGGGCGAGTTGGCGAAACCTTCCCCCTCGACGACCAGCACACTGCCGCGATAGCCGAACAACCCGCCGGCCGCCACCGCGACGAGAACCAGGACGAGGGCCAGGTGGAACAGCAGATTGCCGGTCTCCTTGAGGTAGCCACGCTCGGCGGCCACCGCGGTACCCACCGACTCGCCGCCGCGAGTGTCGGGCACCTGATGCACTCGGAACCGGCGCGCCCGCAGGACCCGCTGCGCCGCCTCGAGGGTGCGCTGGGCATCTGCCGCCACCACGACGTCGACGTGCGCGGGCAGGCGCTGCAGATGCCGGGGTGGCGCCGGTGGCTGGCTGCGCAGCGCCCGCCAGTGCACGCCGATGCGCGGGACGATGCACCCGACGAGGGAGACCATCAGCAGGAGGTAGATCGAGGCGAACCAGGGCGCCGAGTAGACGTCGAACAACCCGAGACGCTCGGCCCACGCGGCGAGGCCGGGATGGCGCTGTGCCCAGTCCGCGGCGGCCAGCGGGTTGGCCTCGCGCTGCGGGACGATCGAGCCGGGGATGGCGGCCACGGCCAGCAGGAACAGCAGGAACAGCGCCACCCGCATCGAGGTCAGCTGCCGCCACGCCCACCGGGCCAGCTGCGCCGGACCGAAGCCCGCAGGGGTCTCCGGCTCGGTCGGACGCTGCAGGGTCTCGGTCACAGCGGCACCTCGAACGCCGACACCCAACCCTGCAGCCAGGCCATCGCCTGCCCCCACAGGCCGGTCACCATCGCAAGGCCGAGGCCGATGAGTGCGAGCGCCCCGACGGTCTGGATGACCTGGGTGTGGCGGCGCAGCCAGGACGACAGCGTCGCGGCGCGGCCATAGGCCAGCGCGAAGAGCAGGAACGGCAGGCCCAGGCCCAGGCAGTAGGCGACCGAGAGCAGCGCCCCCCGGGCCGCGGTCCCCTGCTCGAAGGCCAGCACCTGCACCGCGGCCAGGGTCGGCCCGATGCACGGGGTCCAGCCGATCGCAAACAGCACACCCAGCACCGGGGCCGCAGCCAGGCCGACGCCCGGGAACCGGTCCATCAGCCGACGCTCGGCGCCGAGCCCGGGCAGCCATCCGCCGAAGGCCAGTCCGAGAGCGATCGTGAGCACGCCGAGCCCGCGGGTGATCGGATCCTGGTACTCGCGCAGCACACTGCCGAGCCCGCCGAACAGCGCCCCGTAGGAGACGAAGACCAGGGTGAACCCGACGACGAACAACCCGGTGCCCGACAGCAGCCGGCTGGTCTGCCGGGTCCGGGTCAGCGTGGCGGCGTCCCCGGACGGACCGGCAGTCGGCACGGGCAGGCCGGTCACGTAGGACAGATACGCAGGGACCAGCGGAAGCACGCAGGGACTGGCGAACGACACCAGGCCGGCCACCGCCGCCACCACCAGGGCCAGCAGCAGCGGGCCGGACAGCACTGCCTCCGCCGGGCCGGTCACACCCGCTCCTCGGCGATATCGCTGACCAGCGTTGACAGCGACGACTCGCTGATCGGCCCGACCACCCGCGCCGCCATCCGACCTTGGCGGTCGACGACGAGGGTGCTGGGGATCGCGGCCGGCGGCAGGGTGTCCCGGAAGGCCAGGAGCAGGCGTCCGTCGGAGTCCACCACGCTCGGGTAGCCGATGCCGAACTCGTCCTCGAAGGCCCGCGCCGCGGTCTCGGTGTCGCGGGTGTTGACCCCGGCGAAGACCACCCCGTCGGCGGCGGTGTCCTCCGCGACCGCGGCCAGGCCGGGTGCCTCGGCTCGGCACGGCGCGCACCAGGATCCCCACACGTTCAGCACCACCACACTGCCCGCCTGTGCCTGCAGGTCCCAGGTGTCGCCGTCCAGTGTCTGACCGGAGAACGCCGGGGCGGGCCTGCGGTCGTCGGGGTCGATGACGCTGACCACTCCTCCGCCTTCGACGAAGCCGGCCTGCGCGACCGGCTCGACACGGCCGTCCCCACAGCCGATCAGGGCAGCGACGAGCGCGCCCGTGACCACCGGTCCGATCAGGCGTCTCACCTCAGGAGCCCACCTGGAGTCGGCGCGAGGGCCTGGCCGGCAGCAGGTCGAGGGCCGGCTCGGTGTACTCCACCGACACCGGCTCGACGCCGTCGCCGTCGAACACGAAAGTCGTCACCGACGACAGCGAGCACTGCCGACGTCCCGGGTCGTGCCACAACCGCCGACCCTCGGCGGCGCACCGCGCCGTCCAGATCGGCAGCTGGTGGGACACCAGCAGCGCCTCGTGCCCGCGCGCCGCTCGAGCGGCGTCCTCGATCGCCGCGAGCATGCGGGCGGCGATGATGTCGTAGGGCTCCCCCCAGGACGGACGGAACGGGTTGCGCAGCTGCCACCACGCGGACGGCACCCGCAGAGCGCCGTCCCCGACACCGAACCGCTTGCCCTCGAACACGTTGCCGGCCTCGATGAGGCGCTCGTCGATCGCCGGGTCGAGCCCCAGGGCCGCGGCGACCGGCGCGATCGACTCCCGGGCCCGCTGCAGCGGCGAGGACGCCAGGACCACGATGTCGCGGCCGGCCATCACCGATGCGATCCGCTCGGCCATCGCCAGCCCGAGCGGCGACAGGCCGTACCCGGGGAGCCGGCCGTAGAGGATGACGTCGGGGTTGTGGACCTCGCCGTGGCGTACCACGTGTACCCGGGTGGTCATCGGGCCGCCACCGTCCGGGTCGCCAGCGTCCGGGCCGCCGCTGCGCGTGCCGCGGCCGGCAGGGCGGAGACCACCTGGTCGAGGGCCTGCGCGTCGTGGGCGGCGGACACGAACCACGACTCGAAGGCGCTCGGCGGCAGATACACCCCCGACTCGAGCATGGCGTGGAAGAACGCCGCGAAGGCCTGGGTGTTCTGGCGACGGGCCGTCGCGTAGTCCGCGACGGCGGGGGCGTCGGTGAAGAACACGCTGAACATCGATCCGGCCCGCTGCACGACGTGCGGCACGCCGACGGTGCGCAGCGCGGCGCTGACCTCGCCGATCAGATGCTCGGCCGCTCGGTCCACGGCGCGGTACACCTCGTCGTCGGCCAGCCGCAACGTGGTGAGCCCGGCGGTCGCGGCGACCGGGTTCCCCGACAGGGTGCCGGCCTGGTACACCAGTCCGTCCGGGGCGAGATGGTCCATCAGGTCGGCCCGCCCGCCGAACGCAGCCGCGGGGAACCCGCCGCCCATCACCTTGCCGAACGTGTACAGGTCGGCAGGCGTGCCCTCCAACCCGTACCAGCCCGCGGCCGAGACCCGGAAGCCGGTCATCACCTCGTCCAGCACCAGCAGCGCCCCGTGCTCGCGGGTGAGCTCGCGCAGTGCGGCGTTGAACACGGGGCTCGGCGGGACGACCCCCATGTTGCCGGCGGCCGCCTCGGCCAGGACGGCCGCGACCTGGTCGCCACGTTCGGCGAAGAGGCCTCGGACGGCATCGAGGTCGTTGTAGGGCAGCACCACCGTGTCGGCGGTGACCGCGGCCGGCACCCCGGGCGAGTCGGGCAGCCCGAGGGTGGCCACCCCGGACCCGGCGGAGGCGAGCAGCGCGTCGACGTGGCCGTGGTAGTGCCCGGCGAACTTGACCAGCAGAGCTCGACCGGTGACCCCACGGGCCAGCCGCACCGCGCTCATCGTCGCCTCGGTGCCGCTGGAGACCAGCCGCACCTTCTCCACCGGACCCATCCGGGCGACGATCTGCTCGGCCAGCTCGATCTCCGGGGGGGACGGTGTGCCGAACGACGTCCCGGTCGCCGCAGTGCGGGCGACGGCGGCGACCACCTCGGGATGGGCGTGGCCGAGCAGCAGCGGACCCCATGAGCAGACGAGGTCGACGTAGCGTCGGCCGTCGGCGTCCCACAGGTAGGGGCCCTGGCCACGGACCATCACCCGTGGCTCGCCGCCCACCGACCGGAACGCGCGCACCGGGGAGCTGACCCCGCCGGGCGTGACTGCCCGCGCTCGTGTCATCCAGGCGGCCGAGGTCATGTCGGCAGTCTCTCTCCGGGATGCGCGCGACCACGACCCGGGATCGGTCGCCCGGACCAGCGGGCCGCCTCCAATGCCCAGTACGAGAGCACGATGTCTGCTCCGGCTCGACGGATGGACAGCAGCGTCTCGAGGATGGCACGCTCCCGGTCGATCCATCCTCGCGCGGCGGCCGCCTCGACCATGGCCATCTCGCCGGACACCTGGTAGGCCGCGACCGGGATGTCGACGGCGGCCCGGACCGCAGCCACCACGTCGAGGTAGCTGCCGGCGGGCTTGACCATGACGGCGTCGACTCCCTCCGCGACATCGAGCCGTACCTCACGCAGCGCCTCGCGCAGGTTGCCCGGGTCCTGCTGGTAGCTGGCCCGGTCGGCGGGCACGTCGCTGTCGGACCCCAGGGAGGAGTCGACGGCCTCGCGGAACGGGCCGTAGAACGCCGAGGCGTACTTTGCCGCGTACCCCAGGATGGCCACGTCGTGGCGTCCGACGGAGTCCAGCGCGCCACGAACCGCCGCCACTTGCCCGTCCATCATGCCGCTGGTGCCCACCACGTGGGCGCCGGCGGCGGCCTGCGCCTGAGCCATCTTCGCGTACCGGTCCAGGGTGCGGTCGTTGTCGACGACGACCCGGCCTCGTCCGTCCCGGCCGAGCACTCCGCAGTGGCCGTGGTCGGTGAACTCGTCCAGGCACAGATCGGCCATCACCAGGGTGGCGTCCCCCACCGTGGCGGCGACGTCGGCGATGGCCCGGTTGAGCACGCCGTCGGGGTCCCAGGCACCAGAACCCTCGGCGTCCTTGGAGGTGGGCACTCCGAACAGCATCACCCCACCCAGACCCGCGACGGCCGCCTGCTCTACCTGGACCCGCAGGGAGTCCCGGGTGTGCCGTACCACCCCGGGCATGCTCACGATGGGGACGGGGTCTGTCAGGCCCTCGCCCACGAACAGCGGAAGAACCAGCCCGCCGGTCGTCAGCGCCGTCTCGGCGACGAGCCGCCGGTGTGCCGCAGTGCTGCGCCACCGGCGGGGGCGGGCGGCGGGATAGGCAGCGACCGGTGGCTGCGTCACGTCGCCCGACGCCGCGTGGACGGGGCACGCCGCGACGAGCCACGGCGCCGTTGCGACGGCTTGAGCACCTGCTCCCCCGCCGCCACCAGATCGTCTCGGCGCTGCTGGGCGAACCCGGCGAGCGCATCGGCCAGCACGACAGCCGAGGGGGTGGGCGCGACGACGTCGACCCGCATGCCGTGCTCCTGCACGGTCTTCGCCGTCTGCGGGCCGATGCAGGCCACGATGGAGGTCGGATGCGGCTTGCCGGCGATCCCCACCAGGTTGCGCACGGTGGACGACGAGGTGAACACGACGGCGTCGAACGCGCCGCTCTTGATCGCCTCGCGGATCGGCGCGGCCGGCGGCGCGGCCCGCACCGTCCGGTAGGCCGTCACGTCCTCGGCTTCCCATCCGAGATCGGTCAACCCGGCGGCCAGAGTCTCGGTGGCGATGTCGGCACGCGGCAGGAACACCCGGTTGAGAGGATCGCTGTCGGGGTCGAAGGCGGGCCAGTCGGCGATCAGACCGCGCGAGGACGGCTCCCCGCTGGGCACGAGCTCGGCGCGGATGCCCCAGTCGAGCAGGGCCTGGGCGGTCTTGTCATCGACCGCGGCCACCTTCACACCGGACATCGCCCGGGCGTCGAGCCCGTAGGCCTCCAGCCGTCGGCGGACGGCCTTCAGCGCGTTGACGGAGGTGAACACGATCCAGGCGTACCGGCCCTCGACCAGGCCGTGCAGCGCACGCTCGATCTGGTTGGGGTTGCGCGGCGGCTCGACCGAGATCGTCGGGACCTCCTCGGCGACGGCGCCGTGGCGGGTCAGCCGCTCGACCAGCGGACCTGCCTGGTCCTTGGTTCGGGGGACGAGCACTCGCCAGCCGAACAGCGGACGGCTCTCGAACCACGGCAGCGGCTCCTCCGCGGCGGTGGGCAGGATCGCCACCACCGGTTCGTCCGGCGCAGGCGAGTCGGCAAGATCGGCCAGCGTGGTCCGCTCGGTGTGCTGCGCGGGCGTCGTGCCGAACACGACGACGGTCGCCGGGGCCGTGGGGTCGGCGCCGTCGGCCAGGCGCGCCTTGGCGACGGCGGCGATCTCGGCGCGTCCTCCGCTGAGCACCACTGTGCCGTCGAGCTGAACCCGCACCGGGGAGTCTCCCGCCCCGACCGGGACGCCCGCGTAGGCGGTGACCGCGGTTGCGACCGGGACACCCGGCACCACCTCGAACGGCACACCGGCCCGGGCGCAGGCGCCGGCCTCCTCGCTGCCGAACGAGTCGAGCCACGGATCCCCGACCAGCACCCGCGCCACTCGGGCGCCGCCTCGGGCCGCCGCCACGACCTCCTCCCCACTGGGGCCCGGGTGCTCGGCGACGACTGCTGCCGGGGGCAGCAGGTCGGCGGGCACGATCCCCGCGCGCTCGAGGAGCACCACGTCCGCCTCGGAAAGGGCGCGGACCGCTCCTCGGGTCAGCAGGTTCGGGTCGCCGGGTCCGGCCCCGACAAAGGCGACGGTGCCGACCTCGGCGGCTTCGGTCGATCCAGTGCTCACGGGGTTCTCTCCTTGACAGGGACGGGCATCAGGTCGGCCGCACCGTCGTCGAGCAACGCGGTGGCCACGGTCCAGCCGAGCTCGTTCGGTGCCTCGAGGGATCCGGTGGCGGCGGCGGCAAGCGTCCGCGTGCCGTCCGGGGCCCAGACCCTGGCCTGCAGGTGAAGACCCCCGGTGACGGGGGTCGCCAGCGCCCCCACCGGGGCGCTGCAGCCGGCCTCCAAGGCTGCCAGCAGGCTGCGTTCGGCCATCACCGCCGCCCGACTCCCCGGGTCGTCGATGCCGGCGATCGCCTCGCGCAGGCTCGGCGCAAGATCCGCCCCCACCTCCACCGCCAGCGCACCCTGCCCAGGGGCCGGCAACACCTCGGACGGCTCGAGCACCTGCGTCATCGCCTCGATACGGCCCAGCCTCGACAGCCCGGCATGAGCAAGCACCACAGCGTCGCAGGTGCCGTCGGTGACCATGGCCAGCCGGGTGTCGACGTTGCCGCGGATCGCCACCGGCTCCAGCCCCAGACCCAGCGCCCGCAGCGCCGCAGCGCGTCGCGGGGACCCCGTCCCGACCCGGGAGCCCGCGGGCAGGTCGCGCAGCCGACGGCCACGGGAGCACAGCACGTCCCGCGGGTCCGCCCGCGTCGGCACCGCGGCCAGCACCAGCCCCTCTGCCTGCGCCGTGGGCAGGTCCTTCAGCGAGTGCACGGCGAGATCGATGTATCCCTCGAGCAGTGCCTCGCGCAGGGCGCTGACGAACACGCCGGTGCCGCCTATCGAGGCCAGCGGGGATCCGTCCACGTCCCCCTGGGTGGTGACGTCCACCAGCTCGACACGCCGGGCGAGGAGGCGCTGGAGTCGCTCGGCGACCTCGGCAGACTGGCGCCGGGCCAGCAGGCTGCGCCGCGTACCGAGGCGCAGCGGCGCCAGGGGTGCGGTCACGAGCCGACCTCCTCGTCGCGGACCCTGGCCCTCATCCAGCCACCGCTTCGGTTCGTGCCCGCTCGTGGTAGGCGAGGATCTGCAGCTCGACGGCCAGGTCGACCTTGCGGACGTGCACCCCCGAGGGCACGTCGAGGGTTACCGGGGCGAAGGTGAGGATGCTGCGGACGCCGGCGCGAACCAGCCGGTCGGTGACCTCCTTGGCCGCCATCGCCGGGACGGCGACGACGCCGATGCATCCCGGATGCTGGGAGACGAGCATCTCCAGCTCGGTGACCGGCCTGATCCGAACGCCGGCGACGGTGGTGCCGATCAGTGGCTCGGCGCTGTCGACCAGCCCGACGACCCGGAAGCCACGACCGGACAGCCCGCCGTAGTTGGCCAGCGCGTGGCCCAGGTTTCCCACACCGACGATGAGGACCGGCAGGTCGCGGGTCAGGCCCATCTCGTCCTCGATGCTCGCCCGCAGGCCCGCCACGTCGTAGCCGACTCCGCGGCGACCGTAGGAGCCCAGGAACGACAGGTCCTTGCGGAGCTTGGCGGAGGTGACCCCGGCGTGCGCGGCGAGCTGGTCGCTGGACACCTTCGGCACGCCGCCGTCCTCCAGCGCGACCAGTGCACGCAGGTACAACGGCAGACGCGCCACGGTCGCCGCCGGGACCGCTCTGTCACTGCCTCGCAGCCCCGGCACCGTGATTCGCCGTCGGGCTGCAGGGGCCACGCGACGCTCCGGTTCTCCTGGGATTCGGCGATGCCAGGGTAGGCGCTTGTGAAGGCCGGGACAAAGTTCGCGACCGCGCCTCAGCCCAGTGCGGCCCGCAGTCGTGCCGCGTCGACCCGGAACCGGCTGTGCGGCACGCCGTCCACGAGAACCACCGGGACGTGGTCGGTGTAGCGGGCCAGCAGATCCGGGGAGGCGTCGACGTCGTGCTCCGTCCATGTGACGCCGGCCGCGGTGCACACGCGTGCCACCACGTCACGAGCCTCGTCGCACAGGTGGCAGCCCGCACGACCGATCAGGACGACGCGTGCGCTGCGACTCATGCGAGCCCGGCGCGCTTCTTCTCCGCGACACGGCCGGGGTCCCGCAACCGACCCTTCGCGATCTTGCCGGTGGCGGTGCGAGGCAGCGCCGGTGCGACCTCGACGACGGTGGGGCACTTGAACCGGGCCAGCTGCTGCCGACAGTGGCCCACGACGTCCTCGGCGGTGACGGTCTCTCCCCGCCGCGGGACGACCACCGCCTTGACCGCCTCGCCGCTGCGTCGGTCGGGAACCGAGACCACGGCGACCTCGCTGATGCGCGGGTCCTGGAGGATGACCTCCTCGACCTCCCGGGGGTAGACGTTGAAGCCGTTGACGATGACGAGGTCCTTGATGCGGTCGACCAGGAACAGGTCGCCGTCGGCGTCGGCATAGGCAACGTCGCCGGTGCGCCACCAACCACCCGGATCCGGTCCCTCGACGTCTCCGGGCCAGTACCCGGAGAAGAGGTTCGGCCCTCGGACGACGACCTCCCCCGGGTCGCCCTCGTCCACCGGATGTCCGTCGTCGTCGACCAGCATGACCTCCGTCCCCGGGACGGGTCGACCGACCGAGCCGGGCTTGGGCGTCGGCGAGGCGTACGTGGTGCTGACCACCGGGGCAGCCTCGGTGAGGCCGTACCCCTGGTGCACGGTCACCCCGCCGCGCGCCTCGATGTCCTGCTGCACGGGGACGGGGAGCGCGGCGGCCCCGCTGGCGATGTAGCGCACGCCGGTCAGCGCCGCCGCGAGGTCGTCGACCTCGGTCCAGGCCACCAGCATCGGCGGGGCGACCGGGACCACCGTGACGCCGTGGCGCACCACCGTCGCCAGGGTCTGCTCGGGGTCGAACCGCGGCTCGATCACCACAGCCGCCCCGGATGCGAGCGCCTGGCCCAGGACGGTGTTCAGCCCGTAGACGTGAAACATCGGCAGCACCCCGAGCAGCACGTCGGTCTCGGTCACCGGTGGGGGTTGCAGCGCGAGCACCTGGTCGAGGTTGGACACCAGGGCGCGGTGGCTGAGCATGGCCGCTCGAGGGTCTGCGCTGGCACCGGAAGTGAACAGCAGCGCCGCAGCGTCCTCATCGCCACGGGTGGTGGGCCGCGGCGAATCGTCGGTGTCGAGCAGGCTGGTGTAGGCGATCTCGTTCGGCAGCGCACCGTCGGTGACGACGAGCAGAGGGACGCTGCGCTGGCCCAGCTCCCCCGGCGCCCCGGTCAGCGCGTCGGCGATCCCGGCGACCGCCTGGCGGACCGGGACGACCGCCGGGTCGCCGGCAACGACGGCGAACGCCTCGGACCTGCCGATGAGCCGCGCCAGCTCGCCGGCGGTGTAGGCGGTGTTCAGCGGTACAGCCACACCGTCGGCGCGGAGCACGCCGAGGTAGGCGGTGACGAACTCCTGAGAGGTAGGCAGCACGATCGCGACCCGCTGGCCGGGTCGCAGGCCACGCTGCTGCAGGCTCGCGGCGACCCGCGACACCGCCGCATCCACCTGCGACCACGTCAGCGTCTGCTCGTCGGTGATGAGTGCACGATGGTCGGGGAAGCGCTGCGCGGTGCGGGTGAGCAGGTCGGCGACATTGCGCACGGACGGCCCCATGGGGCCTGAGTCTAGGGTGGGAGGTGATGGCACCTGTCCGCGGTCTGAGGCCACGCAGGCGCAGCGTCGTGGCCGGCCAGGCCGCCGCCGCGGCAGCTCAGTACGCGCCCGGTGTCGCCGAGGATCCGACGGCTGCGGCGTTCTTCGACGTCGACAACACGATCATGCGGGGAGCCTCGCTGTTCTACCTCGGCCGCGGGCTGTACCGACGGGGCTACTTCCGGTCCCGCGAGGTCGCCCGGATGGCCTGGGCCCAGGGTCAGTTCCTGCTGGGCGCGGAGAACCTGGAGCACATGAACGAGGCGCGTTCGTTCGCGCTGACGTTCATCGAAGGCCGATCGGTCGAGGAGCTGACCGTCCTCACCGAGGAGATCTTCGACCGGGTGATGGCCAGGAAGATCTGGCCGGGCACCCGGGCGCTGACCCGCATGCATCTCGAGCAGGGGCAGCGGGTGTGGCTGGTGACCGCGGCTCCGGTGGAGATCGCCACCGTGATCGCCAGGAAGCTGGGGCTCACCGGGGCGATGGGGACGGTGGCCGAGCACATCGACGGGGTGTACACGGGGGCGCTCGTCGGCGAGGTGCTGCACGGCC
>Ga0114939_10003167_pt1 | contig 11668 bp, 14 predicted proteins | sample AshMeaCrysSpring_FD_87196 | JGI IMG/M metagenome (GOLD analysis project Ga0114939, IMG submission 87196) | Groundwater microbial communities from Big Spring, Nevada to study Microbial Dark Matter (Phase II) - Ash Meadows Crystal Spring | ecosystem: Environmental > Aquatic > Deep subsurface >... | reverse complement strand
GGGTAATAGAACGCAGGATTTGCAAAATGATTATAGCCCGCAAAAATGTAGAACACGATCATGACGATCAGCAGCGCTTTCTTTACATTCATGTGTTTGGTTGGGGGTTAAGTATTTCAACTCGCAATCGGTATCGCGTTAAATGAATTTCATTAATCTTTTGCTGTCCGCAAAATAAATCGCTTACCATCGCCAATAACTTTCCCAGACCATTAGGAATAGTTTAGGTATTCTACCTTAACTTAAGACTTTGTTTTCCCTGATTAGAGCTAATCTCAAGATATGAATGAACCGCTAGGTATGAATACTGGCAAGGTAAAAGCGCTAACGACTTTGTTATGTTGTTTTCTTGTTACGCTGTTGGGAGTCGCCCAAACTTCAACAAAGGGATCTTCATCGGTCCTTGAAGTGGACGTATGTATCTATGGTGCAAATTCAGCCGGTGTGATAGCTGCGTATACTGCTGTGATGCAGGGTAGAACCGTTGCATTGCTGGAGCCTGGGACCCATTTGGGTGGTCTCAGTTCGGGAGGATTAGGTTACACCGATATCGGTAACAAATATGTGATCACCGGTCTGGCGCGTGATTTCTACAGGAGGATGGGAAAGCATTATGGTAAGTTTGAACAGTGGGTGTTTGAACCACATGTTGCGAAGAATATTTTTCAAGCATACTTAGACAAAGCGGGAATCAAAGTTCAATACAACCGGAGGGTAGTGGCAGTGACAAAGTCGAGTAAGACCATCCAGGCAATTACTACGGAGTCTTCCTTGCAGCCAGGAAAGCAATCACATACCCAGGTAAAAGCAAAGGTTTTTCTTGACTGCTCCTATGAAGGTGATGTGATGGCTAAGGCAGGTATAAGCTATACCATAGGCCGCGAATCAAACGCTACGTATGGTGAAACTTATAATGGTGTTCAGTTAATGATGCATCACCAGTTCCCCGACGGTATTGATCCCTATGTGATTCCCGGCCAAAAAGAGAGTGGCCTGGTATGGGGGGTCAGTAAAGAAAAATTAGCATCAACAGGTTCTGGCGATAAAAAAGTACAGGCCTATAATTTCCGAATATGCCTGACCGATAGTGCTGCCAACCAGGTCCCCATCACCCGACCGGATGGTTATGATTCGTCTAAATATGAATTACTGCTTCGGGTGTTTGAAAAGCAAAAAGACCTGCCCTTGAATCATAATTACCTGAAGATGGATCCCATTCCAAACAGGAAGACTGATGTCAATAACAAAGGGCCGTTGTCGACAGATATGATCGGGGAAAATTATGCTTATCCCGAAGCCAATTATCAAACCCGGGAAAAGATCATCAATGCGCATGAAGTGTATACGAAGGGTTTGCTTTATTTCATGGGGCACGACAATCGCGTGCCGGAACATTTACGTTCGTCCATACTCAAATGGGGTTATCCGCGGGATGAGTTCCAGGATAACGGGCATTGGCCACCGCAGTTGTACATTAGGGAAGCAAGAAGGATGATTGGTGAATATGTGATGACGCAGGCTAACTGCCAGGGCCAGGCGCAGGTCGAAGATGCCGTTGGTATGGCTGCTTACATGATGGATTCGCACAACTGCCAGCGAATTGTAATAGAGAAAGATGGTGTTCTGATGGTGAAGAACGAAGGTGATGTCGAGATCGGAGGTTTCCCGCCATATGGCATCAGTTATCGTTCGCTGGTTCCGAAGCGGAGTGAATGCACCAACCTGTTGGTGCCGGTTTGCTTATCGGCAAGTCATATAGCTTTCGGCTCTATCAGGATGGAGCCTGTTTTTATGGTACTGGCACAGTCTGCTGCCATGGCTGCGGTACAAGCGATTGAGCAGGGGAAGTTCATTCAAGATATTGATGTGTATAAACTGCAATCCAACCTTAAGAGAGATCCATTGGCGGATGGCAGCACGCCGGAAATTTTAGTGGACAACGACATTACACCAGGTCAGGTTCAAAGATCAGGAAGATGGAAGGAGGAAAAAGGCGGCACAGCACAATTGGGAGGTAGTTATGCGAGATCAGTATTGATGTCAGATAGTACCGATCTTTCATCAAGTGTGAAATTCGTGTTCCCCCAGGATATTAAAGGCAAATACAGGATCTATTTCTATAACGCAGGTAGCCCCGTTTATAAGGCAGCGAAATACGAAATGGCAATGCAGCTTGGCGCGGCAGAAGTCCGGCTTATTGTTCCCACTTCAGCGAATCATTATGAATGGATACCGGTAGGGCAGTTTGAATTCAACGGTTCGGGACAAGCATGGATGGAGATCAACAGGCAAAGCCTGAAGGGCGCCATATTTGCCGATGCTGTGTTGCTGGTGCCTGCATACCCGAACACCGAACCATTTTCCAAATAACCTGTGTTTTTCTCAATCTCCAGCAAAGGGAAAAGTACCAATTAGAAAATTGCTGCTCATCGATTGCATTTTACTGTTATTATGCTGTGAATATCACCACTAACTCGTGGTGATTTTTCCATGTAGTTTGGTCTTTTTCACCAGTTCGAGAGTTCATCTCAGGGTATAATTTTAACCTCTAAATAAAGTAAATAATAATTTACCTTTGCATGAAGTGCTCAGAGGCATATTGCCTACTGCTTAAGGACGGCTGGTATCCGATTTCACAGAGTGGATCGCATGTAAAACTTAAGCATCATGTTAAGGATGGAATAATCATTTTCCCGAATCACGGCAGCCAGGAACTTGGAAAGGGATTGCAGAAAAAACTTTTAAAAAAGCAGGTATAAAAATTTGAACCGATGAAAAAACTACATAAGAAGATCCCTGTGATTATTGAAAAGACCAGAACAGGATATTCAGCTTATGCAGAACACCTGGACGTATTCACAACAGGTAAGGATATTCCTTCTCTTCATGCAAATATGCTCGAAGCTTTGAATCTGACTTTAAATGATTCGGGTTATACTGTGACTGAAGACAATATTAAACTCCGGATCGACTTACGGCAGTTCTTCCAATATTACAAGGTACTTAACGCAAACTTTCTGGCTGAAAGAATTGGGATGAATCCGAGTCTACTTTCCCAATATGTAAGGGGGAAAAAACAACCATCTTCAAAACAAACTGAAAAGATCATCCTGGGTATTCAACGTATCGGCAAAGAGCTGTCAGATATTTATCTTGTGTGAATCTCCATCAATTTTCAATTGTTTGAGATAGCCCGAGAAGGGCTCTCTTACATTAATGGCTGAGCTAACAGATAATGTTTATCTGGTCGTAGCAGTAATTTATTATTGTACGTGCAACAAGCTTCAAAAGATCCATTACACGGCAAAACACTGGAACGGATAGTTACTGAACTGGTCGACCGTTTAGGGTGGGAGGATCTGGGTCAGCATATCCGCATTAATTGTTTCAATAGCAATCCCAGTATTCAATCCAGCCTAAAATTTCTTCGGAAAACTCCGTGGGCAAGAAAGGAAGTGGAAGAATTATATATAAGGATGATCGATAAAGAGGATAAGTCCTAGTATTCGATCAGTAACGCAGCATCATCGTTCCTGTTTCATCAGTCAGGGCTGATCGTAATAGTGGGTCACGCAGTAAGTCCTTATAGTGTACCCATCTGCCATTAACCCTGATCTTTTCATAGACCATGCGGGCGCCGTGGCTGTAATCTGCATACCAATTTACATGGCCGGTATACAATGGCTGAATCGGCTTTCCGTCCATCTTATGCCAACCATAGATGGCTACGCGATTGGCTTTTCCCTTGAGCGCTTCTTCACTGCAGATCACCACATCTTTCTTTATACCGCTGATCAGCCCTTTCATTTCCTTGCGTTGGCCCTCAATGATCAGGTGGTGCTGCCACATGGTAACGGTACTGTCGCGATAAGCGTACATGGGAACCGGTTCAAGTTTTACGGTACTTTGTTGGTAGATGAGGTCAACCATTTTTCTCGTGGGCAGAAAGCAGTGGAGGCTATCGGCCATGACCTGCGCTGCCAGGGGAGTTAATGGAACCCTCGCCCAATCCTTTTTGGTTCCTATCATGGCATAATCCGGTGAGCAATAGAAACTGATGTGGTAGGTATTGCCCAGTGAATCTTTGTAGGCGAAGCTGATGGGTTTAAATCGAAAGAAGAATTGAGGCAGATTCCCCAGATTAAAATGATCCAGAAAAAGAGAATCGCGTTGCTTCCAGTTGTATGCGGCAGCCTGTTTATAGAATGCAGTTCCAGTGATCGTGTTTTTGGCATCATGATGGTAGCTGATATGCAGAGTTTTATGGCATGCCATTGGAAAAATTATGCATGCCAGAAATATTAGTTGTTTTACGAAAGGTGAAAACTTAGTAATGTGGCGATATGAAATTTGCTCATTCATTTCTACCAATTTTAAGACAAATTGACTACTATTAACCATCGAATCAAGAAATTGCCTATGCAGATCAATAGAAGTTCAAGCAAGCGGGGCCTGCTAATATTTATGCTGGGTTCCTTTATATCGCAAATAAATGCCCAGGACAGCCTCCTGATCAGGAGCCATATCACAAAGATGAATAATGCCAAAACCTACACTTTGCAGGTTGCTGATCTGATGCCGGAAAATTTATATGGTTATAAGCCTGTGGAAAGCGAAATGAGTTTTAAGGAACAATTGATCCATATCGGTAAAAATTTATATTGGCTAAGCTCTACCTATATCAACGAAACGGATGATCCCGTTAAAAAAATGGAACTGAACGCCGATAGTCTTACCAAAGTTCAAGTGCTGAATTTTGTTTCAGAAGCGTACGAGTATGCGGTTTCATCTTTTCGGGCTGTTGATGCTACTTCATTATCAAAGGAATTCAAATGGTCGGGTGGTAAGATGAACAAGATCCAGTTCATGAACCTGATCCATGACCATCAGACTCATCATAGGGGTCAATTGATCGTTTATCTAAGGTTGAACAAACTACAGCCGCCAAGATATACCGGGTGGTGATAATTTTTGAAAATGCGCTTAATCAAATCCTGTTTCCGCTCGCTACCTGAACCCCGGTAGATGACAAGTCACGAATCTCATTTCGTCAACATCCAAGCAACCACAGCAATATCCCCGATGATGTCTATTTGTGCAAATATCTAAATATGCAATGTCCAAATTGTAATGAAACGCTGATCATGTCTGAACGGCAAGGGATCGAGATCGACTATTGCCCTAAATGCCGGGGGGTGTGGCTGGACAAGGGAGAATTGGACAAGATCATTGAAAGGTCAGCCAGCTCCTCTTCAGCAGATGATTATCCCAAGCAAGAGCGATACCAGGAGAAAAGGCAGGATCATTGTTATAAGGATTCCGATAAAAACTATCCCTATAGAAAAAAGAAGGGTTTCCTCGGAGATCTTTTTGATTTCGATTGATATCTTTTGAGGTTACTCAGTTGCAGAGGTTAAAAAGTTCTATGCTTCTGGTTGTTTGATGAATTCGCCCTTTCACTTTCTTTTACTGGCAAAATTACCGATGTATCCTGCAAGCAATGTAGGTATTGCCATAATGAAATGCATGACGAATTCAAATGGGATAAGGTTATGACTACCTTTGAAAACTGTGGCTTCCACCATGGAAGTTATTGGGAATACGAGGAAAAGGCAAAGACCTGCTATCAGTGTATTGAGATCGGTATAATAGCCAATTAAAAAAGAAGTAACGACAAAAATAATATTGGATAGAACTGTGTAGTTATCCTTAAAAAATGATGAATAGTAGTATTCTCCCGGCTTTGGAGTTGCTGTAGGTTGAATAAAGCTACAGGCGATCAATATAATAGCTCCCAAAAGGGTAAGGCCCGTATAATAGATCCATTTCGGTCTGGGTTTTATCATCTTATGCAGATTTTTTCTGGTAATTCCAGTTTCATCATGATATCGGTCTGCGCATCATCACCTAAGTAGAATATATGTTTATCAAATTCAACGAACCCGTTTTTCACATAGAAGTTAATGGCTTTCGTGTTCTCTTCCCAAACTCCCAACCAGACATATTCAGCGTTTATCTTTTTGGCAGCTTGTATAGCTTGTTGATATAGCAGCTGCCCGATCTGTTTTCCCTGGTATGCTGCCAGCACATAAATTCGCTCGATCTCCAGGGCCTTGCCATCTTTCAGTTCGGTTTGTGCCTTACCAAAATTCAACTTCAGATAACCTATCACCTGGTTATCATACTCAGCAAAATAAAATGCAGAATCAGGGTTTGCCAGCTCACTCAATAATTTTGCAGCAGATAATTCTATTTCCAGGTACTTTTCCATGTTCTCCGCACTGTTCACCGCTGCGAAGGTTTCGTTAAACGTCTGACGACTGATCTTTTGTAATTCATCAAGGTCTTTAGTCGTTATTTTCCTAATCTTCACTTGCGTCATTCTTTTTATTTAGGATTGTCAGAGGCTAATTTCCAGGCTTGCACTGGCCAGTGACGGTTCTTATTTCAAAGTGCCGCACGGAGACAGGGAAGATTCATGTTACCGTTAATTAATCTGCTTTGTACGGGGTAAATTTATAGAAATTTAATTTCTTTAACTTGGAGCCAAGTTTTTTCAATTATGACAATTAGATATTTTTCGGTTGTTTTTGCGATCTGCTTTTGTATTGCATGCAGTCAGCCCAAGGATGGGAATAATAACGATGGGAAAGCTGCCCCTGCTTCGCCTAATATTCTTTTAATAGTGGCGGATGATATGGGTTTCAGTGATATTGAACCTTTTGGAGGTAACATTAAAACACCGGTACTGGATGAGTTAAGTAAGCAATCGGTGCTTTTCTCAAATTTTCATGTGTTACCTACCTGTTCTCCAACCAGATCCGCATTATTAACGGGTAATGATAACCATGTGGCGGGATTTGGCATCATGGGCGAAATGGACTATCCGGCATTACATAACCTTGCGCTTCCCGGATATTCGGCTGCATTGTCTGACCAGGTGGTGACTATCCCGGAGATCCTCAGAGAAAATAATTACCATACTTATATGGTTGGTAAATGGCATTTGGGCGACAATAAGGGACAGGATCCCTATGATAGGGGATTTGAGCAAACTTTTATATTGGGTACGGGTGGCGGAAGCCACTGGAACGACAGGCGTGCACTGGCTCCTCCGCAGAAAATGGAGTACTCACGCAATGCTGTAATCATTGAACCCCCAACAGATTTCTATTCTTCTAGAAATTATACCGATTCGCTTATCCAGTTTCTGGAAAGAGATAAGGCCGATGAAAAACCATTCTTTGCTTTTCTGTCTTATACAGCAGTGCATGATCCCCTTCATGCACCTAAGGAGTATATCGATAAATACAAGGGCAAGTTTGATAAAGGCTGGGACAGCCTTTGGGTTGAACGACTTACTAATTTGAAATTCCTTGGAATTGTGCCCAAGGATGTCAAGTCCCTTCCTAATCCTTCTATCCCCAAATGGGACAAGCTATCGCCTGAACACAAAGCGGAATCTGCAAGGGATATGGAAGTATATGCCGCCATGCTGGATTATATGGACATGAGCATCGGCAGGTTATTTGATTACCTGAAGAAGTCAGGAAAATACGATAACACCCTGATCATTTTTATGTCTGATAACGGAGCCAATGGTGCCATGGCAACAACATATCCAGGGAATGAGGATGGCTCTTATCTGAAATCGTTTAACAATAGTATGGACAACCGGGGTCTTAAGGGATCATATGTTGAGATGGGGCCCGGATGGGCCTGGGCCTCAACCGCTCCATTCAGGTATTTCAAAACCTTCACCACTGAGGGAGGTATCAGGGCGCCTTTGATGATCAAAATGCCGGGCACTCATAAGAATGCCGGACAGTGGAATCGCAACTTCATTCACGTTACCGATATCATGCCCACACTGTTAGAGGTCACGGGTTCATCTTACCCTCAAACATTCAGATCAAAAGCCATTCATCCGCTGTTAGGGAAGTCTATGGTTCCCACTATTGAGAATGTTGGTACCGATATACATCCCAATGATGGTATGGGGTATGAATTATTCGAAATGAAGGCGTTTATAAAGGGTAAATGGAAGATTTTGAGATTACCCTTGCCCATGGGGAGCGGCCAATGGGAACTGTATGATCTCAGCATTGATCCCGGCGAAACCACAGATCTGAGCTCAAAACACCCTGAAATCAAAGACGAACTGATCAAGGCATGGACTGAATATGCCCGGAATAATAATGTGTATGATCATAAGGGGCATTTTGATTCCATTTACCGCAAAAGTTTCTAGATTGTCTGCATTGGTGTATCGAGAAAGGTGATTTACATCATTTTGATTCCCGTTACCGCTATTTTTTTGTAATTTAAAGACGAGGTGATTAACCGGATCACCAAAAAACCCTCTAAAATTTTAGTTTATGAATGGTTCAAAAGTCATTTTGGCATTTATTGGCGGCATAGCAGTTGGAGCAATAGCAGGGATCTTGCTGGCTCCGGATAAGGGTTCTAATACCAGGAAGGCGATCAGTGATATGGCTGAAGACCTCACTGATGCCGTAGGTGATAGTTTGCACAATGCCCTGGATAAAGTGAAGGAAAAGTATGCAGGTGTTGTAGAAGAAGGAGAAAAATTTGTTGAAAGAGCAGCAGAGAAAGTTAGCGAAGTGAAGAACGATGTTTCAACCAGGTTCTCATAATTGAAAATTATGGCAGAGATCATAGATGATATAAAAGAGTATTCGAACGTAACCCGTAAGTATCTCGATGTTAAACTTGAAGTGATCAAGGCGAAAGTCAAGATCGCGGCGTCCGAAGTGATCAGTACGATGGTGGTCGCCATCATAGTAGCTGTATTGTTGGGGGGAGGACTGCTTATCCTCAGTTTTGGTTTGGCGGAATCGCTCGGAAATAGGTTAGGCGACCGGGCTCTTGGTTTTTACCTGGTTGGCGCGGGTTACCTTGTTGTCTGCGGAATTATGTTTTTGATTGGTAAGACTTTTTTGAAGCGGAATATTCAAAATGAAATCATCCGAAAGCTCGAAGAAAAACATGAATAAAAAAGATCCATTATCAGATCTGCAGCAGAGATTGGCTGAGCTTGAGGTCCAGGAGAAACGTCTTAAGGAAGAGATGAAGGCATTGGCCACAAACATCCAAAAGAATGCAACGCCCATGGGTTTTGCAAAAGGGATGGTATCAGGTGTATTCAAAGATAAACATGGTACTGCGGCTGAAACTGCAAAAGCTGCTTTAGGATTAGGTGCAGGATTTGTAGCCAATAATCTAATGGCTAAGCAAAGGAAAGCAGCTTTGATAGGTAAAGTAGCTACGCTTGCAGTAGGTTTCCTGGTCAGTAAGCTTGCGGAAAATAAAAGGAAAAAGACTCTGTCAAAGACTTAAGTAAAATTTTCTTGGGATTGATCAAAGGCTTGGCAAGAAGTAGATCAACATCAGTATACTTGCAATAATTATACTGACAGTAACTATAGCTGCCAGCAAGGGTGATGCATAGAACTTTCCATTGTTAAGTCTTTTCTCGATCTGCCTGTAGCGGAAATAAGAAAGCGTAGCCATTAATGCTCCAAATGCAACCATTATTACACCGATGGTAGCTGAGTGACCCTTACCAGGTGTAATCTCCTTGCCTCCCATTACCAGGGAGATCTGGGTCACAAACAAAGCAAATTTTACAATTACAAATCCAAATCCTATTAAGGCGATACTAGTCCTAATCCAGGCAAGAAAAGTTCGCTCGTTGGCGAGATGGTCGGCAGGGCCAGCTTTTTTTAATTCGGGTTCTTGCATATCTGAGAATACATTTTAGAAAACAAAAAATATTCTTTAGCGCTTCTGATAAAACAGCTTCCCGCTAGTAAGAAAACCTATAAAAACAAAAATGGCAAATACAAGGCTACTTACGGCCATTTGCATTCCTCCTGATATGACATGTCCACTGGTACATCCGTTGGCCAGCCTAGCACCGAACAAAAGCAGAAATCCTCCCACGAGTGCCCATAGTATCCGCTTAGCCTTTGAATTTCCTTTGAACCGCGCCCAATTCTCGTGAACGAGTTTTAGTTTGAACTCCCCTTTAAACAAGGAAAGTACAAGGCCGGATAAGAATGCCCCCACCAGGAATTTCATTTCGTAGTTCCCGGATTTTTCAGATTGCCTGTAGTAATCATTATCGGTGAGGCCGACAATATTGTCGGCCAGATAAGGATAAAAAGTTGATGCGCCCAGTACCCTGTCAGAAACCGCAAATATCGTAGCCGCGACTATGGCCATAAGCAGGGCGGAATAGAACCATTTGATATCCTTTTTCTTTTCGATCTTATTCAGCCAGAAAGCAACCCCAATGAAGATGGCTGCTATTGTAAATACTATCAGATATTGTAAGGCTGGCAGGGATGTGATATTTGTGATCGAAAGTTGTCCAAGATCCGGGCCAAAAACATTGTGTATCCTGGGGCTGAGCACAGTATAAGTAGCTGAAGCTATCAGTCCCCCGAAAAAGCCCCATAGCGCATCCAGTGATCCCTGGCCTAGAGATACCGGCATAGTGCCTGGGCAGTAACCAAGTATTGCCATACCGATACCGAAGATCAATCCGCCTATAATTATACTTCCTACTATGAAAGGTTTTACATGATAACTTGCCAATCCCACGCCAGTAAGCACTATTAGTATAATTGCCCCTATCCCAATGGCTGTGGCGATCGTTTTCGCAACGGTATCATCTTCAAGGATGGCCATTCCGGAAATGGTGTTGTACGTATTGACCTTGGAGTACTGTAAAGCCAAACCGAAAGCAAAACCCAGTAGAATAATAAGGAGTGTCATATTAGTATTCTGAAATTAAGTCACAATTAGGGAGTGAAATTCTTAGTTCGAAATAAAATATTAAAATCTTAATACCCTTTTCTAAGCATATCAGCATATTCATTGGGCAGCTCACTGTCCTCTACAGCTTTTGCAGCCATTTCTATATTATATTCAAATCTGATGAATTCCACCTGCACAGTGTTCTTATCGTTGATGGAACTAACGGGATTGATCGACAATATCACATAACAGCCCAATGGATTACCATCTTTTGGTTTACCAACCGATCCTATATTAACTGCGTGCCTGAAGTGAATGTTTTCAGAAGTTTCTGTAGGTAGTATCCTGTGATATGGTTTGTGGGTATGTCCAAAACACATGATATCTGCGTCGGCTTGTTCCATTATCCTCAATAAACTCTTTTCATCCCTGTCTTCAAACAGGTATTCATTTATTTTTCTCGGACTTCCATGCACCAATAGCAAGTTCAGCTTGTCATTATTTAACTGAAACTCAACTCTGATATGTGATGGCAGTGTTCTGAGGTATCGCCGTTCTTCTGGCTTTACTAGCCAATTTGTGTAAGAAATAGAGATCTTGCCCATATCCTTCTCAGAATCAGATTTATAAGCACAACCGCATTCATCGCTCATTAAGCCTATTCCCTGGTCATAGTTACCGGCTATTGTTGGAATACCTCTTTTGCGAATTTCATTGATAACCTCATTGGGCCAGATATTATAACCTACCAGGTCACCAAGACAATATATTGCATCTGGTTTTTGTTCTTCAATGCTTTTAAAACACGCTTCGAGTGCAGGAAGATTCGCATGGATATCAGAAAACAAAGCAATTCTCATATTGAATATTTTAAGCAGTTTGT
>Ga0114939_10003166_pt1 | contig 11675 bp, 9 predicted proteins | sample AshMeaCrysSpring_FD_87196 | JGI IMG/M metagenome (GOLD analysis project Ga0114939, IMG submission 87196) | Groundwater microbial communities from Big Spring, Nevada to study Microbial Dark Matter (Phase II) - Ash Meadows Crystal Spring | ecosystem: Environmental > Aquatic > Deep subsurface >... | reverse complement strand
TACGCTAAAGTGACGACACTACAGAAAAGTGTCAACCAGCTGACAGATAGCCTAATTGTCTGCTTACCATTTGATGGGAATATTAACGACTCCTACGGTAGCGTGAATACCCTCGTACTGGGATCTCCGGAGTTTACTGACATCAGTAAGTTAGGGTCACAAGCGCTAAGCCTTAATGAATCAGGTGTTGAGGATTTGATTCGCGTTGATGTGGCCCCACCACGTGAAGATTTTACGTACATGGCCTGGATTAACCCCCGTGATGCCGAAGGCCAGTCATTGGTCTTTAGTAGTTGGTACACTTACTATAACGATGCTTTCCGAATGGGTCTCATGCGCAACCTGGTTTGGGCTTACATAGAGAATGGTTATAAGGATTACTCACCTTACTCTATGAGTACCACATCCATCAACAACGATCTTTGGTATCACATTGTTGGGGTCAAAAACGGTAATGTACTTACTGTCTACGTTAATGGGGTTGAGGAGGGCTCGTATAATGGATGGCCCACCACTCTAACCCCAGCTCCCATGTTCTTTGGGATCGGTAACACTCCCGTGTCCCCTAACCCTTTCTTTGCCTATAATGGGATAGTTGATGATGTCGCAGTATGGTCGAGAGCCCTTTCTCTCGAAGAGGTTAGCGCGATTTATAATGATGGCCTAGGAAAGAGCTGTGCGAGTTTGAAAAACAGCCCACCTGTTGTAAATGCAGCCGGACCTTATACCGGAGAAGAAGGCTCATCAATTATATTGAGTGGAGCAACTGCTTATGATGCCGATGATGATAGCCTGGCTTATAGCTGGAGTCTAGATTCAGAAATCTGTACTGTTTCCGATACTTATGATCTCAATCCAAGCGTCATCTGCGAAGATGATGGCATCTTCACAGCTATACTGACTGTTAGTGATGGGATCAATGACCCAATTAGTGACCGTGCCATAATTAGTGTCAGCAACACTACTCCATCTATCGACTCGCTCTTCAACAATGGTCCGATCACCGAAGGCGAAACCGCCATCGTAACTATCAACGCAACCGATCCTGGGGGGAGTTACGACTCACTCAGCTACGCATTTGACTGTGACGGTGATTCCATTTTCGAGATTGAAGCACAACCCGAAAATAACACACAGTGCATCTATGAAGATAATGGAGACTACACTGTTGTTGTACAAGTACTCGACGAGGACGGGGGGCAAACCGTTGGTTCGACTACCATCGTAGTAAATAATGTACCTCCTTCCGTTGCCACAGTTCTTGCCCCGTCAGAACCGATTCAGATAGGGACCTTGACCAATGCAAGTGCCGTTTTTTCCGATCCCGGCGTTCTTGATACTCATGCTGCAACATGGGAATGGGGGGATGGAGCAACGTCAACAGGTGTTGTCGACGAAGAAAGTGGTTCCGGCACTGCCTTTGGCGATCATAGTTACACCTCCCCCGGAGTTTACACGGTCCAACTCACCATCACTGACAAGGATGGCGATTATGGGAAATCAGTTTACCAGTACATCGTCGTGTATGATCCTAATGGTGGCTTTGTAACTGGCGGCGGTTGGATCAATTCGCCCGCCGGCGCGTATATCGCCGATCCAGCTCTCGTCGGGAAGGCGCATTTCGGCTTCGTCGCTAAGTACCAGAAAGGCGCGAACATCCCGACCGGGAATACAGAATTCCAGTTCAAAGCCGGGGACTTGAATTTTAAGAGCACCGCTTATGATTGGCTCGTCGTTGCCGGAGCCAAGGCCCAGTTTAAGGGCGTCGGGACCATTAACGGGGCCGGCGAGTATGGGTTCATGCTTACGGCGATCGATGGGCAAGTGAATGGAGGTGGAGGTACCGATAAATTCCGCATCAAAATCTGGGACAAGACTACAGATGCCATTGTCTACGACAATCAGATGGGTGCAACGGACGACGCGCAACCCAGTACCGTTCTAGGCGGAGGCAGTATCGTCATTCATAAATAAGCCAGGTCTGTTAGCTTCTTCGTCTCGAACAAAAAAGCGTGTGGCGGTATTTTCCGCCACACACTTTTTTGTCTTGCTCTTCCTAAAGTCACAGTGCTGTGCATGATAACGGGTGAAGTCAAAGGGTTCAAAAGGAGAAAAACTCGGCCGATTGAACCTTTTGGGCTACAATTCGGGCGTGAACACCACCCTCATCCGGGTCGATGCTGGCAAACATATGGACCGCCGCTACAGTGTTGCTGTCCAACCTACCCTGCTGGACCCGGTGGCGGTCGTCTGTGTCTGGGGCAGCCGGCGCAGCAGCTACCAGCGAGTACGGGTGCTGCCGGCCGCGTCCATTCCCGAAGCGGAAGCCATGGCGGAGAAGCTCGTGGCCCGGAAGTACCGCCGCGGCTATCGCCTGGCCTGAGCAACGCTAGAACCCCAGGCATCCCAACAACCGGCCAGCTAATAATTTTCATCCCTAATAATCTCGGCGCAAATTTTCCGACCCCGCGGGCCACGGCGATGTCCCAAATGTGTAACCTTTCATGGTTCTGCCCCATGAAAAGTGCAACTGACACATTAAGCCAGCAAGACCTTCAATCGCAGCAAGTCAAAATTGGCCCGGCCATACATCTGCCTTTTCAAAAACTTCAGCCTGTTCACGTGCCCCTCTGTTGCGCCATTGCTCCAGGGTTGCCGAATGGCCTCATATACAGCTGTTTCGTCACGCTTTAGACTAATCGCAAAGTTTCGGAGTTCCTTAACAGCCGATTGGCAACATGTCTCCAGCCAGGAATCCCATTCACCGCCTGATTGAGTGCGAATCATGTGAATAAACTTGAGGGCTAACTGCCGGAGTTCGGCGATTTTGGTATCGCGCAACAGCAGCTTGAGAAGATATCGCTCTTCCATATCCAGCTCATCCTCGCGGCGAAGGAGTAGCCAGGTCAAAGCCCTGGGGCGTGGAACGGCGACAGAGTCCTTTTTAATGGCTGGATTTGTTGAATTGGCGCGAGGTGACAGACCATTGTCTCGAATCCACTTGCTAACCAACTCGCGGTTGCCGGTAAACCCTTGTTTGCAGATTTCGCGCCACAATTGAGACTGATTGGTGCAGCCCTCGGCCAGTCGATCACGCAAATAAGTCTCGTACTCATCAACCAAGCATTTTCGTTTGAACCGCCCTCGGCTATCGGGTGGTAAACCTTCGCTGTTGACCCAACGGTTGATGGTTGTACGAGAGAGATTGAATTCACGAGCCATATCAGTGGTATAGGCTCCTTGAGCCCGTCGTCCTTTCACAGCGTCATACAAAGCATGGCGAGCTTCGGTTCGAGCCGTATGAATCGCCTCCCGCTCTGGTCCCGGTGCATAACGTCGACGTTTTTCACCGTTTTCCGTATCCAGATCAACCTCATCGTCTTCGGCCCAGTTGGCCATCGATTGACGGAGTGACTTGTATCGTTTAGAGACGTACCGCTCGATAGTCTCCTCCATGTTCTTGAGCAGATGCCATCGGTCAGCAACTTGTGTGGCCTGAGGCAGTGCCTGGGTGATAGCATCGCGATATTCACCAGAGCGATCGCGAGTGACAAGCTCAATGGATGGGTGTTTCTCCAACCATTCTTTGACCACATCGCCGGCCGAAGAAGGCAGCAAATCGATGGGCTTGCCTAATTCATGATCGACGATAATCGTTCCGTAAGAGCGTCCTTTGCGAAATGCCCAGTCATCAATGCCAATAATGCGCGGTGGCGTCGTGCCCGGAGCGTCCAATTGTCGCACCAGTCTGATCATGGTGACCGGGCTGGTGTACATTGCCAGTTTCTTGGCCAATTTGACCCCGGCTTTACCGCCCGTCGCCAGACCAATTTGGGCCAGATCGGCCATGAGTCGGTGTGTATGTCGTCGTCGGCGACCTACCAAATCAGGGTATTGTTCGGCAAACGTTTTCTGTCGGCACTGCTCATTGCGACAGCGAAATCGACGCACCTTGATTTCCAGCCAAACCGATCGCAACCCGATTGGCGTGTCCCGCATCAAACGCGTGTAGCAGCTGTGATAATACGTTGACCTTATCCCGCAGTTCGGGCAATTGGCCGATTTCCGAGTAGATTGTGCGGTGATAACAAGGCTCTCAGTGACACTTTCCATGTCTGTAATTCTGAATCCTGGGAGGAGCAGAGATGTGATGAATGCTGAAATGTTCATCACGCGATTCTAGCGTAGGCGTGTGCGAATCCCGTATTTGCACTATTGGTGATGAAGAACCCCTTTCATGTGGCCAGGTGTCACGGATCAAGAAAAAGACGCTGGCCATTGTCAACAACAAACACCTATCCCCCGGCCACCGAGGGGATAATCGCCAGCCGGTCGCCGTCGGCCAGGGGTGTCGCCTCCGTCGCCAGCTCGTCGTTGACCGCCAGCAGCGGCTCCAGCCGCGGGTCGATGGCCAGCAGGCGCACCACGTCGCCCGCCCGGCTGCCCGGCGGCAGGTCCAGCGCCAGCCGGTCGACGATTCGCCCCTCGCGGTGGCGTAGCACCGAGTAAAGCCGCACCGTGACGCGGACTACCGGCCCCTCAGCCGTCATGGAGCGCGTCCAGCTCCACCGCAGGCACATCGAAGACCGTATCCAGCGGCGGCAACGCCTCCTCCGTCATCCATTCCGGCAGCCGGTCGTCGGCTGGAGTGAAGCCCGCCGCCCGGTTGAACTCCCGCTCCAGCAAGATCGTCTCCCGGCCCAGCTCGGCCAGATAGCCCGACCCCACCCCCCAGCCGTACTGGCCGTTGATGAGGTCCGGCACCATCGCCGGGTCCAGGGCGAAGGCCGATGCGCCCATCGTGCACGCCCCCAGGCTGTCGTAGCCGGCCATGTTGTACTGCACCGTCCGCGACAGAGCCGCCTGCCCGGCCGGGTCGATGTGGTTGACGTTGGCCCGGATGGTCAGCCCGGCGGTGTGGTCGGCCCCCTGCGGCGAGGTGGCGTAGGTGACGCCCGTGCCCTTGATCGCCCGCGGGTCATAGGCCGACATGGCCTGGTTCTTGACCACCGGCACCCGGCGAATGCCCAGCACCTTGCCGGCCAGCGCCGCGCCGCCGGCGATGATCCGGCCCGCCGGCGTGCCGTGCCGCACCTCGTCCATCAGCGCCAGCGCGCCCGCGGCATCGCCGAAGGGGAAGAGACCCGCCTCGGCGGCCACGCCCAGCGCCGCGCCGGTGTCGATGGTGTCCATGCCCAGGTCGTTGGCTGTGTCGTTGAGCCGGGCGATGACATCGGGGTCGTTGATGCCCAGGTTGGAGCCCATCAGGCCGATGGTCTCGTACTCCAGCGGCGTCACCAGCGTCTCGCCGTCCGGCCCGGCGTAGATGTTGGAGCAGCGGATGATGCAACCGGGCATGCAGGCGTGAGCCACCTCGCCGCCGCGGGCCTGGTTCAGGTCGTGGATCGTCTCGCCGCTGATGCGCTCGGCATCCTCGAACTGCCCGGCCGAGAAGTTGCGGGTGGGGATGCCGCCCAGCGAGTTGCACATCTTGACCATCGCCGCCGTGCCGTAGAAGGTGTAGACCTGGCTGGTCTGCGGGTGTTCCTGGAGGGCGCGCAGATAGCGTTTAGAGGCGTCGCGGAAGGCGTCGGGGTCGGCCAGCGGCGGCCGGTTGCTGCGGCTGACATCGAAGACGATGGCCTTCAGGCGTTTGCTGCCCATCACCGCGCCCAGGCCGCCGCGGGCGGAGATGCGGGTCAGGTTGCGGTCCTGGTCGATGTGGGTGATGCCCGCCGTCTGGTAGAGCCGCTCGCCGGCCGGGCCGATGGCCGAGATGCCGATCTTCTTGTGGTAGCGGTCGATGAGCCGGGCGGCGGTGTCCTTCAGTCCCAGCCCTACCAGGTCGGCGGCGTCTTCCAGTCGGGCGCCGTTCTCGTCGATGTAGAGCAGCCGCCAGCCGCCGTCGGGTGGGGGGCCGCCTTCGACAATGAGGCTGTGCAGCCGCAGCCAGACCATCTTCAGGCCGGTGGTGCCGCCGGCATTGGATTCCTTGATGCCGCCGGTCAGGGGGCTTTTGCCGCCGACGGAGATGCGGTCACAGCTGGAGAGCATGTGGCCGACGAGCAGGCCGGGGGCGAAGATGAGCTTGTTGTGGGGGCCGAGCGGGTCGCAGGCCGGCGGGACCTCATCCAGGAGGAAGCGGGCCACCAGCGCCCGCCCGCCGTAGCGCCGCCACGGCTCGGGCACGTCTTCATAGGTCGCGGTGTCGTGGGTCAGGTTGGCTCGAAGCACTTTCATCGGCATCACCTCAGGCTTTTAAGAAATGGCATCGCAAATAACGACAAACCACTTGACATTCCGGGCATTTGGTTTTATTCTTAAATTGGTTAGTCCACCATATCACTAGCACAGTATATCACATAACCGTTATCTGTGCACGGTGTTTCAGATGATTATGATGCCAATAAACGAGATCATCGCCGGCCCCCGATTTCAAAGTCTGCAAAGCGAAAAACTAGGCGAACAGATCAGTCGCCAGTTATTGGAAAATATCATCAATGGTAATTATCAGGCTGGCGACCGTTTGCCGCCGGAGCGCGAACTCGCCGCCATCTTCGACGTCAGCCGGGTTGTCGTGCGTGAGGCGCTGGGGTCGTTGCAAGCCTGGGGTATCATCAGCGTGCGCCACGGGCGAGGGGCCACGGTCAACCCTATCGACGAGTGGAACACCCTCGATCCCCAGGTACTCCTCTTGCTACACAGCGACGAAGCCATCCACCAATTGATGGAAACCAGGCGCATCATCGAGCCGGAGATGGCCGCCCTGGCCGCCGAACGGATCACCGACGCCGAACTGGAGCTCCTGCGCGCTCACAAAGACCTGCCGGAGACAGACTCGATGGAGGAGCATGTCGAGCGAGACATCAATTTCCACCTCCAGATCGCCAAGGCCACCCACAACCCCGTCCTGCTGATGGTCCTGACATCGACTTCCGATCTCCTGCGCGAAGGTCGGCGGCGAATCTTCATGGTGCCCGGCGAGTTGGCCAAGGCCCGCGATTGGCATCAAGCGATATTTGAGGCCATTGAACGTCGCGATCCGGAGGGGGCGCGAGCAGCAATGGCCAACCACACCGAACAAGTCCGTCAGGGCTTGCTTCGGGCTTGAGTCGAATTGACTGAAATTTTGAGGACTCATAGATATGGATGAAACAAAATCAACCACTGCCGTGGTCGAAACGCGAAGCGATTGGCCGCCCGAATTGCTGCTGGCCATGTACGAACGGATGGTCGTCATTCGCCGCTTCGAGGATACGGTCTATGACGTTTACAGCCGGGGTATTATGCCCGGTCTGGCCCATCTATACACCGGCATGGAGGCCGTGGCCGTCGGTATATGCATGGCCCTCAACGAATCGGATAACATCACCAGCACTCACCGCGGCCACGGCCATCTACTGGCCAAGGGCGGCGACCCCAAACGCATGTTCTCCGAGCTGCTGGGTAAGTCGAGCGGCTATAACCGGGGCAAGGGCGGCAGCATGCACATTGTCGACATGAGCCTGGGCATCCTGGGGGCCAACGGTATCGTCGGCGGCGGGCTGGGGATCGCCACCGGGGCCGGTCTTTCGGCCAAGGTCCGCCACGAGAATCGTATCTCGGTCGCTTTCTTCGGCGACGGCGCGCTGAATGAAGGCCTTTTTTATGAAGTCGCCAACATGGCCTCGCTGTGGAAATTACCGGTTGTTTACGTCATGGAAAACAACACCTACGGCGAATACACCCCGGCGGACAAGTCTACGGCCGGCAGCGGTCCGGCTCGCGCCGAGGCGATGGGCATCCCCAGCCGTTCGGCCGACGGTAACGATGTCCTAGCCGTTTACCAGGCCGCGCTGTGGGCGGTTGAACGAGCCCGTACCGGACTTGGGCCGTCGTTTATCGAGTGTGAAACCTATCGTTGGCGCGGCCATCACATGGGCGACCAGGGCGACACTTACGGCTATCGCAACGCGGAAGAGATCGACACCTGGATGAGGGATTGTCCCATCGAGCGATTCAAGGCCGTTCTGATCGCTGCCGAAGTGGCCGGCGAGCCCGACCTGGCCGCCATTGACCGGCGTGTCCAGCAGGAGATCGATGAGGCCGTCGAGTTTGCCAAGAACGCGCCCTATCCGGAGTCGGCGGAGGTGTATCAACATGTCTACGCCTGAGCGAATCGGAACCATCCGCGAAGCGATCAACGAGGCTTTGCACGAGGAAATGACCCGGGATGAGCGGGTGATCATCATGGGCGAAGATATCGGCGTAGCCGGCGGGGTATTCAAGGTCACGGCCGGGCTGCTCGATCAATTCGGCCCGGAACGGGTGATCGACACACCCATCAGCGAGGCCGGCATCGTCGGCCTCGCGGTAGGTGCGGCGATGACCGGCCTGCGCCCCATCGTCGAGATCATGTTCAACGACTTCACGACCCTGGCTTCCGACCAGATCGTCAACCAGGCGGCCAAACTACGTTATATGACGGCCGGGCAGACACAAATCCCGTTGGTGATTCGGACGGCGATGGGCGCGGGACGGCGCGCAGCCGCCCAGCATAGCCAGAGCCTGCAGGCCTGGTACAGCCATATTCCCGGCCTCAAGGTCATCATGCCCTCCAACCCGGCCGACGCCAAAGGCCTCCTCAAGAGTGCCATCCGCGACGATAACCCGGTCATCTTCATGGAAGACAAGATGACCTATAACCTGAAAGGGCCGATTCCCGAAGGCGACTACATCGTTCCACTGGGTGAGGCCCGCACCCACCGCCAGGGCGACGCGGCGACCATCATCTGCACCTCCAGCATGCTATACCCGGCGCAAGAGGCCGCCAATACACTGGCCAATGTGGGCATCGAGGTCGAGATCATCGACCCGCGCTGCCTTTCGCCGCTCGATGACGCGACGCTGATCCGCTCGGCCATCAAGACGGGCCATGTCCTGATCGTCGACGAGGGCTACCAGAGCTATGGCGTCACGGCCGAGATCGCCGCCCGCATCCAGGCTAAGGCCTTCGATTACCTGGATGCTCCCATTTACCGGCTGGGTGCGGCCGATGTGCCCGTGCCCTTTGCTCCCAGCCTGGAAGATCTGACCATTCCCTCGGCCGAGAAAATCGTCGAGCTGGTCAAAGAGTTGGTCGCCTGAGGCAAGGATCATGGCTATTGAAGTCGTCATGCCGCAACTTGGACTGTCGATGGACAGCGGCCAGATCGTCGAATGGCTCAAGCGAACCGGCGATCCGATTCAGCCCGGCGACCTGCTGATGTCGGTGGAGAGCGACAAATCGACCGTTGAGGTCGAGGCCGTCGAGCGCGGGCGATTACACATCGTGACCCAACCGGAGGACGGCGCTGTGCCGGTGGGCAGCGTCATCGCCTATCTCCTGGCCGACGGCGAAGCGCCTCCCGTGGCTGCCCCAGCAACACCGGTGGCTGCGTCCCCAATGGCTCCCAGCCGTGAAGCCGTGCCCATCGCCGAGGACCATTCAGCCAACGGCCGCGAAGGCGAGTATCGACCCAGTCGCCCGCCGTCCAGTCCCGCAGCCCGCCGCCGGGCGGCGGAACTAGGCCTCGACTGGCAACAGGCGACCGGTACCGGGCCGGCCGGGCGCATTAAAGAACGCGATATCCTGGCGATGGCCGCCCAACCGGCGGCGCCAGTAGCCGGAGCCTTAGCCACGGTGAAGATGACACCGGTGGCTGAGCGCTTGGCTCGTTCCGCCGGCATAGACCCGATCGAACTGGCGCGTCGCTTCCCCGGCCAGCGCCTGGGCCGGGATGAAATCGAGACCGTTATCCGCGAATCCGTCAGGCGCGCGCGCCAAACGGCCGCACCGGAAACGGCTGACACCATACCGGCTCGGAGCGAGCCGGCCGGCCGGCTGCGCAGCCTGATCGCTGAACGTATGGCGGTCAGCCACCTGACCAACGCCCCGGTCACGCTGACGACCGAAGCCGACGCGACCGAGCTGGTCCGGCTGCGAGCCACTTTGAAAAACGACCCGCAAGCCGATGTGGTCCCCAGCTACAACGCCCTGTTGGCCAAGCTGGTTGCTCGCGCGCTGGTCGAGCACCCCATCATGAACGCCTATCTGGACGGCGACCGGATCGTGTATTGGGAAACGGTCAATATCGGCACAGCGGTGGATACCGAGCGCGGCCTGGTCGTCCCGGTGGTGCGCGATGTGCCGGCCAAATCCGTCCAGGAGATCAGCCGGGAAATGGCCGAGTTGCTGCCGCGGGCCAAAGCGGGTAAGGCATTGCCGGATGAATTGATCGGGGGGACGTTCACGATTACCAACCTGGGAACTTATGACATCGACGCCTTCACCCCCATCATCAACGGCGCGGAATGCGCCATCCTGGGGGTAGGGCGGTTGGTAGACAAATACGTCGTCATCGACGGCCAGCCGCAGGTGCGAACGATGATGGTCTTGAGCCTGACGTTCGATCATCGCCTGGTGGACGGCGGCCCGGCGGCAGCCTTTTTGCAGCGCGTTAAACAGTTTATCGAGACGCCTTATTTATGGTTGGTGTAACGATGTCCGGCAACCACTTAAAAGTCGCCATCGTCACCGGTTCGGGCCGGGGAATCGGCTACGCGATCGGCCGTGAGCTGGCCGCGGACGGCATGGCCGTGGCTCTGATCGATATCGACGGCGAGATGGCGGCGCGGGCTGCGGCGGAGCTTGGCCGGGAAGGATGGACCGCACTGGGGCTGTCGGCTGACGTCAGTCAGGTTGAGCAGGTCCAGGAGGTGGTCGAGCAGGTGATGGCCCGGTGGGCGCGGATCGACATTTTAGTGAATAACGCCGGCATATGCCCGATGACGCCGGTCGAGGCGATCACTCCTGAGGAGTGGGACCTTGTGCTGGGTATCAACCTGAAAGGCGCCTTTTTATTCAGCCAGGCCGTCATCCCTTTCATGCTTCAGCGGCGTTCGGGCAAGATCGTCAACATCGCCTCCAGCGCCGGCCAGATGGGCGGTCTGGCGGTGGGCCTGCACTATTCCGCCTCCAAAGCGGGTATCTTGGGTCTGACCAAGGGGCTGGCCCGGATGTTGGCCCCGCACATTCAGGTAAATGCCGTTTCCCCCGGCACGACCGAATCGGATATGACCAGCGGCTGGGACCAAGATGCCCTGGATGGGATTATCAGCAAGATTCCGGCCAATCGCCTGGGTCGGCCGGCTGATATCGCCGCCGCGGTGCGCTTTTTGTCATCGGTCGAGGCCGATTTTATCACCGGCCAGACCTTGAATGTGAACGGCGGCCTGTTGATGGTGTAGCGAGACCTTCATGGAGATATCGTTGCCTTACGGTTCCAATAGCCTCCGATTTGAGATCGACGCCGAGGCTGAGCGCGTGGCGGTGCTGAAACCCCGGCGCGGCACGGCTGATCCGGTCAATCTGGCGCTGGCCGCTCCCATCGGCAGCCCGCCGTTACGCGAATTGGTCCGGCCGGGCCAGTCGGTAGTCATTTTGATCAGCGATGTCACTCGACCCTGTCCCAGTCATCTGATGTTGCCGCCTCTGGTGGCGGAGCTGAATGCCGCCGGCATCCCCGACGACGACATTCTGGTCGTTTCCGGACTGGGGACTCACCGGCCGCAGACCCGGACCGAACGCGACCGGCTGATCGGGCCGGAGATGGCCGCCCGACTGGTGTGTGTTGATTCCGACCCGCGCCATGTGC
>Ga0114939_10003165_pt1 | contig 11675 bp, 10 predicted proteins | sample AshMeaCrysSpring_FD_87196 | JGI IMG/M metagenome (GOLD analysis project Ga0114939, IMG submission 87196) | Groundwater microbial communities from Big Spring, Nevada to study Microbial Dark Matter (Phase II) - Ash Meadows Crystal Spring | ecosystem: Environmental > Aquatic > Deep subsurface >... | reverse complement strand
CTACGACCGCCGCCGCGAAAGCCGCGAAGACATCGCGCGCCGACTGTGCGCCGAGCGCGGCTCGGTGCTGGTGCCTTCGTTCGACGATGTCGACGTGATCGCCGGGCAGGGCACGGCGGGGCTCGAGATCGTCGAGCAGGCCGGCAGCACGCCGCTGCACCAGGTGCTGGTGTGCTGCGGTGGCGGTGGCCTCGTGGCCGGCATCGCGCTGGCGGTCAAGGCCACTTCCGCCGACACCGCGGTATACGCGGTCGAGCCGGCCGGCTATGACGACCATGCGCGCTCGCTCGTCAGCGGCCGGCGCGAGAAGGCCGACACCTCGCGTGAGTCCCTCTGCGATGCGCTGCTCGCGCCGAGCCCGGGCGAGATCACCTTCGCCATCAACCAGCGGCTGCTGCAAGGCGGCCTCGTCGTCAGCGACGAGGAGGTGCGCGCGGCCATGCGCTTCGCGTTCCTCAAGCTCAAGCTCGTTGTCGAACCGGGCGGCGCGGTGGCGCTGGCAGCGCTGCTGGCGGGCAAACTGCCGACGGCGCAGCGCACAACGGTGGTGGTGCTGTCGGGTGGAAACGTCGACGGCGCGCTGTTCGCGCAAGTGCTGGCCGATGGCCGCTGAGACCTTGGCGGTGCTGCCGTTCTACGACGAGACCGCGGTCGCCCGGGCGCTTTCGCCGGCGACCGCGCTGCAGGCCGTTCGGCGGTGCCTGGTGGCTGCGGCGCAAGGCGAGGCGACGCTCTTTCCCGTGGTGCGCGAGACGCTGCCCTCGCTGCGTGCGGTGTTCGGCATCAAGTCGGCGTGCGATGCGGGCGCCAACCTGCTCGGCCTCAAGGCCGGCGGCTACTGGTCAGGGAACGAGGCCTTCGGGCTGACCAATCACCAGTCGATCGTGCTGTTGTTCGATCCAGCGACCGGCCGCGCCCGCGCGCTGCTCGAAGGCAACCGGCTCACGGCGCTGCGCACTGCGGCAGCGGCGGCAGCCTCGATCGATGCACTGGCGCGGCGCGACGCGAAGGTGCTCGGCATTGTCGGCACCGGGCGCCAGGCGCCGTGGCACATCGATGCAGCGCTTGCGGTGCGGCGCTTCGAGCGCATCGTGGTGTGGAACCGCCATGAAGAGCGTGCGCAGGCGCTCGCCGCGGCGCGCGTCGGCCACCGCCCCGCCTTGGAGGTGCTGCCGCTGGAGGCTGTCTGCCGCGAGAGCGACGTGCTGATCACCCTGCAGTCGTCGTTCGAGCCCGTGGTGCGACGCGAATGGATCCGCCCCGGCGCGCATATCGCCGCGATGGGAACCGACACGCGCGGCAAACAGGAGATCGACCCGGCCGTCGTCGCCGCCGCCCGCGTGGCGACGGACGACGTGGCGCAGGCCCTGTCCATCGGCGAGTGCCAGCACGCCCATGCGGCCGGCTTGCTTCATCAGACACAGCTGACGCACCTGGGCGACGTGATCACCGGCCGTGTGCCCGGGCGCCGCAGTGGCGAGGACATCACGCTCTACGACGGAACCGGCACCGCGCTGCAGGACTTGGCGTGCGCCGCGCTCGTGCTTGGCGGGGAGAAGGCCCTTGCTTGTTGACTACCGAAACCCGTGCGGTCCACGCGTACGCGCGTTCCTGACCGCCTTCGCGCTGATGCTGCCGCTCGCCAGGCCCGCTGCCGCACAGCCCGCGGTGCCGCAGCAACCCGCGGCCGGCCAGCGGTTGTACGAGCAGCGCTGTGCCGTCTGTCATGCCAGCGCCTTGGCCAAGGCGCCGAAGGTCGGCGACGCGCGCCGCTGGGCTGCGCTCACCCGCGAGAAGCCCGCGGTCGTCATTGCGCACGGCTGGGTCGGCTATGGCGGCATGCCCGCGCAAGGCGGTGCGGCCGATGCGACGTTGGCGGAGTTCGCCGCCGCGGTGGTGTACATGGCGCGCGCGAGCGGCCAGCCGTGGACCGCGCCCGACGCGGCTGCGCTGCAACGCATCGAGCGTGAAGTGGCGCTGCGCCACACGCAGCTCGAGCGGCGTGCCGCGGCGCAGGCGCTGGCACAGGGGGCCAGCCGATGACAGCGGCAGCACTGCCCGTGCCCGTGCTGACGAGCGGCGCCTGGCGCAGCGCCGCGATGCGCGGCGGGCCTTGAGCCCTGCGCCGACGGCACGCGCGTTCCTCACCCCGAAAAACGACACCCGACGTCAAATTCCCCAGGAGTAGCAGATGAGTTCCAAGCAATCGAAGCAACCCGCGCCAGGCAGGTTCTCGGCCGTCGCGGCTGCGGTGGCCGCGGCTTGCTGGGCCGGCCCCGTTGTCGCCCAGCAGACCAGCACCCCCGCGGCGGCGGCGGCCGACGCACAAACGATCACGGTCAGCGGCATCCGCCAGAAGGCCAAGGCCACCAAGCAGGACGCCGAGCTGCGCGACCTGCCGCAGGCGGTGTCGATCGTCGGCGAGGAGCAGATCCAGGAGCGCGCCTTCACGCGTATCGAGGATCTGGGTTACGCCACCATCAACGTCCAACCGATCAGCCCTTATCTTGGCGGGCTGTCGCTTGGCTTCTTCATGCGCGGCTTCCGCGGCTCGGCCGTGCTGGTGGACGGCTACAACGCCGGCGTCACCGGTGGCGCCACGGAGAACATCTTTGACATCGCGAGCATCGAGCGCTTCGAGATCTTGCGTGGTCCCGCGTCGGTGCTCTACGGCCAGGGCAACCCGGGCGGCGTCGTCAACATCGGCCTCAAGCGGCCGATCTTCGGCGACGCGGGGTTCAGCGCCGAGCTGCAGCTCGATCGCTGGGGGCAGCGGCGTGGCGTGCTCGACGGCAACGTACCGCTGGGCAAGGACATCGCATTGCGCGTGACCGGCTCGGTGGAGGACAGCGAGACGTTCCGCGACCTGAGCAAGAAGAAGAGCGTGTACATCGCACCGGCGTTGCGCTGGAAGATCACCCCCGACACCAGTCTCGACGCCTTCTTCTCATCGGACCGCTACAAGTTCCGCGTCGATCGCGGCTTCGGCTTCGACCCGGAGACGATTCGCAACATGGCGGTGCGCACCAACCTCACCGAGCCCTGGCTGCCGCTGGCCGAGATCCAGTCCGACTCGCTGAGGGTGGAGGCCGAGCACCGCCTCAGCAAGGAGTGGTCGATCACCGGCGGCTACTTCGAAAATCGCCAGCGGCGCCCGCAACAGCCCGAGATCGGCCTGCTGAGCCCGCAGCCTGGCACGACGCTGGTGGATCGCTACTACATCGACTACCCCGGCAGCGAAGGCAACCGCACGGGCGACCGCACGCTCACCGTGCGCGCCCGTGGCGACTTCAAGCTCGGCGGAATGCGCCACCAGCTGCTGGTCGGCGCCGAGACGGTGAAAGCCTTCTACCGCTATGACTCCACCTTCGGCGAGGTCGGCCCGATCGACTATGTAAACCCAGTCTATTCCAACGGCCCGATCGCGCCCGCGACCGGCTTCAACTACCGCGGCGAGAACCGCAGCAGCCACGAGGCGGTCTTCTTCAACGACCTTGTCAGCCTTTCTGATCAGTGGAAGCTGCAGGTCGGTCTGAGACATGACCGTCTGAACACCGGCTCGGATTTCGAGGACTCCAGCGGAAGCTTTCCGTCGCAGCAGCGCGAACGCCGCACGACACCGACCGCCGGGGTGGTGTACCAGCCGACCAGCGAGACCGCGCTGTACGCGAGCTATGCGGAGTCTTTCCTGCCGCAGTTGTTCAGCGACCGGTTCGGCAACCCGCTGCGTCCCGAGGTTGGCAAGTCGTTCGAGGTCGGCGTGAAGCAGGATCTGTTCAACCGGCGCGGCTTCTTCACTGCGTCGCTGTTCCAGATCAAGAAGACCGACATTGCCACGCTCGACCCGGACGATCCGACCCTGAACTTTCTCAAGAACGGCGGTGCGGCGCGCAGCCGCGGCCTGGAACTGGAGCTCTCGGGCCGGCCGGTACGCGAGTGGGAGTTCCGCAGCGGCTTGGCCTTCACCAAGGCGGAGTGGACGGCCAGCACCGACTACCCGATCGGCGCGACGCTGCCTGGCGCGCCGAAGGTCTCGGCCACGCTTGGCGTGACATACCGTCCCACCTCGGGCGCGCTGGCGGGGACTTGGTTTGCGGCCGATGCATCGCATGCCGGCAAGCGAGAGTTCACTCCCAGCACCGATCCCTACAAGTTGCCGGCCTACACCCGCATCGACATTGGCGCGGGCTGGCGCGGGGAGAACTGGGACGTGCAGTTCAACATCAAGAACCTGACCGACGAACGCGTCCTGCTGGCCAACGGCTTTGCGCTGGTGGCGCCTGATGCGCCGCGCACGGTCAGCGTTGCGGTGCGCTACCAGTTCGGCTCGCTCTGATTCGTCACCCGGCCCCGGCCCTCGCGGTCGGGGCTTTCCCAGCGCCGATGTTCGACATCCACACGATCGACCTGCCCCGCAGTCGCCGCCGTCGCACGAGCGAGCGCGTGCGGCTGCCCGCGGTGGTGTTCCGCGCTGCCGACGCGGTAGGCGCGCCGCGCGCGCCGATCGTCTGGCTCGTGGGCGGACCCGGCTCGGCGGCGCTGCAGGAGGCCCGCCGCAGCGCCGCCTTCTTCGCCCGGCTGGCCAAGAGCCGCGACGTGATCGTGTTCGACCAGCGCGGCGCCAACGGCGCTTGGCCCGATCTCACGGTGCGTGCCGCGTGGCCCTGCGCCATCGACGCGGCCTGCTCGCGCGAACAGTGGAGCGCGGCGGTGCGCTCCGCGGCGCTGGACGCAACGCGAAGGCTGGCCAGCGAGGGCACTGCGCTGGCCGACTTCAACACGCTGGAGAATGCCGATGACGTGATCGACGTGGCCGCCGCGCTGGGCCATCGCGCCGCGCTGTGCCTCGTCGGCCGCAGCTACGGCACGCAGCTTGCGCAGCAGGTGCTGCGTGCGCATGGGCAGCGCGTCCAGTCGGTGGTGCTGGCGCTCGTCGAGCCCTTGCACGCGACGCTCAAGCTGCCGGCGGTGATTCACGCTTATATCGCGCGTCTGTGCGAGGCGCTCGATGCCGATGCCGGCTGGGCGCCGTTGTTCGGTGGCCGTCGCGGTGGCGCCCTGGCGCGTCTGTGGTGTCTGCGCGAGACGCTGCGCGCCGAGCCGGTCCTCGAGACCACGGCTGATGGCCGCAAGGTGGCGGTCGGCGAGGTCGAGTTCGTCTGGGAGCTGTGCCGTCTGGCCGGCGAACGCAGCGCGATCGCCGCGCTGCCCTGGACCATCCTGCGCGGCGAAGCGGGCTCGTTCGCACGCCCCGCGATGACCGCAGTGGCCGAAAAGTCCGGGCCGCTGCCGATGATGCAGCTGGCGATCGACGTGGCCCACGGCGCCGATGCTGCACGCCGCGCGCGTATCGCAGCCGAGGCAGGCGGGTCGATCACTGGCGACCTGATCGACGGTTGTGTACTCGACCTGCTGGACCATCTGCCGGTGCCGGACCTCGGCGATGTATTTCGCCAGCCGGTCCGCTGGGACGGCCCGGCCTGGCTGCTCAGCGGCGAGCACGACGCGCGCACGCCGGCGCAGGGTGCGGCCGAAGTCGCGGCAGGCCTGAAGGGCGCGCGCCATTCGACACTGCTCGACTGCGCCCATGAACTGCCGCTCACTGCCGATTTCGCTGATGCACTGGCCGACTTCTTCGACGGCCGCGCCGGTCCCAACCATCTCGGGCGCCCTGGCCCATTGTTCGCGCAGCCCCTGCATTCGCACATGCCATGACACTGTCTGGCTGGCGCACTCAACCATCCACTCGATGCATCCAATGAAGCACATGTCCCTCGACGCCACGCCCGCTGCCGCGGGTTCCGTTGACTTCGACCGTCGCTGCTGGCTCGCCGGCGGTGCGCTGTCGCTGTTCGCGCCGTCGCTGCTCGCGGCGCCCTCCCGCACTCCAGCCGACCAGCTGGTGGTGGTTCAGGATCTCAGCACCATCACGAGCCTGGACCCGGCCGCGGCCATCAGCTACGACGCGATGCGCGTGCTCGAGCAGTGCTACGAGACTCTGCTGCGCTTCGGCGCTGCCGATGGCAACAAGGTCGAGCCCACGCTGGCCGAATCGTTCGAGATCGACGCTGCGCAGCGCCGCCTGCGGCTGCGCCTGCGCGCCAGCGCTCGTTTTGCGTCGGGCAATCCGGTGACCGCGGGCGATGCGGCGTGGTCGCTGCAACGGGTCCTGAAGCTGAAGAAGGGTGCCGACTCGGTGCTGGTGGCCCGCGGCTTCAGCGCCGCGACGGCCGATGCCGACATCCGTGCCCTCGACGAGCGCACCCTGGAACTGCGCATGCCTGGCGAAGAAGCGCCGCAGCCGCTGCTCAACGCGCTGTGCTCGGCGATCACCTCGGTGGTCGAGCGTGCCGTGGTGGAGCCGATGGCCAAGGACGGGGACATGGGACACGCCTGGCTGGCCTCACGCTCGGCCGGCTCGGGGCCCTTCGCGATTTCGCGCTGGGCCGCCAATGAGGTGGTGGTGCTCGAGCGCACCGCCGCCCACTGGCGCACGAAGCCGGCGATGCGGCGCATCCTGATCCGCCACATCGCCGAGCCCGGCGTGCGCGCGCTGATGATGCGCAGCGGCGATGCCGACATCGCGCTCGAACTCACCGCCGACGACCTGGCCGGCCTGGAGCGCGAGGGCCAGGCGCGCGTGCACCGCTTCCTCCAGTCGCGCTTCTTCTACCTGATGAGCAACACCGAGGTCCCGGCGCTGGCCGACCCGGCGGTGCGCCGCGCGCTGCAGCAGATGGTGGACGTGGACACGATCGCGCGCGCCGTGCTCAAGGGCCATGCGCTGCCGCTGCGCTCGCTGCTGCTGCGCGAAGCGATCGAGCCGCCGCCGCCGCGCGACACCGTCTTCGATGCGGCCGCGGCGCGCGCCGCGTTCGAGCGTGCCAAGGTCGGGCCGCTGAAGATGCTGACGCTGGCGCAGCCGCCGTTCGCCGAGCTGGCCCAGGCGGTACAAGCGGGCGCGCGCCAATGCGGGCTGACGATCGAGGTGGAAACGCTGGTCGGGGCGCAGCTCTTTCCGCGCCTGCGCGCGCGCCGCTACGAGCTGGCGCTGGCCGCCTTCTCGCCGGCCAACCCCGACCCGAGCATCATGACCGACACGCTCGTGATCAACGCCGACAACTCGGCGCAGGGCAACAGCGCCAGCCTCGCCTGGCGCGCCGGCTGGCAGGACAACGAGCTGATGCAGCTGGCGCGCGAGGCCGGTCGCATGCCTGACGCGGCCGAGCGCATGGCCAAGTACCGCCGCATCGACACGCTCTTCGCCCAGCGCACGCCGGTGGCGCCGCTGTTCCAGCCCATCTCCAAGGTGGCGCATGCGCCGCAGGTGCGCGGTTTCCTGCTCACGCCGTATCGCACGTCGCTGGTTGATGTCGTCAAGTCCTGACACCGCCGCGCTGCCGGCGCCCGCGCACGAGGGGGCGGCGCGCTTCGCGGCCGGCCTGCGCCGCGCCGGGTTGCGCGCCCTCGGGCTGGTGGCGGCCCTGTTCGCGCTGCTGGCGCTGACCTTCGTGGCGCTGTACCACGGCCGGCTCGACCCGGCCGAGCAGCTGGTGGGCGCCAACGCCACGCGTGAGGCGTACCTCGCGGCACGCGCGCAGCTCGGGCTGGACGACCCGCTGCACCAGCAGTTCAGCGCGTACCTGGGCCGCCTGGCCGAAGGCGACCTCGGGCGTTCGCTGCTCACGCGCGAGCCCATCGCCAGCGACATCCGGCGCTCGTTTGCCGCCACGCTGGAGCTGGGGCTGCTGTCGTTCGCCGGGGCGCTGGTGGTCGGCCTCGGTCTCGGCCTGGGTGCGGCGCGCTGGCGCGGCGGCTGGCCCGACCGCCTGTGCCAGGGCACCGTTCTGGTGGGCGCCTCCACGCCCACGTTCTGGCTCGCGATGATCGGCCTGGCGGTGCTCTACGCGCAGCTGGGCTGGGCCGCAGGCCCGGGCCGGCAGGCGGTGTTCTTCGAAGGCGAGGTGGTCGGCCCGAGCGGCCTGCTGCTGCTGGACACCGCGCTGGCCGGCCGCTGGGATGCGTGGCGCGACGCGCTGTGGCACCTCGCGTTGCCGGCGCTGATCCTGGCGTTGCACGAGGGCGCCTACATCGCACGCATGGTGCGCACGCTGGTGGCCGCCGAGTTCGGCAAGGACTACGTGCTCACCGCGCGCATCAAGGGCCTGTCGCCCGGCCTCATCCTGTGGCGCCATGTGCTGCCCAACGTGCGCGTGCCGCTCATGGCTGTCCTCACCCTGTCTCTGGCGGCCCTGCTCGAAGGCGCGGTGCTCACCGAGACCGTGTTCTCCTGGCCCGGGCTCGGCCGCTACCTGACGAGCTCGCTGCTCATCGGCGACCTGCAGGCGGTGATGGCCGCGTCGCTGCTGGTGGGTGTCATCTACCTGACGTTCAACGTGATGGCCGACGCGCTTCAGGGCTGGCTCGATCCTCGGGTGCAGGGGTGACGATGACCAAGCCACTGCTGTCTGCTGCGTCGTCGCCCGTCGTCGTCACCGCCATGCCCGGCGAGCGCGGGGAAGATGCGCCCGCCGTGCTCGCGTCGCCGCAGCCACGCGTCGGGCTGCTGCGGCTGCTGTGGCGCCACCGCGCTTCGCGCGCCGGGCTGGTGATGCTCGCGCTGATCGCCGCCGCGGCGCTGCTCGCGCCCTGGATTGCGCCGCACGACCCGGCGGTGCAGAACCTACAGCGCACCTTCGACCCGCCCTCGGCCGCGCACTGGCTGGGCACCGATTCGCTGGGCCGCGACCTGCTCAGCCGTTTGCTGCACGGCGCGCGCATCACGCTGGCGATGGTGGGCAGCATCTGTCTGGCCTCGGGCCTGGTCGGCCTGGTCGTGGGCACGGTCGCGGCGCTGGCGGGCCGCTGGGTCGATGGCCTGCTCATGCGCACCACCGACATCTTCCTGGCCCTGCCCGGCCTGGTGCTGGCGCTGGCCATCGCCGCGGCGCTCGGGCCCGGTCTCGTCAACGCCGCCATCGCGATAACGCTGACCGCGTGGCCGCCGATCGCGCGCCTGGCGCGCTCGGAGGCGCTGGTGGTGGCGCGCGCCGACTACATCGATGCCGTTCGCATCCAGGGCGCGTCGGCGTTGCGCATCGTGGCGCTGCACGTCAGCCCGATGGTGGCCGGCACGGTGGCGGTGCGGGTGGCACTGTCGGCGTCGTCGGTGGCGCTGCGCGCGGCCGGCCTGGCCTTTCTCGGGCTCGGGGCGCGGCCACCCTCGCCCGAGTGGGGCGCGATGCTCGCGCCGAGCCAGGCCTATCTGCTGCAGCACCCTGCGGTGGCCCTGGTACCAGGCGGCGCCATCGTGCTGCTGGCCCTGGCCATCAACCTCGTGGCCGACGGGCTGCGCGACAGCCTGGACACGCGCCATGAATGAATCTCAGGCGTTGCTGGAAGTGCTGGCACTCGAGGTGCGCTATGCCGGCGCTGGCGCGCCCAGCGTGCAGGACGTGGGCTTCACCCTCGGCCGCGGCGAGCGGCTGGGCATCGTGGGTGAGTCCGGCTCGGGCAAGAGCACAGTGTGCCGCGCGCTGATGGGCCTGCTGGACACGCGTACCACGGTGCGCGCGCAGGCGTTGCGCTTCGCCGGTCATGACCTGCTGGGCGCCACGGCAGCCACGGCGCGGCGCGAGATGGCCATGGTGCTGCAAGACCCGCGCGTGGCGCTGAACCCGGTGCTGCGCGTGGGCGAGCAGGTGGCCGAGATGCTGGGAACACGTCGGCCTGCCGAGGCTGGCAACGGGCTTCTGGCCGCATTGCAGATGTTTGAGCGTGTGCGCATCCGCGATCCGCAGCGCGTGCTGCGCGCCTACCCGCACCAGCTGTCGGGCGGCATGGCGCAGCGCGTGATGCTGGCGATGATGCTGGTCACGCGCCCGGCGCTGCTGCTGGCCGACGAGCCGACCTCGGCGCTGGACACCAGCGTGGCCGCCGGCGTGCTCGACTTGATGGACGAGCTGGTCGAGGAGTCGGGCAGCGCGGTGGTGCTCGTCACGCACGACCTGCGGCTGGCGCGCCGCTTCTGCGACCGGCTGATCGTGATGCGCCACGCCCGCGTGGTCGAGACGCTGGCCGCCGCCGATGTGGACCGCGCCGCGCACGAGTACACAAGGGCGCTGTTCTCGGCCAGCCACTCGCTGGCCCTGTATCCATGAACGCGGCAGCACCGGCCAGCCCCGCGGCGCCGTTGTGGAGCGTGGAGTCCCTCGTCGTGCAGCCGCGCGGCGCTCGGCAACCCGTGCTGCAGGTGCCACGCTGGTGGATGGCCGAGGGCTCCAGCGTGGCCATCGTCGGCGAGTCCGGCTCCGGCAAGACCACGCTGCTGCGCGTGCTGATGGGGCTGGAGCCGAACTGGCAGGGTGCCCTGCGTTTCCGTGGCGAGCCTGTCGGCCCCAAGCGCAGCCCCGGCTTCTTCCGCGATGTGCAGATGGTGTTCCAGGACCCCTTCGGCACGCTGCACCCGCGCCGGCGCATCGGCACCGCACTTCAAGAATGCGCACTCTTGCAGGGCGTGCCCGATGCCGGCGCGCGCATCGGCGAGTTGTTCGATTCGCTGGACCTGCCCACGGCCCTGCTGGAGCGCTACCCGCACCAGCTCTCCGGCGGCCAGCGCCAGCGCGTGGCCATCGTGCGCGCGCTGCTGCCCAAGCCGCGGCTGATCCTGATGGACGAGCCCACCTCGTCGCTGGACGTCACGGTGCAGGCGCAGACGGTGGCGCTGATCGAGTCGCTGCGCGCGCGGCTGGGTTTCGCGCTCGCGCTGGTCACGCACGACCTGGGCCTGGCGGTGCGTTTGTGCGGGCGCATCTGCGTGGCCGAGCAGGGCCGGCTGGTCGACGACTTCGAGACCAGCGCGCTTCACCAGCGCGACGAGCGCCACCCGGCGCTGCTGCAACTGCTCGATGCGCTGGCCTGGCAGCCGCGCAAGCGCGCCACGCCGGGGCACGCATGAACCTCAGCCTCAAGGCCTCGAACCTCGCCTCGCTGATGTTGGCCGCAGCGGCGCTGGGGCTGGCCGGCTGGAGCTTCGTCGAGCAGCGCGGGTTGCGCGAGCGCACCCTGCCGTACGACATCAAGCGCACGATGGCCTGGAAGCAGTACTACCTGAACAAGTCCTGGCACGCCGCGCAGGCCACCGACCGCGAAGCGGCGCGCTGGTACCTGCGCCAGGTGGAGCGGCTGGCCGAGGCCATCGTCGAGGCCGACCTGCGCGACAGCAACGGTCCGCTGGGTCCGATGGTGCAGGGCGCCTTGCTTCCGCACTTCGAGCCGGCCTACACGGCCATCGAGACGGCCGACGTGCCGCAGCGCAGCGCCGCGCTGGTGAAGGTGGCCGAGGCCTGCAACGCCTGCCATGTGGGCACCCGGCACGAGTCCATCCGCATCCGGCTGGGTGCGCCCGGGCTGCCGTGGCCGCAATCGTTCGACCTGCCTGCATCCGCATCGGAGCCACCGAGATGAAGTTCCCGCTGCCGCGCACCGCCGCGGCCCTGGTCCTGCTGTCCTGCCTTGCGCTGCCGTCGCTGGCGCAGGCCCCGGCTCCACCGCCGGGTAAGTGGCCCGAGCTCGATCGCCGCGTCGAGCAATTGCGCCAGGCCTGGCAGATCCCCGGCATGGCGCTGGTGGTGGTGGACAGCCAGCGCACGCTGCACCTGCACACCGCCGGCCTG
>Ga0114939_10003164_pt1 | contig 11678 bp, 11 predicted proteins | sample AshMeaCrysSpring_FD_87196 | JGI IMG/M metagenome (GOLD analysis project Ga0114939, IMG submission 87196) | Groundwater microbial communities from Big Spring, Nevada to study Microbial Dark Matter (Phase II) - Ash Meadows Crystal Spring | ecosystem: Environmental > Aquatic > Deep subsurface >... | reverse complement strand
GCGCCTCAAGCCCGACGGTGGCGTGTACGTGCTCGAGGCCAACGCCAACCCGAACCTCGCGCAGATCGAGGATTTCGCGACCTCCGCGCTTGCGGCCGGCGTGGGTTACGACACCTTGCTCGAGCGCATCGTGCAGCACGGGCAGAACTACGAGGCGGCGTGGCGGGAGAGCTGAGGAAGGGGTTAGGGGTTAGGGGCCAGGGGCTAGTCAGAGGCGCCGTTGCACTGGACGCTGGCTCTGAAACTCTTGCTAGCCCCTAGCCCCTAGCCCCTAGCCCCTAGCCCCTTCCTACAGCGTGTGGCCCGTCTTCTGGAAGTGCGTGCGCTCGAAGATCGTCTGGCATTCGATGCAGCGCAGCGCCTGCGGCGTAGCCTGCAGCCGGCGTGCGTCGATCGGCTTGTCGCAGACTTCGCACACGCCGTAGGTGCCTGCGGCGATCCGCAGCAGCGCAGCATCGATCGCGCGCAACTCCTCGAGGTCGCGGTCGATTTCGGCCAGCCCTACGTCGACGATCAGATCGGCGAACGAATCGTCCTCCAGGTCGCGCACCGAGTCCGCGATCTGCAGATAGTGTTCGGAGTCGCTCTTCACGAGCGCCTGGCGGATGTCTTCGCGCAGTTCGGCCTGTCGCGCGCGCATCGCGGCGCGCAGTGCTTCGATCTGCAGGGGCTTGTCGGGGCGGGTCATCGCTGTCTACCCTTTTGCGTTCGGGCCCTTGATCACGGCCCAAGCATCGACCCCGATCCGCGGCCTTTGAATACGGGAGATGCGCAATCGGCTGCGCCAAATGCTGCCGCCGAGGTGGCGCTCCGCGTCAGTCCGGCGGCAGCGCGGTCCGGTCGGGGAACAGTTCCTCCTCGAAGCCGAACAGCCGCATGTCGGCGATGCGCATCGGGTACAGGATACCGTCGAGATGGTCCACCTCGTGCTGCACGACGCGGGCATGGAACCCGCGCACGGTGCGGTCGAGCGGACGGCCATCGAGGTCGAAGCCGCGATAGCGCAGGTGCGAATGCCGTGACACCACCCCGCGCATGCCGGGCACCGACAGGCAGCCCTCCCAGGCGTCGTCGCGTTCGTCCCCGATCGGCTCCAGCAGCGGGTTGACCAGCACCGTGTATGGCACCGGCTCAGCCTGCGGGTAGCGCGGGTTGTGCGTGACCTCGAAGATGACCACGCGCAGCGACACGCCGGTCTGCGGCGCGGCGATGCCTGCGCCATTGCGCGCGCGCATCGTGTCGTCCATGTCCTGGACCAGGGCACGCAGCTCCGGTGCGCCGAAACGCTCGACCGGCGCGGCCACCTGCTGCAGCACGGGGTGTCCCATGCGGAGTACGGGTCGGATCGCCATTGCGGATTCCACGGGGACGGTCACGCAAGGGTAATCGACCCTGGCCGATTGACAATGCAAAGGTGGGAGCGTAGCTAAGGAAATTGCCCGGAGGACCCTGCAAGATGGTTTCGACGTTACCGCGCGCGGAATGCACGCCGGTCGCCTGCCATGGATAACGGCCTGCGCTGCTGGAAGTGCGGCGCCTCGCTCGCCGATTACACGCTGCCGCTGCGACGGCTCGAGGAATGCCGTGCGTGCCGCGCGGAGCTGCACGCCTGCCGGATGTGCGAGTTCTACGACACGGGCAAGGCCAAGCATTGCCGCGAGACCATCGCCGAGGAGGTGAAGGACAAGCAGGCGGCGAATTTCTGCGACTATTTCCGACCCAGCGCCGCCGCGTACCAGCCCGGGGCGCAGGGCGCTGCCGACAAGGCCCGGGCCGATCTCGAAGCGCTGTTCGGGCGCAAGTAATCTGACCAGGAGATGACCGTGACGAAGATTCGACGAGCGGTGCTGGGCGGCATCGCGGCCTTGGGCTGGGCGGTGACGGGCGTTGCGGGGGCGAGCGAGGTGAGCATGACGAATGACGCGCAGACGGCCCCGGCGACGGTGCCCGCGCGGCCGCAGATCTATGCGCCGTTCACGTTGCAATCCGATCTCTCGTGGCTCACGGAGAAAGAACGCCGCATGCTCGGGCTCTTCATCGACGCCGCCGGGATCATGGACGGCCTGTTCTGGCGCCAGGCTTACTCCGACCGCGATGCGCTGTTCGCGCGCCTGACGGGAGACCCGGACGCGCTGCGCTTCGCGGCGCTGAACTACGGCCCGTGGGACCGTCTGGCGGACAACGCGCCGTTCGTGCCGGGCGTCGGTGCCAAGCCTCTGGGCGCGCAATTCTATCCGCACGACATTACCAAGGAAGAATTCGAGCGCGCGAACCTGCCCGACGGCCGCAGCGAATACACGGTCGTGCGCCGGGATGCCAAGGGCGCGCTGCGCACGGTGCCGTACCATGTCGAGTACGCGCCCGAGATCCAGAAGGCGGCCGACCTGCTCGAGCAGGCAGCGGCTCTGGCAGAGGACGCCGGGCTCAGGCGGTACCTCGAGCTGCGCGCCAGGGCGTTGCGCACGGACCAGTACCGCGACAGCGATCGCGCCTGGCTCGACATGAAGACCAACCGCATCGACCTCGTCATCGGCCCCATCGAGACGTACGAGGACCAGCTGTTCGGCTACAAGGCGGCTTACGAAGCGTACGTGCTGGTGAAGGACATGGAGTGGAGCAAGCGCCTGGCGCGCTACGCACAGATGCTCCCCGAGCTGCAGCGCGGCCTGCCGGTGCCGGACGCGTACAAGGCCGAACAGCCCGGCACCGACTCCGATCTCAACGCCTACGACGTGCTGTACTACGCGGGCGACTGCAACTCGGGCTCGAAGACGATCGCGATCAACCTGCCGAACGACGAGCAGGTGCAGCTCGAGAAGGGCACGCGGCGGCTGCAGCTCAAGAACGCGATGCGGGCCAAGTTCGACGCGATCATGGTGCCGATCGCCGCGGAACTGATCGTTCCGGAGCAGCGCAAGCACGTGACGTTCGACGCATTCTTCGGCACGACGATGTTCCACGAGGTGGCGCACGGGCTCGGCATCAAGAACACGCTCGATGGCAAGGGCACCGTGCGCGAGGCACTCAAGGAACTCGGCAGCGGCCTCGAGGAGGGCAAGGCCGACATCCTCGGCCTGTACATGATCACCAGGCTGCACGAGAAGGGCGAGGTCAGCGGCTCGCTCGAGGACTACTACGTCACGTTCATGACCGGCATCTTCCGCTCGGTGCGGTTCGGCGCGGCCTCGGCTCATGGCCGGGCCAACATGCTGCGCTTCAACTTCTTCGCCGATCGCGGTGCGTTCACGCGCGACGCCAACGGCCGCTACCGCGTCGACATGGCGAAGACGCGCCAGGCGATGGACGAACTCTCGGCGCTGATCCTCAAGCTGCAGGGCGATGGCGATTATGCAGGCGTGCAGAAGCTCGGCGACGAGCTGGGCGTGATCCGTCCCGAACTCGCCGCGGACCTGGGTCGTCTCGCCGCGCGCGAAATCCCGGTCGACGTGGTCTTCAGCCAGGGCAAGGCCGTGCTGGGACTCAAGTGACCGGCGCGTCGGGCATCGTCGAGCGCGTGCTCGAGCCGCGGACGCGCGACCTCGGTGACTTCGCCGTGCGTCGCGCGCTGCCCGCTCCCGGGTTGCAGACCGTCGGGCCGTTCATCTTCTTCGACCACATGGGGCCTGCCGAATTCGGGCCGGGGCAGGGCGTCAACGTGCGCCCGCACCCCCACATCGGCCTGGCGACCGTTACGTACCTGTACGAAGGCGCGTTCATGCACCGGGACAGCCTCGGCACCGCGCAGGTGATCCGGCCGGGCGACGTCAACTGGATGGTGGCGGGACGCGGGATCGTGCACTCCGAGCGCACGCCGGCGGAGATACGCGATGCGGCCGGCCGCACCCGCGCGCACGGCATCCAGACCTGGGTGGCGCTGCCCCGCGACGAGGAAGAGCGCGAGCCGTCGTTCGCGCATCACCCGGCCGCGAGCCTGCCGCAGCACGAGCGCGCAGGCGCGAGGCTCGTCGTCATCGCGGGCACTGCATACGGACTGCGCTCGCCCGTGCAGGTGTTCTCGCCCACGCTCTACGTCGATGCGCAGCTGCAGGCCGGCGCCGTGCTCGAGGTCGAGCCGGAGCATGCCGAGCGCGGCTGCTACGTCGCGCAGGGCAGCGTCGAGATCGGCGGCGAGCGCCATGGCGCCGGACATTTCGTGGTGCTGGCGCAGGCGGCCGGCACCGTGGCCGTGCGCGCGCTGGGGCCTTCGCGCTTGATGCTGGCCGGCGGCGCCCCGCTGGACGGCCCGCGTTACATCGACTGGAACTTCGTCTCGAGCGCGCGCGAGCGCATCGAGGCCGCTAAGCGTGACTGGCGCGAACGCCGATTCCCGGCGGTGCCGGGCGACGATGAACGGATCCCGCTGCCGGGCGAGTGACCCGTGGTCTCAGCGGGGCTCCAGTTCGACGCCGCAGCCGCGATACGTCCTGCCCGCGAATTCGAGCGTCGCGGAGCGGTCGAATTCGACGTCGCCGTCGTCCACGCAGCGTTCGACCTTCACGGTGGCCTTGATCGAATTCGAGCCCTGCTGCGCGCTGAAGGCCATGCCGCCGTCGACCGGCGCGGACCGTGACTGGTCGAAGTCGTAACGATCTGCGCCCCAATTCGTGGTCCAGCTGAGCCGGCCGGCCGGCCCGATCTCGAGCACCCAGCCGGGCTCGTTGCCCATGGCGCGGAACGTGACGCCGCGCGCCCGCGCGTCCTCGACCAGCGACTCCGCGCGACGATCTTCGCATTTGACGGCCGCTGCCCCCTGGCGCTCGAGCGTGGCCGTCGAGCCCTTGATCCAGAACGTGGTGATGGCATCGGCGTATTTTGCGCCCGACGCACTCGGCGTCTGCTCCAGCCGGCGCGTGCCGTCGTGGAAGTCGATCGCGATGGCTTGCTCGCGGAACAGGTTGCGCAGCACGAGCTTCTGGCCGTCCTCGCAGTGCCAAACGTACGCGCGCAGCGTGCCTGCGGGAGGCTCGTCTTCGCTGGTGGCTGGCGCGGATGGTACTGCCGGTACGGGTGCCGGCGCGGCAGAGGCGGATGCGGCATCGGGCTGCGCGGCGGGAGGTTGCTTGCGCTGGCAGCCGGCGGTGCCAAACAGCAGCGAGGCCGCAGCAAGGCCGGTGAGCCATTGAATCGCAAGGGCGGGGAGCTTCGGCATGGCGGGATCCGACTGCAACGGGGCGGACGTATTCTACACAGCGCGCCCGCCGGCGCGGACTACCCCGCGTTCAGCAGCGCGCCTCGCGCAGCCGTGCGCGTGCCTCGCGCCAGCGTTCCCAGAGCCGGCCGGCTTCGCGCGCCGGGTAGCCGGCGCGCATCAGTGAATCGACCTCGTCCACGGCGGCTTCCAGCCGGGCGCAGGTCTCGGCGCGCTCGGTGGCGGTCCGCACCGCGTTCGCGTCGGCCTTCGCGGCGGCAGTCCGGCGTTTTTCGGCCGCCTGCGCGCGCGCGTCGTCCACGTCGGGAGCTTCGCCGGCAGTCATTCGCGGCGTGTGCACCTGCAACTCGCGCCGTGCTGCCGCCGGGCTGCAAGGACGATCGGAGTAAATGATGAGCCCCGGCTCGACGCAACTGTAGACGAGGCGGCGGTTGGTACGGGCACGCGGCTGCACGGGTTGGGGCTGCACGGAACCGGCACCACCCGCGGCAGCATCGACTGCGGGTTCAGGCAGCACCTGTGCCGAGTGCGCCATGGTGACGAGCAGACCGCAGGCTGCGGCAACGAGCAGGCGCCTTGGCAACTGGATGGGTGACACGACGGGCCTCCTGGCCAACCCTGGCCGAGGCGTCATGCTCCGCTGCACCTCGCGCGCCGTCGCGCGCGATTCGTCGCGAAAACGCGCGATTACGGGAAGCGCGGATGCCAGCGGTGGCGGCCTGCCTCAGGCGCGGCCGACGTTCGTGTCCGTAGGCGTGTGGAAGTACTGGCTTTCGGCCGAGAATTGTTCGACCAGGCGCCGCAGCTCGGCCATGCGACTTTCGGCCGTGCCGATCTCGAGGCAATCCTCGCACCGCGGATCGCCACAGGGCTGGCGCGTGTAGAGCCAGTACTGCACCGCGCCAGCAAGCAAGCCATCGGCGATGTCCCACAGGTCGGCCTTGTCGTCGCCGTCGGCGATCTGGTTGCCGAGGTCCACGGCGCGGCTGAAGGCCTGGTCGAACGGTTCGTTGTCTTCGGGTTGCGAGTTGGCGGTCACGATGTCAGGCGCGAAACGGGAAAGCATTGATGATACCAGAACGCGGCTGTGCCGCCGCCGGCGAATGGCGCGAAAACCGCTGGTAAAACGCCGGTTTCGCGCCTCAGATGCCGGCCTTCGCCAGCGCGTCGACGAACGCGCGCACCGCGCCGGCCAACCCTGGATGCTCCGCTTCGAGTCGCACGGCGGCGTTCTCGAGCGAGTCGGCGGGCGACTCGGCGATGGCGTCGTCCGCGCCCGCCGCCTGCCGTGCCAGCGTCGCCTGGATGTCTGCCACGACCGACTCGAGCATCTTGCGTTCCGACGGGTCGAGTCTGGGCGCAGCCGCCAGTTCGCGGTGCAGCTCACGCAGCGTCTGTTGCAGGTCGCTCATGGCGGGTCTCCGTGCCTTCGAATGCCCAGTCTAGCAGCCGCCGCGCCGCGGCCGGTCGTGGAATCACTCGACGTCCTCTCCGCGGGAGCCGCTAGAATGCCGGATCACGACCCTGCATGAGGCGCACATGGACGCAACCACTCGAATCCTTGCGGGCCTGATTGGCGTCGCCGCGATAGCCGGACCGGTCGCACCGGCACAGGCTGCCGATCCACCCCGTTTCGAACTCACGCCTTTCGCAGGCGCGCGCGTCGGTGGCGGCTTCGACTTCCGCGATCCGGACGGTACCACGACCACCGAACAGTCCATCGATCTTGGTTCCGGCGCGGGCTTCGGGCTCGATCTCGGCCTGTATCGCGACCAGCAGTCGTTCTACGAACTGCTCTATTCCACCCAGTCGGCAGCAGTCGACTCGGCGGATCCCTCGGTCGACGGCCTCGACCTGCGGATCGATTACCTGCAGTTCGGCGGCACGCTGCTCTTTCCCGAGCAGAGCGACGTGTTCGTCCCGTATCTGTCGCTCACCATCGGTGCGACGTTCCTGCAACCCGATGGCGACTTTGACTCGGAGACGAAATTCTCCGGCAGTATCGGTGGCGGCTTCCGCTTCCCGTTCAGCGAGAACGTGGCCGCGATCCTCGGCGTGCGCGGGTACCTGACGCTGCTCCAGTCCGACACGGACCTGTTCTGCGTCAGCGACTCGACGCAGGCCGGCTGCCTCGTGCGCTCGTCGGGCAGCACGTTCTTCCAGGCGGAAGGCCAGCTCGGGCTCAGCGTGCGCTTCTAGGCCAGCGCTGCACTGCCATATCGCTTACGCGCGTTCGGTGCCAAAGCGGGAAGCGTCCCCATTTCACAGGGCCGGGACCGCGCTGGCGTCGCGCAATTCCGGTGGCGATTCCGTGAACAGCACTCGCAGCCGCACGCCGACCTGTTCCTGCGGCGTGAGGCCGTGGCGGTCGCGCATCACGCGCACCAGCGTCGCCGGGTCGTCCGTGATGATGTTGTCGACGTCGCGCTCGATCATGCGCAGCATCGCCTCGGGCGTGTTGACTGTCCACACGTGCACCTGCTTGCCTGCGGCGCGGGCCTGGTCGACGAGCGAAGCCGTCGCGCGCGCCGCGTTCAGGCTGACGAAGTCCGTGTCGGTGCGGGTCACCTTGCCGACCGCGGCCGTCACGATCAGGCCCGTGTCGATGTCCGGCTGGATGCGCTCCACCTGGCGCAGCGCGGCGTGATCGAGCGACGTGATCACGATCTGGTCGAGGAAATCCTTTTGTCGCACCAGCGCGATGACGGCAGTGGCGAGGCCCTGGTCCGGCACGTTGTACTTGAGCTCGATGTTGATCCGGAACTTGTCGCGCGCGTAGTCGATGACCTCGGCGAGGGTCGGGACGTGCTCGCCGGCGTAGGCGGGTCCGCGCCGCTGGCCGATGTCGATCGCCTGGATCTCGGCGAGCGTGAGGTTCTTCACCTTGCGCGGGTCTTCGCCCATGCGCATCAGGTCACCATCGTGGAACACCACGATCGCGCCGTCGCGGGTGCGCTGCACGTCGAGTTCCACGAAATCGGAGCCGGCTGCGTACGCGGCGCGGAACGCCGACATCGAGTTCTCCGGCGCCTGCAGCGATGCGCCGCGGTGCGCCGTGACGGCCACGTCCTCGCGCACGTCGAGCCGCTGCAGCAGGAAGAGCAACGCCAGCAGCGCCAGCGCGGCCACGGCGGCCACGCCGAGCAGCAACGGCCGCCCGACGCGCGCGCCCGCGGCCGCGGCGTGCGTCTGCGCGGAACCCTCGAGCAGCAGCGGCGCCTCGCGCTGTTCGGTGTACAGGCGGGTCGCGAGGAACTGGTGTCCGGCGAATTGCAGCGTGGCGTACACGTAGCTGAAGCCGATCGTCACCGACATGAACAGCGCGACCAGCGGCAGCACGCGCCCGGGATCGATGCCGGCCCAGTCCAGCGCAGCGTCGGTGACCTGGCGCCCGCTCCACAGGCACAGCGTGGCGAGGGCGGCAAGCAGCACGCCCCACGCGAGCAGTGGCGCGATCGAGCGCACGAGGCGCCCCTCGAGCATGCGTTCGCTCGCGAGCAGCGCCTGCGCCGGCTGCAGCGGGTGGAACATCGCGATCGGCATCGCGTACAGCCAGCGTGCCGCCTGGGCGAGCAGCACGAACAGGAAGCCCGCGCCGCACACGAGCACGACCAGCAGCGCACGCCGCCATTCGGGCGGATGCTCGGCAAGGTAGTAGTTGACGTCGCGGCCGGCCAGCGTCGTGAACCAGACCAGCGCCAGGATCGCGAGGAAGGGCAGGGCGAGCAGCACGACGCGCAGGAACGCGCGCGCGCCGAGCCGCACCAGCAGCCTGAACTTGTGCGCGACGGCGCCGATCGTGCTCCACAGCGTGACCGGCTGGCGCGCGATGGCGTGCGCGGCGATCCACGCGTAGCCCGCGAGCTGGGACGTATAGAACGCGATGGCGGCCGCGACGACCAGGATCACGAAGACCGCGCCTGCGGGTGACAGCACGAAGCTCGCGATGTCGTAGTTGCTCACGACGTCGGAGCCGGAGCGCGCGACGATGCGGTTTGCAAGCCAGCTCGCCAGCGGCGTCACCACGATGAACCCGAGCAGCTGCACCAGCAACTGCCAGCCGAAGACGACGCGCCAGCGCCACCCCAGGTCGCCGAGCGTGCGGCGCCACAGGTCCAGTATCTGCATGCGTGGGTCCCCGTCCGGTTCCTGTCGTCGCCCCCGGGTCGCGTCGCGGCTAGACGAGGACCCGTTCGATGCCGCCCGCGTTGGCGCGTTGCACGTACTGTTCGAGCCAGGCGGGGCCGAGCAGGTGCCGCGCCATCTCGACCACGATGTAGTCGGCGCCGGTGCCCGCGTCGTCATCGTACCGCGAGAGTCCCTGCAGGCAAGACGGGCAGGAGGTGTGGACCTTGACCTCGCCTGTGAAGCCGTCGTCCCGCAGCCGGACTGCGCCGCGTTCCATCTCGAGCTGCTTGCGGAAGCGGACCTGCGTGGCGATGTCCGGCCGGGCGACCGCGAAGGTGCCCGACTCGCCGCAGCAGCGGTCGTTCTTCTCTATCCGGCTGCCGTCGGCGCCCGCGAGCAGCGCGTTGACCACCTTGAGCGGCTCGTGCGTCTTCATCGGCGAATGGCAGGGGTCGTGGTACATGTAGCGCACGCCGGTGGCCTGTTCGAGCCGGATGCCCTTTTCGAGCAGGAACTCGTGGATGTCGAGGATGCGCGAGCCGGGGAAGATCTTGTCGAACTCGTAGCCCTGCAACTGGTCGTGGCACGTGCCGCAGCTCACCACGACCGTCTTGATGTCGAGGTAGTTCAGCGTGTTCGCCACGCGGTGGAACAGCACGCGGTTGTCCGTGATGATCTTGTCCGCCTGGTCGAACTGCCCCGCGCCGCGCTGCGGGTAGCCGCAGCACAGGTAGCCCGGCGGCAGCACCGTCTGCACGCCCGCGTGCCACAGCATCGCCTGCGTCGCGAGCCCCACCTGCGAGAACAGGCGCTCGGAGCCGCAGCCCGGGAAATAGAACACCGCCTCCGAGTCGCTCGTGGTGCGCGCGGGGTCGCGGATGACGGGTACGTAATTGCGGTCCTCGACGTCGAGCAGCGCGCGCGCCGTCTTCCTGGGCAGCCCGCCCGGCATCTTCTTGTTGACGAAGTGGATGACCTGCTCGCGGACCGGCGGCCGGCCGCCGGTCGTGGCCGGCGGGCGCTTCGTCTGCGCCGCGCCGAGCTTGCCGAGCGTGCGGTGGCCGAGACGCTGCGCCTTGTAGCCCCAGTCGATCATCAGCTTGCGCGTGAGCTTGATCGTGCCCGGGTCGTTGGTGTTGAGGAAGAACATCGCCGCCGACTTCGCGGGATTGGCCGGCTGGTTGCCGAGGCGCCGCAGCACGTCGCGCATCGCCATGGAGACGTCGCCGAAGTCGATGTCGACCGGGCAGGGCGATTCGCACTTGTGGCAGATCGTGCAGTGGTCCGCGACGTCGCCGAATGCGTCCCAGTGCTGGATCGACACGCCGCGGCGTGTCTGCTCCTCGTACAGGAACGCCTCGATCAGCATCGAGGTGGCCAGGATCTTGTTGCGCGGCGAATAGAGCAGGTTGGCGCCAGGGACGTGCGTGCTGCAGACGGGCTTGCACTTGCCGCAACGCAGGCAGTCCTTGATCGCGTCGCTGATCTGGGCGATGTCGGACTGCTGCATGATCAGCGACTCGTGGCCCAGCAGGTTGAAGCTGGGCGTGTAGGCATTGCGCAGGTCCGCGCCTGGCAGCAGCTTGCCCGCGTTGAAGCGGCCGTCCGGGTCGATGCGCTGCTTGTATTCGCGGAAGCCGCGCGTCTCCTCCTCCGTGAGGAACTCAAGCTTGGTGATGCCGATGCCGTGCTCGCCCGAGATCACGCCGCCGAGGTCGCGCGCGATCCGCATGATGCGTGCCACGGCGCGGTTGGCCGCCTGCAGCATCTCGTAGTTGTCGGAATTGACCGGGATGTTGGTGTGCACGTTACCGTCGCCGGCATGCATATGCAGCGCCACGAACACCCGTCCGCGCAGCACCTGCTGGTGCAACACTTCGATATCGCCCAGCAGCGGCACGAACGGGCCGCCCGCGAAGATGCGCTTCAGGTCCGCGCGTGCCTCGTGCTTCCACGACACGCGGATCGACCGGTCCTGCAGCAGGTCGAACACGCGCAGCCCGGGCGCGTCGGCGAGCCGGCGCGCCGCAGTCTCGGCGATCTCCTCGCGGCCAAGCCGGCGCAGGTCGTCCATGACGTTTCGCAGCGGCTGGTCCAGGTTGCCTGCGTACCACGACCAGCGCGCGTGGCAGCGCGCGAGCACGTCCAGCGCCTGCCCGATCCGGCTGCCGAGCACCTCGTCGCGCGGCAGGCGATCGACGTCGACGTCGCCGGTCTTGCCGAGCCTGGGCTCGCCGCGCAGGTAGCCTGCCACCGCATCGAGCAGGGCCAGCTTGTTGGCCAGCGAGTATTCGATGTTGATGCGCTCGATCGCGTCGGTGTATTCGCCGAGGCGCTCGAGCGGGATCACCACGTCCTCGTTGATCTTGAACGCGTTGGTGTGGCGCGCGATCGCCGCGGT
>Ga0114939_10003163_pt1 | contig 11678 bp, 10 predicted proteins | sample AshMeaCrysSpring_FD_87196 | JGI IMG/M metagenome (GOLD analysis project Ga0114939, IMG submission 87196) | Groundwater microbial communities from Big Spring, Nevada to study Microbial Dark Matter (Phase II) - Ash Meadows Crystal Spring | ecosystem: Environmental > Aquatic > Deep subsurface >... | reverse complement strand
CTCGCCGCCGCCGCGGCGCTGCCGTGCGCCGCCGTCGCCCAACAGCCGGCGCGGCCGGCCGGCAGCGCGCCGCAGAAGGTGGTGTTCGCCACCAACTGGAAGGCGCAGGCCGCCCACGGCGGCTTCTACCAGGCGCTGGCCGACGGCACGTACCGGCGCCACGGGCTCGAGGTCGAGATCCGGCAGGGCGGGCCGCAGGTGAACAACCGCCCGCTGCTGCCGGCCGGTCGCATCGACTTCCTGATGACCGGCAACCTGCTGCACACCTTCGACAACGTGCGCAACCAGGTCCCTACGGTGGTCGTGGCCGCGTTCTTCCAGAAGGACCCGCAGGTCTTCCTGGCCCATCCGGGGCAGTACGCGAGCTGGGACGAGCTCAAGCAGGCGCCGGTGATCCTGGTGGCCAAGGACGGGCAGTTCAGCTTCTGGCAGTGGATGAAGACCCAGGGCTTCCGCGACGAGCAGCTGCGGCCCTACACGTTCAACAGCGGGCCGTTCCTGGCCAACCGGCGGGCGGTGCAGCAGGGCTACGCGGTGGCCGAGCCGATCTCGATCGAGAAGACGGCCGGCTTCCGGCCGACGCTGTTCCTGCTCGCCGACCACGGCTGGTCGACCTACTCGACCACGGTCGAGACGCGGCCCGATCTCGTGAAGACGCGCCCCGACCTCGTGCGCCGCTTCGTCGACGCGTCGATCGAGGGCTGGGTCACCTACCTGCACGGCGACCGGCGCGCGGCCGACGCGTTGATCCGCAAGGAGAATCCCGAGGTCACGCAGGAGGAACTCGACCAGGGGGTGGCCAAGCTCAAGGAGCTCGGCATCGTCGATTCGGGCGACGCGCTGACCCGCGGGATCGGCGCCATCGACCCCGCGCGGGTCAAGGACTTCCACGACAAGATGGTCGCCGCCGGTCTGGTCAAGGCCGGCGAGGTCGACCTGTCGAAGGTGTACACCACGGAGTTCGTCAACCGGGGCGTCGGGGTCGAGTTGCGGCGCAAGCTCGTGGGGTCGCCGAAGTAATACGGATTTCCCAATTCGCAACAGATAGATAGACGGCGTTCTTCAGGCGTCACTAGAATGGGTTCATGGCCACGCCGCGTCCGCTCGCCCGCCCCCCGGTGCGCGAGGCGATCATCGAGGTCCGCACCGAGCCGGTCGCGCTCGAGTCGGTGACGGCGCTGCGCGACGCGATCGCGGCCGGATTCCCCAACGCCACGCCGTTTCGACTCGCCTCCACCGCGCTGCGCCTGCCCGAGGAGCGCCGCGGTGCCGGCGCCGACGCCGCCTCGAACCAGACCGGCTGGCGCTGCGAGAGCGCCGACGGCACCGAGGTCGCGCTGATCCGCACCGACGGGCTGTCGTTCGGCCGGCTGTCGGGCTACCCCGGCTGGGACCCGTTCGTCGACCGGTGCCTGTCGGTGTGGGGGCGGTTCGTCGACCTGGTTCGGCCGGTGGAGGTGCGATCGGTGTCGGCGCGCTACGTCAACGACCTGCGCCTGCCGGTGGGGGCGCCCTTCGAGTTCGAGCGCTTCCTCACCGCGGTGCCGCGGCCGCCGGCCGGCCTGTCGCCGGCGCTCACCGACTTCCTCGTGCAGATGACGCTGCCCGGCGGCGCCGACGGCCTGCAGGTCGAGGTCACCCTGGCCACCGACGCATCGGTGCGCCACGACACGACGCTGCCGGTGATCCTCGACATCGACGCGAGCTGGGAGCGCACGCTCGTGGTCGACGAGCGGGCGCCGGCCCGGCTCCAGGAAGCGCTCGCCACGCTGCGCGACCTGAAGAACCGCGTGTTCTTCGGCATGCTCACCGATCAACTGCTGGACGCCTACCGATGACCAAGCTCGCCGCCGGATCGCGCAGCCTCGCCCTGCCCAGCACCACGCTCGGTGTGGGCGCACCCGCGCTGAAGATGACCCGCCGGCTGGCGCGGGCGCGCAACCGGCTGACCAGCAAGGCCCTGTTCCGCTTCGACGTCCAGCTCGCCGGGTACGCCCAGGCGGCCGACCCCGATCCGTGGCGCGCCGACGCCCCCCTGTCGGAGCGCGTGCTGCGCGATGCGCGCGACTTCCTGCGCCAGCTGCCCAGCACCCTGCCGGCGCCCACGGTGGCCCGCGACGACGACGGCTCGCTCGCGTTCGAGTGGAGCGGCTCGCCGACGCGGCACCTGAAGGTGCGCTTCGCCGACGACGGCATGCTGGTGTACAGCGCGCGGCTGGGCGGGCGTCAGCGGGTCAACGGCGCGGAGCCGCTGGGCGAGGCGCTGCCGCCGCTGATCCTGCACGCGATCGAGCGGGTCACCGTCTGCTGACCGGCACCGTTCAGCGGCGCAACCCCTGCACCGCCCGGGCGAACGCGTCGACGCCCTGGCGGATCACCGCGGCCTTCCAGTCGTCGGTGTCGACGAAGAACGCCGCCATCATCCGCTCGCGGGCCTGCGCCCGCAACGCATCGTCGTGCGGCGCGCGGGCCGCCACCCAGTGGTCGAAGCGCAGCGCGTCGATCACCGCGTCCATCGGCAGCGTGCCGTATTCCAGGCCGATGCCGGCGAATGCGGTGCCCGGGCACTCGTCATAGGCGGCGTTGCCCACCTGCCCCTCGACGCGGGCCGAGGCCGAGGTGCCTTCGAACACCGAGGTCACCTGCGGGCCCCAGACCGCCCGGGTGCGGGCCAGGTCGTCGGCCGCGTCGCGACCGCCGTAGATCATCTCGGCGTGGCCGCAGGGACCCAGCCCCGTATGGACGTCGATCCAGGCCAGCCGCTCGGCGCCGCGCACGTGGCGGCGCAATACCTCGCGCAGGGTGCGGTTGCTCCAGGCCGGGGCGCGGCCGCAGTGGAACAGCCCGTCGGGCCGGCTGGGCTGGCCGTGGGAGACGGCCCACTGCCAGCGCGCCGCACCGTGCTCGGCGACGTAGGCGGCGATCGCCGCGCGGTTGGCCTCGTCGGGCGGCCAGTGCTCGGGCAGCAGCAGCGGGTGGACCTCGTCGTAGTCGGGGTCGTGCGGGTCGAGCGCCGAGAAGTCGCGCAGGTTGCGGTTCAGGTCGACGTTGTCCTCGGTGACGCGCCGCCGCCACGAGAAGCCCCAGGGGTTGATCGCGTGCAGCAGCACCACCCGCACGCCGGCCCGCAGCGCCGGCTCCAGCGGCCCGTCGGGGGCCAGCACCGCCTGCTGCAGGCCGCTGCCGCAGTAGCCCTCCACGCCGTGCGTGCCGCTGTGCAGCATCACCACGTCGTACGCATCGGCGGGCCCGAACACGGCGACGTCCGCCGCGAGCGCCTCGCCGTCCAGGCCGCGCCCGCAGGGGTTCACGTGGGCCTCGAGGCGGGCGCCGCGCGCGCCGGCCGCGGCGACGAACCGTCGGCGGGCCTCGGCGTACGACGGGGCGAACAGCGGGTCGGGCCGGATCATCGCGGTACCCCTGGCGGTTGGCCGCCCCGGGTGGGCGGCGGGTCGGGGAAGCGGGCCAGGCCCGGCAGGTCGAGCACCGTGACCGCGCCGTAGGCCACGCCCAGCAGCCCGGCGCGCTCCAGGCAGCCGAGCGCCTGGTTCACCCGCTGGCGCGACACGCCCGAGAGGAACCCGATCTCCTCCTGCGAGATCTCGAGGCGGCGCGCCGTCCCGGGGTACAGGTGCGGGTTGAACAGCTGCGCCAGGCAGCGGGCCACCCGGGCATCGGGGTCGAGCAACCGGTCGGACTCGACGGTGGCGATGAACTGGGCCAGTCGCTCGTTGAGCTGGCTCAACAGGAAGCGGTTGAACCCGAGGCTGTTGTCCACCAGCCAGAGGAAGGTGGCCCGTGGCAGGAAGGCGACGCGCGAGTCGCGCAGGGCGACCACGTCGTACTGGCGGACGGTGTCCTTCAGCAGCGACCCCTCGCCGAACCAGCCGCCGGTCGGAATGCCGGCGAAGGTCACTGCCTTGCCCTGGGCCGACACGCTGCTGATCTTGACCAGCCCGTCGATCACCCCGACCCACGCCTCGACCGGGTCGCCCTTGCGGCACACGACCGTGCCGCCGGGAAAGTCGACGACGGCGATCGCGTCGGCCACCCGCGCGCGCTGCGCGTCGCCGAGCGCGGCGGCCCATGGGGTACGGGCCCACGGCGCCACCGCGTCGGCGGCAAGCAGGCCAGTGGCATCGGCGCTGCGGTCGTCCACGGTCGGTTCGTGCATCGGCGCGGCGCGGGGTACTTTGTCGTCCGACCGACAGCATAGCGCGGCCGCCCGGGCCTAGACTGACGCGCCGGGTCGCCGGGACGACCGCAGCGGCTCGGATGCCGTACCATGCGCGCACGCGCCGACCCGGCCCGGCGCGCCCGAGGAGACATGAGCCAGCCGACCCCAGCGAGCCCGACCGCTGCCCCCGCCAGCGCAGCCGACATGCGTTCGCTCGGCGACACCACCTTCCCGCGGTTGCTGCTGAAGCACGTGGCCGCCCGCCCCGGCGCCGACGCGATCCGCGAGAAAGACCTCGGCATCTGGCAGGCCTGGACCTGGTCGCAGCTGCGCGACGAGGTGTTCGCGATCGCCGGCGCGCTGGCGTCGGTGGGCATCGGCCCCGGCGACCACGTCGCGCTGATCGGCGAGAACCGTCCGAGGCTGTACGCCGCGATGATCGCCGCGCAGGCGCTGCGAGCCGTGCCGGTGCCGATGTACCAGGACGCGGTGGCCCAGGAGATGGTCTACGTGCTGCGCGATGCCGCGGTGCGGGTGGCCGTCGTCGAGGACCAGGAGCAGGTCGACAAGCTGCTCGAGATCCGCGGCCAGTGCCCCGACCTCGCCCACGTGGTCTTCGACGACCCGCGCGGGCTGCGCCACTACGACGCACCCGGCCTGGCCGGCTACGAGGCGTTCACCGCCGCGGGCCGGCGCTGGCTCGACGGCCACGCCGGGGCGGTCCAGGCCGCGATCGACGCCGGCTCGCCCGACGACGTGGCCGCGATGTTCTACACCTCGGGCACCACCGGCAACCCCAAGGGCGTGATCCACACCCACCGCAACCTGATCACCATGTCGGCGGTGGCCTCGCGGATGGAGGGTCTCACCGACCGCGAGGAGGTGATGGCCTACCTGCCGATGGCGTGGATCGGCCAGAACATCTTCTCGTACTCGCAGTGGCTGGTGAACGGCTTCACGGTGAACTGCCCGGAGTCGGCGGCCACCCTGAGCGTCGACATGCGCGAGATCGGGCCTACCTACTACTTCGCGCCGCCCCGGGTGCTCGAGGCGCTGCTCACCCAGGTCACGATCCGGATGGAGGACGCCGGGCGCCTGAAGCGCTGGCTGTACCGCCGCTACATGGACGTCGCCCGCCGCGTCGGCGAGCGCATCCTCGACGGCGACCCCACCGTCTCGACCGCCGACCGGCTGAGTTACCGGATCGGCGACCTGCTCGTGTACGGCCCGCTGCGCAACGCGCTGGGGATGAGCCGGGTCCGCGTCGCCTACACCGCCGGCGAGGCGATCGGCCCCGACCTGTTCGTCTTCTACCGCTCGCTCGGCGTCAACCTGAAGCAGCTGTACGGCTCCACCGAGACCGCGGTGTTCGTCTGCGTGCAGCCCAACGGGCAGGTCAAGCCCGACACCGTCGGCCCGCCGGTGCAGGGGGTGGAGCTGAAGGTGGCCGAGTCGGGCGAACTGCTGGTGCGCAGCCCCGGGCTGCTGCGCGAGTACTACCGCAACCCCGAGGCCACCGCCGAGGTCAAGGACCCCGACGGCTGGTACCACACCGGCGACGCCGGCTACCTGGACGCGCAAGGCCACCTGAAGATCATCGACCGCGCGAAGGACGTCGGCCGGATGGCCGACGGCAGCCTGTTCGCCCCGAAGTACATCGAGAACAAGCTGAAGTTCTTCCCGTACGTGAAGGAGGCGGTGGCGTTCGGCAACGGCCGCGACCGCGCGATGGCCTTCGTCAACATCGACTTCGAGGCGTGCGGCAACTGGGCCGAGCGGCGCGGCATCGCCTTCGGCGGCTACACCGATCTCGCCACGCGGGCCGAGGTGGTCGACCTGATCCGCGACTGCATCCAGCAGGTCAACGCCGACCTCGCCGCCGACCCGATGATGGCCGCCTCGCAGGTTCACCGCTTCCTGATCCTGCACAAGGAGCTCGACGCCGACGACGAGGAGCTCACCCGGACCCGCAAGGTGCGCCGCGGCTTCATCGGCCAGAAGTACCAGCCGCTGGTCGACGCGCTGTACTCGGGGGCGGCCGAGCAGTTCATCGAGACCCGCGTGCGCTTCGAGGACGGCCGGGTCGGCGCGGTGTCGGCCACGCTGAAGATCCACGACGCGCGCACCTTCCCGGCCGCCGCCGGCCAGCGCAAGGCGGCCTGATCGATGGCGCGCACGATCGGCGACGTGATCCTCGCGGTCGACGCGATCTCGCTGTCGTTCGGCGGCGTGAAGGCGCTCACCGACATCTCGTTCGACGTCCGCGAGCACGAGATCCGCGCGATCATCGGCCCCAACGGCGCGGGCAAGAGCTCGATGCTGAACGTGATCAACGGCGTCTACACGCCCCAGCAGGGCCAGGTGACCCTGCGCGGCAGGACCTTCTCGCACATGGATCCCCACGAGGTCGCGCTCTCGGGGATCGCCCGCACCTTCCAGAGCCTGGCGCTGTTCAAGGGCATGACCGTGCTCGACAACATCATGAGCGGGCGCAACCTGCGCATGAAGTCGAACCTGCTGCTGCAGGCGCTGCGCGTGGGCCCGGCCGAGCGCGAGGAGAACGAGCATCGCCGCGCCAGCGAGCGGATCATCGACTTCCTCGAGATCCAGGCCTACCGCAAGGTGCCGGTCGGCCGCCTGCCCTACGGGCTGCAGAAGCGCGTCGACCTCGGGCGGGCGCTGGCGATGGAGCCGTCGATCCTGCTGCTCGACGAGCCGATGGCCGGGATGAACACCGAGGAGAAGCAGGACATGTGCCGCTTCATCCTCGACGTCAACGACGAGTTCGGCACGACCATCGTCCTGATCGAGCACGACATGGGCGTGGTGATGGACATCTCCGACCGGGTCGTCGTGCTCGACTACGGCCGCAAGATCGGCGACGGGCCTCCGGCCGAGGTCCGGGCCAACGAGGAGGTCGTCCGGGCCTACCTCGGCACCTCCCACTGACCCGCGCATCGCGATGACCTCGAAGAACCTACCGGTGACCATCCTGCTCGGCCTGCTGGCGGTGGGGATGTTCCTGCCGCTGGCCCAGGCCGGCACCGCGACCGGCTTCTGGCTCGAGGTGCTGATCGGCGGCCTGATGGCGGGCGTGCTCTACGCGCTGGTCGCCCTGGGCTTCGTGCTGATCTTCAAGGCCTCGGGGGTGTTCAACTTCGCGCAGGGGGCGATGGTGCTGTTCGCGGCGCTGGCGCTGGCGCGGCTCGCCGAGTGGATGCCGCTGTGGCTGGCGTTCGTGCTCGCCGCGCTGATCATGGTCGCGTTCGCCTGGGTGGTCGAGCGGCTCGTGCTGCGCAAGCTGGTCAACCAGGAGGGCGTGACCCTGCTGATGGCCACGCTGGGCATCGCGTTCTTCCTCGACGGCTTCGGGCAGACGATCTGGGGCAGCGACATCTACAAGATCGACCTGGGCATCTCCAAGGAGCCGCTGCTGGCGCTGCAGTCGGTGTTCGAGGGTGGAATCCTGCTCAATCGCGACGACATCCTCGCCGCGGTGATCGCCACGCTGCTGGTTCTGGCGCTGGCGCTGTTCTTCCAGAAGACCCCCACCGGGCGGGCGCTGCGCGCGGTCGCCGACGATCATCAGGCCGCGCAGTCGATCGGCATCCCGCTGTCGACCATCTGGGTCATCGTCTGGTCGGTGGCCGGGTTCGTCGCGCTGGTGGCCGGCATGGTCTGGGGCGGCAAGCTCGGCGTGCAGTTCTCGCTGCAGGAGATCGCGCTGCGGGCGCTGCCGGTGGTGATCCTGGGCGGGTTCACCTCGGTGCCCGGGGCGATCATCGGCGGCCTGATCATCGGCGTGGGCGAGAAGATGTCCGAAGTGTTCCTGGCACCGATCCTGGTGAAGGCCTTCGACCTCGCCGGCGGCGGCATCGAGAACTGGTTCGCCTACGTCCTCGCGCTGGTGTTCCTGCTGGTCCGGCCCGAGGGGTTGTTCGGGGAGAAGCACATCGACCGCGTCTGACGCGGGCGATCGGGTCCATTCCATGCTCTATCGCGAGAACGGCCAGTTCAAGACCACCTACCGCGACGACCTCGCGGTGTTCCCGATCCGCCAGGACCGGGTGTTCATCGGCGCGCTGCTCGCGGTGGCGTTCCTCGTCGTGCCGTCCCTGGCCTCCGAGTACGCGCTCCGGGCGCTGCTGATCCCGTTCCTGATCTACGCGCTCGCCGCCATCGGCCTGAACCTGCTGGTCGGATACTGCGGTCAGATCTCGCTGGGCACCGGCGCGTTCATGGCCGTGGGCGCCTATGCCGCCTACAACCTGGTGATCCGCGTTCCCGAGCTGAACTTCCTGATCGTGCTGGTGCTCGCCGGCCTGTGCGCCGCGGCGGCCGGCATGCTGTTCGGCATCCCGAGCCTGCGGATCAAGGGCCTGTACCTGGCGGTGGCCACGCTGGCGGCGCAGTTCTTCATCGACTGGATGTTCGCGCGGGTCAAGTGGTTCACCGACTACTCGTCGTCCGGCTCGGTGTCGCCGGCGGCCATCGAGCTGTTCGGCCTGACGATCGACACGCCGCAGGCGAAGTACCTGTTCGTGCTGGCCGTCGTCGTCGTCCTGACGCTGGCCGCCAAGAACCTCGTGCGCGGCCACATCGGCCGCGAATGGATGGCGATCCGCGACATGGACGTGGCCGCCGAGGTGATCGGCATCCGGCCCGTCTATGCCAAGCTGTCGGCGTTCGCCGTGAGCTCGTTCATCGTGGGCGTGGCCGGCGCGCTGTGGGGCTTCGTGCACCTGGGCGCGTGGGAGCCGGCGGCGTTCAACCTGAACCTGTCGTTGCGGCTGCTGTTCATGATCATCATCGGGGGCATGGGATCCATCCTGGGTTGCTTCTTCGGGGCGGCCTTCATGTGGTTCCTGCCGATCCTGCTCAACCAGCTGCCGACGGCGCTGGGCATCCCGATTTCCACCGCGACGATCGCGCACCTCGAGCTGATGATCGTCGGCGCGCTGATCGTGTTCTTCCTGATCGTCGAGCCGCACGGGCTGGCGCGGCTGTGGTCGATCGGCAAGGAGAAGCTGAGGTTGTGGCCGTTCCCGCACTGACCGGGGCCGGAACAAGGTCGCGGCGAGCGCCGCAGTTCACGATGAAGGAGGTGACATGACGAGTTTGCACACGCAAGTCCGGCTGGCGGGCGTCGCGCTGGCGGCGGTCGGCACGCTGGCCTCGGCCGGCGCGTACGCCCAGGCCAAGGAGCAGTTCTTCCCGATCCTGTCGTACCGCACCGGCGCGTACGCGCCCAACGGCGTGCCGTTCGCCAACGGCTACGTCGATTACCTGAAGCTGGTCAACGCGCGCGACGGCGGCATCAACGGCGTGAAGATCACCTGGGAGGAGTGCGAGACGGCCTACGCGACCGACCGCGGCGTCGAGTGCTACGAGCGCCTCAAGGGCAAGGGCCCGACCGGGGCAGCGGTGGTCCACACGCTGTCGACCGGCATCACGTTCGCGATCACCGACAAGACCGCCACCGACAAGATCCCGATCATCACCGCCGGTTACGGCCGGTCTGAGTCGATGGACGGCACCGTGTTCAAGTACAACTTCCCGCTGTCGGGCATGTACTGGACCGCCGCCGACATGCTGATCCAGCACCTGGCCAAGAAGGAGGGCGGCTTCGACAAGCTCAAGGGCAAGAAGATCGCACTGGTCTACCACGACTCGCCCTACGGCAAGGAGCCGATCGCCCTGCTGCAGGAGCGGGCCAAGATGCACGCCTACGACCTGTCGCTGCTGCCGGTGACCCACCCGGGGGTCGAGCAGAAGGCCGCGTGGCTTCAGATCCGCCAGCAGCGGCCCGACTACGTGTTCCTCTGGGGCTGGGGCGTGATGAACTCCACCGCCATCAAGGAAGCGGTGGCCACCGGTTATCCCCGCGAGAAGATCTACGGCGTGTGGTGGGCCGGCGCGGAGCCCGACGTTCGCCCCGCCGGCGACGGCGCCAAGGGCTACAACGCGCTGGTGTTCCAGTCGCCTGCGGGCAAGGGCAAGGTGCACGCCGACGTCATGAAGTACGTGCACGACAAGGGTCAGGGCACCGGGCCCAAGGACGAGGTCGGCGAAGTGCTCTACAACCGCGGGATGGTCGCAGCGCTGCTGTCGATCGAGGGCGTCAAGCGCGCGCAGGTCAAGTACGGCAAGAAGCCGCTGCGGGGCGAGGAGGTGCAGTGGGGCCTCGAGAACCTCGCGCTCGACGACAAGGCGATCGCGGCGCTGGGTTTCACCGGCTTCATGACGCCGGTGTCGACTTCCTGCACCGACCACATGGGCCGCAGCACCTCGTACGTCCACACCTGGGACGGGTCCAAGTGGGTGAAGTCCTCCGACGTCTACCAGGCCGACATGCAGATCATCCTACCGATGGTCCGCAATTCGGCCAAGAAGTACGCCGAAGAGAAGAAGATCCAGCCGCGCGACTGCGCCAAGGAGATGGCGGGCTGAGCATTGCGTCCCGTCCGGGCGCCGCGATCCGTCGCGCGGCGCCCGCACCGCCCGCGGCCCCGGTCGGCCGCGGGCGGGTGTCGTGCGACCCCCCGAAGGAATCCGCGTGAGCCAACCCCTGCTCTCCGTCAACGGCATCGAGGTCATCTACAACCACGTGATCCTCGTGCTCAAGGGCGTGTCGCTGACCGTGCCGGCCGGCGGCGTGGTCGCGCTGCTGGGCTCCAACGGCGCGGGCAAGACCACGACCCTGCGCGCGATCTCCAACCTGCTGAAGGCGGAGCGCGGCGAGGTCACCAAGGGCTACATCGAGCTGCGGGGCGAGCGCATCGAGGCGCTCACGCCCTACGACCTGGTCACGCGCGGCGTGGTGCAGGTGATGGAGGGGCGGCGCTGCTTCGGCCACCTGTCGGTGGAGGAGAACCTGCTCACCGGCGCCTACACGCGCAAGGCGTCGCGGGCCGACATCGCCACCGACCTCGACAAGGTCTATGCGTACTTCCCGCGGCTGCGCGAGCGGCGCCACAGCCAGGCCGGCTACACCTCCGGCGGCGAGCAGCAGATGACGGCGGTCGGCCGCGCGCTGATGGCCCGGCCGCAGATGATCCTGCTCGACGAGCCGTCGATGGGGCTGGCACCGCAGATCGTCGAGGAGATCTTCGAGATCGTGAAGGACCTCAACCAGAAGGAGAAGGTGAGCTTCCTGCTGGCCGAGCAGAACACCAACATGGCGCTGCGCTACGCCGACTACGGCTACATCCTGGAGAGCGGGCGCATCGTGATGGACGGGCAGGCGCGCGCGCTCGCCGAGAACGACGACGTCCGGGAGTTCTACCTGGGCGTCAGCAAGGAAGGGCGCAAGAGCTTCCGCGACGCCAAGTCGTACCGCCGGCGCAAGCGCTGGCTGTCGTAGCCGCCGTGGCGACCTTCGCGGCGTTGCGGCGGTTCTGCGCGTCGCTGCCCGGTGCGCAGGCCGAGCGCAAGTGGGGCAACGTCGACACCTTCCTCGTGCACCGGAAGATGTTCGCGATCTTCACCGTCGACGCCCGCG
>Ga0114939_10003162_pt1 | contig 11678 bp, 13 predicted proteins | sample AshMeaCrysSpring_FD_87196 | JGI IMG/M metagenome (GOLD analysis project Ga0114939, IMG submission 87196) | Groundwater microbial communities from Big Spring, Nevada to study Microbial Dark Matter (Phase II) - Ash Meadows Crystal Spring | ecosystem: Environmental > Aquatic > Deep subsurface >... | reverse complement strand
GCCGAATAGTCGACGAGGAGCTGGCAGAACTCCTGCAAACGCGCCAGCACTGGCTTGTGCTTGTCGGGCGTGTAGGGTTCGAGGCCGGCGACCTGGCAGAACCTCACCAGCACCTGGGTGCGCTCGGCGAGCAGCTTGTCGATCATCTCGCGGGTCCGCTCGCGTCGCTCGACCGGCGCCTTCGCAGCAGTTGTCATCGCAGCCCTCTCTCCGGTGGCGTATGTTTGTGACGGTCGTGACCCTGGATAGTCTATCCACCGTCGTCGAGCGAAGGAAACGCCCGGCGAGGCTGGCCCCATCTGCCGCATTCCGCACCGAGACGACTCGATGAAAACCCGTGCACTGACCACCGCGCTGCTCGTCGTCTGGCTGGTTCCCCCTGCCGTCACGGCAACCCAGTTGTCCAATCGCGGCGAGTCGATGGTGGACGCGATGATCGGCGCGATGGATGCGATGGGGCTGGTGGAGAAGGGCAAGAAGCTCCGCGACTCGAAGGGCGGCGGCTGGTCCCCCGAGTCACTCGCCGGCAACAGCTTCCAGATGCCGGGCAGCTCGCCGTTCGGCGGGTGGTCGAATCCTATGAATCCGATGTCCCCCATGTCGCCTGCGTCACCGATGTCTCCCTGGTCGTCGACGCCCTGGAGCGGCGGCTCGATGCCGTGGGGAAGTGGCAGCATGCCTTGGAGCGGTGGCTCGATGCCCTGGGGCGGTGGCGGCATGCCGTGGGGGGGGGCGGTGCCGGGCGGCGGCGGGTCGCCTTGGAGCGCGATGCAGTGGCCCGGCGGAGCGGCGTCCCAGCCAAGGGGCATGCCGATGCCGGGCTGGCCGCCGATGCCCGGCGACCGGGAGACCCAGGGCGGCCGCGAAAGCACCGACTTCCTGGACGGCCAGTGGGAGGGCGAGAGCGGCGAGCTGCTGATGATCCGGCGCGGGATGTTCCGCATCTATGCCGATGCGGAGACGTGGCGCGACGGCTATCTCCTGCTGCGCGGCGATCGCCTCACCCTGCGCGATGCGGAATCCGGCGGCAGCCGCGAGTACGACATGCGATACGAAGACGATCTGCTCGCCCTGCGCAGTCCCGACGGGCAGGTGATCGGCTTCCGCCGCCTGAGCGGCGAGAGCGGCGGCTACTGAGCCTGAGGTCAGGCGCCGAGCATCTCGGTCAGGCTTGCGCCGAGCGCAGCCTCCTGCCGCGGCCGACGCAGCCGCTCGGCAGCCACGATCGCCCGCAGGTCCTCGAGGGCGCGCTCGAACACATCGTTGACCACCAGGTAGTCGTACTCGCCGTAGTGCGAGAGCTCGCTGCGGGCGTCGCGCATCCGCCGCTCGATCACCTCGGGGCTGTCCTGACCGCGGCCGCCGAGCCGGTCCCGCAGGGCAGCGACGCTGGGCGGGACGATGAAGATGCCAACCGCCTCGGGGAAGCGCGCGCGCACCTGGCGCGCGCCCTGCCAGTCGATCTCGAGCACCGCGTCGTGTCCCCTGGCGAGGAGATCGCGCACGGTCGCCTCGGCGGTGCCGTAGAGGTTGTCGAACACCCGCGCGTGCTCGAGGAACGCGCCCTCAGCCACCATCCGCTCGAACCGGGAACGCTCGACGAAGTGGTAGTGGACGCCGTCCTGCTCCCCCGGCCGGGGGGCTCGGGTGGTGTGCGAGACGGACAGGCGCAACCGCGAATCGGTCGGGACGAGCGCCTTGAGCAGGCTGGTCTTGCCGGCGCCGGAGGGCGCCGAGACGACGAACAGGACGCCAACGGGCATGGCGATCTCCGGCGGTAAAGCGGTTCAGACGCCGCGCGCGGCGACCCGAGGGCACCGGCGGCATACCTCGAGCGGTTTCGAGATATGAAATAATTTCAATTTGTTTGTCATACAGTTAGAGAAGACTCCTTCCGCAAGTTTGATGCGTTCGCCGACATCGATGCGCCCCCTCAGAACCGTGAGTTGATCCACAGCACCGCCGGCCGGACGTCGAGGCCGTCCACGGTGAAGGTGGCCGGGGCCTGGAAACGGTAGAAGGAGCCGACGAAGAAGGCCTCGCTCTCGTCGCCCGTTCCGGCAATCTGGTTGTTCACCCTGACGGTGCGCGTGCCGCTGCCGGGCGGGAGCTGGAAGTGGACCGCGCAGGGATCCGTGTAGCACACGGCACTCCGCCCCGGGGCGAGAAGCACCCGGTCGAAATTGTTGGGCCAGCCCGCCGTCGCCCCGGCGCCCGGCGCCGCCGTGGGCGACGTCGGGGGGAGCGCGCAGGCGGCCAAACCGAGACTTGCAACCCCCAGGGTCGCGAAGCGGAGCCGTTTGCTTGCGGAACGTGACGCGTCTCTCATGGGGCGGCCTCAGGCGGGACAGGGGATCGCGGCAGGCGCCGGATCTTCCTACTCTAGACCGCCGGCGAGCGGATCGGTTTCGAGCCCGCGCAAAGGCGCGGATAATCCGCCATGTGCGAGCCTCGCTCGCCTCGCCCCGCCTGGAGGAGATCCCGCATGGATAGAGTGCTCATCCCCGTCGATGGGTCGGAGCCCGCGCTGCGCGCTGTGCGCTACGCCGCCCACATCAGCCGGCACCGGTGCCCGCTCGAGATCCATCTGCTCAGCGTACAGCCGGCGCCGCAGGACTGGCAGACGCGCGGCATGGGCACGAAGGCCATCGAGGAACATCTGCGACTGCTCGCGCACGAGGCCTCCGCCTCTGCCCGGGCGCTCCTCGACGCCGAGGGGGTCGGCCACACCAGCCACATCCGCCTCGGCGAACCCGCCGAGACGATTGCCGCCGCCGCGCAGGAGCTCGGCTGCGACCACATCATCATGGGCACGCGCGGCCTGGGCAAGGTGGCCGGGCTCGCGCTGGGCTCGGTCGCCACGGGAGTGCTGCACCTCGCGCAGGTGCCCGTCACGCTCGTGAAGTGAATGCGTCATCGGGCGCAGGCACGATCCTTCCGTCCACTCATCAGGAGAGCCGCAAATGAGGAATCAACCGAAGCAGATCCTGCGCGCCGCGGTCCTCGGCGCCGCAGCCGCCCTGCCCTCGCTGCCCGCCGTCGGGCAAGGCACCCAACCCAACGACCCCCTCACCCAGCCGGGATACATCAAGGGCACCATGGTCGCGCAGTTCAAGACCCAGCGGCCCGAGAACCGCGACGGCGACTACCCGATGAAGGGCGTGGCCGATACCTTCCAGATCGATCTGGCCGTGGGCTACACCAAGTACCAGGGCATGCTGAGCTGCCTGCCGCACGTGTTCTCGAAGCACATCGGCCGCGTCCTGCAGGAGGGCTCCTGCACCTACGACGTGAATCTCTCGGTCGTCAACCCGCAGAACGCCGCGCAGGTGCGGTCGATCGGCAAGCTCGCCGGCAGCTACGCGATCGACGAGAAGGGCATGGTCAACCTCAACGCGGGCAACGTGCGCATGGAGGTGCAGACCATCGGCAAGGCGCAGGGCTTCAGCTCGCCATTCGCCGGCGTGTTCGCCGGCCGCCCGCCGGCGAAGGTGACGACGCTGAGCAAGGCGATCGACCAGGCGGCGAAGGAAGTCCGCACGATCGAGAAGATGGTGGGCCAGCGCAAGGTGACCGTCGCGCTCGGCAACGTTGATCCGGTCCGTTTCCAGGGCACGCAGCTGGCGATGGGGCCGGTGAGCAGCTACCCGCAGGCGACCGTGGACGGCGAGCTGCTCTATTCCTACGAGACCGACAACTGGTTCCCGCAGCTCACCATCCGCTCGGGCAACGCCAAGCCCGACAAGCTCTCCGGCGGCATGAAGTGGGTGGACGACAAGCCCGCGGAGGGCCACTACGAGCTGAACGTGCTGGTGAACGAGCAGGCCCCGGCGCAGGGCGAGGCGGCGGCCTTCGAGGCGGCGCAGGGCGAGGATGCCTTCTTCCAGAGCGATACCTCGCAGTCGGTCATCAACGGCCGCATCAGCTTCAAGGACCAGAAGATCGGCGAGGCCGTGGTGAAGTCCGACATCGCCTTCGACGTCGGCCTGCAGAACGTCTCCGCCGTGCAGGCGCAGAACTTCGCCAAGCTGCTGCTGCTCATCCCCGTGCAGATGTGGGGCGAGTGACCGCGGCGGATTGACCGGTCCCGCGGGCAGGGAGGCCCGCGGGACGCTGCGCGCTATTCGATGTTCTGGATCTGCTCGCGCATCTGCTCGATCAGCACCTTCATCTCCACGCCGATCGAGGTGAGCTCCGCGTCTGCCGACTTCGACGACAGGGTGTTGGCCTCGCGGTTGAGCTCCTGCATCAGGAAGTCCAGCCGCCGGCCGGCCGGCTCCGGACGGCGCAGGACGCGCTCGACCTCGCCCAAGTGCGTCGTCAGCCGATCCATCTCCTCGTCCACGTCCAGCCGCTGCGCGAGCAGCGCCATCTCCTGCTCGATGCGCAGGGGATCGAGCTGATCCGCGACCTCGGCGAGACGGGCGCGCAGCCGCCCGCGCACGCCGTCCAGCACCACCGGCATCCGTTCGCGCGCGCGGCCCACCAGGACCCGCAGCGCGGCGCAACGCTGGGCGATCAGCTCGCCGAGCCGGCCGCCTTCCCGCCCGCGCGCCTCGCCGAGGGACTCGAGCGTGCGCTCCAGCAGCTCGGTTGCGGCGGCCTGCGCTGGACTGAGGTCAGTGACCTCGGCCTCGAGCACCCCCGGCCAGCGCAGCACGTCGAAGGCCGAAGGGTCGCGCGAGTCGGGCAGCAGGTCTGCGAGGCTGCGCGCCGCGGCGACGACGCGCTCGGCGAGCGCGCGATTGACCTGCACGGCCGCGAGCGCGGCCGGCGCCGGCCGGTAGCGCAGCATGCACTCGACCTTGCCCCGGCCGAGGCGCGTCGCAACGCGCTCGCGCACCGCGGTCTCGAGCACGCGGAACTCGTCCGGCAGCCGCACGAAGACTTCGAGGTAGCGGTGGTTGACCGAGCGGATCTCCCACACCAGCTCGCCGTGCTCGTCGCGGCGCTCCTCCCGGGCAAAGGCGGTCATGCTGCGGATCACGTCAGACATCCTCCGGGAGAGATTGGGAATGGCCCCGATGCTGGCGGCAGGCGCGCAACGTCCGTTCGGACACGCCGTCAATACCTCCCTGTAGGCTCGATCGCGACGTCCCTGTCGCTCACGGTCCTCACGGGGTTACCCGCCTGCCGCCAGATTCCGCCGCGGCGGCGCAGCCACAGCCACCCGCCGCGTCGCAGTGCTTTGCACTGCGGCTATCATAGGCGCCCGCTCCCGCCCCGGCATCCGGCAAAACCCTTGAACCAGACGCGCCCCCCGCTGCCGCCCGACGAGGTGCTGAACGGCTATCGCGTCCTGCGCCAGATCGGCAGCGGCGGCTTCAGCCTCATCTATCTGGCGGAGGACGAAGAGACCTTCGACCAGGTCGCGCTGAAGGAGTACTTCCCGAAGCGGTTCGCGGCGCGCGAGGGCGCGCGACGGATACGGCCCGCGGGAGAGGAGCAGCAGACGAGCTTCGAGCGCGGCCGGCGCCTCTTCTTTCAGGAGGTGAAGACGCTCGCGACGCTTCGGCATCCCAGCATCGTCAGCGTCAGCCACTGCTTCCTCGCGAACGGAACGGCCTACTCGGTGCTGGGCTACGAGCCCGGCACGAGCCTCTCCCGCTTCATTCAGAACCGCGGCGGCGGGCTCAGCGTGCGCTTCCTGATGACGGTCTTTCCGCCCCTGCTCGACGCGCTCGAGCTGATCCATCGTCATCGCCACCTGCATCTCGACATCAAGCCGAGCAACGTGCGCCTGCGGCCCGGCGGGCGACCGCTGCTGCTCGACTTCGGCTCGGCGTACAAGCTGCATTACGGCGAACCGGGCGAGAAAGCGAAGCTGATCACGGCCGGCTACTCGCCGCCCGAGCAGTACCAGTCCGGCGAGGAGATCGGCCCCTGGACCGACGTGCACGCGGTCGGCGCGACGATGCGCGCCTGCCTCGACGGCAAGGCGCCGCCCGCTGCCGCGGAGCGGCTCGCCGGCCCCGCGCTCCTGCCGGCGGCGCAGGCCTACGAAGGTCGCTACCCGCGCTGGCTGCTCGAGGCCATCGACTGGGCCATGCGCCTGCGGACCATCGACCGGCCGCAAAGCGCAAGCGATCTGCGCGATTTCCTGCTCGCGCACGCCCCCGACGAGCTGCCGGACTGGGGAGACGAGGAAACCCGCAGCCTCGCACCCGAGCCCGAGCGCACCGACTTCACCGACGACGAGCAATAGACGAGGAACAAGCCATGCGTCCGAGTGGCCGACGACCCGATGAACTGCGCCCCGTGCGCTTCACCCGACGCTTCACGCGTCACGCCGAGGGCTCCGTGCTCGCGGAGTTCGGCGACACGCGGGTGCTGTGCACCGCGAGCGTCGCCGCCGGCGTGCCACGCTTCCTGCTGGGCCGCGGCCAGGGCTGGGTGACCGCCGAGTACGGCATGCTGCCGCGCGCCACGACGGAGCGCACCGACCGCGAGGCCGCGCGCGGCAAGCAGGGCGGGCGCACGCTCGAGATCCAGCGGCTCATCGGCCGCTCGCTGCGCGCCGCGATCGATCTGGGCGCCCTCGGCGAGCGCACGATCACGCTCGACTGCGACGTGCTCCAGGCGGACGGCGGCACGCGCACCGCGGCGATCTCCGGGGCCTGGGTGGCGCTGGCCGACGCGGTGAACGGGCTGACAGCCACGGGCGCGCTCGCGGGCAGTCCCCTGCGCGGGGCGGTCGCGGCGGTATCCGTCGGCATCCATGGGGGCGCGCCGGTGCTAGACCTCGACTACGCGGAGGACTCGACCGCCGAGACCGACATGAACGTGGTGATGGACGAACAGGGCCGCTTCATCGAGGTGCAGGGCACGGCCGAGGGCCATCCCTTCACGCGCGCCGAGGCGGACGCGCTGCTCGAGCTCGCGGCGCAGGGCATCCGTCAGATCATCGCGGCCCAGCGCGCGGCGCTGGCCGGCTGAGGAGGAGCACGCACGTGACCGCAAGCTACGCCCGCCCCAAGGTCGTCCTCGCCAGCGGCAACGCCGGCAAGGTCCGCGAGTTCAACCAGCTACTCGGCAGCGAGCACATCGAGGTCCTGCCGCAGTCGCACTTCGGCGTGCCCGACGCAGAGGAGACCGGACTCACCTTCGTCGAGAACGCGATCCTCAAGGCGCGCAACGCGGCGCGCCACACCGGCCTGCCCGCCCTGGCGGACGACTCCGGCATCGAGGTGGACGCGCTCAACGGCGCGCCGGGCATCTATTCCGCGCGCTACGCCGGTGTCGGCGCGAGCGACGAGGACAATCTGCGCAAGCTCCTGGCCGCGATGGCGGACGTCCCCGCGGACGCGCGGTCCGCGCGCTTCCAGTGCCTGATCGTGTACCTGCGCCACGCGGAGGACCCGACGCCGCTCATCTGCCAGGGCACGTGGGAGGGCAGCCTGCTCGCCGCGCCGCGCGGCGAGCACGGCTTCGGCTACGACCCGATCTTCCTCGTCCCGGGCCGCGGGCTGAGCTCCGCGGAGCTGCCGCCGGACGAGAAGAACCGCCTGAGCCATCGCGGCCAGGCGCTGCGCAAGCTGCTGGAGGCGCTACGGTTAGGCTGAGGCGCTACCAGCGCAGCAGCACCCACTGCGGCACGGAGACGAGCAGCGGGTCGTCGAAGCGGCTTTCGAGATAGCCGTCGCCGTCCTGGTCGATGAAGTAGTACGGCGGCCCGACCTGCGGCACCACCTTGAGCATGTAGACCATCGCGCCGACGCGGTACTCGTAGACCGTGCCGCGCTCGTCCTCGGTGATGGTCACGTCGCCCTCCGCCGGCGCCTCGGGCGTCGGATCGTCCGCGGCGCCGGACACGCCCGCCGGCCAACGCGGCGGCTCGGGCGTGGCCGCGGGCTCCGTCGCCGCGGCGACGGTGGACAGGGAGAGCAGGAGGGCGGCGAAAGTGCGTTGCATGGTCGAGAGCCTGATGCGCGCGCAGGCCACGCGGCCTGCGTCAGGATGCTATTACAGTTCCAGCAGGATTTCCTGCTCCGCCGCCGACGGCTGGAAGCCGCGCACCTCGTAGTGCGCGAAGATCGCGTCGACGACCTGCTGCGGCTCGTCGCAGACCTTCATCAGCTCGAGGTCCTGCGGGTCCACGGTGCGGGCGGCGACCAGCTCGGACCGCATCCACTCGAGCAGGCCGCGCCAGAAGGTCGACTCGACGAGGATGATCGGGATCTTCCGCGACTTGCCCGTCTGCACCAGCGTGAGGATCTCGGCGAGCTCGTCGAGCGTGCCGAAGCCGCCGGGCAGCACCACGTAGGCGGCCGCGTACTTCACGAACATCACCTTGCGGGCGAAGAAGTGGCGGAAATGCAGCGAGATGTCCTGGTAGGGGTTGGAGTGCTGCTCGTGCGGCAGGCGGATGTTGAGGCCGACGCTCGGGGAGCGCCCGGCATAGGCGCCGCGGTTCGCCGCCTCCATGATGCCGGGACCGCCGCCGCTCACGACCGCGAAGCCGGCGTCCGACAGGCGCTTGGCGATCTCCTCCGCCTTGCGGTACCAGGGGTGCCCCTCGGGCGTGCGCGAGGAGCCGAAGAAGCTGACCGACGGGCGGATCTGGGCGAGCTGCTCGAAGCCTTCGACGAACTCGGCCATGATCTGAAAGATCCGCCAGGCCTCGCGCGTCAGCTGGCCGTTGATCGGCGCCTTGCGCGCCTCGACGTTCTGCGTGCGCTCGTCCATCCGCCGCCTCCCCTGCTGCCTGCGCTGCCGCGCTCTGGGATAATCCCGCAAGCCCGCCCTTATAGTGGGTTCCGACGCTCCGGCGCCACCCTTTTTTCCGACCCGCTCACCGCCCGATGCCCAGACCAGCCGAACCCGGGTCACGCCGGCGCGCGCCCCGACCCGACGGCCCCGCGCGACGCCACGCCCGGGGCATCGACGATCTCAACCCCGCGCAGCGCGCGGCCGTGCGCCACCTCGACGGCCCGCTGCTCGTGCTGGCCGGCGCCGGCTCGGGCAAGACGCGCGTCATCACGCGCAAGATCGCCTATCTGATCGACGCCGCCGGGCTCGAGCCGCGGCACATCGTCGCGGTGACCTTCACCAACAAGGCCGCGCGCGAGATGAAGGCGCGCGTCGCCAGCCTGCTCGCGGGGCGCGGCGCCAGCGGGCTCACGGTGAGCACCTTCCACTCGCTCGGCCTCGACATCCTGCGGCGCGAGCGCGCGCTCGCCGGGCTCAAGGCCGGCTTCAGCCTGCTCGACGAGCAGGACAGCGAGGCGCTGCTGCGGGAGCTGCTGCGCCACGCCGGCGACGAGGGCGCGGCCGCCGATGCGCGCTGGGCCATCTCGCGCTGGAAGAACGACCTGGTCGCGCCCGGGGCCGCGCTCTCGGCCGCGGCGGACCCGCGCGCCGCCCGCCAGGCGCGGCTCTACGCCGACTACGAGCGTGCACTGCGCGCCTACAACGCCGTCGACTTCGACGACCTCATCGCGCGCCCGGTCGCGCTGCTGACCGAGCACCCGGCGGCGCGCGAGCGCTGGCAGAACCGCACCCGTCACCTGCTCGTCGACGAGTGCCAGGACACGAACGGCGCGCAATACGCGCTGGTGCGCCTGCTGGTCGGCGCGCGCGGCATGCTCACCGCCGTGGGCGACGACGACCAGTCGATCTACGCCTGGCGCGGCGCGCGTCCGGAGAACCTCGCCCGGCTGCAGCAGGACCTGCCCGGTCTCGCGGTGATCAAGCTCGAGCAGAACTACCGCTCGACCGGGCGCATCCTCGCCGCCGCCAACGCGCTCATCAGGAACAACGCGCACCTGTTCGAGAAGCGGCTGTGGAGCGAGCTCGGCCCCGGCGAGCCCATCCGCGTGCTCGCCTGCCGCGACGAGGCGCACGAGGCCGCGCGCGTCGCCGGCGAGATCCTGCAGCGCCGGCACGCGCAGGGCGTGCCCTTCGGCGACTGCGCGATCCTCTACCGCGGCAACCACCAGGCGCGTCCCTTCGAGCAGGCGCTGCGCGAGCTCAACGTGCCCTACTTCCTGAGCGGCGGCACCTCGTTCTTCAGCCGCAGCGAGGTGAAGGACGCGATGGCCTACCTGCGCCTGCTCGCCAACCCGGAGGACAACGCCGCCTTCCTGCGCATCGTCAACGTGCCGCGGCGCGAGATCGGGCCGACGACGCTGGAGAAGCTCGCGGCCTACGCCGCGGGGCGGAACGTCGCGCTGCTGCCGGCCTGCGACGAGATCGGGCTTTCGCTCGCGCTCGAAGGAAGGCCGCTCGAGCGGTTGCGCCGCTTCGCGCACTGGATCGCGCACCACGCCCGCCTCGCGGAGTCGCAGGGCGCGGCCGAGGCGCTGCGGACGCTGCTGCGCGAAGCCGACTACGACGGCTGGCTGCGCGAACAGGCGAGCGCGGCGAAGGCCGCCGAGCGCCGCAGCGAGAACGTCGAGGAGCTGCTCGGCTGGATCGGCCGAATGGAACGCGAGACGGCGGACGTCACGCTGGCCGACGTGGTCGCGCGCCTCACCCTGCAGGACGTGCTCGAGCGCGACGACGAGGAGACCGGCGGCGACCGCGTGCACCTCATGACCCTGCACAGCGCGAAGGGCCTCGAGTTTCCGAACGTCTGGCTTGCGGGCATGGAGGAGGAACTGCTGCCGCACCGCGCGAGCATCGAGACGGACACGATCGAGGAGGAACGGCGCCTCGCCTACGTCGGCATCACGCGCGCGCGGCGCGCCCTCACGCTGACCTTCGCGGAGAAGCGGCGGCGCTACGGCGAGCTCGTCGCCTGCGCGCCCAGCCGCTTCCTGGCCGAGCTGCCGCAGGACGACCTGCGCTGGGAGGGACGCGCCGCCGACAACGACCCCGAGCGCAAGCGGGAACGGGGCCGGGCGGGTCTCGCCGGGCTGCGCTCGCTGCTCGGCGAAGGTTGAGGGCGGCTCCTTCACGGTCAAGGGCTCATTCCCACAGCGGACTTCCCGAATGCCTGATCCCCTCCCCCCGAAGGCCCTGGGCGGCCACCGAAGACCGGCGCCGATCGTCGGCGTCGTCCTTGCCGGCGGCCGGGCGCGGCGCTTCGGCGGCATCGACAAGGGCCTGGTGGAGGTCGCGGGACGGCCGATGATCGAGTGGATCGTCGCGGCCCTGCGCCCGCAGGTCGATGCGCTGCTGATCAACGCAAACCGCAACGAGGCGCGCTACCGCGCCACCGGCCTGCGCGTGCTCGGCGACCGCCTGCCGGACTTCCAGGGGCCGCTCGCCGGGATCGCCGCCGCACTGGCGCAGACGCCGGCGGGCGGCGCGGTGCTGACGGTGCCCTGCGACAGCCCGCTGCCCCCGCCGAGGCTGGCCGAGCGACTCGCCGCGGCCCTCGCCGATCGCGGCGCGGACTTGGCGGTCGCGCACGACGGCGAGCGCCTGCAGTGGGTCCACGCGCTCATCCCCGTGGCGCTGGCCGACAGCCTCGATGCCTTCCTGGCCGGCGGCGAACGCAAGGTCGAGGCCTGGTTTGGGCGACACCGCATGGCCGTGGTCGACTTCGCTGACTGCCGAGGGCACTTCCTCAACCTCAACCGCCTCGAGGATCTGGCGAGCGTGGAGGCCCTGCTGCACGACAACCGGGCGGCAACGCCCACCGGACCCGCCGACGACGGCGCCGCCTGACGGGGTCCGGCAGGCCGCCGGCATGGACTCGACCGCCCGCGCGCGGCTATCCTTGCGCTCCCGCT
>Ga0114939_10003161_pt1 | contig 11681 bp, 10 predicted proteins | sample AshMeaCrysSpring_FD_87196 | JGI IMG/M metagenome (GOLD analysis project Ga0114939, IMG submission 87196) | Groundwater microbial communities from Big Spring, Nevada to study Microbial Dark Matter (Phase II) - Ash Meadows Crystal Spring | ecosystem: Environmental > Aquatic > Deep subsurface >... | reverse complement strand
TTTGGAACTGGTCGGAGCGCCGAGATTCGAACTCGGGACCCCTTGCACCCCATGCAAGTGCGCTACCAGACTGCGCCACGCTCCGACCGGGGCGGGATTATAGCCGAACGCGTCAGCGGCGAAGGGTCTTCAGCAGTTCCTCGAGCTCGGTGCGCATCTGGCGCACGATCTGCTGCGTCTGCGTGAGGTCCTCACGCGCTTCCTCGCCCTCGAGTCGATTGCGCGCGCCACCGATCGTGAAGCCGTGGTCATACAGCAACGAGCGGATCTGGCGGATCACGAGCACATCCTGGCGCTGGTAGTAGCGACGGTTGCCGCGACGCTTCACCGGCTTCAGCTGCGGGAACTCCTGCTCCCAGTAGCGAAGCACGTGCGGCTTCACGACGCAGAGTTCGCTCACCTCGCCAATGGTGAAGTAACGCTTGCCGGGAATCGCCGGCAGCTCGGCGTTATTGCTGGGTTCCAGCATAGGCTTCCACTCGTGCCTTCAGCTTCTGTCCGGGCCGGAATGTGACCACACGTCGGGCACTGATGGGAATCTCCTCGCCGGTCTTTGGATTGCGGCCCGGGCGCTGGTTCTTGCTGCGCAGGTCGAAGTTGCCGAACCCGGAGAGCTTGACCTGCTCGCCTGCGGCGAGCGCGGCACGCAGTTCCTCGAAGAACAGGTCGACGAGTTCCCGTGCTTCGCGCTTGTTCAGTCCCAGCTGGTCGAACAGCGCTTCGGCGATTTCGGCTTTGGTCAATGCCATGCTTATTGATCTCTTATCGTGGCGTTGTGTTCCCGCCCCAGGTCTGCGACGACCCTCGCCACGACGGCATCCGTATCTTCGTCTGTAAGGGTGCGCGAAACATCCTGCAAATTCAACCCTATCGCGACACTCTTGAAACCTTCGTCTATGCCACGACCGCGATAGATGTCGAACACCACGACATCGGTGAGCAGGTCGCCTGCGCTGCGCCGCACGGTTTCCAGGAGTCGCTGAACGGCAATTGCTTCCTTGACGACGATAGCGAGGTCGCGACGCACGGCAGGAAAGCGCGAGATCTCGCGGTGCCGCGGCACGACAGCCATGAGTCCGGACTCGGTCTCGAGTTCGAACACTACGGCGGAATATGTCAAGCCGAGCCTTCGCTCGACGTCCGGGTGCAATCGTCCGATCCAGCCGATTGCCCGGCCTTCGCGGCTGACCCGCGCGGTCTGTCCAGGATGAAGCGCCGGATGCGTCGCGGCTTCAAACAAAAACGCGCCCGGATCGCCGGTTGCCCGCAGCAGCGCCTCGACATCACCGCGCACGTCGAAGAAGTCAACGGCTGTCGCTGCCGCCCCCCACTGCTCGGGCATTGCCGCACCGGCGGCGAGGCCGGCGATCACCGGCACCTCGCGCAGTGTTTCGCCTTCGAGCTCGAACCGCCGTCCGATCTCGAACAGCCGCACCCGCGGCTGCTGCCGGCGCTGGTTCTCGATGAGCGCGCGGACCAGGCCCGGCCACAGCGAAACGCGCATCTGCGCGAGATCCGCGGAGATCGGATTGGCCAACGCGAGCGACGACACGCCGGGTGCCAGCACCGCCTGCAGCGCGGGATCCACGAAGCTGTAGGTTATCGCCTCGTAGTAACCCCGCTGCACCAGCAGGTCGGCCGCGGTCTCCGGGCTGACGTGCCGCTCGCTCAGTGCGGCGATCGCGAGCGGCGTCGCGGCATCGGTTTCCGGGATCCGATCGAAGCCATGCACCCGCGCGATCTCTTCGATCAGGTCTTCCTCGATCGCGACATCGAAACGCCACGGCGGTGGCGTGACCTGCCAGGAACCCGCGTCGGCATCGATCCGCATGCCCAGGCGCTCGAGTATGTACCCCATCTCGGAATCACTGACCTCGGCGCCAATGACGCTTCGGGCCCGCGCCGGGCGGAAGCGAACTGGCTGGTTGCGCGGCACCTCGTTCGCCAGCTCCGCGAGCGTAGCGGGGCCGGGTACACCACCCGCGCACGCGAGCAGCAGCTCGGTGGCACGCTCGATCGCGCGTTCCTGCAGCGTCGGGTCGACGCCGCGCTCGAAGCGCTGCGAGGCATCGGTGACGAGGCCGTAGCGTCGCCCACGACCCGCGATTGCGTCGGGGCGGAAGAAGGCCACCTCGATCAGCACATCCGTCGTGTCCTCGCGGATGCCCGAGTGCTCGCCGCCCATGATGCCTGCGAGTCCGATCGCCTTGGTGCGGTCGGCGATGACCAGCACCGACGGGTCGAGCGTCACATCCCGGCCATCGAGCAGTCGCAGCGTCTCGCCCACGCGAGCGGCGCGGACGACGATTGCACCATCGATCTCGCGCAGATCGTAGGCGTGCATCGGCTGGCCGAGTTCGAGCATCACGTAGTTGGTGACGTCCACGATCGGGCTGATCGGCCGCAGCCCGGCGCGGCGCAGGCGCTCGCGCATCCAGATCGGGGTGGTGGCGTCCGGGCGGACGCCACGGACTACTCGCGCCGCGAAGCGCGAACAACCCGCACTGGGCGTGATCTCGACGGGAAATGTCTCGCTCGACTGCGCGGGAACCGGTCGAAAGGCCGGCCCGGTGCCCGCTGCGCCCGTCAGCACTGCCGCCTCGCGAGCGATGCCCGCAATGCCCATGCAGTCGCCGCGATTCGGGGTCAGGTTGACCTCGAGGATCGTGTCGTCGAGACCCAGTGCCTCGACGAGCGATGCACCCGCCGGGAATTCGGCCGGAAGCGCCATCAGGCCTTCGGCCTCGTCCGAGAGTCCCAGCTCGCGCGAGGAACAGAGCATGCCGGCCGACTCGACTCCGCGCAGCTGCGCCCGACGGATTTCCGTGCCGTCCGGCAGCCTCGCGCCGACGATTGCCAGAGGCGCCTTCATGCCGGCCCGCGCATTGGGAGCACCGCAGACGACCTGAAGCTGCTCACCGCCCGCGTCCACTGTGCAGACGCTCAGCGTGTCGGCGTTCGGGTGCTTCGTACGCTCGAGAATCTCTCCGACGACGACGCCGGGCAACGGCGGCGCCGCGGGTTCGACGGCCTCGATTTCGAGGCCGGCCATCGTGAGTCGATCGGCCAGCTCGCGCGGCGGCGGCACCCCGTCCAGCCATTCGTTCAGCCAATTCACACTGACGCGCATGTTCCGGTCCCGTCGCTCAGCCGAACTGGCGCAGGAAGCGCAGGTCGTTCTCGAAGTAGAGCCGGATGTCATTCACGCCGTAGCGCAGCATCGCGAGTCGCTCGATGCCCATCCCGAAGGCGTAGCCGGTGTAACGCTCCGGATCGATGTGCACGTTCCGCAGCACGTTCGGGTGTACCATGCCGCAGCCGGCGATCTCCAGCCAGCCCGTGCTCTTGCAGACGCGGCAGCCCTTTCCGCCGCAGAACACGCACTCGATGTCCACCTCGGCCGAGGGCTCGGTGAAGGGAAAGTACGAGGGCCGGAAACGGATGCCGAGTCGGCGCTCGAAGAACCGCTCGACGAAATGATGCAGCACGGAGCGCAGGTGCGCGAAGCTCACGCCCTCGCCCACCACCAGCCCCTCCACCTGGTGGAACATCGGCGTGTGGGTCACGTCGGAATCGCAGCGATAGACGCGGCCCGGCATGATCATTCGCAGTGGCGGCTGCTCGCGCAGCATGGCGCGGATCTGCACCGGCGAGGTGTGGGTGCGCAGCAACCGCCCGTCCGGGAAATAGAACGTGTCGTGCATCGCCCGCGCCGGATGATCGGCCGGGATGTTGAGCGCCTCGAAGTTGTGCCAGTCGTCCTCGACCTCCGGACCCTCCTCCACGGAGAAGCCGGCATTGCGAAACAGCGCCTCGATGCGCCTCCGGGCACGCGTCACGGGATGAAGTCCGCCCGGCTGCGGGCCGCGTCCGTGCTGGGTAACGTCGATGCGGCCGGCAGCGAGCTGTTGCTCGAGCTGCTCGCGCTCGAGCACTGCGGCGCGCTCGGCGACCAGGGCGGCCAGATCGTCACGCACGGAGTTGATGCGCGCGCCTGCGGAACGGCGCTCATCCGGAGCCAGCGTGCCAAGTGATTTCAGCAGCGCGGTAATTGCGCCCTTCTTTCCGAAGAACTCGACCTTCAGTGCCTCGAGATCAGCGAGGCGCGCGCAGGCCACGACGCGTGCACGCGCATCGTCCGCGAGGCGATCGAGGTCGGTCGTGTCGGGGCCGCTCATCGGACGATGTGGAAATCCAGCTGCCTGAGACAAACGAGGCCGGGTCGCTCGCGCGCCCCGGCCTCGACCTGCATTGGCGACGGGGCCACGCGGCCCGCGTCACACACGGTCGTCAGGCCGCGAGACCCGCCTTGGCCTGCTCGGCGATCTTGCCGAACGCCTCGATGTCGTGGACCGCGAGGTCCGCGAGCGACTTGCGGTCAATCTCGAGCCCGGCCGCCTTGAGCCCGGCCATCATGCGGCTGTAGCTCAGGTCGAAGCCGCGGGCGGCCGCGTTGATGCGCGTGATCCACAGCGCGCGCATGTCGCGCTTCTTGGCGCGGCGGTCACGGTAGGCGTACTGGCCGGCCTTGATGACCGCCTGCTTCGCCGTGCGAAACACCTTGCGTCGCGCGTTGTAATAGCCCTTCGCCTTGGCGAGGATCTTCTTGTGTCGGCGTCCAGCGATGACGCCACGCTTAACTCGTGCCATGGGTCACCTCGCTCAGGCGTGGGGAAGCAGCTGTTCGAGCCGGCCGAGATCCTGCTTCGCGACCTGGGTGGGGCCGCGGAGCTGGCGCTTCCGCTTGCTCGTCTTCTTGGTGAGGATGTGTCGCTTCTGCGACTGGCCGCGCTTGAAGCCTTTCGCCGTCTTGCGAAAACGCTTGGCCGCGGCCCGGTTGGTCTTCAACTTGGGCATGTCGGACTCCTGTTTGTTGGCCCGTTTCACCGCGGGCGAACCCGCAGATCGAGGGCGAAGAAGCGGCCGAAGCCGCCCTTACTTCTTCTTCGGCGCCATCATCATGACCATCTGCCGGCCTTCCATCAGCGGCTGCTGCTCGACCAGCGCATGCGCTGCGAGGTCGTTCTGCAGCCGAATCAGCATCTGCCGGCCGATTTCCGTGTGCGCCATCTCACGGCCGCGGAAACGCAAGGTCACCTTGGCCTTGTCCCCTTCCTGGAAAAAGCGAATCAGATTCCTGAGCTTGATCTGATAGTCGCCTTCGTCAGTTCCGGGACGAAACTTCACTTCCTTGACCTGGATCTGCTTCTGTTTCTTCTTCGCCGCGTGGGACTTCTTGTTCTGCTCGAACAGGAACTTCCCGTAGTCGATGATCCGGCAGACCGGAGGGTCTGCCATCGGCGACACCTCGACGAGATCGAGGTCCTGCGATGAAGCCAGATTGAGCGCGTCGAAACGACTCATTACCCCGACCTGCTCGCCGTCTGCGCCGATGATGCGCAGCTGCGGGGCGGTGATCTCTTCGTTGCGCCGAACGCGCTTGGTCGTCGGAGTAGCGATACGTCAAACCTCCAAAGTAACGCGGCCGCGGCTCGCGACTTCCTCGGCAAGCTTCGACGCGAAGCCCTCAAGGGGCATCGCGCCCAAGTCGTTGCCGCTGCGCGTGCGCACGGCCAGCGTGTTGGACCCCGCCTCGCGGTCTCCCGCGACCAGCAGGTATGGGACCCGCTGCAGGGTATGCTCGCGGATTTTAAAGCCGACTTTCTCGTTTCGCAAATCCATTTCGACCCGAAATCCCTGATTTTTCAGGAAATCGGCCGCCAGCCGGCAATAGTCGGCCTGCCCGTCGGTGATGTTCATCACAACCGCCTGGACCGGGGCCAGCCAGGCTGGGAATCGCCCCGCGTAGTTCTCGATCAAAATGCCGATGAAGCGTTCGAACGAACCCAGCACCGCCCGGTGCAGCATCACGGGCGCACGGGCGACACCGTCCTCGCCGACGTACTCGGCCCCGAGCCGCCCCGGCAGCTGGAAATCGAGCTGCAGCGTTCCGCACTGCCAGTCGCGACCCAGCGCGTCGCGCAGCACGAACTCGAGCTTCGGCCCGTAGAAGGCGCCCTCGCCCGGGTTCATCGTGTAGGCGAGCCCGGCGCCCTCGATGGCGCCGCGCAGCCCCTGCTCCGCCTTGTCCCAGGTCTCGTCGGTGCCGAGACGCTTCTCCGGGCGGTCGGAGAACTTGACCGCGATCTCCGTGAAGCCGAAGTCGGCGTACACGCTCTTCAGCAGGCTGCAGAAGGCGACCGTCTCGGAGTTGATCTGCTCCTCGGTGCAGAAGATGTGTGCATCGTCCTGCGTGAAGGCCCGCACACGCATGAGCCCGTGCAGCGCGCCCGAGGGCTCGTTGCGGTGGCAGGCGCCGAACTCGGCCATGCGCAGCGGCAGGTCGCGGTAGGACTTGATGCCCTGGCGGTAGATCAGCACGTGCGCCGGGCAGTTCATCGGCTTGACGGCGAGGATCCGATCCTCGGACTCGGCGATGAACATGTGGGGGCCGTAGTTCTCCCAGTGCCCGGACTTCTCCCAGAGCGCGCGGTCGATCAGCTGCGGCGTGCGCACCTCGACGTAGCCCGCATCCGCGAGGCGGCCGCGCATGTACTGCTCGATGGTGCGCCACAGCGTCCAGCCCTTCGGGTGCCAGAACACCGAACCGACGGCCTCTTCCTGGGTGTGGAACAGCCCGAGCTCGCGCCCGACGCGGCGGTGGTCGCGCTTCTCGGCTTCCTCGAGGCGGTGGAGGTAGGCCTTGAGGCTCTTCTCGTCCGGCCACGCCGTGCCGTAGATGCGCTGGAGCATCTCGTTCCTAGAGTCGCCGCGCCAGTAGGCCCCGGCAACCTTCATGAGCTTGAACGCGCCCAGCTTCCCGGTCGAAGGCACGTGCGGACCTCGGCAGAGGTCGAACCACTCTCCCTGGCCGTAGAGGCTGATGTCCTCGTTCGCCGGGATGCTCGCGATGATCTCGGCCTTGTAGTACTCGCCGATGCGCTTGAACGTCTCGATAGCCTCGTCGCGGGGCATCACGCGGCGCTCGACCTTGAGATCGGCCTTCACGAACTCGTGCATCCTCGCCTCGAATTTCTCGAGGTCTTCGGGCGTGAAAGGACGCTTGAACGCGAAGTCGTAATAGAAGCCGTCCTCGATCACCGGACCAATGGTGACCTGCGCGTCCGGGTAGACCGACTGGACTGCCTGCGCGAGCAGGTGGGCCGTCGAGTGGCGCAGGATTTCGAGGCCGTCGGGATCCTTGGCCGTGACGATGGCGACGTTGGCGTCGGACTCGATCAGGTGCGAGGTGTCGACCAGATTGGCGTCCACGCGGCCTGCGAGCGCGGCCTTGGCGAGACCGGGGCCGATGCTCGCGGCAAGGTCGGCCACGGTGATCGGCTGCTCGAAGCTGCGTTGGCTGCCGTCAGGCAGTGTGATGACCGGCATCGGTATTGGTCCCGTCAGGAGTACACGATGACCCAGATGCCGGGATCGTGGTGGGCGCACGTGGGATCGAACCACGGACCCCTACCATGTCAAGGTAGTGCTCTACCGCTGAGCTATGCGCCCTCAAACCAGCCGCGAAGGATACAGGAAATTGCGGTGGCGCGGAAAGCCCGGGCCGCCGAGTCCATCGGCGTACGCGAATGATCACCCGACCAGGCTGCCGGGCTCCTCGAACGCCGCCCGGCGCAGCCGCTCGATCTCGTCGCGGATCTGCGCAGCCTCCTCGAATTCGAGATTGCGGGCATGGCGGTACATTTCCGCCTCGAGCTTCTTGATCTTCTTCATCGCCTGCGCGGGGCCAAGTTTCCCGACAGCGGCTTCCTCGCGGCCACGACGGCCCCGCTCGGACGGCTCAGCGTCCCCTCGCGCGCCTTCCATGACATCCGTGACCCCCTTGCGGATGCTCTGCGGCGTGATTCCGTGAGCCTCGTTGTACTCGATCTGCCTGACGCGGCGGCGGTTCGTTTCGGCAAGCGCGCGCTCGATCGACCCTGTGATCCTGTCCGCGTACAGGATCGCCCTGCCATGGACATTGCGCGCGGCGCGTCCGATCGTCTGGATCAGCGAGCCTTCCGAACGCAGAAAGCCCTCCTTGTCGGCATCGAGGATGGCCACCAGCGCGACCTCCGGCATGTCGAGGCCTTCGCGCAACAGGTTGATTCCGACCAGTACGTCGAAGCGCCCGAGCCGCAAGTCGCGGATGATCTCGACGCGCTCGACGGTCTCCACGTCGGCATGCAGGTATCGGACCCGCACGCCGTGCTCGTGCAGGTAATCGGTGAGGTCCTCCGCCATGCGCTTGGTCAGCGTCGTGATCAGCACGCGCTCGTCTCGCGACACGCAGCGGTGAATCTCGGAAAGCACGTCATCCACCTGCGTTCGCACCGGGCGGATCTCGATCTCCGGGTCCACCAGACCCGTGGGCCGGACGACCTGCTCGACAACCTGGCCCGACATCCGCGCCTCGTAGGGTCCTGGCGTCGCTGAGACGAAGATCATCTGCGGCGCCATGGCCTCCCACTCGTCGAACCGCAGCGGCCGATTGTCGAGTGCCGACGGCAGGCGGAAGCCGTACTCGACCAGCGTCTCCTTGCGCGAGCGGTCGCCGCGATACATCCCGCCGATCTGCGGCACTGTCACGTGGCTCTCATCCACGACCAGCAGCGCACCTTTCGGCAGGTAGTCGAACAGGCATGGCGGCGGTTCCCCGGCCGCGCGACCGGACAGATATCGGGAATAGTTTTCGATACCTGCGCAATAGCCGACCTCCATCATCATCTCCAGATCGAAGGTCGTGCGCTGCTCGAGCCGCTGTGCCTCGAGGAGCTTGCCCGTCGCTCGCAACTCGGGCAGCCGCTCGCGCAGTTCCTCGCGGATCTGCTCGACGGCACGGTCGATGCGCTCCTTGGGCGTCACATAGTGCGAGGACGGATAGACCGTCAGGCGCGGAACCCTGCGCAGCACTTCCCCGGTCAGCGGATCGAACCAGGCGAGCGCCTCGATCTCGTCGTCGCAGAGTTCGACCCGCACGGCTTCCCGCCCGGACTCCGCCGGAAAGATGTCGATTACGTCCCCGCGCACGCGGTAACTGCCCTGCGCGAGGTCGAGCTCATTGCGCGTGTACTGCATGTCCGCAAGACGCCGCAGCAGCTTGCGCTGCTCGATGCGCTCGCCGCGGACCAGGTGCAGCACCATGCTGAGATACGCCTGTGGATCGCCCAGGCCGTAGATCGAGGACACGGTCGCGACGATGATCGAGTCGGGTCGCTCGAGCAGAGCCTTGGTCGCCGAGAGCCGCATCTGCTCGATGTGTGCGTTCACCGAGGCGTCCTTCTCGATGTAGGTGTCCGAGGAAGGCACGTAGGCTTCGGGCTGGTAGTAGTCGTAGTAGCTGACGAAATACTCCACGGCGTTGTCCGGGAAGTACTCGCGGAACTCGCCATAGAGCTGGGCCGCGAGCGTCTTGTTGTGCGCCATCACGAGGGTCGGACGCTGCAGGCGCTCGATGACCTTCGCGATGGTGTAGGTCTTGCCGGAGCCTGTCACACCGAGCAGGGTCTGGTGCGACAGGCCATCCTCGAGTCCGTCGACGAGCCGCGCAATCGCAGCGGGCTGGTCGCCCGCCGGCTCATAGTCGGCGCGCAATCGGAAGCGGGCGTGGTCCATTGTCAGTGCCGGAAGGCGCTTTGGGCAGGAGCGCGGCTTGCTCTAAGATACGCGCTCACTCCTGCCCACGGAATACACCCTTGGCCATCGTTCTCGCCGAGCGCCTGAAGCGCGTCAAGCCGTCCCCCACCGTCGCTCTCACGGGGCGTGTCGCCAGGCTGAAGGCCGAGGGGAAGGACATCATCGGCCTCGGCGTCGGCGAACCCGACTTCGACACGCCTGTGCATATCGCTGACGCCGGCGTCGAAGCCATCCGAAAGGGTTTCACGCGCTACACGGCGGTCGAGGGCATCCCGGAGCTCAAGGACGCGGTCATCGCGAAGTTCAAGCGCGACAACGGCATCGCGTATACGCGGCCGCAGATCCTCGTCTCCACGGGCGCCAAGCAGACGATCTACAACCTGTTCATGGCGGTGATCGACCCGGGCGACGAGGTGCTCATCCCGGCGCCGTACTGGGTTTCGTACCCCGACATCGCGCTGCTCGCCGAGGGTACGCCTGTGACCCCCTACGCGGGTCCCGAGCAGGGATACAAGATCACGCCCGCACAGCTCGAGGCTGCGATCACGCCGAAGACACGGCTCTTCATGCTGAACAGCCCGTCGAACCCGACAGGCGCCGCCTACACGAGTGCGGAACTGCACGCGCTCGGTGCGGTGCTGCGGCGCCACCCGGACGTCCTGATTGCGACCGACGACATGTACGAGCAAATCTACTGGGCGCCGGAGCCGTTCTCGAGCTTCCTCACCGCCTGCCCGGACCTCTATGACCGCACGGTGACCATCAACGGCGTCTCGAAGAGCTACGCCATGACGGGCTGGCGCATCGGCTACTGTGGCGGCCCTGCCACCATCGTCGAGGCCATGTCGACCATCCAGAGCCAGAGCACATCGAACCCGTCGTCGATCGCCCAGCGAGCCGCGGTCGTCGCGCTGAACTCGGACCAGGCCTGCGTCGCCGAGATGAACAGGCACTTCAAGGCCCGACACGACTTCTTCAACGCCGGCCTCAACGCCCTGCCTGGCTTCCGCGTGCTGCCCGCCGCTGGCACGTTCTACGCGTTCTGCGACGTCTCGGGCGCGATCCGCGGCCGCGGCCTCGCAGATGACCATGAGTTCGCAGAGCTGCTGCTCGATCGAGGCGGCGTCGCGGGAGTGCCGGGGACCGGCTTCGGGGCACCGGGCCACATCCGCTTCTCGTTCGCAGTGAGCATGCAGACGCTCGAGAAAGCACTCGAGCGCATGGGCAAGGTGCTGCGGGACGCGTGAATCCGGTTCCTTGACTACGGACGCCCCAATCCGGAGAATTCCGCGCCCTCCGGTTCCGACATAGCTCAGCGGTAGAGCAGCTGACTGTTAATCAGCGGGTCCCTGGTTCGAATCCAGGTGTCGGAGCCAATCTCCTAGTGGGTCGAAGTATTCTCGCCAGCGCTACGGGGTCACGCGTTGACCGCCGTCCGGGTCGGCGTTCCCGCCAGCTCCCGAAGCGAATCCGCCACGATCCCGAGCCCCTCGCGCAAGATCGCGTCTGACGCCGTAAGCGGCACCAGAAACCGGATCACATTGCCATACAGCCCGCAGGACAGCAGAACCAAGCCTTTCTCGGCCGCGCGCCTGATGAGCGCCTTGGTGAGTTCGGGATCCGGTGAGTGCGGGTCACGATTCTTCACGAGTTCGATTGCTACCATTGACCCGATTCCACGCACTTCGCCGATCGCCGGGATTTCGCGCTGAAGGTCGCGAAGGGAATCCATCATTGTCGTGCCGAGCGCCCTGGCGCGCGCGCACAGCTGCTCGCTCGCAATCGCCTCGAGCACGGCAAGACCAGCTGCGCAGGCGATCGGCGACCCGGCATATGTTCCGCCAAGACCGCCCGGCCCGGGCGCATCCATGATGCCCGCCTTGCCCACCACCGCTGCCAACGGGAAGCCACCTGCGAGGCTCTTCGCCATGGTCATCAGGTCGGGCTCGATGCCGGCGTGCTCGATCGCGAACATCCTGCCGGTGCGCGCGAATCCGGTCTGGATCTCGTCGATGACGAGCACGATGCCGTGCTGATCGCAGAGT
>Ga0114939_10003160_pt1 | contig 11682 bp, 7 predicted proteins | sample AshMeaCrysSpring_FD_87196 | JGI IMG/M metagenome (GOLD analysis project Ga0114939, IMG submission 87196) | Groundwater microbial communities from Big Spring, Nevada to study Microbial Dark Matter (Phase II) - Ash Meadows Crystal Spring | ecosystem: Environmental > Aquatic > Deep subsurface >... | reverse complement strand
TAACACACAGAGTGTTCCAAATACGTTGGTTACTTATGCAGCCGAAGGCCATGGCTGGATTGGCGCACCGCTCACTGATACCTTTGACCGTATTGTGGCATTTATAAAAACGTATGTTCAATAAAGGCTGTTTCGAGTTAATCTTTCAGGTATTGTTTGCTTAAGTCATCATACAGTTTCAGGTAATCATTGGCTTTTCCCTGCCTGTCAAACATCGCCTCCCAGGTGCTGAGGGGCTCCCAAATGCAGGTGCCCTTGCCATGGCCACCCGGCAGCTCAAAGGCTATTTTGTGCACCTCTTCTTTTTTAGCAGAATACTCCACCACAATCACATCTTTCGCATAGCGCTGTACTAGGTTAGTCAGGTTATCACGCAGGTCGGCCAGGGTACCATGCCACTTGGGGTAGTACGACTGGCCAATTACATCAAAATGCACGCCTCGGGCCAGCATATTGTCAATAAACCAAACCGATTCATCATTTTGGCCACCCAGTGCTACATGCAGCATCATGGCTATGGTAGCATCTGCAGCCTTAACGGCAGCGGTACCGGCGTTAATCAATTGCGCCAGGCTGTCGAAGTGGCTTACGCTGCCTTCGGGCCACACAATGCCGTGGTTAATTTCATTACCTATTTGAACCATATCGGGTGTTGTACCTTGTTCTTTTAAGGCAACAACTACCTGCTTTGTGTAATTGTACAGTGCCTGCTTTAGCTGCTCAAAATTTAGTCCGCGCCAGGCGGCAGGTTTGTATTGCTTGCCAGGGTCGGCCCAGTAGTCGCTATAATGAAAATCCAGTAGCAGTTGCATGCCGGCATCTTTTACCCGCTTTGCCATTTTCAAAGTATAGTCCAGGTTGCAGTATCCTTTGCCTGGGGCATAGCCGCTGTCGCGGGCGGGGTCGTTAAATATGCGCAACCGCACATAGTTGAACCCATGCTGTTTCAGCAGTTGAATGGCGTCTTTTTCCACTCCGCCTTCCGAAAATTTAATACCACGATCTTCCAACTGTGGTAAAAATGAAATATCGGCTCCTATCATTTTGCCAACGGGCCGCGGCTTGGCTGCTTCACCTGTTAGCTCGTACTTTTTGTCGAAACTAACGGAGGCCACGCTGCCGGGGCTTACTGTAAGAATGTCGGTAGATCCTTTCCATAATCCTGCTGCAGTTGCTTCTATTTTTACAATGCCAGGCGTTTTGCCGGCTTGCAAAATCAGCTGGCATTTGCCGTTAAAAGTACTGCGTTGCCAGGCGCCATCGGGGCATTTGTCGGGCTCATGGCTGCTGGGGTCGCCGTTGCCTACCCCTATAATGCGGGCATCGCCTTGTATGCTAAAACGCACCATATTGTTGGCATCGGGCACTTCGCGGCCTTCGCGGTCAATAATTGAAATGTTGAGTACAGCTGCGTCTTGCCCATCGGCAAGCATGGTGGTTTTGTATGGTGTAATCACTACCTCGGCAGGCGCGCTGGTGGTTTCTACTTTGGCGGTGAGTTTTTTGCCTTTTTTGTACCCAACGGCCTCCAACTTGCCGGGCTCGTAGGCTACACTCCATTGTAGGTGTCCATTGCGGGGCATATCTTTCGTTCCCAGGCTTTTGCCATTTAAATACAGCTCCACATTATCTGCGTTGCTGTTTACCCACACATCAATGGGTTGGCCGCGTTTTTCGGGCCAGTTCCAGTGCGGCGATATGTGTAGCACATCTTTATCGGTCCACCAGCTTTGGTAGTAGTAATAAATATTTTTCGGAAATCCGCACACATCCATGATGCCAAAGTGCGAGCTTATGTTGGGCCATTGGTACGGTGTGGGTTCGCCGCGGTAGTCGAAGCCCGTCCATATATAGCCACCCAGCCAGAACTTGTTGTTGGCCGCCAGTTTCCACCAGTCTTCGGCCCGGCTTGCCCACCAGGGCGCCGTTATGTCCTGGTCGGGCACATAGGCTCGTATGGTGTCTTTGTTGTAAATGCCACGGGTGGTAACGGTGCTGCCCATTTCGGAGCCTATGATGGGTTGGCTGGGGTGATCGCGATGGTAGTCGGCCACGCCCAAATGCCGGTAGTTAAAGCCGCGGATAGGTATTACTTCATTTACACCTGAATACACGTTGGCCACATCGGCCGCATAGGTACAAATGCGTGTGGGGTCCAGTTCTTTTTGTTTGGCTATCAGCGTTTGGGCTATGCGCCTGCCAATGGGTGTAGTTTGTATCCAGCCTTCTTCGTTGCCAATGCTCCACAGGAATACGCTGGCCCGATTGCGATCTCGCTTTATGAGGCGTTCAAGTTGATCCAAGTATTCGGGGCTGCTGTTCAGCAGGCGTTGCTCGCCCATTACCAGCATGCCCAGGCTATCGCAGGCATCGAGCAACTCTGGGGTGGGGGCGTGGTGGCTGGTGCGGTAGGTGTTGCTGCCAAATTCTTTCAGCAGCCTGATGCGATGGTACTGCAGGTAATCGGGCAGGGCGCTGCCCAGGCCGGCATGATCCTGGTGGTTGTTGGTTCCTAGCAGTTTTACAGGCTTGCCATTCAGGAAAAAGCCTTCGCTGGCATCAAAGCGAAAGCTGCGAATGCCCATACGTTGCTTAATACTGTCAACCACCACACCACCTGATTTTACAACTGTTACAGCCCTATACAAGTACGGGTCATCCAGGTTCCATAACCTCGGATTATGAATACTTAGTTGTTGTTTCACCTGCGCTTTGCCATTTGCACCCAATTGCACAGCCTGCTCTTTGGTGGCAGCAAGCCGCACACCGTTACGATCTGTAAGGTAGCTGTACACGCTGGCATTGGCAGCCTGCAGGTGTTGGTTTTGTACAGTGGCTTCTACATTTACCGTTGCATTGGTACCGGTTACGTTGCTGTATACAAACACACCATCCTGCTCCAGGTGTACCGGGCTGAGTTGCCACAGCCACACATGGCGGTAAATGCCGGCTCCCTCGTAAAACCAGCCTTCGTACTGTGTGGCATCTACGCGCACTACAATTACGTTTTCGCGGTCAAAATGCAGGTAGTCGGTTACATCGTACCGTGTACCTATATAACCGCTTTTGTTGTTGCCTGCAAAAAAGCCGTTTACCCATATATTGGCATCTCTGAAAATGCCATCGAACTGCAGCACAAAGCGGTTGCCCGAATCTTCCCTCGCTACCGTAAACGTTTTGCGGTACCAGCCAATGCTTGTTTCCGGAAAAAGCCCACCAACCGGCTTATACCCATGACTTTGTACATCAAAATTGTCCTTGTACACAAAGGGCAATTCCACTGCCCAATCGTGAGGTATCTGTACAGTTCGCCAGTTGCTATCGTTAAACCCTGGGTTTATAGCCGTACCTGTGCTGGCCCCGCTTTTGTGAAAAATGGGTGCAATGGTATAGTTGAAGTCTTTTTCGGCATTGGCAGCATGGCCCAGGTGAAATTTCCAGCCTTCATCGAGGCTTTTTCGCATTTGAGCATAGGAATTGCAAATGGTAAGCAGTAATAAACCTGGCAGAAGTATACTGGCTATCGTTTTCATAAGCGCAACAAGTAGGTTGTAAAGGTACTTACTTATGCTACGGTTGTTGACCTGTACTTACCTGAAACATGTTTGAATTTCAATCAAGCAGATGAACATCAAATTGGGAACAGCCTTGCCCGTTACAACCGTAGCAGAAACACTTTGAATGCAGGCTGTTTTGGTATAGAGTCAAAGACTACGTGGTTGCCTGCCAACCCCAACCAGGTTTTGCCGCTGCTGCGCTGGCAAGCCAAAAAATCATTGTGCACATTACGAACAAAAGGAACCATAATAGGATTCCAGACCGGTTTCCTTCTGTTAGCATTCGCCATACATAAGGCTGTTGCAGGGGCGCCCGCCAGGTATCATAATAGTATTCATAAGTATTGTCGGCCGTAAATTGCCATAGCTGATGCATTTGGCTTACCAGCAGGCGATGGTATTTTTTATCGGCAGGCTTTTGATAGGCATCATAGGATGGCTTGCCGTTGGCCATATTGTAAGCTGGCAGTTTACTCTTAAGGGCCGCAAGTCCTAAATTAATCAAGGTGTTAATTGAGTCGTTTTTTATTACCTGCCGTAGGGTATGCAAGCCGGTGATGCAAAAAATGTGTCCGTCCAGTATGCGGGGGGTATGCCGGTTGGTATCAGCTATTTCTTCGTACCACCATCCTTCGGGCCAATTGTAGGTAAAGCCGCCCTGCTCTATGGGCAGGTAAAAACCCCGCATCAATTGCAGGGCGTTTGTCAAATGAGCCTCGTTCCTGTCGAGGCGGTAGGCGCTGGCAAAAGCTTCGATTGCACGGGCCGATGTCATACCCGATGTATATGGCGCGCCCACACTGTCGTACCAGGGCTGCCTCCAGTAAAAACGGTATAGCGCGTAATTGTCATAATGGGTCATACTATCCGCAAGCCATTGAATGCAGTTATAGAATTTGGCCCTATCATCGCCTTGGGGATTATCTTGTATTCGGGCAAAATAATCCAGGGCAAAATTTGCTACGATAGTAGGGTTATATTGTTTTCCGGGCTCAATGCCGTTTTGCAAAGCATAATACACATATGGTATTCCTTTATCATCTACCCATTCTTTGGCATAATTAGGTACCGAATCGCCAACAAGGGCATACATGCCATTACGCACATGTTCTTCCCATACATCGCCACGGTATTGGCATACTATGGTTGCCACCATGGCCGACAGTACCATCAATACCGGAATTTTGAAACGCCGCAATACCAGGTTAACCTTCATTTTCAAATGGTTGCCTCAAATGTAAGGTTTGATAGTCAGGCCGCATAATGGTGTTGTGTGTGTGGGTACCGAACAGTTTTTGCATTATGGTTCTTTGCCACATACCCGGTTCCCGTTTGTGATGGATCTGAACGGTTGACGGTATTATAGAAAGCCAAGGAAATAACGATTATCGTTATATTTAGCATTTAAATTTTTTAAACGATTAAAATCTGGCACATGGCAAAGGCAAAAAAGGTAATGGCTGCAGTAAGCAAAGGAACTGCGAATGCCTCGGTGTTCAGCACTATTCATTTAACAGGTTACAATATAAAGTTGAATGTGGTGGCCAGGAGGCAAGGAAATGGTAAACACACGCCAGAGGTGTACGCCAATATAGTGCTGACAGGAACCAATCAGAGTGCCCATTCATTTACAAGGGTCGACGTTCGACTTCGTGAGATGGCTGACATAGTTACAAACCCGGCTGCAGGCGCCGATGACACCTTTGTAGTGGATATGCCTATAACCGATTATGCTATATTTACCGATCTTTTGGCCCGTACGATAGATGCAACTGCCCCGGCAAAAGGCAAAGCTAAACCCAGGCTGATATTGCAATACAACAGTACAGCCAACGTCAATGAATTTCATATCGTATTTGGCATTCAATAGAACGCAGGCACTCAGCTTATGAGGTGACGCTGCCTGCACTCATTTGCACGTGAAGCAATTTATCCTTCAGGGATGCTCAGGTTGGAAGTAAGCGTACAAGCCTTCCTTTATTTGTTTTGACCCGGGTATAGTGCTATGATAGAAATGCTGTAAAACAAATATTTTTTTTGAATGGATTTCTGATGCAGGTACGGCTCTACCAAATAATGGTGCTGGTAGCAGCCGTATTCGTTTTAAGGTGAACCGGCCGGGGAATTAAGAATAGGCGTTTCATTATTACCGGAAATTTGGAATGAGTAATGGAACCTATGACGCCAAAAATTGAAACGCCGCAGTGCAAGCTGCGGCGTTAGGATATGCGGGTTCTTAATAACTGAATGATATTCGGCAAATTGGGCGAATAAACCTCACTGAACGATGTAGGTTATTTCACCCACCTGCTGCCTGGGATGGCCCGATTTTAGCACGCCCGCCATGCCCTGCCTGTCTAACGAGGAGTACCAGTTGTAAGCATTTCCACCTATCAGTTTCACCTTACCGGATATCACTTTGTCGTCGAAGGTGGTGTAGTAAACAAGATTCGTTCCACCAATGCTTTTGGGTTTTCCTTTTATGGCCTCATTTTCAAATGAGGAATAGTAATCAATTATGTTGCGGCCTATTATCCTGATTTTTCCTTTCAATGCAGCATTGGCCTGCTGGTTATGGTAGTCTATCAGCAGGTTGCCTATCTGCCTTATTTTGCCGCGGCGGTATTCCTCCTCGTACGAAGCGTAATACGTAGTTTGAGCACTGCCGATATTCCTTTCGCGGCCGCGGGCAAGCGAGTCGGCATCCGGGCCATATTTATCTACCCTGCCCAGGTAAGGCTGCAATTTGGGGGCATAGTAATTGGCACTGCGCATCGATTGTTCTTCAAGGCCGTATTCCAGTATTTTGCCATCTGCCGATATGCGCAGCAGCACGTTGCCATCTATTTTGATGCCGAAATGTTGAAACTGGGAGCCGCCTTGCAAGGTAACCTGGCTAAGTTGTTGTGCACCTGCTTGTACCATCATAAACAGGCAAACACCAAAAATGATCACGTTTTTCATATTAACTGACTGTTTATTACGAAAATATACGTGACGGGCTTTTAAAAAGCACTTCATGCCCATTAGATTTAGCTTAAACAGATAGATTAGTGCTCAAGCCTGGAAGAGATATCAAGCTCATACTCTTTAGCAGTTTGTTGCGCGAGTTCGTACCCGGCATCGGCATGTCGAATGACGCCCGTGCCCGGGTCGTTTCGAAGCACACGTGCCAGCCTTGCCGCGGCGGCATCGGTACCATCGGCTACTATTACCATGCCTGCATGAATGCTGTAGCCCATGCCTACGCCACCTCCATGGTGCAGGCTTACCCAACTGGCGCCACCGGCTGTGCTTACCAAGGCGTTGAGCAGTGGCCAATCGGCCACGGCGTCACTACCATCCAGCATATTTTCTGTTTCTCGGTTGGGGCTCGCCACGCTGCCGGTGTCCAGGTGGTCGCGGCCAATTACGATAGGTGCTTTCACTTTGCCTGACCGCACCAACTCGTTAAAGGCGAGGCCGGCTTTTTCGCGTTCGCCCTGGCCCAGCCAGCATATACGGGCGGGCAGGCCTTGAAAGGCAATCTTTTCATTAGCCAGCTTTAGCCAGCGCTGCAGGCTGTGGTTGTTGGGAAAAAGTTCGGCTATAACCGCATCTGTTACAGCAATATCGGCCGGGTCGCCGCTCAGGGCCGCCCAGCGGAAGGGCCCCTTTCCTTCGCAAAAAAGCGGGCGTATGTAGGCTGGTACAAACCCCGGGAACAAAGCTCCTGCCTCACGCCTCGGTGAGCGGCTTTGAAGGCTTACGAAATCTTGCGTCTGGGCTTCGCCCGGGTTGTCTGCTTCGTATTCCAGTGCCCGGGCACGTATGTTGTTTCCATAGTCAAAAGTAATGGCACCTTTGTCCATAAGTGCCAGCATCAACTGCACATGGCGGTACATACTGCGGTAGCTGTATTCAATATACTGCTGTGGGTTTTGTTCACGCAGCACTTTGGCTTGTTCGTAGCTTAGTTCATGAGGCCAGTAACCAACCAGCGGGTCGTGTGCGCTGGTTTGGTCGGTTAGGGTGTCGGGTATGATGTTACGGTCAAGCAATCGGTGCAGCAGGTTAACGGCGTTGCACAAAACACCAATGCTGCGTGGCAAACCCTGATTCCTGTAGCGCAATGCCGCATCTATAGCCTCATCAATATCCAGAAATTTTTCGTCGAGGTAGCGCGTTTGAACCCTTTTGTCAATACGCCATTCTTCTACCTCTGCTATCAGGGCCACGCCTTCGTTCATGGCAATGGCCAGGGGCTGTGCGCCGCCCATACCACCCAGGCCTGCTGTTACGTTCAAGGTGCCTTTGAGTGTGCCACCAAAATGTTTGTCGGCAGCTGCGGCATAGGTTTCGTAGGTGCCTTGTACAATGCCTTGGCTACCAATGTATATCCAACTGCCGGCGGTCATTTGGCCATACATCATCAGGCCTTTTTTCTCCAGTTCGTCAAAGTGCTGCCAGGTAGCCCATTTGGGCACCAACTGACTGTTGCTGATGAGCACACGCGGTGCGTTTTCATGGGTTTTCAGGATGCCAACAGGCTTTCCGCTTTGGATGAGCAGACTCTCATCGTTTTCCAGCCTTTTCAGTGCTTTTATAATATTATCGAGCGCTTCAACATTCCGGGCCGCTTTTCCTCGTCCGCCATAAACAATAAGTTCTTCGGGCCGCTCGGCAACCTCAGGGTCCAAGTTGTTGAGCAGCATACGCAGCGCAGCCTCCTGTAGCCATCCTTTGCAATTGAGTTGTGAGCCTGTAGGTGTCCTGTATTTTACGGCATCGTAGTAACCTGTAGCAACTGTTTGCATAATCGTGGGCAATCGTTGTTAGAAAAAGTTTTGCAAATTAGCCTGAGTACTTTTTAAATCAAGGCTTTTTGACCAACAGAGGTATTTATAATCTCTAAACCCAATTATTCCATGTACAAGCGAAAGCAGCACCCACCGCAATGGGGTCGTACGGTATTTATAATCTCTAAACCTGATTAGTCCATATACCCTTAAAGTACGCTATTGAATAAGCCGGCAAGTATTCCAGATGTCATTCAACGGAACATCACTTTTGGTCACTCTGCAGCACGGCCGCACCTGCCTTAAGTTCTACCAATGGGCCGCGCTGCCCGTTTTCATCTACGCGGAACATATTTCCGTCCTCTATCAGCAGTGCCTCTGAAAAACCTTTGGCATGGCGAACGTCGGTGTTCAACACCTTGCCTTCGAAGGTGCTGCATATGCTGTTGGAAACCACGGTGTGGCCTGTTGTTACATATTTTGTGTTGTAAAATTGCAGGGTACTGTCTACCTGTTGCATGGTTGCCCGCTGAGTGCCCATGTAGTAGCCCCGGTACCAAAAGGGTCCAAAATCGCTGTAAATGATTTCCAGGCGCGGGTCGGGATATTTATATGTGCTATCGGTATAGTAGGGCCGTGTTATATCATTCAATTCGCGCAGGGGCATCGCTATCAAGTTCATATACCCGCTCATGCCGCCATGGGTAAACAATACATTGCCCACTCGTTGCACTACATTTTTCGAAGCCATCCAGGCGCCCAACTCGGCCTGCTTGCTAAACAAATGCATGTAGTGCACTCCCATAAGGCCGCAATGTGTGAAGTAGCGCGGGTGCACGTATGCAAGGTCGCCGCTCATATTCATGATTTCGTGGTTGCCCAGCACGTAATGCACTTTGCCACCTGCAGATTCGGCCTGTGCTTCCAGGGCGTATATAAGCCACAAAACTTCGGTTACCATTTCGCCTCTGTCAACAAAATCGCCTATCAGTACCAAATGGTTTTTGCCATATTTCCAGTTCAGGTTTTCGTCAATTACGCCATTGCCCTGCAGCAGTTGGCGAAAAGCGGCAAATTCACCTTCTATATCACTGAGCGCAAGCAATGTTTTTGCCCGGCCATGAATAGGTTTTTCATTTTCATGCTTTGCACGAAGCTTCACGGTGAAGGTCTTTCCGGGTATGTCGGTGTTTACCGTTACCAATACAGAGCCTTTGCTCGCCATTGGGTGGGTTTCGGTGCGCAGTAACAATCCACCATCAGTTGAATCAATGTAGTTGATCACCAGGGTATCGCCCCGGTATAGTACATACGGACCGTCAATACAGGTCCCTTTGCTGCGTGTAGGCATTACATCTTCTTTGCTGGTATACAATAAGGCAGGCGTGGCTGCAATAAGACCGGTTGTTGCTAATGCTGCTAAAAACTTCATGCATCTAAATGTTTTGCTTAACTAAATCCTTGCCTTTTATCCATCACTTGCAATTACAAGTATTGGCATTTGGCATACTTCGAAGGTAAATTTATCTTAAACAACATTACCATTAGGAGCAGCGTCCTGCAAAAACTTGTTACAAATGTTATAAGTCGCTTGTGACTACAGTCTTAAATAACACCGGCTTTATCTGTTGGTGTGTAAAAAACTCCAATGGTGGATTGTGCTAAAATACTTTGGCTAAGCAATGTTCTAAAGAATTTTGATTTTGCGATTTTGGCAGTAAATCCCCTTTACTGCAGCGTTACTTTCTCATTCATTCATCATGTCAAATACAGGTTCATGGTGCTGTAAAAACTTCATAGCCTCCATCATATCATGGTGTAGTATTCTGTCTTTTTCGTTAAAGGTGATGCGTTGCCGAAAGGCGGAAAGGATTTGTTCCAAGACAGGCGACGTTTTCTGTGGCCTTCTGTATTCCATGGCCTGTGCGGCGCTCAGTAGTTCAATGGCGAGAATTCTTTCAAGGTTATTGACTACGCGGAGGCATTTTGCGGCAGCATTGGCGCCCATGCTCACGTGGTCTTCCTGGTTGTTGCTGCTGCTAATGCTGTCTACACTGGCAGGGGTGCACAACTGTTTGTTTTCGCTCACAATGCCGGCAGCAGTGTATTGCGGTATCATAAACCCGCTGTTGAGGCCGGCATCTTTTACCAAAAACAGGGGCAGGCCGCGCTGACCGCTAATGAGTTGGTACGTTCTACGTTCGCTGATGTTTCCCAATTCGCTCAGGGCTATGCTCAGGTAATCGAGGGCCATGGCCAGTGGCTGGCCGTGAAAGTTGCCTCCACTAAGTATCAGGTCTTCATCTGGGAACACGTTGGGGTTGTCTGTTACCGAGTTTATTTCGGTAAGAAAGACCTGCTGCACATGGCCAATGGCGTCTTTGCTGGCGCCGTGCACCTGTGGTATGCAGCGAAAGGAGTAAGGGTCTTGTACGGCTTTGCCTACAGCGTTCGCTATTTCGCTGCCTGCAAGCCAATGGCGTAGTGCACTTGCCGTATGCGCCTGCCCGGCATGCGGCCGAATGGCCTGGATGAGGGGATGAAAAGGCTGCTGATTGCAGTTAAATCCGTCAAAAGAAAGTGCGGCAATGGCATCGGCCCAGCGCACGAGGCGATTAGCTTTTATGAGGCACCAAATGCCGTAGGCGCTCATAAACTGCGTGCCGTTTATCAGGGCAAGGCCTTCCTTACTTTTCAGGCGCACCGGGCTCCAGCCCAATTGGTCATACAGGCTGGCAGTGTCCTTTTTTGCACCCTCATGCCACACTTCTCCCATGCCTATTATGGGCAAGCTCAGGTGGCTCAGCGGGGCAAGGTCGCCCGAGGCGCCTAACGAACCCTGCGTGTACACCACCGGCAACAAGTGGTGATTATGCAGGTCTATAAGGCGTTGTATGGTTTCGTTTTGTACACCGCTGCGGCCATGGGCCAGGCTTTTTACCTTTAGGGCAAGCATCAGCTTCACAATGTCGGCAGGTACTTCATCACCCATGCCGCAAGCGTGGCTCATAAGCAGGTTGTACTGCAATTGCTCAATACTGTTGGGGTCAATTTTTACATTTTGCAGGTATCCAAAACCCGTGTTAATTCCGTAATACAACCTGTCGGGGTCTTCCATTTTACCATCCAGGTATTGGCGGCATTTTTCTACATGTTCATAAGCTGTATAGGTTATTGAAATATGCTGATCGTATTGGAGCAGGCGTTCTAGTTGGCTTAAAGAAGTAGCACTGCCATCCAGCGGCAAGTAGTTGTAATCGTTCATGGCAAGCTATTGCAGGTGCAAATAAACCGCTTATTGTTGGGAGAAGCACGACAGGCCATATCGTTTTTGTCCATTCTTGATG
>Ga0114939_10003159_pt1 | contig 11682 bp, 6 predicted proteins | sample AshMeaCrysSpring_FD_87196 | JGI IMG/M metagenome (GOLD analysis project Ga0114939, IMG submission 87196) | Groundwater microbial communities from Big Spring, Nevada to study Microbial Dark Matter (Phase II) - Ash Meadows Crystal Spring | ecosystem: Environmental > Aquatic > Deep subsurface >... | reverse complement strand
ACCCCGGTCGTTCCGCCCATCGCCAACTCGAGCGAGGCCGTGCGCATGATCTCGAAGCGCAGCTGCTGGTCCTGCCCCTCGCCCTCCACCAGATACAGCGTGCCGCCGTCGGCGCGCGTGATGGCCTTCGCCGCCGTGAGGATCTTCTCCAGCAGCACGGCGAGGTCGGTCTCGAGCGAGAGCGCGGCGCCGATCTCGTTCAGCTTGTCGAGGCGACGCAGCAGGTCCTCCTCCAGCGAAAGCGCGCCCTGCACGGAGGCGAGCTGATCGAGCAGTCGCTCGGTGTCGCTGCACTCGGCGCGGAGCGCGAGCGCACTCGGCGCCGCGTCCGTCGCAGTCGCCAGCGGGCACGCGCTCGTCAAGGCGTCCTCGAGCATCTTCACTTGATGCAGACCGCGCGCACCTGCGCCATGTCCGTGATTCCCTGCAGCACCTTTTCGATGCCGTCCATCTTCAGCGTACGCATCCCCTCCTCGAGCGCCGTGGCGAGGATCTGCGCGACGCGCGCATGCTCCTGTATGAGCTTCTTAATCGGGTCGGTGCCGACGAGCAGCTCGTGCAGGCCCGCGCGTCCCTTGTAGCCGTTGCCGCCGCAAGCATCGCAGCCGACCTTGCGGTAGAAGGTGAACTGTCCCTTGTCGTTGCCGTAGGCGCGTACCAGCTCCTTGTAGACGTTCTCGTAGGCACCCTTGGGGTCGGTCCTGAAGCCTTCGGTGTTCAGCAGCTCCTGGCAGTACTCGGTGAGCAGGTGCTTGACCTCTTGCTGGTCCGGCGTGTAGGCCTGCTTGCACTTGGCGCACAGGCGCTTGGCGAGACGCTGCGCGAGCACGCCGAGCAGTGCGTCGGCGAAGTTGAACGGGTCCATGCCCATGTCGAGGAGGCGAATGATCGACTCGGGCGCGCTGTTGGTGTGCAGGGTGGCAAGCACGAGGTGCCCGGTGAGCGACGCCTCGATGCCGATCGAGGTGGTCTCCTTGTCGCGCATCTCGCCGACCATGATGATGTCCGGGTCGGCGCGCAGGAACGCCTTCATCACCGTGGCGAAGTCGAGCCCCGCCTTCTTGTTGACCTGCACCTGGCGCAGGCCCTTCTGCGTGATCTCGACCGGGTCCTCGGCGGTCCAGATCTTGGTCTCCGGGGTGTTGAGGTAGCCGAGCACCGAGTGCAGCGTCGTCGTCTTGCCCGAGCCGGTGGGGCCGCAGACGAAGAACAGGCCGTAGGGCTTCTCCACCGTGCTTTTGAGCGCTTCGAAGTTCTTCGCGGTGAGGCCGAGCTTGTCGAGCGGGATCGGCTCGCCGGCGGCGAGTATCCGCATGACGACGTCCTCGACGCCGCCCGCCGTGGGGATGGTCGCCACCCGCAGCTCGATGTCGAGCGGTCCGAACTTCTTGAACTTGATCTTGCCGTCCTGCGGCTTGCGGCGCTCCGAGATGTCGAGGTCGCACATGATCTTGATGCGCGCGATCACTGCGTTGCGATAGGACGCGGGGACCTCGATGTAGGGCGCGAGCGTGCCGTCGCGGCGGAAGCGCACCTCGGTCTTCCCCTTGCCAGGGTAGGACTCGATGTGGATGTCCGAGGCGCCTTGCTGGAAGGCCTCGATGATGATCTTGTTGACGAGCTTGACGAGCTCGTTGTCGGATGCCGCGGACGCCTCGTCGAGGCCGCCGGCGACGCTCTCCTCGTCGGTATCGTCGAGCCCCGAGAGCAGGTCGCCGATGTCGCTCGAGTCGATCTCGGCGCCGAAGAACTGATTGGCGGTCTCGCGGAACTCGCGCAGCGTGGTGACCGCGTACTTGATGCGGGTCGCGCGCGGGAAGACGTTGGACACGATCCGCGAGCTCTTCACCCGCTCCGGGTCGAGGCACAGCACTACCAGACCGTCTTTGTTCTCCTCGAGCGGCAGCCACTGGTTGGCGTCGACGTACTCGCGCTTGAGGTTGCGCAGCAGGTCGATCGGCTTCACCCGTTCGCCCCGGAAGGGTTCGTAGGCGCAGCCAAAGAACTTGGCGAGTGCACTGCCGATCGCCGGCAGCTTGACCTGGAACTCCTCGAGCAGCACGGTCTCGACGTCGATCGCCTTCTTGCGTGCGGAGCGCGCAGCGAGCTCGAACTCGGCGGCGGAGATGACGGCGTCGGAGACCAGGAAGTCGTACTTGGTCTTCAGAACCTGCGGCTTCTGCCGCTGCTTGAAGGCGATGGCGAGCGTCTGGCAGAGCTCGGCCAGGCCCTCCTCGACCTGCGCCCCGAACGGTGCGCCCGACTTGGAGTTGATGAGCTGCACCACGCCGAGCACGTCGCCCTTGTCCGGATCGAGTATGGGCGCCGCGAGCATCTGTTGCGTTCGATAGCCGGTGCGCTTGTCGACCTCACGCAGGAAGCGCAGGTTCGGGCTGTGCTTTCGCAGCTCCGCTTCGTCGTAGACGTCGCGCAAGTTGACGGGCTTGCGCATCAGCGCCGCGTAGCCGGCGATGGAGTGCTCGGCGATCGGCAGCTTCAGGTCCCGGAAGGAGTTGAGACCTGTCTTGACCTTCGAGACGATCGTGGTCTTGTCCTCGCCGACGCTGTAGATAGTGAGGCGGTCCGACTCGAAGAGGGCGCAGATCTCGCCGCTCACCTCGAGCATGATCTCGTCGACGTTGTTCGTAGCGTGGATGCGGTTGGTGACGGCCTGCAGTTTCTTCTGGAACGCGAGACGGCTCGACGCCTCGCCCTGCCCGGGCTGCGATGGAGGATTGAGGACGGCGCTCATCGCTCGGTGGGCTCGGAGCCGGCTGCCTGCTTCGGCTCGGGTGAGGCGAGCGCACGCACGAGCGGACAGAGGGGTGTGGACTCTGCGGGCGAGGTGAGTCGCCGCGGCGAGGCGCCGGCACCGCGCCGCGCGCCGTAGGGACGGACCGCCCGGCTGGAATCAGAGGACTTCAATCGTGTGCCCGACGTGAATCCAGGGCGGCCAGCACCCTGACGCGATCCATGCTAGCGACGCCCCCAGGGGCGTTCAATCGCACAGCGCCGCGGCGTGTGGCCTATTGCAGGATCGGCGACGATGCTTCGACGTCCCCGGGGGTACTAGTGCGCGCAGCGTGACCTTCCGCGACGCAAGGTTACGACGGCGCCAGCGTGCCGGGCGATGGCGAGAGAGGTTCAGAAGCGCGTCGTGGGCTCGCGCGGACGGCCTTCGGCGACCCACAAGCCGCCGGCAAGCCAGGTGGCGCGGAAGCCGCGCTGCGCGAGCAGGAAGGCTGCGGCCGAGCTGCGCCTGCCCGACTGGCAGTAGACGACGTATTCGCGGTTCCGGTCGAGCAGGCTCGCGGCGTTGCGGATCTCGGCGAGCGGGATGTTCACCGCCCCGGGCAGCTTGTCGTAGAGGAACTCGGAGGGATAGCGCACGTCGAGCCACTGTCCGCCGGCGGCGACGCGCTGGCGCGCCTCGCCGATCGTCACCGGCTGCAGCAGCGGGGCCTTGAGCAGCTCGTCGAAGTCGGTCTTCACGAGCTCGAGGAGCGCGCCGTCGGTGAGCATGGTGACGGTGGCGTTGCGCTTGGCGCCCGACACCAGTGCCTCCTCGCCGAACCCGTCGCCGGGCTTCAGCTGCGCGAGCTTGATGTGCGCGCCCCCCACGGTACGCTCCACCTCGCAGCGGCCGGTCTCGATGACGAAGTAGCGATCGCCGCTCTCTCCCTCGCGCACTAAGACCTCGCCGGCGCGCACCTTCCTGCGCGAGAACCGTCGAAGCAGTTCCTCGATGTGCGGCGTGGGAAGCTGCGAGAGCGCACCGGAGCGCAGGCTCTGGATGCTGAAGACCCCGGTGAGAATCGCCCAGTTGCCGAGGCTCGGAGCGGCAGGTTCAGGGCTACGGCGGTCGGCGGCGCCGAGCTGGTCCCAGGTCGCCATGACGTCGAGCACGTCGTCGTCGAAGCGCACCAGCTCGATGTCCGTGATCGCCTTGGCGGCAACGAACGGGACACGCCGGCCGATGGCGTGTCGCGCTTCAGGCGTGCCGCCGACCACGACCGAGGAGCTGCCGTCGGGCAGGGTCAGCGCGAGCTCGCCGCGCAGCAGGTAGACCGACTGGCCGCTCGCCGGCCTGGCGAGGAAGGGGTCGCCGCTCCGCGGCACCCGCTCGACGCTGGCGAGCCCCGCCAGCTCGTCGAGCCGCGACGGCGACAGCCGCCCGATCGGTTCGAGCTCGCGCAGCACACCCGAATCCACACGCGCCGCATCCATGCCGATCAGAGCTCCAGCACCAGGTTGTTCTGCAGGATGCGCGGCCGGAAATTGCCGCAGCACTCCTCGATCTCCTCCATCGTCAGCTCGATCTCGCCCGGCTTGAGGTGCGAGATGAAGATGTCGCAGCTGCGCTCGAGCTTGGCGAGCTCCTCCGCGAGCATGCTCGGGCACAGATGCTTGGAGACGATCGCAAGCTGGCGCTCGCGGTTGCAGAACGCGGTCTCGATGATGAGGTACCGCAGGTTGACGATCTTGTTGACGATCTTCCAGAGCGGGTCGTTGGTGGTCGTGTCGCCGGTGAAGACCGCGCTCGCGGCGCCGCTGTCGATCCGGTAGCCGACGGCGGGGACGACGTGATTCGCGGGCAGCGGGGTGAGCTTGCGGCCGCCGCCGACGTCCACGGTCTCCCCGAGGTGGATCGGGCGGTAGCGCAGGAACGGCGCGGCGGCGCTCGGGATCTGGGTGAAGTCCGGCCAGATCGACCAGTTGAAGATGTGGTTCTGCAGGATCTCGAGCGTGGCCGGGATGCCCCAGACCGTGAGCGGCTCGTCGCGCATCTGCCCCACGGTGTCGAGCAGGAACGGAATCGAGCAGATGTGATCGAGATGCGAATGCGTGACGAAGACGTGGTCGATCTGCGTCAGCTCGGCAAGGGTCAGGTCGCCGACGCCGCTGCCGGCATCGAGCAGGACGTCGGTGTCGAGAAGGAACGACGTCGTGCGCAGATGTCTGCCGCCGATGCCCCCGCTGCAGCCGAGCACCCGTAGCTTCATCGCTGCCGCGGGGGTGCGGGTCCGCGTCGCGGCCGCGCGCGAGCCGCAGCGCCGGAGGCCGGTAGGTGCAGGGCGGTGGCGACGCTCAGGGTGAACATGATCCCCGGCCAGGATGGGCGCGAAGGGCGATTACGTTATCACTTCTGCCGCGGCGCGCCGCGTCCGCCGCCGCTCGAGCGTGACCAAAGGCACCTGCGCGGCAAGATCGCCGCGTCCGCATGCGTGTCGATCGCGTTCGCCGCATCGAAGCAAGCGCAGGGCCGGGCCCGGCTGGCGCCGCGCTGGCGCAGCGCGCTCAGCCCTTGAGGAAGAACTCCATCTTCACCCCGGCGATCTCGATCACGTCGTGGTCGGCCAGGGGGTGCGGGTGGCCGTCCAGCGTCGTGCCGTTCACTACAGGGAAGCTCGCCCCTTCTACATGGGTGATGAAGTACCCGTTCGGACGCCGGGTGATCACAGCGGTCTGCACGCCGGCGCGCCCGATAGTGGTGAGCGGCTTGACGAGCTCGAGCTCCCGCCCCGCATTCGCGCCGCTCAGGATCTGCACGAAGCCTGCCACCTGCCTGGTTGCTGCCGTCCCTTGCGACGCGGACATCGCGGGGGCAGCGGGATTGGCACGAAGTGCCTGGGACTCCGAGAGCACGGGTGCCGGCTGCGCAACGGACACGGCACCGGAGGTCACGATCGCCGAGCGCGTCCCCTGCGCCTCCGCGACCGCCGCAGCAGCCGGCCGCGGCACCACCTGGCCCGGACGCAAGACCATCGTCTTCTCGAAGTCCTGCACCGGACGCGGATGCAAGGACTGCTCGTTCACGTACTTGAGCTTGTACTTGCCGAGCTCGACGACGTCGTTGTGCTGCAGGAAGTGCTTCTTGATCGGCTGCCCGTTGACGAGCGTCCCGTTCGTCGAGCCGAGATCCTCGAGGAACGAGTCGTTGAGTATCGTGACGATCACCGCGTGCTCGCCCGACACGGCCAGGTTGTCGATCTGGATGTCGTTGTGCGGCTTGCGCCCGATGGTCATTCGCTCCTTCCCGATCGGGATCTCCTTGAGCACCAGACCGTCCATGCTGAGAATCATCTTCGCCATCGCCTATCCCCCTCGAGTCCCTATCTGAACCTGCCCAGCAGGCGCGCCATCACGCTCTTCGGCGCGCCGAAGTCGCGCACGATCTTGACCAGAACGACCGAGACGTTGTCGCGGCCACCGTTGTCGTTCGCCATCTGCACCAGCTGCCGCGCGGCGAGCTCGAGGTTCGCCGCGAGCGAGCCGAGCGTGACGGCGATGTCCTCGTCGCTGACCATGTCGTTGAGGCCGTCGGAGCAGAGGAGCCAGATGTCGCCGGGCTGGGTCGGATGCTCGTGGATCTCCGGATCGACCACGGGATCTATACCGAGCGCCCGCGTCACCAGGTTCTTGTTCTGCGAATAGCGCGCCTGCTCCGGCGAGATCATGCCGCTGTCGATCTGCTCCTGGAGCAGCGAGTGGTCCTTGGTGATCTGTGCGAGCTCGTCGCCGCGCAGCCGGTAAGCGCGCGAGTCGCCGATGTGCGCGATCGCCACGCGGTTGTCGTGGAAGAGCGCCACGACGAGCGTCGTGCCCATGCCGGCGTACTGCGCCTCGGTCTGCGAGGCCTCGAAGATCGCCTTGTTCACGCGCTCGATCCGGTCGCGGAGCAGCGACTCCACGCGGGCGCGGCCGCGGTCCGGGTCGCCGGCATGGCGCGCGATTTCGGGCGCAACGCCGTTCAGTTCGCTCGCGATCAGCGACGTCGCCATCCCGCTCGCGACCTCCCCGGCGTTGTACCCGCCCATCCCGTCGGCAAGCACGGCCAGGCCCTGCACCGCGTCGGCGAGGATGGAGTCCTCGTTGTGCGAGCGAATCATTCCGGGATCGGAGGCGGTCACCATCTCGAGCGCGTGCGCGAGGCTCATGCCGCGCTCCGCGTCGGCGCGCGCAGGTCGCTCGGATGCACTCCCGGGCGGCTAGGCGGCATGGGCCGGCTCCACTTTCGGCGTCGACCCTGCCGCGAGCACGACCCCACGCAGCGCCGCGGCGAATTCCTCGCCGGTGGCGAAGCGCTGCTCCGGATCCTTCGCCAGCGCACGGCTCAGGAACGCTTCCAGCGCTTCGGGAATCCCGGGTACGCACTGGCGGATGTCGCGCGGCGGCTCGTTGGCGATGCGGAACATGAGCTGCGCCATCGACTCGCCCGTGAACGGCTGTACGCCCGCCACGAGCTCGTAGAGCGTCACCGCGAGCGAGAAGAGGTCCGAGCGACCGTCGACGCGCCGCCCCGCGAGCTGCTCCGGCGACATGTAGGCGGGTGTGCCGAGGACCATGCCGGTGCGCGTGCGCGAGGCGTCGGTGATGCGGGCGATGCCGAAGTCGGTCACCTTCACCCGTTCCGCGCCCGGTTCCCACATGATGTTCGCCGGTTTCACGTCCCGGTGCACGACCTGGTGCCGGTGCGCGTAACCGAGCGCCTCGGCGACCTGCGCGACGACGCGGATCACCGTTTCGAGCGGCAGCCGCGTGGCGGGCGAGACGTATTGGCCGAGGTCGCGGCCCTGCACGAGCTCCATTGCGATGTAGGCGAGGTCCTGCTCCTCGCCGGCATCGAAGATGGTGACGATATTGGGATGCGTGAGCCGGCCCGCCGACTCCGCCTCGCGGAAGAAGCGCGCCTTGACCTCGTCGAGCGCGTCGCCCTCGAACTCGCGCGCGAGCGCGAGCGTCTTGATCGCGACGACGCGGCCGATCTTGGGATCGCGCCCGAGATACACCGCGCCCATCGCGCCCTTTCCGAGCTCCTTCTCGATACAGTAACGCCCGAGCATGGGCCGTTCCACGCCGCCCGCGAGGGTGAGCGCCGGCGGCGCCGCACCACGCGCGCCGAAGATCACCGTCTCGGAAAGGCGACGCGCGCGCTCGACGCGCTCAGCGACGTCCCGGAAGCCCGGCTTGCGTTCGGCGACGTGACGGAACACTTCCTCGGCCTTGTTGAACTGGCGCTTGCGCTCGAAATCGAGGGCAAGCGTATACAGGTTTTCGAGCACGGAGTCGTCGGCCGGGCACTTGCGGAAGGCATCGAAGGCCATGTCGAGCTGTCCCTGGCCCTGCAGCGCGAGTCCGAGCATGCGGTTCGATGCCGCCGAGTCCTGCACCGACCGCTCCTTCTCGCCCTCCGTAGCGAGAAAGCGACGCGTCGTGAGCAACAGATAGCCCGTCAGCAGCATCGCGAGCGGGATCATGAGCTGCAGCCATACGCCCCCGGTCACGAGCAGCCCGAGCTCGGCTGCGACGAGCGCGAGCGCGAAGGCAAAAGTGGCGGCTGCCGCCGGACCTGCTGCAAGGCGCGGCGCACCGAGCGCCAGGAACAGCGCCACGGCGATGAACGCCCCGATCTCCGCCGGCCCCGCCCAGGGCGGGATGACGAAGGCATCGCCCTGGAGGAGCGACGACACGTTGTGCGCCAGCACCATCACCGGCGGCATCGCAGCCGAGACAGGCGTGGGCAGCGTGGTCCCGAGACCCGGCGCGGTCGGCCCGACGAGCACGATACGGTCGCGGAACTTCTGCGCCGGCACTTTCCCGGTGTAGACGTCGAGGAAGGAATCGACCTCGAACGGCGAGCCACCTCCTGCGGCGGAGTGGAACCGTGTGAGCATCCGCATGCCGCCGTGCGCAGGCACGACATGCCCGCCCATGCGCAGGCCGCGGCCCGGCTGCGCTTCGATCTCGGCGGGCGGAAGGTTCAGCGCCCTGGCGGCAAGCCGCACGGAGAGCGACGGGAAGAACTGTCCGAAATGCTCGAGCACCAGCGGCTCGGTGCGAATCACGCCGTCCATGTCGGCCCGTGCCGAGAGATGCCCCAGCCCGGCAGCCGCTTCCCCGATCCGGGCGGTAGGAAACGCTGCGCCCTCCAGCGTGGTGAGCGGCTGATCGCCGCCGGGGATCGAGCGCACGGCGTTGCGAGCGACGAACGGAGGGAGCGGCGCGTCCGGCCGACCGCGCGGCACCCCGATATCGAAGAAGACGGGCAGGAAGACGTTGCCGGCTTCGGCATAGGCGGCCGCCAGGTGGCGATCGCCGTCGAGCGTGCGCAGGCCGTCCTCCGCGAGCGCGCCGATGCGCCCGAGCGGCGAATCGGGTCGTGCCTCGCCGGCCTGCCGCACCTCGGCATCGATCTTTCGGAGCACCGCGATCCCGGGATCGGCCTCGGGCTCGGTGAAGAACACGAGGCTGCCGATCGCCTTCGGACTTCCGGCCGCAAGGCGTTCGGTGAAGCGCGCGTGCACGTCGCGCGGCCAGGGCCAGCGACCGAGGGCGCGCAGGCTCGACTCGTCGATGGCGATCACCGCCACACGGTCGCTCGGCGCGCGCTCGCTCGCCTGCACGCCGAGATCGTAGGCCTTGCGCTCGAGCGACTGCAGCAGGTCGGTCGGCGCGAGCGCAGCGAAGGACGTCGCCACGGCGACGCCGAGCGCGAGGTCCCGCGACCGGGGCAGGAAGCGCCTCATGCGCGCGCGCAGTCGCGCCCGGAACGCGCGAGCGAACGTGGCACGCGGCGCGCCGCGCGCAAGACTCGAGCCTCGGTCATCGCTCCCTGTGGCCCGCGCTTCACGGCGGCGCTACGGCCGACGCCCCTCCACGCGTTGCGCACCCCGATAAGTTATTGACGGAACAGCAAAGTAGCCGGCATTGTTACCGCCGGCTCGGAGCCGAGTCAAATTCTTGACGGTGGGGCGTGCCGCAGAAGTCACGTGCTGTCGTTCGATGACGTCGGCATGGTCGACCTCCAGTGTGAACTATGCCAAGGCGGCCGGTCGCACCCGGCGCCCGGGAGCTGCCATCCATGCGGCGGCCGGTGCGGAGCAGCCCTTGTCGATGGCGCGCTAGGGGCGCCGCCGCGGCGTCCCTGCCGTGGTTCGGCCGCCCGGCGTGCGCGTCGTGCATGAATGGGTTCACCGCAGAGGACGCAGAGAACGCGGAGCTTCGCAGAAGCGAAGAGAGGTCGACGCCAGTGAAAGCAGCTTGGCTCGTGCCTGCCGAACCCGGTGCTCCACGCAGCGCCTCGTGCGTCGCCGCGTCACCCGTTCGGGCACGCCGCCGTTCGCCGCCGCTCATGAACGCCCTCTGCGTTCCTCTGCGTCCTCCGCGCCCTCTGCGGTGAGCCTCAAGGCGTGGATGGCTGGACCGATCCGATCAAGAAAAGAGCCGGTCACAGGGATCTGCCCGCGAAGAGCGGGCTGACCGACTGGGGTGAGATCATCATGAGCCCGGCTACCAGGAGTCGCCGGGCCCCGTGGCGGCAAGGATCGCCGAGGCGCCATGGCCCCGCGCTTGGACCGGGAACGAGCGTTTTCGGTATGCTCGGACGCAGAACGGTTTGTGCTCGACCACCTTGGCAGCGGCTGTTGGTGCGAGTCCAAGGGAGCAGCAAACGGCCAAGCGCAGCCGAGGACCGCCAGCAAGCTTGGCCCGCCTACTGCACAGAAAATCCGACTTGGATTGAAGCCATGCCCCACGCCTACATCTGTGATGCCATCCGCACCCCGTTCGGCCGCTACGGCGGCGCGCTTGCTTCGGTGCGCGCCGACGATCTCGGCGCGATCCCGATCAGGGCGCTTGTTGCGCGCAACGCCAAGGTCGACTGGGCCGCGGTGACCGACGTCCTCTTCGGCTGCGCCAACCAGGCGGGCGAGGACAACCGTAACGTCGCGCGCATGAGCCTGCTGCTCGCCGGACTGCCGCAGGAGGTGCCCGGAGCCACCCTCAATCGCCTGTGCGGTTCGGGACTCGATGCGCTCGGCAGCGCTGCGCGGGCGATCCGTGCCGGCGAGGCCGAGCTCATGATCGCAGGCGGCGTCGAGAGCATGAGCCGCGCCCCGTTCGTCATGCCGAAAGCGGAGAGCGCCTTCTCGCGCGCCAGCGCGGTCTACGACACCACCATCGGCTGGCGCTTCGTCAACCGGTTGATGAAGGAGAAGTACGGCATCGACTCGATGCCCGAGACCGCCGAGAACGTCGCTGCCGACTTCCGGATCGAACGTGAAGCCCAGGACCGGATGGCGCTCGCAAGCCAGCTGAAGGCGGTCGCGGCGCAGAAGAGCGGCTTCTTTGCTGCGGAGCTGACGCCGGTCTCGGTGGCGCAGAAGAAGGGCGATCCGTTCGTGGTCGACCGGGACGAGCACCCGCGCGAGACGAGCCTGGAGGCGCTCGCGAAGCTGAAAGGCGTCGTCCGGCCCGACGGCACCGTGACGCCGGGCAACGCGAGCGGCGTGAACGACGGCGCTTGCGCGTTGTTGCTCGCGAGCGAGAAGGCGGCGGCGCGGCATGGCCTCACGCCGCGCGCCCGCGTGGTCGGCATGGCGACCGCGGGTGTGCCGCCGCGCATCATGGGGATCGGACCGGCCCCGGCCTCGCGCAAGGTGCTCGAGCTCACCGGTCTTTCGCTTGCGCAGATGGACGTGATCGAGCTGAACGAGGCCTTCGCGGCGCAGGGCCTCGCGGTGCTGCGTGACCTCGGACTCGCGGACGACGACCCGCGGGTGAATCCGAATGGTGGCGCGATCGCGCTCGGCCATCCGCTCGGGGCGAGCGGCGCGCGTCTGGCGACGACCGCCGTGAACCAGCTGCACCGCATCCGCGGCCGCTACGCGCTCTGCACGATGT